>JAAUYM010008936.1_pt1 | contig 11718 bp, 9 predicted proteins | sample 7278001 | NCBI WGS metagenome assembly JAAUYM01 (sample SAMN14350224, study PRJNA611818) | marine sediment metagenome | isolation source: surface marine sediment (1.8m) | place: French Polynesia: Moorea | collected 2018-08
CTCTCTCTCTCACTTTCTCTTTGTCGTCCAGTCCGGTGGCGCAAAGTGTGTCGTCCTCTTTCCATCCTCGCAACACCCTCCCCCCCCCTTTCCCCAACGTCCCCCAGCCTGTCATATTGTGCGACCTACGTACGTGTGCTACAAACATACCACGAAAACACACACACACACACACACAAAACACAACGTCTTGTGTCAAGTGTGAACAAGCCACCACCCTACTGAATTGAAATTGAGATCACACGTGCAGCACACAACCAGTGGGGGATTCCTCCCCCCCCCTCCCCCCCCAGATGAAATGATGCTGATGGCTTTTTCTCTTCTACCTCCTCCCTCCCTCAGCTGTAGCACGCGTCCGTTGTTGTTGTTGTTGTTGTTGTGTACCTGTAGCAAAGGCCACATAGTCAAAGAGCTTTAATAACGCAGGTAGAAGCATTTGTTTGGTCAAGTCTAGTAGAAGAAACGCCACCTTTACCTGAAGCTGGCAGAGAGCTTCAAAAACCAAAACAGACGTGAAACAAAGATGCATCCTGTGTTGCATGATTTTTTTTTTGTTTTTGGTGTACTAAGCTTTTGAAAAGGAAGGTGCTTTTTTTGGATATCTCCTCCCCTCCTCCCGTCAACTCGTACTAGTGCGATGTGTCTACGTCTCACTGCAACACCGATACAACACTGTTGCACCCCCAAAGGCAATGAAGAGGTCGTCTTTCCATATCCACCATAAACCCGCCACCACCAGAACCACCAAATCTCCCCAGATTATACTGCGTGAGACAGTGGACCTCCGATATGGCACATACACTACAGTAGTAGTGAAGTAAATATCCCGACCAGACACACCCTGTATCTCGTCGGTACACAGGTCACGTATTTCAGACATAATAACTTGCTTAATGCTAGTACTTTGTAATAACGTCAGCTTTCTTTTGTCTCACAGGTACGGGACACTAATTAAACATGAAACTGCCGTTCATACGTGGGAGTAAAACCCAAAGTTGGCATGTGTGAAAGTCAATTAGGTAACCTTATAGTAGCTTAACGAGGTGAAAAAAGTTAACAAATTCACCTTAATGGCTGTCTGGTTGGGTGCAGTCAAAAGTGTTGTACTTAGGTGTGCATTTCTGTAGCGGAGACCCACTGTACTCCAGGTACATACCTACTACGTACAGTACAGTTACATCATACAAATTTTGTGATGTCGCAAACGCCACAAACACAAGAATTAAGGCCAACTTCACACTAGGTCATGTCTAAAAAAAAAATGGGAAAAACCCAGAAACTTGCTCACTGAGATCAAATTTTTCAACTACTAGTAGTACACGTACCCTAGTACACGTACTGTGTCTTTTTCTTATACCCGACCAATATTGCCGAGGCAGCACCCAGGTATCTGCCTGCCTCCCCATGGTAAGGTAAAAACACCGAGGTAGCAATAAGATACAATTGAGACTAGTGTGACAACAACAACAACTACTACTACCCAGAGGTATCCAGAAGTATCCCTGAGGTATTTCGAGGTAAAAATTGTCACTCTACCGTAGTCCCAATTATGTCTGATTCCTACCTCAGCGTTCTACTACTACCCCAATATTGGTTGGGTACTCGAAGTAGTACCAGCAACGTCAAGAAGTGACTGTAGGTACTACTTGCCAAAGTATCCGTAGTCAACACCAAGAGAAAAAAAAAAGTGTCATCACATCTTCGTCTCACATACTCGTCTTCATTCGTTCTTGTCTTTTTCAATTTGTCTTGCAGTTTGGCAACGAAGCTGCTAGTTTATGTCGGACCTAATCTCTCTCCCTCTCTATGTTCCAGTACCATCTCTTCGGGAGAAAGTAAGAAGAAACACCGCAGTCAACTGAAGACAGGAGAGTCTAGTATGCCCGTTGTTGAAATTATGTGCTGTACCCTACCAGTAAGCCCCCTTAACAGTTGCTTAAAAAAGACCCAAAACAGTAAAACACACATACACAAAAGAAAAACACAGCCTAGCCAAGATTCCAAAGGACAAAACAGGCAACTTTTTCTTTCTTTTTTTCTTTTATGACATAGTAGGGATTACTAGTAATCTCCTCTTCCACCTCTGTTATGTCGACAACTTTTTCCTGTCAATCCCACACCACCCACCCAGCCACCCCCCATATCTCAAAATGAGAACCGCGCAATGATGTAGCAAATCCTACCTGACCTGATGATGGGACACCTGTGCACTAGGTAGTGCGGAAGTCAAGAAATCCTCTGAGGAAGAATTATACACTAATGTGTTGTTGAGGCGACGAAAAGAAAAGTGTTGAATTAATTTAAAGGTGCAATAAAATATTGTGCGCATCATATCTTGTGACTCCTAATTTTTTACTTCAATAAATACTGTACTAGTATAACGTTAGCAGTACGCTCCTCCTCCTCCTCCTCCTCCTCCTCCTCCCTCCCCCTCGTCCGCCAGTGCCCTCTGGACGAGTCGCACCATCAGCCGAGCATGGTTCGTCCTCTGCATCAGGGTGGCACGGTCCTCCCGGCAAGGTCCGCTCTCCTCCTCCTGCTCCTCCTCCTCCTCCTCCTGCACCTGATTGGGGGCATTCAGAGATCTGAATCTGAAGGCTTCCAGTAAAGTCGGACTTGAAGCAGAGCGATCTTTTACGTTGATATTGAAAGCTGATGTTTGTTTTAATATTGTATCTATATAGATGAGAAGTGGTACGTACAGTATAATTTTTCTGAAAATTTTAGTCTTAGGATTGATCTCTGAATGCCGCACCTGCTGGGCCTTCTTGAACCACCAGCCTCGCCACCTGGCGAACCTGGCCGCCTCTCTGACCATCACCCACCACAGGTTGAGCCAGGTGAAGGGCGGCGAGAGGCGGCCGCCCAGGCTGGAGTCGAAGTGCTCGGTCCAGATGCTGGCACGGCAGAACTTCCAGTACATCTCCTTCCTGGTATTTGGAGGAGCAACAAAATTAACCTCTTGATTACGTAACTAGTACTTAGTACTATGTCCGTCTCTTACCTGGACTCTACCTTCTGGATGGTGGTGTTCATGGTGGCGATGAGGAGGTTGAGCAGGATGATGACGGCCACAATCTCGAAGGTGGCGAAAACCAGCTTGGTGGTGTACTCCTTGGCCAGGGAGCCGAAGAGGTTGCCGGAATAGGGGCCGGGGTCGAGGATGGACCAGAAGAGGGTGGACAGCAGGTCCAGGTAGTCGTCCAGAAAGTTGGCGTCGTGGTCGTCGTCCTCCAGGAAGGCCTGGACGTCGTTGATGCCCTCGGAGACGCCGGTAATGACGCTGCTGGCGTTGGCCGAGTCCGTGGAGACGTACACGTCGCTGGCCCACGCGTAGATGAAGCCGAAGGAGAAGGCGATCATGACGATTAAGTAGATGACGATCATGGTGCCGATGTCCAGCATGACCTTGCTGGAGACGATGATGATGGGGCCCAGCTTGTCCTGCAGCTGCAGATAGTAGGTCAGCTTGATAAAAGCCAGGACGCAAGCGAAGGAGAACAGCATGGTGGCCAGGTCATTCAGGTTTCTCCTGATCTCCAAGTGCTCCTCCGGACAGATAAAGACGTAGTCCTCGATGTCCTGCTGGCAGTCGTTCCTGAAGACCATGACCAGGCGGATGGAGAGGGAGCAGAGGAAGAAGACAATGCTGATGAGGGAGCACATCCGCCAGAAATCAAAGAAGGTCCTGGACCTCGAGCGGAGGAACATCAGGAAGTAGTTGTACAGCCCGTCGGCACAGTAGACAAAGAGGGCCGTGTGGTACCAGTGGAACTCGCCGCTGTTGGAGCTCGGCGTCAGTTGCTTCATCACGGCCACGATCATGATGATCTCGAAGAGTAGGAAGAAGCCCAGGCTCGAGATGAACTTGTTCAGGGGCAGGTCGAGGTTGAACCGGTGGCCCCTGCAGTAGTGGAGGTACTGCAGGAAGGCCCTCTCGGCCCGTGACCCCGCGCTGTCCACGGGCGGGAGCCTGTCCCCGTTGAGGGCGCCGATCTCCCTGCCGGTGAAGGCAAAGAGGGCGGCGAGGACGTGGAGCGGGGTGAGGACGGTCTGCAGCAGGAAGTAGGAGGCCTTGTACGGGAGCATCTTAGACTGCCAGGCCGTCTCCCCGTACCAGCGGCTGGCCAAGAAGTGCTGGCAGTGGACGTGGCTGACGAAGTCCTTCTGGTTCTCCTCGATGGCGATCCTCAGCCTCGGCGCCTGCACCAGCGACCTCTTAATGTAGACGTACTTCCCGGAGGCTGTCCGCTCCTCCATCAGCACCCGGACCTGCTCCGGGTTCTCGCACTTGCTCAGCACTCGGGCGGAGAGGTCGCGGCAGGCCTGCTCGACCTCCTGCAGCTCGGTCCGGTACTGCGGGAGGTACTTGCTCAGCTGGCAGGACACCCGGGCGATGTCGAAGCACCGGAACACCGGGTCGTTGCACTCCAAATGCTCCCGGCAGTCCGGGCTGGGCGCGTACCTCTTGCTGGCCGGGCAGAAGTGCTCCCCGGGCTCCCTCCTCCAGGGCTTGACCAGCACGCTGGTGATGCCCCTGGAAAACCCCGGCGGCTGCTGCTGCGCAGCAGCCGCCGGCGATTCCTTCTCGTCGCCGTCCACGGCCCACTCCACCTCGCACTCGCACGCCGCCCCCTTTCTCCCCTCCAGCCCCTTCCTCTCGGCCACAGTGGTGTAGCAGGCAAAGATGTAGGCTGACCTGGACATCATCCTCAGGATGTTGAGCACCTGCAGGTCGTCCTCGGCCCCGTCCTCCTCCCTCTCCGTCTGGAAGGCCGTCAGCTCCAGGTAGTCCGCCCACGTGGCCTCCCCCCTGGCCGCCCGGCCCTTCTTCGAGCCGTCGCTCAGGTAGCTCAGAAAGAGCCTGTAGCCCCTGGCGACGAGGAGGCCGACGGCCTCGTAGTCGTTCTTCTGGCAGGCCAGCAGCAGGGCCGGGTGGTTCGGCGGCGGCGTGGGAGAGCCGGGCAGCATCGGAGGGTTGGAGTCGTGGGCCAGGGAGAGCAGTCTCTTCAGCTTCCGGTGGTCGTCGAGCTCCAGGGTCCTCAGGAAGAGGGCCGTGAAGATCTCGGGCCAGTCGACCACCGCGACGGATCTGCTTCCCGGAGACCCTCCTCCTCCTCCTCCTCCTCCCTCGTCCAGCTTCTCCGCGGCCCTGAACACTTCGTCGAAGGTCTTGTCCTCGCGGTCCCACCTCTCCAGGGAGACGAGCAGGCACTCGGCGACGAAGGCAGGGTCTCCCCTGGCCAGCCTCGGCAGGTCCCTCGGCAGCCGTCCGGGGTCCCCCTGCAGCAGCCGCTTCAGGTGCTCGCACTTCTCCCTGGAGAACCTCCCCTTCCAGCTCCTCTGCTTGGAGGCCCTCCTGTAGGAAGAGGAGGAGGAGGAGGAGGATGACCTCTTGTTGGCTCCGCACTTGGTGCACGAAGGGTGCATCGTGCTCGACTGAAAAGAGAAAGAGAGATAGGTTAACTTTTTTTTGGTGGGGGGGGGGATGTTTTTTTTTTCTTCCTGCTGGGGCTCATTGACGACAATGATAGACCTTACACTACAGTGAAATCTCGATTTTTACATCTCAACTTCACTCCATTTTACCATATATACACACGATGAGATTCTGGCAAACTTTCAAGCACTGACAGTTTGGCGATTCTGGCATTCAACTGCGCACCTCAAGTTCATTATTTTTTTTACGATGAATCTTGTCTCCACCAAAAAATCGAGATTCTACTGTACCCGCGGCTCTCCTCTCATGATGAGCCGTCGTCGACCCTCTTATCTCCTTGAAGGGGGGAGGAGGGAGGAGAAGGGAGGCATTAATGATGTTATTCTTTCTTCGCGAATCCTCCATTATCTCTCTCTCTATCTCTATCTCTCTCCTAGCTTGCAAGTTGCAGTCGCTATACATGTAGTTGGAATGCGTCGTACTGTGTGTATCAACGGCGACTAGACTGCACCCACCACACATGTGATCCGTCATACTACATATGTTTGTGTCATCCCATACGAGAGGATGATGTGCAAATAATGGCTTAGTATTTACCCGACCAGACATATAACTACTCTTGCTCACGTAGGCTCATTCAAGACTTGCTCCCCACTCGTCAGACCATTCTCACGTGGAACTCATGACCTTCGTGTGTGCGTGTGTGTGGTGGAAATCTGGCATGAAAAAGTCTGTGGTGAGTACGGAAAAGTACTCACCATAGACATGCACCATAGACATACCGGAAATGACTGTCTGGTCGGGTATATAGCGATACGTAGAGGTGACAGTACGTTTGTGTCCTAATGTTTTTTTTTTCTTATACATTTATGCATTTATTCATTTGCGCTCGTCGATGTCTCAGGTTTTTACTTCAATTCTCTGAGCACTTCCTTCAGCAGGGCCCTCATCTTCTTCTTCTCCTCCGCCTCCTTCCCCCTCCTCTTCTTCAGCATCCTCTCCATCAGCGCCACCATCACCTGCGCGTGCCTCCGCCTCCTGTTCTGGGCGGTCTGGTTGATCTTGCAGAACTTGGACATCCTCGGTCGATCTCTTCTGGAATGCAGCATCCTTTAATCTCGTGCGTTTGGCCCATGTATTAAAAATTATAATCGTAAGAGTAGAGTGGACCTCTGCTATATGTAGATTAAAAAAACTTGGCAATAGCAAACTTCTTGTGAACTAGTATAGTCTACAACAGCGCGCTAGCCCGACCAAACAAACCCTTGTTCACGTCGGCTCATCCCAGACTCATACCAGAAAGGACTGTCTGGTCGGGACAGTAAAAAAGAGAGAGAGAACACTAGCTGCTCTATATTCTCGTCCAGTGGACTTTACTCGCACTTTATCGTACTAAATTACTTGGTGCATTCCGTCTTGGGTCCCTCTTGCCCGTCTTCCCCCTTCAGCCAGAAGTTGCCTGAGGCCCGGCAGAGCAGTCCCAGCGCCACCAGCACCAAGTGGAGCACGCAGAAGGGCGGGGGCAGGATCGTCCTCTTCTCGAAGAACTCCAGCCAGATGCCAGACCTGGCAGAAGTTTCATTTAACAACAAAAAAAACCCCCACATTTTATATCTGCTATGGCAACAAACTGATTTATGCTACTACAGTGTATTTAGAAAGAAAAAATACGCGAACTTGGCATGCCTGGTAAACTTCCAGTAAGTCTCCTTCTTGCCCTGCACCCTCTCCACCGTGCAGTTCATCAGGGCGATGAGGAGGTTGAGGAGGATGACAACGGCAATGATCTGGAAGACGGCCGAACCCATCGTGAAGGCGAAGTACCTCATCCTAAAAAAAAAAGACAGAAGACCACCTCTCATTTGCCACGAAAAATCACGAAAGTTTGATTGAGACCAGTTAAATGTCAATTGACAATTGCAGCTCCCCATGTTCATGTCCTACCTGGTGTCGTGGGAGAATCCCCCGCTGGTCGGGTCCAGGTAAGGCCCGGGGTCCAGCACCGACCAGAACAAGGTGGCCAGCATGTTGAGGAAGGCGTCGAAGAAGCTGGCGTCGTAGTCTCCGGAGTCCACGTCGCCGCTCTCCAGTATGGCGGCGATGATCTCCGACCTGTTGCTCTCCGGGATGTCCTCGGAGAGGTAGAAGTCGCTGTACGTGATGACGATAAAGGTGAAGCCGGAGGCGAAGACCAACAGGATGAACTGGAGCACCATGGTGCCCACGTCGAAGTAGACCTCGGATATGCTGATGATGAGCGGCCCGAGCTTGGACTGCATCTGCAGGTAGTAGTTGATCCTCATGACGGCCCCGGCCACCGCGGTGGAGAACAGCAGGATGGAGAAGCCGCTCAGGAGCCTCCTGACGTGCAGGTACTCGGGCGGGCAGAAGTAGACCACCTTCTCCAGGTTCTCCTCGCAGGGAAACGTCAGGTTCACGGACACGTTGACCAGTATCGACGAGATCACCGACAGGTGCATCATGAGCGAGAAGAACCTCCAGATGTTGAAGAAGCTGGAGTCGAACTGCAGGTCCTTGAAGATGAGGAAGTAGAAGTACAGGGTGTTGCCGCTGTACAGGATCAGGGCGCCGTGGTACCACTGGAAGTCGGTGCTGTTCGTGTCCAGGGACAGTGGCCTCAGGGTGGCCATCACCACGAGGCACAGGTAGATAAGGTAGGCGCCAAACCAGCAGAGAAACCGGTTCAGCGGCACGTCGAAGTTGAAGGTGGAGTCGTTTGTATAGTGCAGGTACCTGAGCAGGGTTGCCAGGTGACTGTGTTATATTAAATGACTACTTACATGCATGGTACATTAAAACATATTCGGGTACCTTGTAGGCCATAAAGTTTATGAAAAAAAAACCAGATTCCAAACTATAACTTTTTCAAAGTTCTCAAACTACTGCTACCTAGCATATGTACTACTATAGGGTTTGTGGGCTCATATAGCAATTTCCGAAACCTGGCAACCCTGTACCTGAGGAAGGCCTTTCGGAGCCTCGAGTCCGCGGAAGAGACCGGCGGAAGGTAGTCCCGGTTGGCCTGCTTGACGTGCCTGCCGAGCCACGCGAACATGGCCACGATGGTGTGTACGGGGGTCAGGAGGACCTCCAGGACGAAGTACGCCACCTTGTAGGGCGCCACCTCCCCCTCGAAGTGGGTGTCCCCGTACCACTTCCTGCTGAGGAAGAACTGGCAGGGCACCCGGGAGACGAACTCGTGGTGGCCACGCTCCACGGCAAACCTCAGCCTCGGGTAGTGGACGAGCCCGGTCTGCCCTCCGAAGTACTTGGACGAGGCCGCCTTCTCCGCCATCAGCGCCGTCACCTCCTCCTCGTCGCGGCACAGGTCGACCAGCTCGGCGGAGAGGCGCCGGCAGCTGGCCTCGACGCGCTCCAGCTCCTCCCTGTACTGCGGGAAGAGTCCGCAGGCCCGGGAGGCGATGGTGGACAGGTTGAAGCACCGGTAGATCGGATCGTTGCACTCCAGGTGGTGGAGACAGTCCGCGCTCGGCCGGAACCTCTTGCTGCCCGGGCAGTGGTGGAAGTGCTCCTCCGCCGTCACCTCCAGGCTCATCAGGTCGCTGAGGCCGACGACGGAGTGGCTCCCGTCGTGGTCGCTCGTCCTCGTCCTGCATCGCAGGCCCTCCCTCTCGTACTCCAAGTCCATCCAGCACTCGCACACGCTCCCGTAGCAGCCCTTCAGGTCCTTGAGTTCGGCGACGACGCCGTAGCACCCAAGGATATAGGTCGGCCTGGACATCATGCTCAGGACCTGCAGGAACTCCAGGTGGTCCTCCTTCAGGGGTCTGCTTTCTTCCTCACCACCCGTCAGGAAGGGGAGCTTTACCAGATCCCACCAGCTGGTCTCTCCCCTGGCGATCCTGGCCCCCCTGGAGTCACTGCTCAGGTAGCTGAGCCTGAGCCTGTACCCGAAGGAGAGCAGGGGCCTGACCAGCTCGTGGTCGTCCTTTTCGCAGGCCGCCAGCAAGGCTGGGTGGTTGGAGCCGGGGCGGCCCCTGACCCTGGGCTGGCTGGAGCAGTGAGCCTGGTCCAGGAGGTCCCACAGGATGTCGGGCTTCTGCGCCTCCACCGCCTCGCACAGCAGCTCCCGGAAGGTCCTCTCCCAGAAGGCGTCCTTGTCCGTCGCCGCCACCCCGCCCTCCGCCGCAACCAGCTGCACCTGCCCGAGCAGGAGGGCGAACCTGGCCGGGTTCCACGGCTCCCGCAGGCAGCAGGTGACCAGGCACTGCGTCAGGAACTCGTCGTCCGCCCTGACAAGGGTGGCCATGGCCTCCGCGATGCCCGAGGTCGTCGCGGGCGCCTCTGGAGGCGGCGGCGCCGCCACCAAGCGCCGCAGGAAGTCCTGCTTGTCCTGGGAGAACTTGCGCCACTCCTGGCGGAACGGCAGGTGGGACATGTCGGCTATACCTAACTAGTAGAGTATACGTTACTAGGATCCAACTACGTACACGTACCGTAGCATGAGAGGTTATCATATATGACATCTTCCATTATTTGACTTCTCGCTGCAGAACATGTTTATTCAATTCCTCCCGCAGCCGACAATGAAATCACAGAAATGGTGTAATTTTGATGGAGTAAACATGTACACTAGTACGCGCACAGTACTACCTACGTACATCAAAGAGGAGACAGACGACAACATCACAGCTTTGAACTTCCGATCCGCCTCTCCCTCCACTCTTGAAGCTTGCCGTCCCTGGTCGCTCTGATCACGTCGATCCAGTAGGGCGCCAGGACCTTCATCCGGCTGGTGGACGGAGGGGAGAAGGAGAGGAACTGCCCCGCCGTCACGTTCACCCAGTCCTGGTAGTAGTAGCAGCATGCATAGTACGTACAGCATGAATAACAAAAATGATGAGCTCCCGACAGGATTTTTGGGCGGCCAAATGATGAATCTTGCACATGTATACCTAATTACATCATGTACAGGTATACTAATGTATATCAGTGGCAAGTCCTACTTTTTCCTGGAAGCGTAACGGTTTCTCTCAATCTGTGCATTTTTGCACACACAAAAAAGATCCTGTCGGGTTGACCTTGAGCACGTAGACCGGTGCTGCCTGGAAGACGCCCGCGGCGGCCAGGGCGGACTCCCGGACGACCGGGATGGCGCCCAGCAGCACCGACTCCCACGTGCGGTAGCAGTCCTCGCCGAAACCTGCACATTTAAGACGAAACTTTACAAGAATGTCAGACTTTCGCACATTGTAACGAGATAAGCTCATATTTTTAATCTTTTTCTTCCCTTTTTTTTTCAAAAGTTGGCCGGACTAGAGTTTTTTTTCTTAAACTAAACTAGAATTAAACTTTATTTTCAAAAGCCAGTCTGCATAATTTAAATATAAAAAGTTAATTCAACCGACATTGTAGTCCGCAGTATATGTAACTTAGCATTAATACAACTACATACACTGTAACTTGAGAGAGACAGCCCTGCTAGGCACCTGGCGGTGACAGGACGAACTTGCTGGAGATGAGCCTCCTCCAGTAGCGCTCCTGCCCCGCTTCGTCGGCGACGTAGTCGTCCGCGGTCCCGAAGTCGGAGAAGGACTCCAGCGCAACTCTTCTCAGCGGGTGCCGCTCAGCCTTTTACAGTAGTAGTAGTAGACACAATGGAACTTACTAGCCTTAGAGCTACCCAACCACCAACGGTGGCATGCAAAATGGAAGCTCGGTTGGAAAATATGCAGGTTGCATACACGTTTTTGCCCGTTTGGCGCCGATTTTTATGTTATGTATGTTAACGAAATTTCTGCGTTGGAGCTCAATAGAAAGTTTATTAAGAGTGCGTTGTTGGTTGGGTGCGCGGTTTGCCGGGCAAGATTTGGCAATGGCAGAAGACCAAAGTACAAGTCGCCACACTTGGAGGGCTTTGGCAGCTTCGGTCTCAGGCCAGGGCTCGCTGAGTCTGAGCTCACTTAATGGCAGCTGCCCAAATATAAGCTTGACAATTTTCAGCACCCCGACGATTTTTGTTTTATGCAACAGTTTGTCCTGAGACCTCCTTCTGTCAAAAAATTGCATTTAAAAAAAAATTGGACACCCCTTTTGGGCACCCCTATAAAAAATGATACGCAATGTGAACTTACCTTGAAGTTCAGGTAGACCAAGTTCGGCCTGGCGTCGGTCACGTCGGAGGCAGGGTTGTAGACGGGAGGGGCCAGCCTGATAATTTTTTAAAAAAATAATAGTAACTTCCCAACGAAACATTTGCAGTTAGTCTACAACCCCTGTAACCTAGGACAACGGAA
>JAAUYM010013742.1_pt1 | contig 11716 bp, 15 predicted proteins | sample 7278001 | NCBI WGS metagenome assembly JAAUYM01 (sample SAMN14350224, study PRJNA611818) | marine sediment metagenome | isolation source: surface marine sediment (1.8m) | place: French Polynesia: Moorea | collected 2018-08
CCGTCATCTTCGCCGCCAGCAGCACGTCCGCGCCCTCCCTGGCGAACCTCAACGCCATCACCTATACGTACAACAGGGAATAAAATGAATGCTTGTGTGGAGAATGGATATGAGGTTAACGTTTCATTCATTCTCTCCCTTCCTCACCGGGGCATTTCCTCCGATGGCAAATCTGTGGTCTGGAGATCTGGCAGACTTCTCCACCAGACGATCAAAGACACCGTGGTTAGAGACGAAGCGCCTGCGCAGATTGGACAAAAACCAGAGATTATATTTACTTGTCTTACAGTCTAAAAAAAATCCCCTCTACTACTTCCCGACCAGACACACACCTTGTCTCGTCGGTACACATGAGACATACAGTATTTCAAACATAATACGCCTATGTTTGCATTACGTACACAAGATGTGCATGTAATGCCTAATGTGTCCTTGTACCTACGTGTAATTTTACATTTTTCCTCTCAAGCAGGAGACATTAATTACATGAGTTTACACATACCTATGGCAGTCCAAACAGGCACCTACGTAACTTAAGCTCTACTAGTAGCTTAGGTCAATTTAGGGCGATGGCTGTCTGGTCGGGTTAAACAGTAATATAATGCACATGTACCACAGCTGCTCACTCTGCCGCTGCTCCGTGCTGGAAGAAGTAAGCAAACATCTTGTGAAGCTGTTCCTCGTCCTGCACGTGTAGGAAGTGCTCCGGCACCTCCGGCGCGTCCCTGGCGTCGAACACGTCCGTCGCCCTGACGAAGAGATCCTTGCAGGCGCCGTACCCGACGGCCACCCGGGGTCTCCTCACCGGGGCGATCTGCGTCTCCTGCTTGAGCAGCGACCTGAGCACCGCCGCCATCCTGGCCCTGACGGCGTCGTCGGCGGAGTCCCTGCGGTAGGCGCCGAGCGCCACCAGGGCCACAAGCGCAGCCGTCACGAGGGTGAGCACCCCCAGCCTGGAGCTGGCAGTCTTCGGGCTCGCCTCCTCCTTGGTCTCCTCCCTCTCGGTCTTCCTCTTTTCGTCGGAGGGACCCATTTTGGACGACGTTTGAAAGTTGCTCGACCACCCTCAATCTAAGTTTAACTAGGTACTGCTTATTCGTGCGTTCAAATCAGGCGCCACCCGCCGACCTGGTGCACATGTTGGCGTTGCTGAACACGGCGTTGGGACTGAACAGTTGCTTGGTCGGAAAATATAACTATCTAGTACTTTTCAAGGCCGTTGACGTCGGATGAGAGTCATGAGACGCGGAAGAGAACTGGAGAAGAAGGGGACGAGGACGGAATGGAGGGGAGGGAAGGAGGGAGGGAGGGAAGAACAGTTGGCACAGGGCAGGAGGCAGCAGCAGCAGCACAAAAAAAGAGGGAAGGAAGGAAACGACAGCATGCACTCCTACAGGGTGCCTCAGCGAAAGTAGCTGCGTAACTCTAGAGCTAAATACCTTAGAAAATGCAGGGTGTTGATGAATATCCTTTTGGCACAAGCTTAGTTTAGATTCTAAAGAAATTTTTTGCCAATGTACTATTTTTAAACACCCAGTAGTTTCCAAGATACAATATTTAGCCTTAAAATCGAAACACTCTGATAGTGCAGAGTTACCTCTGTCAGTGGAATTTTCTTTTGCTCTTTTCCTGTTAAAGTAAGGTCTTTCTCTTAAAAAGGAGAAAAGATACGTACCAAGTTCTTGCAAACCTTTCATTTAATTTTGTTTCTTTATTTTTCACAATGGCCGAGACACGCGGTACTATGAATGATGCAAACCGCCCGGCAGCAGACAAGAAAAGAGGAACGGACACGTAACGTAAACCGGCGCTTGTGCGCGCGGAAACACAGAACGCAACCTCCAATATTCATTCTCTAGTACAACTATCCTCCTGCCTTGCTTTAGGTTGAACAAAGATTTTCCTACTAAGGTTGAAATACTACTAAGAGGATGTGAACAATTAAGGGCGATCGATTGATTTACTTGGAACCAAAACTATAGCAGAGTAATGTGGCTCATCTGCTGAAACTCTTCCAATGATGCTAGCATCAGCAGGCACAGCACCTTTTCGAAGTTCTCCGCAAATTTAAAGTCCAAAGCATACGTACAAGACAATTGAAGCTACTGTATTTGCGTGCACGTATACTTCAAAAATATCAACTTAATCAACCAGATCTCCAGATTGCTTGCACATGTCTCCAGCATCAACAACATTTCCACTGATGTGTCAGCTACAGCAGGGCAGGGACGCACAAGGTCGGGGAACTGAATGAGCTACGAGTAAGAAGATCAGGAATATCTACCACCAGGCGTTCAAATGCTTCAGTATCGCACCTTTATTATGTAGTAGGGTACTCTATTGCCTCATTGTGGGCTCCTTTGCCTTTTTACATTGTTAAAAAATTCTGATCTCATGTGCTTCAACGGAGAGTGACGAGCTCTTCGGAGGACGTGGGATGTATGGCCACCACGTTATCAAAGTCGGCCTTGGTCGCCCCCATCCTCACCGCCACGCCGAAGCCCTGCAGCATCTCGTCGCAGCCCCTGCCGATCATGTGCAGCCCCACCACCTTCTGGTTCTCCCCCTGGCAGACCAGCTTCATCCGCGTCTGCTGCTTCCGCTCGGTCAGCGCGTGGTACAGCGGGGAGAAGGAGGTCTTGTACGTCTTCACGTTCCCGTCGCCGAACCTCTTGCGCGCCTCCCTCTCGGTCATGCCGATCGTGCCTGGGGGGGGAGGGGGGGGAAAGCGAGGAAAGGACGTTTCCTTCAGGGACAGGATGAGGGAGTAGGAGTGCAATGTCGATTTGTCGTTATTACCGATTGGAGGGTGGGAAAAGACGACGGTGGGAATATTTTCGTACTCCAGCTTCCAGTCAGTCTTCCCGTCGAAGACGCGGTGGGCCAACTTCCTACCAGCGTTGATGGCCACTACGTATTTTCGCGTACATTAAGAAAAAAAAGAGGGGTAACAAAAAAAAAATAAAACCCTTAGTGCATTGACCTTTTCTAAATTTGGGTCGCTTCCTACCTGGCGTGAGCTCCCACTTGCCCGTGACGTCGCCCAGGGCGTACACGTTGCGGGCGGTGGTGTTCTGGAAGTCGTCCACCTTGACGCGCCCCTTCTCGTCGACCTCCACGCCGGTGTCCTTCAGTCCCAGGTCGGCGGTGGCCGGCGTCCGCCCCACGGCCCACAGGAGGCACTCCACGTCCGGCACGGAGGCGCCCTCGTGGGTTTGCACGCACAGCTTGCCGTCGGAGCCCTTTGTCACCTCCTTCACCTGGACATTCCAACAGTTTCTGCTTAGAGAAGCCTTCCCACTGCTTTGTTTCCTGTGTACTACCTACTGTGTACTTACGTTGGAGTTCTTCATGACGTTGATGCCCATCTCCTCCAGCTCCTCGGTGACCGCGTTTGAAACCAGATCATCAAAAGTCCTCAGCACCTGGAGACAACTTTCAAATTAGTGTTGTTTTTCCTCTTTTGGATTTGGATCTCGACCATGCCTTCTCCTTCCTGATGACCAAGGACACGTCCGAGCCGAGCGACTTCAGGATGCCCGCCATCTCCACAGCAATATAGCCAGCGCCAACCACAACCGTTTTCCTGCATAATAAGAACAATGACAATAACAACAACAACAACAACAACAACAACAACAATAATAATAATAATAATAACCATCATAGCTCTACACAAGGATACCATCAAAGCTCTAAGTACAGAAAGAAATTGAGGCTTTTTTTTTAAGTACTTGGGCAGCGTCTCCAGTTCGAAGAAGCCGTCGCTGTCAATTCCATGCTCCGCTCCGGGAACCTTGGGCCAGGTCGGGAATCCTCCCACGGCGACCAGCACGTGGTCGCCGGAGTAAATCTTGCCGTCCACGGAAACTTTCTTCTCACCTGCATAAAAGTTTGAGATAGAGAGGTGAGTGAGTGAGTCAGTGTGTGGGTGAGTGAGTGAGTGAAACACTCGTAAGACCTTTCAACACGTGTTGGAAGTCGCGTCCTAGGGAGGAACAAAAGCAAGGCACTAAAGGAGATGCGTTGCACAAAATGCTCCACTGCAACTAACTGGTATACTTGTTTACAGCATGTCCATCAAAAACCTCAATACCTCATTTTACTGCTTTGTAAAATGCCCAAAAAATCATCAAATAAATTAATGTTTGATTAGTGAAGAAAAGAAGTTTTTTGTGTGTGGACGTGCTGTGTAGAAGAGGAGAAACAATCCTGCCTTCAACCCTTCGCTTCCACCTGGACAGGACACCTACCGCTGCCTGCTTCTGAAAAAGGGAGGGGCACCCCTTATGGAAAACGAGTTCGCCGTCCCGCCAATCTGACAGCCTCCACTCACCGACGAACTTGGCGGTGCCTCTGATCAGCTCCACGTTGGACTTGTCCAGGTTGTTCCCGTAGATCCCGTTCAGCTTCTTGATGTACGCGTCCCTCTTCTCCTTGAGCCTCGTCCACTCGAAGGAGGCGGCCGCCTTGGAGGCGTCCACGTCGAAGCCGAAGTCGCGGAGGTCGTGCAGCTCCTCAGCGTGCATGGCCGCGTGGAACATGAGCTTCTTGGGGACGCAGCCCACGTTGACGCACGTCCCGCCCAGGCGCGTCCTCTCGACGAGGCCCACGGTCACGTTCTTGAACTCGGCGGCCCTCCTGGCGCTGGCGATGCCGCCGGACCCGCCGCCCACCACCAGGTAGGTGAAGTGCTTGGACACGCTCACGGGGGGCATCGTGCTGGCGGGAGGTCGTCCAGGGGAGACGACGCAGGTGCGGGCAACGTGTACGTACGTACTGTACACACGCGGGTACACAAATCAGGCCGGGGAGGGGAAGAGGTAAGGAGTACAAGCAGTACTGTACCTACAGCAAGAAAGAGAGACAGAGAGAGAGGTCGTTGAGGTACAAAAGCTGGGCTGTGAGCCGACAGCGAGGGAGGGCGACAGAAGACGGAGAAGGGAAAAGGTTGTTTTGCTCATGCCTCTACAACGTAGTCAGCTTCTTATCATGCAAGCAAGCTGCTGGCCTGGCTAGGCTCTCCGGCTCTCCGAGTTCCACCCTGCCTGGCTGTAACGCCGGATCCGCTCTCTGTAGTGCAAGCAAATGCAGAGCAGTGTTGCCACGGAGTCAGGCACTAATTTTGCCAGTACAGTGCCAAAATATCGCCAAATTCGCCAAGCATTACTTACCTTTTCTTTTCTTTTCTTTTTTTTATGGAAAAAAATTAACTTGCTCTGAGATTAAAGGAAAAGGCATTTTTTTGGTGTAGTAAATTTAGTTCACCCTCAAAATTAGCCAGTTGGTGCCTTTAGTCAAAGCACTTTTGAAAGACGCCGAGAAGGGTTAATAAAATTCGCCAGTTTGACGAAATTTTGGTAAGTGTGGTAGTACGCTAACCTCGTAGCGAAGGTTAGGGTAGAATGGCGATTGCCTGTGACTAAAGTAAGGCAAGAGAGTGAGTACTATTGATTGAGAATCGTTTTAAAATGTGGGCTGTTGTACAGCACTGTATATGGTGTAAAAATGTAAATAATAAGTTGATTCTTACGTCAGGAAAGGAAAGAGATGTCTCTATAAATATAATGATTTCTGTTTAAAAAAGGTAATTTTAAGAAGTTCCCAGAGGAACTGTGCGAGTGATTCGAAACGGAATGCAACTTGCTTGCCTCATGCGATACAGTTTCCGACACTGATGGCGAAATGTAACGTCAACCCTATCGAAAGAACGGAAAACACACTTGAGCAAGTAAATTTGCTACGTATTATGGCTGAGTGTCGCCACCGAGTGTGCGCCGCTATAGCGATACCAATATTGGTTAGGTACCCACATGTTTTTCAAACGGTAATTTAAAAAAAAAGTAGGAGTTTGGGAAATCCCACGCGTGAAAGAAAAAATGTGGTGCAATTACATTTCGGAAGAAGTAATGATGCCAGTGAAGAACCTGGGGAACATTACGTACATATAGTACAAAACAAACAGAAAGAGGGAAGGGGGGGAGAGAACGTTGGCACGCAAGATTGCCGGCACCCTCTCTCCTCTCTTCTCCTCTCCTCTCCTCCTTGCACCACGCGCTTCCATTCTTTTCCTTAGCCGAATCAGCACCGGCCAAATCTGCCAGAGTCGAAGCCACGGGGGGGAAGACGGGGGAAATCGTCACCCTCTTCCACCCTCACCACCACCAGCGGCGATCAGCGCAGCCGCAGCACAGCAGAGGAACGAGGCGAGGGACAGGGTTGCCAGGAAAGGCTAAGACATAGAAATTTTGGCTAAGGATTGCGGTATTTGGGTCTTGTGGGTTACAAAATTTTTTCATTAAATAAACTTTTTCGAAGTTACTACGGTGCATTAAAACTTGCGCTTATTCGCTGTTGGAGTGGGCCACATCGGCTATCTAAAACCTGGCAACCCTGGCTAGGAGAGCAGTGCGATTATTTTTTTGAGGGAAAACAAGAGGGACCTGACGAAGGTGCCTCACGTCGACTCGTTCTACTCCACGTCGTCCACACGCCCACCACTCAGCCACCCACCACCACGATGGCGGCGCTGCAGAAGCCCAAGTCGGAGATGACGCCGGAGGAGCTGGAGAGGAGGGAGCAGGAGGAGTTCAACACGGGCCCGCTGTCGGTGCTGACGCAGTCCGTCAAGAACAACACGCAGGTGCTCATCAACTGCAGGAACAACAAGAAGCTCCTCGGGAGGGTCAAGGCGTTCGACAGACACTGCAACATGGTCCTGGAGAACGTCAAGGAGATGTGGACCGAGCTGCCCAAGACGGGGAAAGGTGAGGGGGGAACAACAAATTTGGCACCAATCCTGTTAATTTCGATATAAAATAATCTTGTCAATTATTTTTTTCTCCCCTCTCTTCCTCTGTAGGGAAGAAGAAGGCGAAGCCCGTAAACCGTGACCGTTTCATCCCCAAGATGTTCCTCCGGGGCGACTCCGTCATCCTGGTCCTGCGGAACCCGTTGGCGTCAGGGGGGTCCGGACAAGGAAATTAACGCAGGGACGTGTGGATGGCTGAAGCTGAATGAATGGATGGATGGGTGAAGCAAGTGGACAACATCTTTTTTTTCATACGTGTTTTCCAAGTGAGTCCCAACGTCCCATGTTTCCTCGTACTACTTCCCTGCCCCCCTCCCCTTTCTCAAGTTTTGGCCCCGACGTTTGCACCGTATGGTGGCGAAAGCACTTTTGCCTTCTCATACTAGCTGAGAAAAGCTCGCGTTACCTGAGCAACCAACCTTGATGTTTTAGGAGTCGGGACTGAAAGACAATTTCATGCTGTTTCTTTCACACACACACACTTTTTTTTTGAAGGTGTATTACTATTATACGTATTAGAAAATGAAGACGTGAATCGGAACGTCGCTGAGGAAGAGGAGGAGTTTTATTACTGAATGAATCTTAGCGTCTCTTGCGGACGGGACGGCGTTTAGACCTTGACGATGTCGTAGGTGAAGAGAAATCTCTGACCGGGAGAGGTCGGATCGCACCTAAAAAAGAAAAAAAGAGGCCGTTGGAATGCCCATATATTTTTTATGGATAAGTATGCTACCGGACCTGTACGCGGCGAGTCCGCCTTCCTTGATCTCTGTAACGTCCAGACAGAGGTCATGTTTCTGGTGTCTCAGCTGGTAGCCCTGGAATCCAAGCATATCACGCTTGTAATCACTACGGTTATGCTTAACAGCAACTCGAAGAAACTCACCTTTAATTTCGGGCCGTTTTTCTTCTTTTTGGGTCTGTGCCTGGCGAAAAGCTGCTCTGATCTCTTGGAATCGCAGAGAGATGAGACGACCTGAAAGAATAAGTCTTTGACATGATTTCTACTTCTTAAAATATTAAACAATAATAATACATTATACGGTATTGTTGACCAAAGTAGCTGGAACAGTAACTACTCCCTTTAAAAAAAAGTACTGTAAGTAACTGTATAATCCTATATCTCTCGCCTTGGTTCCTGTCCTGATCTGCAGTAGGGCCAGGCAGAAGTCGTCCTGCTTGATGAGTCCCTCGTCCGTCATCCTGAACTGGTGCGGGTGGAAGGAGCGGAGGCAGGTGTTGCCGCCAATCGAGTGCTCCTCGCCCGTCGCTAAGAGATCAAAGCTGGCAGTAAAGAACAACATCTAGTATATGTTTATTTTTCCGCCCCCCCTTACCCACGCTGTCCAAGCACTTGAGGAACCCCTCCGATTCTCCGAAGTGGATCTCTCCAAAGGCAACCTCAGATTCCAGAGGCACCTACATAACATTAACAGTACTCGTATACCCCCACCAACTTCTCTGTCAAAAGTTGCTAAGTTGACCTGGAGCTCCGGATAGATGTTCTCCAGGTACCACTTGAACGGTTTGCACCCGAGCTGCTCCCTCCTCTGGCGGACTTGGGCGACGTCCCCGCACTCGTACCCGCGCTGCTCGCTGTTCAGGGTCAGGTAGTAGATCTGCGCGAACTGGTCGAGCCAGGCGTCCGCCACCCGGCGGGTGTTACACGTGGTCGTCCGCCGGTTGCCCCGTGGGTAGGAGTACACGTTTCGCTGCTTGTAGACGTGGCCCACCTTGGAGCAGGGCACGATCTCCATCTCGCCGCCGCACGTCCACACGCGGAGGGAGAACTCGATGTTCTCGCCGCCCCAGATCTGTTCGACAAAAAGAAAAAGATTATTATTGATCCGGCAGGTGTTAGAATAGTGAGAAAAAAAGATGCTCTTAGAGGAACTATTAAAGCAACCCAAATTTCGACCCCATCACTAATTATCTCCAGTGGCGTAGCCGTTGGTGTGGCTCTAGTGGTACCAACATTGGTTGGGTATGTACGCGTACCTCCAGTCCTTCGTCGTAAGTTCCGAGGTGGCTGAACCACTTCCTGTCGATGGCGAAGAGCCCCCCAGCTATGGCAGGCGTCTTGAAGCTATACGTCGGGTCCCTGGTCCTCCTGGCCCTGTCTGGGGCCGGCAGCCATTCCCAGAAGAAGTCGAGGTTCCAGTCGAAGCCGCCCCGCAAGAAGGTGGAGACCGGCTCGAAGCCGAAGTTGGACAGGTTGATGTTCTCGATGACCGGGGAGGCGAGCCGGCGCGGGTTCTCCCGCACCCTGGACAGGAGCGGCTCCAGCCAGCCCGGCTCGACCTCGCAGTGGCTGTCCAGGAACACGAGCACCTCCCCCTCCGCCGCCATCGTCCCCTTGATGCGGGAGCGGATCAAGCCCTCGCGGCGGGCGTTGCGGAGCACCCGGACCTGTTGGGGGGGGGGGGTTGTTGATGCACGTTTTACCTACAAAGCACTCTGCAACTACCTAGTACGGTACACCTCGTCCCTTCTAATTAATTGTGGCACCTTTCGTATGGCCCTGAGCTCTTCGCCAACGGTCTGGTCGTCGTTGTTGTCATCCACCAGGATGATCTCCCTGAGCAGCTCCGGCGGCGACCTTTCGATGACGCTGACCACCGTCCTGAGCAGGGTGCTCCTGGGCTCGTCTCTGTAGGTGACGATGACCGAGGCGTCTGGCAGCGGGCCGTGCGACAGCCAGTCCACGGAGCTGCACTGGCGGGGCCTGTTGTCCGGCACCGTCCTGTTCACGCCGATGGCGATGCTGCTTCTCAGGTTGATGCCGAACCTCTTCTCCGGGTCCTCAGCGTCCTCCTCCTCCCGCCAGTCCTTGTTCACGTACGTGCGCCAGTCAAAGTCGCTCCAGGAGAGAGCTGGCCATTGTGCAAATAGGAAAACATAGGTATATACTGTAAGTGTACTAGTACCCAACCAAAATGGCTAGCGTGCATTTGTGATGGGTTGTCCAAACGCCAAAGCAGGCATTAAAATAGCTGAAAAAAAGAAGCCTTACAGCAACCTAGAGCAATTCAAATTTTAACCCCCATCACTAATTACCACTAGTGGCGTAGTCATTGGTGTGGCTCTAGTGTCACCAATGTTGCTTGGGTATAGCGTAGACATATGCTTGCTCCTTACGAGCATTGACTTACCCCTATCCTCTGGTGCGGAGTTGCATGTTCTGCTGTCGCCATTGTCAATGGTGTTTCCCTCTTGACAGTGAGTCTCTTCTGATCTCCCAAAGGTCGACACCACCAACGGCAACAGGAAGGCTAAGTTAGAAGGTCGGTTAACAACCATTGTGGCAAAAATTCACTTATTGCATTGTGCGGTTGAGGGGTCCGTTTGCCTGCAGAATCTCCACCGCAGGCAGGTTACACAGCATATTTTTGAGGAGGAGGGGGTGGAGAAAAAGAATGGGACGGGTGGCCGAGAAATGGAGAGGCGTCAGAAAAAGGGAGAAAACACAATGTACGTACACTGTACAGTATAGTATGTAGGTGACGGTGTGCGTACGACATTTTTAACACCACCAGACAGATCTTGTGACTTGTGAGAGCAGTATCGCCAGATTTTTCTGGCAGTTGGATTACCAAACCGAGCTTTAAAAAAAAAAGATACCAACAGCAATTAGATGGAAAAATACAACTTTATATTGCATTTTATAAGAAGGAGGGCGATTAAATGTGAGAGCTATAGGGAAAATGCAAGTACCTCCATTTTACCCTGGGAAAATGTACATACGAGAAATCTACAAATTGGATCTTTATGTCTGAAAATAACACTATTGGTCTACTAGTTGACTGACATGTGATCCTCTTGGGCAGGAGAGATTTCAACGCACTTAACTGAGTGTTACTGCAATTATGCGGTGCATCAAAGATGAGGTTTGTCGTTACACCTTGTCAGATACGAACACCCATTTTATAATGGGCGGAGACTGTGGAACCTACTGCTGCGTCCCACAGCAAACAGGTGGGTCTGTGCCGCCGCCTCCTCCTTCTGCTGCAAGGAAAGAACTTTCTTCCTTCTCTACCTTTCTCACATGCTCGTACACACACACACACACACACACACGGGGGGGAGGGGGAAGAAGAGGGAGAGAGAAGCCGGCCACTTTCATCCTTCTCCTCCTCCTCCTCTGTTGCTTCTCTCTTGGACCTCATCTTCAGGGCAGGAGGTGTTTCAAAATAACATTATTTATTAAATGGGCAAGCCGTTTATGCTTGGGATGTTTACAGAGTCAGTTGTTACAGCAACTCCTTTTTAGTCACCCTGTATTGAGACGAGCGTGGAAGAACAGTTATTTCGTCCAGGCAAGGAAAGAAGAGAAGAAGAAGAAGCTCGCTTGTAGCTGGGTCTGCTTCGGCTTCGGCTCAGTTGATCTTGCAAACACAGCGTGGAAAAATCGTAGCAAAATGAATTAGCGTTGTCGTTTCCCGAAATATGGAGCAAGATTTTCGGGTTTTGTGAGTTGCTTTTTTTTTTCATCAATGTGAAGAAATCGGTGAAATCGTTCAGGTAAGCATTTTACAGATCTTGTGACTTGTGAGAGCAGCGTCGCAAGATTTTTCTAACAGTTGGATTACCAAACGGAGCTTTGAAAAAAAAGATACCAACAGCAATTAGATGTAAAAATACAACTTTTTATTGCATTTTATAAGGAAGAGGGGGATTAACTGTGAGAGCAATTAGGGAAAATGCAAGTGTTGTATATGAATTAAAATTCAAACAATTGTGTGTTTTGTAGTTTTGGCATACTGCGATTCATTTTTTCTCAGTCAAATCCCTCCTCCATCCTCCTACCTATTACATCCGCATATCACAAGCAGAAGGAAAATGTGGGACAGGAAGCAATTGCAAAATGAGAATGGGGTGACGGAGGAGGATGAATAACATCGCGAA
>JAAUYM010053172.1_pt1 | contig 11714 bp, 19 predicted proteins | sample 7278001 | NCBI WGS metagenome assembly JAAUYM01 (sample SAMN14350224, study PRJNA611818) | marine sediment metagenome | isolation source: surface marine sediment (1.8m) | place: French Polynesia: Moorea | collected 2018-08
ATGCACGCCCTCCCGGCGTCCTCCGCCGGCTCCGCCGGCGCCACTAACCACACTTCCATCACCACCAACACCAACACGTCCGTTCCCACCCCCCCCCCCCCGCCCCAAACCCCCCCGCCCCCCCCCCCCCCCGGCCCCCCGCGCCGGCCCGCGGGCCCCCCCAAAAGGGAGAGAGGTTTGAGAACAAAACTTGACTTAATCGTTGTTGGAAACAGGAGACGATGGAGAGGCTGGTGAAGGACGTTGTTTTGGCTGACCCTGCCCATGAGGAGCGGGAGGAGGAGGACGAGCCGCCTTCCCAGATAAAACAGGATGGATCTGAGAGGAATGGACCATGTTAGTAAGTGAGAGATGGTGCTTAGTTCTTAGATTTACACGTAAAAATCCCGACTGGCCCGGTTTTTTTTTGTTTTTTTAATCAATTTTTCTACTACGTATCTATATACTATATATATAGTTATAGGCGAATGTCTGTCTCTCTGTCTGTAACGGGGTTGCGGGCCAGACGGTTGGACCGATCCTCACCAAAATTTGCATGTGGTGCTCTTTTTCAACAGGGAGTGACATACGTCGGCCTCCCAGTGTGGCGAGTCGTAATTTGGTCTTTGGCCATTGCAAAATTTTACCCAGCAAGGCGGGTAGCTTTAGGCTAGTAGTGTTCTAAAGGTACCTTTGAGTAATGGTATTTCCATAAAAACCTTTATAAATTACCGTGTTTAAACTGCTTTTGAACTTGCCAAACACCATTTTTAACTACAAATGAAAAAAACCGTCATATTGCCGCACAGCTTCTACTACTGTATCAGGAATGGTACACGAACGGTTCTAATTACCTGTACGCATAATCAGAAATTACCTAGAAAATTAAAAATATATAATGTTTATATCGCGCCGTACAGTATTTTATGTTCTGTAGTATACCAAGCACATGTACGGGTCATTTGGGCCTTTTTTCTTTTTGTTCTTGTACTACGTAGTTGCTGGCTGTGTGAGACGCGTCTGCCCGACTCGGCCGAGTTCATCGCCGACCACATCGCCTTCACGCACAGGATAGACACAATCACTTACATGAAGTGCGCCAGGGCCCTGATCAAGGATTACAACAACAACAAAGTCGTCAAGAGGAAGCTATCGGAAGCAGGAGAAGGCGAGTCCCGGGCCAAGAGGCGAAGGGGGGAGGAGGGGGACGACGAGGAAGAAGAAGTTGACGGAAATTCAGAAGGCGAGAACTCGAACTGGGCGGATGAATTCCGTCCTCCTCCCCAGGAAGAGGAGCGTGAAGTCCGTGGAGAGGAATCCAAAAGGCAGGAGAGGGAGGAGGAGGAAAGGGACAAGGGAGATTCTTTTTCTCCAGAGGTCCTTCGTGACGAGGCGGAGGAGGGTGGTGGGACGTCCTTTTCTCCGTCTGCCGGCCTCTGCCGCGCGACGAAGCTGTGGTTCGAAGGGTGCCGCTACACCTGCGACACCTGCGAGTTCGCCTCCACCTCCTTCTACGACGTGAGGACCCACGTCCTGAAGGAGCACGGGCTGAGGGGGAGGCCTCTCGCGCAAGAGGCCTTCCTGGCGGGCGAGAGCTCGTTCCGCTGCCTCATGTGCGGGGAGACCACCAGAAAAGATGGGCCTCTCGTGCAGGTGTGCATTTTTTTTCTTCTGTTGTTAGGGAAGAGCTTGTGCTCTTTGAAAAGTGTTGACGCAAGCGTTATTACAGGACGTTATCCTTTTTCAGGAGCACCTCCAAAATTTTCACTCCATGTCGGTGGCCGACTACGAGGAGAGGTTTCCCGAGGTTGCGGAGCAGCAGCAGCAGGAGGAGCTGGAAGAGCGGTCGCTGCCGGTTTTGCCAGTGATCCAGGCGCTCAGTAGCCCCTCCTGGGCGGACGGCTGCGTCTTCCAGTGCCAGGACTGCAACGGGAAGTTCAGCAGCATCTACAGGCTGTCCAGGCATCGCAGCTTTTCTCACAAGAGTGCGCCGAGTGAGGAGAACTACCTGGAGTCTATGACTAAGAGGAGCGACTTTGTCTGCCACATCTGTGGCCACAACTGCATCTTGGAGAGGGGAGTTGTCTCCCAACACCTGGGAAAAGAACACAAGATGACGCTCGGCCAGTACGAAGACTACCTCGGAGGAGGAGAACTGCCAGCAGGTGCAGGCACCGCCGGGGAGGGAGATGGATCAGGCGGATTCTCGGATGTGAAGGGGCTGACTCATGTGAAGTCCAGGGTGCAGAAGTCCAGGCCGGAAGAGAAGTTTACATGCCCGGAGTGCGGGAGAGACTTCGGAAGAGGCCCCAATCTCAAGAAGCACTGCAAGAACGTCCACGAAAGGACCATGTCGAAGAAAGAAGTCCTCTCCTGCAAGGTGCCACTGGTCGAGTGCAGAATTTGCTGCCTTGAGTTGCCGAAAGACCTGACCACGGTCAGGGAGCACCTGCAGCAGGCCCACCAGGTCCAACTGGAGTCTTACGCCGACGACTACGTTCACAAAGGGGAAACGCGCGCTGCTGGAAAGGACGGAGACGACAAAGGTGGGGAGAAAGAATCGGAGTCCTCAGCGGCAGAGCTGATGAAACTCGACAAGTCTGGCGGAAAAGACGAGGAGGAGGCAATCGCTGTCCTTTCCAAGGCTGGAGGTCCTGCTGTAAATGTCAAGGACTGCCCGCCGGATGCAGACGGCAACGGGGCACCTCGCCAGTGGTACGAGCTCTGCGTCTACGCCTGCCCGGTCTGTCCCTCCCGCTACTTCTCCCCGAAGGCCGTGAGGGCCCACCTGAGGAGGGTGCACGGGAGGAGCGTCCCCGGTGCCTCCGTCCAGAGGGTGTTCGACGTCCGATGGCGGTGCGGCAAGTGCGAGAAGGCCACCCTGTGGCAGAAGAACAACATCGCCGGACACCTCAAGAGGATGCACGACCAGAGTCTGGAGGAGTACGAGAGAGAGATGGGAAGTCAGTGACAGAGTCGCATTTTTTCTTTCTTTTTCTTTTTTGGTCTCTTTTTAGTGTGGTTTGTCTCGTCCCAATACATGTACTATGTACTTAACGTGATATTTGTAAATGCGAGAAAGATGTTTTGTCTTAAAAAAAAACTAGGCCGGTAAAACATGAAGTTGTACTTAACTTTCAGTTTGAAGCTTTCTTAAATCCGTTTTGGACCCTGTATACTCTTCCTCACGGAAGGAAAAAAATGACAAGAATCCGTGTAAATACACTTTGCTTCAACGTAAGGGCTCACAAGATCTTTGTTAACATGTCCCCAAAGGGCTTAACAGGAGCGCGAGGATGTAGTACATCCACGCGGAGAGACTTATTTATCACTTGGTATGCGGGATGAACGACTATGATAACGGCCATAAACGTTCCGAGCTTTATAAGGGGGGAAAATAGCTCTTTTTGTCCCTTTCGACCTTGCCTCAAAGACTTGTCTTTTCCCGGGACCGGAAGCACGTTTAAGCTGAAGTGTCTCGAGAAACAGAAGCTTTCCTTCCTTCTCTCTCCATTCCAAGAGAAGGAGGGGAAGAAGAGCAGAGAGCTTTTGAGGTTGCTGCGCGCGCCGCTGGCCTTGAAAGGCCTTTGTTGTGCTGCTGTGTGCAGTAGTTGTGTTTGAGTCGACTGAAAAGGCTATGTAGCTACTACAGATGTCTCCTTGTGAAGGATTTCCTGTTCCCGACGTCGACGGCAGGTGATGGTGCGCGGGTGAGCTGCGCGCTGGCATGCTCCTCTGTCTCTCCCTGCGCGTCCGACTGTCGCTGGTGACGGCGAGGATGATCACCGAGGTCGCCTTCAACTACTTCGCCGAGCTGGAGTGGAGGCTGCCGACGACAATGGCGAGGAGGAGGAGGAGGAGGAGGAGGAGGGGGTCAGTTCTGCGGACAGCACAAACGTCGTGAGGTGAAAACAAAGTAGAGGAAAGCATGATTTAGAAGAAAAAAAAGAGATAGAAACATGCATTATGGCGTGGGAAAAGTTCCTAGAGTACTATCTTTCTATAGCACAAGAGAGAGAGAGAGAAAGACTAGCATAAGGATCTTTCAGCGTTTCATCTGCAAAACAATTTGTGCTTTTGCTATCTGTTTGGTAATATGTTTTATTATTTTTTTTCAGGTACTCAATAAATCTTCTGCCAGAGAAGAAGAATCAATAGGCTACAGTCAGAGGGAGAGACTACTTCGCATGACAGAATATTTTGGAAATCATAATTTTTGTATGAAAGTTGATAATTCACAACTTTTTGTAGGTACCGACAGTGAAAAGTTTCGTTCAAATAAAACAAAACATTATGTGTACGAGTGAGTTAGACTATGCTGAACTTTCAAAAGTTTTTGTATGTTGCAAAGATCTGACCGTTCTTCTTAAATGCAGTCTTTGATTTCAATATTTTTTTCTCTGTTTCTTTAACCAATCCAACTGGCGGACTTTCTGTCCTTCCCCATTCTTCCTCTCCACATCCCAGTCTGACTTTTGATGTCCCCTCCTCCTCCTCCTCCTCCTCCTCCTCCTCCTTTTCCTCCTCTCTAGCTTGCTTCTCTTCGGCTCATTTTCCAATTAAGGGGTTGTCCCATCTGCGCTTTTCCTCTGTCATGGAGAGGTTTCCAACAAAGAATACTTTTTTCACATACTGTACTACTTACTACTACAGCACATAAATCTTCAAGTGGAGAGGGGTGTCATTATGCTCCTCTATAATTAATGAAAAACAAACCCAAAGAAGTTGTTTGTGTATGTTAGTAAAAATGGAGAGGAAAAAAGGACTTTCCCACTTCTTAAGAAGTTAAAAAATTGGTTGAACGATTGACTTGGAACGATCTTATCTGCCCAAGACTTCTCTTTTTCCTAAAAAAAAATATAACCATTCAGAGGGGTGGTTCCTTTTCCTAAATCTTTTTGGACACCTGATGGTTTACTTTGGTGCACAAAATGATTCTTTTTTGTTGTGTGTGCTTGTTGATTCGGTGCTGAATTTCCTCTCACGCCTTTACCATCCGATCTGACCCGACCCGACCAATCAACCGCACCGAGAGAAAAGAGTAGTAGTGCAACAAAAAGTGCTGGTGTGGTAGTACATGATTAAACAGGAAGAAGGACTCTCTCACGCCCATTACGGGTAGACAGACACGTGCGATGGAGCACACACGAGAAGATCGGAGGAGGAGAAGAAGGAGGAAGAGGGGGGGGGATGGAAAACTTTGGAAGAGAGCAGCATCAGACACTTTTTCCCATCTCCATCTGCCGTCCCGCCGCAGCAGCGGAAAAGGAGAAAAGGTTGGTTGGCGGGTGAGGAGGAGGAGGAGGAGGAGGAGGAGGAGGAGGAGGGGGAGGAACGTCGAGATTTGGTCGCGACAACGAAGCCACTTCATCGGAAGATCTTTTTTTTTATCTCTGGTGCCAATCTTCCTCTCTTCTTCCTCGTTTGCGGAGCAAATCACTTCCATACTTAATTGTGTGAGAAAGAGAACCAACTTGGGAAGGTCGAGTTGGGACGGAAAAAGAAGAAGAGGAAGATTAATTCGATCGTATGCATGCACGAGTCTTAAATACCTAGAACTCGTGGTTTTTTTTTCGTGCGGAATATGCAAGAAAATTGTGCACGTGCTTAATTTGCCCATCTCTTTCCGCGATGCTATTTTTGCGGGTTTTTTAATAGACAATTTCCCTCCGTCATTTTCTCGTGCAGAGAGACAAAGTTGCCGCGATCAAGAGAGTTGAGTTAGGAGAGGCACCAACTTGTTGAGGAAGAAGGGGAAGAGAATTTAAGAGGAATGGAAGCGACGGAAGCGACGGAACTCATGGGAGGGGGGAGAGGGAGGGAGGGATAGAGAGCGCTAACTTGGCGTTTTGGAGTTGGGCATCAGGGTGAAAAGAACCTTAAAATGTTTTCGTTGGCAGCCTAATATACTGTAGTAGATACTACTCGTAATGTTGTTTAATATTGTGTTACCGGCAATATCAGACAATGTTTTTGAAAAGAGGACTGTACGACCTTACGATTTTTGTTTCCCTTCCTCTTGTCTCTTCCCATGGGAGGGGAGAAAAAAAGCATTTTTGTTCGTGTAAAGAGGAGTGGCTCTGGTGGGTGGAAGAGGAGGAAGGGAAGGGGAGGGGAAGGGGGAAGCGTGAGGAAGAGGAAGGGTCCCATCAGGGGAGCATGAGAGATGACGATGCGGCCGAGATGGACGTCGCTCTCTCCTCCTCCTTCTCCTCCTCCTCCTTTGCCCTTTAACAAACTTCATTGAGTCAATTGTGGTCCCGCTCCCAATCCAGTCGGGTCTCGCGGCAAAGCACGCAAATCGACGCACACACACACACACACACGCACAACACAACACAAACACCAAGAGAGGATTATTAGATTTTGTCAATTGGATCTAATTCAATTACGTTGTTGCAAGTTTACTTGGGCAATGGAGCCTCCTCCTCCTCCTCCTCCTCCTCCTTCTTCTTCTTCCTCTCCTTCCTCCTCCTCCTCCATTAGCCTGAATCCCAAGTCGTCGTCTGGTCCCGCTTACGGCGAAGGGCAACATCAACATGCAGGACCTCCTCCACCTCTTCCTCCCCCTTCTCTTGCTTCGGCAACCTCCTCTTCGTCCCCACCCCCTCCTTCCTCGTACCTGCCCGACCTGCTGCCGCTGCAGGTCCACACGCAGCAGGGGCAAGGTAAGAGGGCCGAAAAAAGAGCATTTTGTCGTCCATTGTTCCAAACTTGGGGTCATCAAACACTGCTCACTTTGACTCAAACTACTAACTACCCTTCCATTCATTTGCAGGATTGGAATCGACCTACGTCTCCTCTTCTTCGAGTCACCACCATCCCCTCCCTGGCATCGAGACCTTTACCTCCCACGGGGCGCCCATCTTCGGCAATATGGGCTACGGCACCAGCACCGGCAACAGCACCAGCAGCAACAGCAGCGTTGCGCCGCTGCTCGAGGGCCTGCAACCCGTCAGGGCGGAGGAGATTACGCACAGAATCGGAGACGGTCTTCAACCGGCACCTCCTCCTCCTCCACCACCACCGCCGCCGCTTCCGCCCCCGCCGCTGCAGCCTCCAATTTACGCAGCCGGTGAGTCTGTCATGAAGGGGAAAAGGATTGGTAATTAATTACAGATACGTGGTTAAGGTGGCTGAAAATTTTATCCTGACTCTTCCTTGCAGATCGTCCTATTTCCTGCCTGAATCCAATCACCGCCAGCAGCAAGAGCAACAGCGGAGGCAGCGGCGGCGGAAGCAAGGAGAAGAAGAACAAGAAGGCGGGAGACGTGACCAACGGCGGCCAAGTGGTCAAGAAGAAGAAGACCCGCACCACCTTCACGGCGTACCAACTGGAGGAGCTGGAGAGGAGCTTCGAGCGAGCGCCTTACCCGGACGTCTTCGCCAGGGAGGAGCTGGCCCTCAAGCTCTGCCTCAGCGAGGCCAGGGTGCAGGTCTGGTTCCAGAATCGCAGGGCCAAGTGGAGGAAGAGAGAGCCGCCGAGGAAGACCGGGCCGTACTTCGGACCAGGTGAGAAAGAAAGCTCTGCCATTGCATCAAACACCAATCCATTATCTCTTCTTTTTTCCCAGTGTATCCCAGTGCAAGTCTCCTCCCGCCACCACCGAACCTTCCTCCCCCTCCTCCTCCCTCGTCCTCCTCTTCATCATCTCCAGCCGTGGTAGTGACCTCTCCGTCGCCCATCTCTTCCTCTTCTTCCCTTCCCGCCGCACTTCTTCCCACCCAGCCGCCTCCGATCGTCATCAACCCTCCTCCTCCACCTCCTCATCTGCCGCCGACGGGTATTATTACTGATACACTAATGCTGATACACTAATGCAGAGAAGGCATGACTTTCTCCTTAAAACTTTTTATTCTTTCCCGCTGCTAGCATGCCTGCACGTGGATCAAGAGTGGCCTTTCCAGCAACAGCAACAAGGAACTGCACAACTCTACGAGCAACAGCAGCAACCAATGCCGGCGCCTCCTCCTCCGTTGGCTTCCCCCTCTTCGGCTTCGTCTATGCAGTTCGGTGAGAGAGCAAAGCAAAGGACACCGGTTATTACCTAGAATATGAGAACAACAACAACATATTAGTACTGTACTACAGTATATGTCCGCATCATGTCTGCCTCTGTTCTGACCAGAAGACCCCCTGTTCGGAGCGACTTCGGCATCGGCCTCTTCTCCGATGAGTGGCGGCTCCTCCTACTACTTCCTTGACGACCACGGCCAGCAGCCTCCTCCGCACCACTACACCGTCATCTCCACCACCCCCGTCTCCTCCACCTTCGACCTGATGACCAGAGAGGAGGAGGAGGAGGACGGCGAAGACGCCGCTGGGGCCGTGCTGATCAGGAACCTGTCTCCCGCTCCTCACCACTACTTGGGAGCGAGGTAACAGAAGCAGAGTCTCGCCGCGTCCGATGTGTCAATATACTACCTACGTATATGTGTACACTTGCTTCTCAATTCATGTACCTACCTAAAACAGACAGCTGAGTCCTCCTCCTCAGTCGACGACCACCGTTTTGCTGGACGTGAAGGCAGAGCCACTGGAGGAGGACAACGGGGACAACGGCGGGGCCAACAACGACAACGGCGGCGAGGGCGGCGGACACCAGCAGCACAACGGGACCAAGTTCAACGGCAGGATGGAAGAGGAGGCGGTCGTCATCGGAACACACTTTTACTGATGTAGTACGTATTCCTTTTTTAGTCCCTTCTTGGCTTTACTTTTACTGGTTTGAAGTAAGAACCAGTGTGGTTTTGATTTATTTGGCAATTTTTCGCTTGAGTTCCCTGTCTCTGCACCTTCAGTTCTTTGAGTTCCCGCATCACAATAACAGATTCAATAAAAGCCCTTCCTGCAAGGAACTTGATGTTTTAGTAATTTCCCATGTTAAATGCTTTAAAAAGTGAATATTTGATGGTTATGTTCTTTTTTGAGGGGGTGGGGGAAATAAGGGGAAAAAATTACGCTTTGTAGCCTTTCTGTTGGATTGTTTGTTTGCTATGTTATGAAGGCGATGAGGTGGGAATTCATCCCTGATTCTGCATTAAATTGCATTTCTGCTCTTACCCATTGCGAACGTAGCGGTATGAAAAGTTTTTTTCATCCACTCTGTCCGGTTAAAGAGAAGATTTCCCCCCCATTTTTAAAGAATCGACTCGGTCTAATAGGAGGCTCGTTTTATTCTCTGAATGCTAAGAAGGCGACTACAATCGAGAGTGATATCATCCCGCCATGACTACTAACAATGCATTCCAGCACATGCCAGCCTTTTCCTCTCCTTTCCTCACTGAGAGAATTTTTATTCGGCAGCTGGTAGGCGGAAGAAGGAGGAGGATTCAGGAGGGTCCAGCAGTCAAAGAAAGTTGACCCCAACTCCGAACTGCAATCCCGGTGCTGGCCTGTCTCCTCTTTTTGACCTGAAAGGAGACAGGCGACGATGAAATAATAATAATAATAATAATAAAAAACTGAAGAACACAAGTGGCATCTCTTGCTTTCGCTCGAATCAATCGAACCTGACTGGTATACAGTAGTTGAGCTCTATCCTGGCCATTCCGCCCAGCTTGAAGGCCAGTCCGATCCCGTAGGAGAGTCTCAGGTCGTCCAGCAGCTCGGCCACGTTCTGCGCCGCGGTGCCGCTCACCTCGAAGTCGCCAATGTTACCGGCGTTCACGAACAGGTGGGTGCGGAAAAGGTCACCGAAGCCGCCGGCGCCGGGCCTGAACAGAAACAACGCACACAATTCGTACATTTCTGTTCGTAGTAGGTATAACACGTGCTATTCGAGTACGAGTATACTATGCATTAAAGAGTCATTTAAAACACTCTTAACATGTAGGTATTCCAAGGATACTGACATTTCACGATATTTTTTTATGTACGTACAGTACACCCCAGCCATCCCTAGCACTCCGGATCAATGTTACTGAGACAACAAAAGATGAGGAATCTGACCTCAAATCTGCTTGTCCCCAAATTGCTGCTGATTCCATAACTTTTACCTCAGATTTACCCCGAGGACGAAATGAGATTGAAACAGAAACAAGAAAAACAATCTACGTACAGTAACTCCCAATCTGCTTCAATATTTTTCTCTAAAATTCCCCTCCCCCCCAACAAACCTGAGAGGAAGGGGAGCGAAAAGATGCATGCCCGACGTCCAGAATGCAGTGCCCCCGAGGAAATTTCCGTCCGCCTCCCTGCCCACCCCTCGCATCTCGAACCCTCGCAGGTTCAGAGGCCCCCCGATGAAGAACCTGTCCGCGATGGTGGTTGTCTTCTCCTGGTCGATGCGCTTGAGGTACCCGCAGTGGAAGGTGCCCTGCAGCACAAAGTCCGGGTCGAAGAGTGGGACGTTGGCCTGGAGCTCCAATTCGTTCTTGAAGAATCCTATGTCCCCGCCCAGCCCGGCGTACTCCTGCGACAGCCGGAAGAGGCTCCCCTCGCTGGGAAAGACCGGCTCGTCCCTGCGGTCGACGGTGAGCACGTGCTTCACGGCCGACTTGAGCGAGTGGCCGGACTGCTCCCGGACGGAGAAGGCGCACGTCCGGGTCAGCCCGCTCAGCTGCCTCCAGACCCCCTCCCACTGCAGCGTATGCACGATCTGCGGGGCGGACATGAAGGACACGTCCAGCAGGAGCCCGCGGTTTAGCTCCTTGAACCCGGAGGGCGGAAACTCTGCCATCTGCTGGAAGACCGACCCGGAGACGTTGGTCCTGGCCCTCCCGTGGATCGGCTTGACCAACCCGGCGTTGAAGGCGCTCGTCTTCTTCGTCCCGTGCGTGTAGTCCAGCTGCAGCCTCTCCCCGCGCCCGAACAGGTTCGGCATCCTCAGCCCGGTGAGCAGCGACCCTTCCTGGTTGCCCACCATGGTGTTGATGCTGCCCACCACCCTGCGGAGCTCCTTCACCCTGAAGGTGACCTCGTAGTCCTGCGGGCCGCCAGTGGAGGTGGAGGTGTCGATGTGCACGTCCACGTCGGAGAAACATCCCAGGTCTGCCAAGAGGAAGAAAAAAAACCCCTTAACCTTGCAACCATCTACAACAAATAGTGAGGTGAATGAAGAAAAAAAACCCACCTTTCAAGTTGTTCCTGACGTCCTGCGACTTGAGCACGAGCTCCTCGAAATGCTTGACGTCGAAGATGGGCCTGACGTTGCCGACGAGCAGGTCCTCCTTGGTCCTGCCCACCCCTTCGAAGTGCACCCTGACCACCTGGGCCGAGATGGAGTCGAGGGACCTCGTCGACTGCGCCGAGGAGGAGGCCTCCTTGGCGTGGACGGCGCCCATGGCGGGAAACAGGAAGGGAGGTGGGGGGAGACGAGGAATCAACCCGAGGCGGACGAAGGCAGATCCATGCACCCCTTTGGAGGAGGTGCGCGGCGGGGACTTGTGGAACGAGTAGCGATTCAACTTAGAACCCAGATTTGACTTTTTTTTTCTTCAAGAAAAATGTAAATAGAAGTACGTCCACGCAAGATGGAAAGATCTGCAACCACAACATTCGCGGAGGTTGCGTGATATTTGTTCTGCTGCCTAGACCCTGCAGAATGCAGATTTTCCCTCACAACATATTCAAAACTAATATACAGTATGAGCAAGTGTCAGACCTAAAAGACTAAAGTTTACCACCCAACCAATATTGGTAACGTTAGGTGCACGGTCTCGGTGGCGACAATAGTAGTAGTTGGCGCAGGGGTCGACATTTGAGTTACAGTAAGATTTTTATATCACTTATA
>JAAUYM010094383.1_pt1 | contig 11711 bp, 12 predicted proteins | sample 7278001 | NCBI WGS metagenome assembly JAAUYM01 (sample SAMN14350224, study PRJNA611818) | marine sediment metagenome | isolation source: surface marine sediment (1.8m) | place: French Polynesia: Moorea | collected 2018-08
GCCAGCGTGAGAAGGAGCATGAGGTTGGCCAGGCAGGGGATGCCAAAGGGCCAGATGGTGGTCATGAGTGACAGGAGGGGAGTGGGCAGTACCACCTCCAGGTCACGCCTGGCTGCCAGGACGAGTCCATACATGCGGGGGGAGACGTGGGAAAGGAAGGTGATCGCAATCAGCATGAGAGTTGCCATGTTCCCCCAGATGAGAAGTTCCTGGTGCACAAGCAGCATGTCAGCAATTTGAAGAATCGTTTACGTGTGACCATTTCCTGTATTAGAAAGGGAAAAAAAGTTTGTTTGTTTATGTGTATGGTACAGTCCACTTCGGATTAGTGCATAGATATTGCCGGATTAGTGGGACTTCTGGGAAGCCAAGAAAACCTCCCTCTAATTCGAAATCCCGCTAAACCAAAGTTTGTACTATTTATTATTATAATACATACACAAAAATAGTATACACATGCTAATTTTTTAGATACTCTCATTACTGTGAGTTTTTAATGCATCACACTGGTTACCATGAAAACAAATCTTACTAATCCGAAGTACCATTTTAAAAATCCCTCTAATGAGAAGTAATTTACTGCAAAAAAAATATTCTTCTAGAGAAAAATCCCCCTAATCCAAAAATCCCTTTAATCGAAATCCCACTAATTTGAAGTCGACTGAGTAACAAGAGGACATGCAGGTGTTTGAACAAGTTTCCTTAAATTGCCCTAGGTAATAGTGCCTACCGGTATGTTGTATGCTAGATGATACGTCATATTTAATTTAATGCATTGATTCTTAATATTTATACCTTTCTTTACCAGCAAAGGACCTTGCAGCCGAAGAACACCTTAAAAGGAAGGACATGTGATCTCAATCTTTTTTATGTATGTAAAATGATGCTTGATCCAAGAAGGCAAAAATGTTTGCATTCAAATAATGTACTGAGATAACCTCAGATTTTTGTACTGTACTAGTTTGTGAATAATTAATTTCCATTTTCAAGGGATGGTAATCCTTCAAATAAACACAAATCAAAGATATGCCTTGCAAGATCGCTTGATTAGCGCCTATTTTTCTCAAAAAGTAAGTCAAGCAGCAAATCATTTACTAAATTATGGCATTTATTTGTCCAATTTGCCAATTTTTTTTTAATTTTTTTTCTTCAATTCATGTCGGATGTGATGCGCACAGTGAACCCGCGAAGGCTCTCCTCACTTCTTACATCCCAAACTTGGCCCATTTTCTTCTCTTGCCATTCTTTACGAAGTCGAGGGTAGGCTCCAGTTTTCCCCAAGAACGCATGACTTAGTGCCTGCTTTATCTGAGCAACTGCGTGCCTTTTTAATTCTTGTCGCCAATACCAGATGCTAGAGAAGATCAGAGAAAGAAAACAACGATCCTTGATTGTACACTGGTCTGTATTAAACGACAGTATGTACAACGTCCATAAACTTTTTCTTCCTTTCCTTCTCGACAGGTCAGCATCAATTGTAACTTTGCCAACTGTGTGTCGGTGGTGGTGGAGGTGGTGATAGTGGTACTAAAAGAGCAATCAATACATTAACTGCTTCGGAAACGCTCAAAAAGAAAAAAAAATCTGTGTGAATGTCTTCGAATTTTTTTCCTCCCTTCTTGAGACGGACTTTTTTGTGACGTTCAGGGGCCAATCTTGGTGCAGATCTGAAGACGGAGTAATACGTACATACAAGTACATAATATTTTTTTTGAACCAACCACAAAGAAATCCCTCAACTTCAGAAAGGAGAAGGCGGGAAAGTCTCTTAGTTAAATGCCGTTGAATCTTCGAGAGGGAGGGAGCGCTGAGAAAGGTGCCTGTCTGGTTTACCGTGCGCGCGGTGGGCGAGGACACTTCTCTGTACTATTACACCCTTTTTTCTTTCCTTCCTTCCTTCCTTCGTTCCTCCTTCAGAGTATGACGCAGCACCTGCAATATCTCTGCCTGGTTCCGCCGACCGAGGGCGGCGGGGTGACGGGTGCGAAATAAGCGTGCACCTTGATGCTGGGCAGGTGGCAGCGCAGTCGCCGGATGCCCGCGCGGGTGATGAGCTGGCAGTCGTACAGCTCGATCCGCTGCAGGTTGTGGCAGGCCACCAGGTGGTCCAGCGAGGCGTCCGTGATCAGCGGCAGGTTGTCCAGCTCCAGCACGGAGAGGTGCTCTGCGGAGCAGGGCGCGGAGCCCAGCTGCCGGATGCCGTCGTCCGTGATGAGCTCGCAATGGCTGAGGCTGAGCGACTCCAGCCTCGGGCAGCAGGCGGCCAGCACCCCCAGCGTCGAGTCCGTGATGAGCACGCACTCCTCCAGGTCCATACGCTCCAGCAGGTGGCAGCTGCGCGCCAGCGCCTGGAAGCCGGTGTCCGTGAACTGGGAGACGGACGCGCACTCCAGCGTGTTGAGCTTGGGACAGTTGTTGGCAAGGGCGAGGAGGCAGGCGTCGGTCAGGTGGGAGCAGTTGGAGACGCAGAGGTACTCCATCTTCGGACACGACTCGGCCAGGCGCACGATGCCCTCGTCCTGCACGTTTCGGCAGCCCTGCAGCTGCACCTTCCTCAGTTCGGGGCAACGTCGAGCAAGGGCGATCAGACCCTCGTCGTTGATGTGCACGCAATGCTTGGCCATAAAGTTGTGCAAGCTGTAATTAAAGTGTAAAAAAAAATTGTGACGACCAAAATCCTTTTCGTCATACAGTGAGTGCTTTTTCCATGCGTTCCCTTACCGCTTGCATCCCTCCGCCAGCATCCTGAGCCCGTTTCCCGTGACCAGCTCGCACCAGGAGATGTCTAAGTGCATTAGGTATGGGCACCCGGACGCCAGGGCGTGGAGGGAGGCGTCCGTCACCTGCGAGCAGCTGCTCAGGTCCAGGTACTGCAGCTTGTGGCAGTTCAGGCTGAGGCTCTGAGCCGTGCGGTCCGTGATCTTCTTGCAGTCCTTCAGGATGAGAGATTCTATGTTGTTGCAGTACTGCGAGAAGGTGGCCAAGGCCTGGTCCCCAACTTGCTGGCATCCGCGTAGGCTTAGCTTCCGAAGGAACCCACCGCACCTGGTTGGAAGGGAGAGAGAGAGAGTAGTTTTGGGGGGGAACCGGGGATTACTCGTACATACTACATGTTGCACACACGTGAATAAGTTTCTTCATTGGCCTTTGTCGCAATGACAAGACTTTTTTGGTTCACTATCGACAGATCTTTGACGTGGTATAAAGGTTACGCTTGTTAACTGATGGCGACATTTAGTTTCTTTGTCAAAGTACTACCTATAAACTATTTTTGTAAATTATAATCTTTAACAACTAATTTCAAGTAAAAAAAACTTTAACGACAGCCAAATGTCACACAGTTAACAAAGTTGCGAACAGTAGTCGCCTAACTTATGCATCCAATTAGTCAATTTTTTCTGCAGGAAAACCTATCACATATTTTTGCCCTTTGAAACTTTATACTCGAACATGCTTTAGGTACCTTCTAGCGAGGTTTTCTACGACGACTGTTTCGATGTCGGTCTGGAAGATAAACAGGTCGACCCGCTGCCAGTTGGACCCATCGAGCGCCAGAATGTTCCACGACCTGGAGACCTGCGCGCACCTGCACAGGGAGACGACGTCCAGGTGAGAGAAAATGCGCAACAGGAGCTCTTTGGGCAGGCGCCGGTTGATGAGCGCCTCGTCGTTTTCGTTGAAGACTCGCGCGATCTTCCAGCCGTTGCTGCTGCTGCTGCCGCCGCCGACGCCGGCGTTGCCGTTGGAATAGCTAGAGACAGAACCGGCGGAACCGTTGCGGAACCCGGAACTCAGGGGATGATGCGTCACGTGGATCTAATTTGGAATCGATAGAATATAACATAGTAAAACAACCTGTACTATACGAATGTACGGTATGTACATATGCATGTGTACCTCCTCTCTTCCTCCTCCTCCTCCTCCTCCCCCTCCGGTGTCCGTAGCTGCCGAGGATGCTTTTCCACCGCCCTTATTCCTTCCGTGTTCCCCGTTCTTGTCGGAGGAGGAGGACGAGTATCTTGCCATCCTCTTCATGGTGATGATCACAGAGAGTTCGTGCGCACTTCTTCTCCTACTGGTGCTGCTGCTGCATGGATTAATTTACTACGGAGCCTTAACTTCCCTAGGGGATTCTCCGACTTATTCTATCTATCTTTCTTTTTTTCTTCTTCGGTGGTTTAAGCTCTGTCTAGAGCCAGAGTAACTATAGTGGCATCTCTTTGTTTAAAAAAAAATGTTCGGCCACCACGTACTGCTTGCTCTCTTTGTCTTTCTTGCAGGTTTCACCTGGAGCTGAGCAAATCGCCCGTCTCTTCCCCCCCCCCCCCTGCGCAAATTGTTATCACTGCAGTCGCGGATCGGAGAGGGTGGCCAGCCTGCAGTCCTACTGTGTCAAAAGACCTTTATCTTCCTTCGCCTTTGCACCAGCCCAACGAATTGCGACTGTTGTTCCTTGTTGCACTTGCTGCAATACTCCGACGAGGAGGAAGAGCAGGAGGAAGAAGTCTCACTTTTACTCTGCCGTGGCCGTGGGGGAAACAAAGGAGATCCCCTGATCAGCCCAGCTGCTCTCTCTCTAGCTCGCTCGCTCCCTCTCTCTCCTTCTCCTCACCCTTCCTGCCTCTGCCTCCTCCTCCTCCTCTTCCACCCGCGGTCGACGAACACGACTGTGGAGAAGGGCGTGTGCGGGGGGAGGGAGGAAGGGGTGCAAAAAATGAGCACCCCTTTTTTTGTCACTTGATCCAGGCTCGCCTCGCCTCGCCTCGCCCCCCCCCTCCCTCCACTGCCCGACGTGGTTGGGGAGGCTGTGCCGGGTGGTGGCGGCGTTGGCAGCGTTGGCGGCCTCAGAGTCCAAGGGGCTCTTTAGCCGTCGTCGGCGTCGCCGTGACCTCACCTCGGAGGAAGGTGCGGAAGAAGAGAAGGAGGGCGCTTAGTAGAACTCCTTTCCGCCTTTTCTTCAGTCCCGTCCCCCCCTGCTGGAGAGGTGGCACCACCCCCTTCTGCTCCCCCTATCAAGACCATGTTCCAAACAAAGAAATTCCTCCTAGCTTGGGAGGAAGGGGGAGGAGAGTGAGGAAGTGAGGGGGGGTGGTGGCTACGACGATGGTGGGGATGGTGGAGAGGGCCACGCAAAAAAAAGAGAGACAAGCTGGATTAACTCGCTCGGTCAAGTCAGAAAGGAGGAAGAGAAAGAACCAAGGGAGGGAAGCATAAGCAGCGCAGAAAGAACGAAGAAAGAACGGCAGGGGAGAGGGGAGGGGAGGGGAGGAAGAGGGAGAAGGGAGGTCTCCTCGGCTCCTCTGCACTTGCCTTCCCTTCCCTTCCTCTGTTTCTTCTTTCTTTCTTTCTTTCTTTCTTTCTTTCTTTCTTTCTCCCCCTCCCCTCCCGTTGCTGCTGCCAGTTTTGACACTGCGTTTGCTGCTGCTGTTGCTGAATCTCTCGCCGGTAGTGTTGGCGAAGAGGGTCTGGATCGACGACGTCTCCTTCCTCCGCATCGGTCGGTCGCTTGGTGTGTGCTGGGTGGGCCTGCCTCTGCCTCCTCTCCTCCGTCAGAAAGAGGAAAGGGAGGAGAAGGAAGCAGGCAGAGCCAGCCACTAAGGAGGGAGAGAGAGAGGGGGGGGGAAACTGGCAGTCTCTCCTCTCTCTCTCGCCTGGCGTAAGCAAGCATTACGCATCAAGCGAAGGGGGAAAAGAGAGAGAGGTGTGCATGCAGTGAGTTATATGAGGAAGGAAGGCCCCTCCCCTCCTCCCTTTTTTTTTCTTCCTCGGAAGCAGCGACGGACGGCAGCGCTGTCGTTGCCGTTGGTGGCCGCCTTGCTCGCCCCGTCCGTCCGTCCGTCCGTCCGCCTAACCCGCACCGCAGTTCCCTCGGTCTGTTGGTGGATGCGGCGGCGGCGGCGGCGGCGGCGGCGGCGGCGGTGGAGGCGAGAGAGGAGATACAGAAGGCGCAGTACGACCGACAAGCAAGCCGGGTGGGCGAGAGTAGAAGGAAACGTCTGCCCCCTACGAGGTGGATGGGGTCGGTGGGTGGGGTGGGGGAGCGGAAGGGAATACTTCTCTTCGAACTTCGAATGCGAAGACGACGTCGACAAAGAAGAAGAAGGTTTTGCTGCTGCTGGTGCTGCTGTCACACGAAGAAGAAAGAAGAAATAGTATCTCCCTCTGCTTCTTCCTCGTTCGCCAAGAGGAACTACGATCTCATCTTTGAGGGAGGGACAAGGGAGGGGGAGGGAGCGAATAAAGAAGTCGTTTCTGCCAAGTTAAAGGGGGGGGGGAAGGTAGCACTTTCAGTCACACCTCTTCTCCTTATACTCATCCGTCGTCGTCTTATAACTTTAGCTTCTCCTCCTCCTTCCCCTCTTGCTCCCTCCTTTCTCGCCCTCTTTTTGCCCCTCCTGGAGTCCTTTCTGGACTTGAATCGATTCTGTCGCCAGCTGGAGAAGTCAGGTCTTTTTACGCATTAGTACGTAGTACTACATACAAAGGTATAAGGCGGAAAGGGTCACGAAATCCGCTATGCTGGAAGCAGGGTCAGATGGAAAATCGGAATGCACACCTTGAACATGGCAGAAGAAAAGACTTGCCGTACCTAGGTAGTCCATAGTACTATGAAAAAGCATGCTCCTAAACCTGCGTTGAAAGAGAAGAAAGAAAGTCTAGCCTTCCTTGCGGAAAGTCAATATCGATAGCCATTATTACCGGCGTTGTACAGACACGAGGCAGGAGGAGGAGGGCTTGTCCCGGCAATTGACGAAGGAATGGAGTGCTGTGTCCAGCCCTTGCGTCTGACGCACACACTGTAGGGGGGGAAAGGGGCCACCTCCAGCATACTACTATATCGTGATTGGGGAGATGAAGTCGTACTACCTAAAGAACTGACATCATGAAAAAAAAATAACTAAAACTCATCAGATTCACAGCGTTTACATGGTGACTTACCAAAATGTGCTTTCTGCTTGATGGACACTGGCATCCGACGATCCAATCTGTTGATTGATGCATTCATGTATCTGGCCAATCTGTCTTTTTGAAGAACATTTTGGTTTGGATGAATGTTGTGTGTGTGCTGGGGGGGGGAAGGAAAATTAATTACTTCAACAGTTCCAGATATTACCATCTCTGCATTGGAAGGAGATTATGAAGAAAGGCTTGTTGAGAGATGCTGCACGAGAGAAAGAGTAGAGAGCACTAAATCTGGAAAGAAACATATCAAGATTAATGCGGTCACGCATTAATTTAAGCCAGTACATGTACAGACAAGACCGAAATATTATTCATGCTAACGTTTGTATGTGACCATCGTCCTCCCCACTTCCATTCCTCCTCATCGCCCCAATCACCATCAGATGAGAGGGTAAGAGGGTTTTTTGCCGGAAAAAAAACATCGATTGATCCGATTGCTTTTTCTCGCACTCGACTTGACTCAACTCGACATCCGGGATATACGAGTAGGCTGAGCTGTCCACGATCCCAGGCCAGCGAGCGTGATGGAGTGTTGTGCATGAATGGACTGATTAGCTGTTGATGTGAGCGGAGTCTACTACTACATCCAATGAGGCACACGTAAGAAACAATTAAGTAGTAAATTCAGCATTTGTGAAAAAGAAAATAAGTGTTTGCATAATAATTTTTTTATTATTTCTCTCGTAATTTTTCTCAATATTTAAGCATTTCTTAAATACTGCATTTATTAATACAGTCACTTACGGACCAGTAGGCTTGCTATATGTGACATTTTGCTATGCATAGGATAAGTACAAAATTTTCAGTGACATGATGCGCAGCAGTCTTTGGGTGTCAAATTAACTGGTGCACACTGCCACATGAGTTGGAAAAAGGCTTACAGGATTAGCATTGGAATTAGTGCGAGAGGGAATCAAGGCCTTTTCGTCAAGTGGCCAGAGAAAGAGAGAGGGATCCTGCTCGTTCGAGTGGGATTGTACTAGAACCTGTATTTAGTCGCGTCCACTTCATCATCACCATCATCCTATCCACATCCTTGATCTGGATTGCAGTCACGTCTTTTTCCAAGATTTCTCTACGCATGGAAATTGTTACGTACGTGAGGGGCACATGCTCAACCTAAACAGACATGTTCCAACGGCTCTACGTAGAAGGGAGGAAGCAGTCCAGGTTTCTTAAAACAATAAATGAGTTATGTGCTGAAAGACCATAGTAGATTCAGTACACAAATTACTTGTGTATTGTAATGCGACCGGAAAAGTCACCAATAAAAGTGCTTGAAGACAGTACAGTAGGAAAAGCTCTTCATCCTCTTGCCACAGCGAAAATGCTTTTTCCAAGAGCCCTTTCGTTAACTAGTAGTCGCAAAAAAGCATCGTTGCAACTGTTGTACTACATAGTATTAAACATTCCCTTGTATGGTTTGGCTAACACCCGCCATCCGCCCACTCCAACTCTTCATTCGCCATCTACGATTATAAATGGACTCACATCAACTCCACTCATTGTCACTAACTAGCTGGAGGCCAAAGCGCGAGGACACTCACGTCAAGTCTGCGGTTCAGAGGGATCGTCATTCCAGAGCCATGATGTCCAAGTGCAACCCGAAGCTCACTGCTCCCGTCCTTCTCCTCTCCCTCCTCTGCTTCGGCATGGTCTCCGCAGCTCCGCCCTCATCGTCCTCATCGTCCGAACAGATGTCGATGAGGATGCATCTCTCGCGTCCGAGGCATCTCCCCCAGAGGTGGCGACACCGGCTGCAGCAAGTGGAAGACCAGAAGCAGTTGCAAGGCTTGCAAAAGCGGAAGGAGCAGGAGCAACGGCAGCACCGGAAGCAGATAAGCAAGAGGGACTTCGCGTCCCTGAACTGCAGAGGGCGGTACGACTTCCGCATCCTCGTGCTGCTCGAGAGGGTCTGCGAGGACTGCTACCACCTGTACAAGGACCCGGAGGTCCACGGGTTTTGCAGGTGAGTCGACACCAAGCCAAAGCATCGTAGAAAAGGGCAGGGAGGAGCAATCAACAGTTCTTTCTCCCTTCTCCTAGGACCGACTGTTTCAGCAGTCCCTCCTTTCAGCACTGTCTACAGTCTTTGCTGATGGATGGGGAGGCAGAGACGTTCAGGACGATGGTGGAGGTCATAGGAAAAAAGAAGAAGAGGAAAGACTTGTCCTCCTAGATTCTGGAAGCGCCTAAAGTCAAATTTTTCAGTTGCTGGACGCAGGAAATCTTTTTATACCCGGCTAACCAAATACTTAGGTACATATTTGTATTACTTTCCTGTTTCCTTATTACTGAACAATAAATTTGGTGGACCAATTTCCGGTTACGACTCCAGTGAGCATGTGTGGTTACTCACTGGTTCTACGTATAATGTAGAAATCTAATCAACTTGCTCTATGATTTTTTTTCTTCTAAAAACTACTCTTTGACCATCTTCGAGGTCTCACTTTGCATACACCAATAATAAACAATGAAGTTCTATACGTAAGATTGACCATGCAGGATTGACCAGAATTAAAAAAAAATCCTTCGCAAGAGGGCTTTACTGTTTTCAAATCTCTTAGTGGCATTTGATTACTAATAGATAGTAGGTTCACTGTAGACAGACACCACTTCCTTTGCCCCTTTTCCCCCACCAAACGGGATTCTTAAAGATCAGGAAGTTTGGTTGTACCGGTACTCGCGTATTTATGCAAACCGTCCTTTTTTGTGCCAAAGAAGTTAACAAGTTAGCGACCAAGTGCTTTTCACCAAAAATCTCCCAGAGCTAGGTACAATCTCAGTTTTTTTCCTGTTTCGAGAAAAGTCCTTTTTTTTTCAAGCAGCAGAGACAATTGCATCCCTCCCGCCTAATTAGCCTCTCTCCTCCTTGCTCCTTCTCCTCTCTGCTACAGTCATTGTCGCCTCCATCCACTGACCATGTCGCTGAGAAGGAGAAGGAAGAATGAAAGGGGTAAGGAGGGAGGGAGGGAGAAAAAGAGAGATTAGATCCTCAGGTGGAAGGAGGAGGAAAGAGCCTCGACCTTAAGGCGATTCCGCGACGCGTGAAGATCCGCGGAGGAAGGAAGGGAGGAGGAAGAAGAAGGAGAAGGAAGATCGTGGCTTGTTCCACCGTCCACGCAGCCTCGATTAACTTCCAGTGCTCTGCGAGAACTCCAACATGTAGCACGGTAAGCGCGCTTGACGAAGGTGCGACTGTGTTCGATGATCGTCGGTCAAACAGAAAAAAAAATGACCCGAACGTGGCGATGTCTGGTTGCGCCCGCCTTGATGTCTCTGTGGTCGCTGTCCTCGTTGAACGGGTCCGCTCAGGGAGCCGTGGCTGAGGCCATCAACGTCCTCGGACATCCAAGAAGGGCCACCAATCGTGAGAGACAACTGTTAGATGCATTCTCCCCCTTTCCCCTCCCGAATTTGTGTTGCTGCTCTCCTCTCCCTCGCAGTCCAACGCCGCGTCCTTCTCCTGCCCAGTCGCGGTGACGGGCCAAACATGAACCCGTGGCTCTTCAGGTACCCACCGCACTTTGACCACGACTTGGGGTGGGCGGGCAGCAGCCAAGAAACGACGGTAGGGAGACAACAGTAGTTAATTCGTGATCACGTATGGTAGAGCGAATTTTATTCCCCCCCCCTCCTCTTTCAGGGAGAAGAGAGCATCGATGCCGTCTCCAATTCGCCTCAGGGAGGGAACAGGAGATCCGACCCCGACGTCGACCGCCGGGAAAGACGGGAAGACGAAGATGGCGACGGAGACGACGGCGGAGGGGAGAACAGGAGGATAGCGACGCTGACCAAGGAAGACATCTTGCGGGTCATCCCGAGGAGCGCCTTCGGACTCAGGGAAAGGGTCGTCCCCCCTCCGCCAAGGCCGACGACGACAAGACCGCGACCGCTGCGGCCGCCTCATTATCTTCAGAGCGGGATCAGAGATCAGAAAAACTCCTTCGGGGTTCGTTGCCATAACATTAAAAAAAAAAATGAAAAGCACTTTGAGGGAACAACAGGAGCAACTCCAATGTACCCATCTAGAAGCAGGACCTAGGCATATTAACCACTGTATTAATAGCAAACTGCCATTTAAAGAAGCAAGATATTGAGGTCATGATGACATTGCAGTCTTAAGTACTATTTCTTCACAACAGATCCAAAACACGTTGCAATCGGTAACCCTCTCCTCCTTTGATGACCCCGTGGTACCCGGCGACTTCTCCTCCTCCCAGACCGACAAGGCCACGGTGGACCCGAGGCAGGTGCGCGGGCTTCCGGTCCTCAACACCACCCCAAGGCCCATCTTCATCGAGCCGCATAAGCCCGAAGATGTAAGACACCAAAGTGGGGACAACAAGTTCTATCGCTCCACCATCAACTTCTTCCCTGACGACGACAACGACGACGGCGACGTCCAATCCGTCCCCTCCGGCAAGTTCAACTATGTCGGGATTGTCCACGACGACGCCCGCGTCTTCCAACGCAAGCCCAAGTACTCCTCCTCCGCCCCTTCCCCTTCTGCGACAACCATCTTCTCCCACGTCTCCACGGCCAGACCAACTGTCACCTATACACGTCTTCCACCTCCCTCGCCTCCACCACCATCCTATACCCCCCCGCCTCCTCCTGTTCCTCCCACATTTTCCTACCCTCCCCCTTCTCCTCCCCCTCCTTCCTATCCTCCATCTCCACTGCCACCCCCGACAGCCTATCCCCCGCCACCCTATGTGCCTTCACCCTCTCCTCCTTCCCCCTAC
>JAAUYM010138134.1_pt1 | contig 11706 bp, 16 predicted proteins | sample 7278001 | NCBI WGS metagenome assembly JAAUYM01 (sample SAMN14350224, study PRJNA611818) | marine sediment metagenome | isolation source: surface marine sediment (1.8m) | place: French Polynesia: Moorea | collected 2018-08
AGGAGGAGGAAAAGCCTGCTTCGTACAACGCTCGAGTGGAGAGGGAAACGGAGCGCAGGTGAACTGGGGGGGGGGGAGGGGGGGAAGAAGAGGAGGAAGAATTTTCTCCTTCTTCCCTCTTCCACCGTGACCGTCCAAAGTTTTTTTTTTCTTTCATGCTCGTACATGTGTGATTGTCAATTGAAAAAAAAAATTGATATGGCAATATTGCACCTCAGTTACAGTGTCTTAATCATCATTAATTCACGTTAATTTACTGGTGATCAAGGGGCTTTTTTTTGCAGCCAGAGCATCTTTTTTATATTTAAAAAAAAAACATATTTTCAAGCAAATTTGCAAAGTTACCAAAACAAAGCACACGAGTCATGGAATCCCACAATCATCTTTTGCGAAGCAGTATGTGGTCGTGGTCACAACGATAATCACGAATTTATTGGCATGACTACAGGAAACACAAACATAAATTTCCAACAATCCTCGCTTAATTGGAAAAGAGCAGAAGTAAGAACAAGGTCTTGGAAGTCCATTTGGACTCTGTGGCAAACAGCAAATCATAGATCACAGCCTGGGGGAAACAAAACAAAAGTTTGTTTCACTTCTTGAGGACCTTTTGCATGAGGTACTGCGCGACCCTGATGTTCTCCCTGGAGCCGTGGATGGAGATGATGACGTTGCTGGAGTGCCCGTCCGCCTTGGGGATCGTGATTCTGAAAGTACGGACAGGGAGGTCATCAAAGACTACAACAACAATGGCCGCGACAACAGCAGCAACGGCAACAACAGAAAGGTTGGAGGTCTTGCCTCGTCTTGGAATCCCTGGATATCTCCGCGATGTTCTTGCCCCTCTCCCCGATGAGCTTGGGCACCATCGCGCCCGGGATCCTCACCTTGGCCGCCTCCTCCTCGGCCGTCCCCGCCCCGCGGGGCTGCCCGGTCACCGGGTTCCTCCCGCCCCAGCTGCCCTCCTCCGGCACCGCCCGCTCCAGCCGGCGGGACAGCTCGGCGCCCTGCCGGTCGCCCAGGGCGAACAGGTCGAACAGGCTGGCCTGGGGCAGGAACTTGGACACCCTGACGTACTGCCCGGGGTACAGCAGCTGCGACCGCTCCTGCGCGGCCCTCTCCGCCGACTCCGGGGAGAGGTAGTCCACGAACCCGTAGGTCTTGTTCAGCCCGTTGGGCTCGGTCAGGTGGGCGCAGCGGTAGATGTGCCCGAAGCGGCCGAAGTGCTGCTCCAGGTGCGCGTCGTCGCACATCACGTGGGCCTCGAAGAAGTAGACGACGGAGGGGCTCAGCACCACCTCCATCGCGAAGCGAGACAGCGCAACCTGATCAACGACAATTTTTATTTTTGAGGGGGAGGGGGGGGAGTTTTAGGATTTTCCCAACCATCAAAGGTTAGTAACTAAATCTCTGCTGCATCGAAGCTCGCTCGTGAAGTCTCATTAAGAGTACTACGTTGCTGGTTGGGCCGACGTGGCCACTCCTTGCCTTGACGTGCTTTCCCTTGACGAAGACCTTGCTGGCGAAGGCCCTCCTGGCGGCGATCGTCTCCTGGTAGTCGATGAACCCGTAGCTCCGCTTCGAGTGGGTGTCAGAGGCCTTCAGGCGGGAGACGCCGGCGATCGTGCCAAACTGAGAAAATTGCTGTGGGCGATGGAGCAAAAATGCCAATTCAGAATTTTTAAAAAATAGTGACTACCCAACCAATGTTGGTATCGCTAGGGGCCCACTCTCGGTGGTGACACTACTATAGTGCTAGTTAGTGAGGGGGTCGACACTTGGGTTGCTCTAAGGTGTTCAAATCCAGGGCAGTTGTTAGAATAGTGAAAAAAAAAACCTTAGAGCAACCCATCGCTAAATTCACGCTAGCGATACTGGTTGGGTAAGAACAACTGGATAGTCTGCAATTAACCTGCGAGAGGTCCGATCCCAATATGGACTCGTCCAGCGGCCCAATGTAGATCCTCGTCTGGGCGGGCATGACCAGCTCCTCCAGGAACCTCTGCGGGCCGCCTCCTCCTTTGCTCCTGGGGCAAGACAAAAAAAAAGCGTGAAAACTTCCCCACGAGCTCACTTCTTTTTTTTTTTTTTTTCGAGGTCAAATCTCACTTGGCCTTGGCCTTTCCCTCTCCTCCTCCTCCTCCTCCTCCTCCCCCAGCCTGTTCCTGCTGCCCCTTCTTCTCCGCGCTGGCCACCTTTGCCGGCCGCCCCTCGATGACGTGCGGCGCCTTCTGCGCCAGCGCAGCCGCCGCCGCCGCCCCGCACACGAAGGTGACGAAGGCGAAGCCCCTGGAGATGCCGGTGCCGCGGTCGCGGATCACCTTCACCTCGGACACCTCGCCGAAGGAGGAGAAGTACTGCCGGAGGGGCCTCTCCGTCACGCTGGGGGGCAGGCTGCCCACGTACACGGTGCGACCCACCGAGGAGGAGGTGGAGGAGGACGGGTCCAGGTTGGGGGGTGGCCCCTCTGCCCCGGCGGGCCTCTCCGGGCCGATGGGGTGGGCAGGAGGACACCTACTACCCATCTTCTGCACCTTCTCCTCCTTTCCCGTCCCGCCCTCCTCCTTCGCCTTCCTCTTGAATGGCGCGGCTGACCCCGTGGGCGCCGACGCCGACGGCGCCGGAGGCTCTGCGCCGGGGGCGTCCTCTGAGGACGCCGCGTCGGCGTAGAGCTCGTTGAAGGCCCTGGCGCCGCCCACCTCGGGCGGGTTCATCATTACTTCTTTGGTAAGTCCACTGACAACAGTGTTAATACAGCAACTTTGTCAGCTGATGTCAGTCAACTGGAAACAAAAACAAAACACATGTATTACAGGCATAGTTGCCACATAAAGTGGCTTTTCTTACACGACGACATGCCTGAATAGAAACTTTGAACGTTTGGATAGAAGAGAGAGGAAAATATACGTAAAGATCACATCCTTTTTATGGTTTTTTTTTTCAAATGTTGCCAAAATTAAAAGACTTTTTTAACCCAGATCACTTCAAACTGCGATTTTTAAAAACATTTTTTGCGATCTTTGTCCCCCTAAGCAGGAAACCAAAACAAATACTTCTCTCTCCACACTCCACCGCGCTGTTGGACTTGGACATGAGTCTGCAATGAGCGGCGGCGAAGACGTCCTCGTCAAGGAGGAGTTCCTCCTCCCGGATCCGCGGAGGTCCTCCTCCCCCTCCTCCTCCTCTGCGGCCGGAGACGGCGGCGACAACAAGAAGGGTCGCCGCCGGGGTCGCAACAAGGACCGGCCGCCGCCGGTAAAGTTCGCCCGCTCCTCCCGCCTCTGCCCGGTGCTGGTGGACGTCCCGGAGGGCGCGGCCGGGGCCCCGCAGTGCCACTTCCCCAACTGCGCCTTCCAGCACGACGTCGGGAAGTACCTGGAGGGGAAGCCGAGGCGCCCGGAGGGGCTGGAGGCCGTGGACGGGTGCCACGTGTTCCGGGCGCTGGGCAAGTGTCCGAGGGGGGTCACCTGCGTCTTCTCGGACGACCACGTGGTCGTCGGGGAGGAGGACGGTGTGGCCAGGAACGTCGTCGACGGGGAGAAGGTGGAGGCCCGCGGGGAGGCGCCGGAGGAGGCCAACCACCTGGGAAAGGAGCTGCAGGGCAGACTGTGGAAGAAGAAGGTGGACTTCTCGGAGGTGGACGAGATCGTCAACGCCATCTACGAGCGGAGGCAGAAGGAGAGGGAGGACGACAGGGACAAGGAGGTTGAAGAGAACGGGAATGGCGAGGAGGGTGCCGCCCATGGCGACGCTGCTCAGGCGGAGGTGAAGCCCGAGCAGCCCCCGCCTCCCAAGGTCTCCAAGGTCGAAGTTGAGGAAGAGGCCAAGGGCGACCCGGACGGGCGGCGGCCGCAGGCCAAGGCCACCATCGACTGGTCGGACAAGCTGTACCTGGCCCCGCTGACGACGGTGGGGAACCTGCCCTTCCGCCGGGTGTGCAAGCGCCTCGGGGCGGACGTCACCTGCGGGGAGATGGCCATGGGGCTGCAGCTGCTCCAGGGGCACAAGCCGGAGTGGGCGCTGGTGCAGAGGCACCGCTCGGAGGACCTCTTCGGGGTGCAGCTCTGCGGTGGCAACCCGCACCAGATGGCCAGGGCCGCCAGGCTGGTGGAGGACCACGTGGACTGCGACTTTGTCGACGTCAACCTCGGCTGTCCCATCGACCTGGTGTACAAGAAGGGGATGGGCTCCGGGCTGATGGTGCGGAGGAAGCCGCTGGAGGTCATGATCAGGTCCATGTCGGTCATCCTCACCAGGTAACTGCAGTCTACCCTGTGTTTCTCACTGGTAAGAACACCCTGGGGACCAGAGCAAACTGTGCTTACAACTGTTCTTACACAATATATGTATTTAGAATTACTAGCAATAGAATTACTTTTGTTTCTTAAGAAACTGTTCTTATTACTCATATATCCGTTGTTGTAAGCTGAGTCCACTATATATAAGACTTGCTTCTCTCCCACCTTAGGCCACTCACGGTCAAGATGCGCACCGGGGTGTACGCGGACAAGCCCGTGGCCCACGAGCTGCTGCCGCAGATGAAGTCCTGGGGCGTCTCCATGGTCACCCTGCACGGGCGGTCCCGCGAGCAGAGGTACACCCGGCTGGCCGACTGGGAGTACGTGTCCCGGTGCGTGGAGGCGGCCGCGCCGATGCCACTCTGCGGGAACGGCGACGTGCTCAGCTACGAGGACTACCTCAGGCAGAAGTAAGAAGGGTTCATTTTTGTTGACAGTGCCCAACCAGTTTCAAGTAACTCCTTTTTTTTTTTTTTTTTTTACTCTTCACAGGGAATTGTCTAAATGTAGCAGCATCATGATCGCGAGAGGCGCCCTCATCAAGCCCTGGATATTCACCGAGATCAAGGAAAACCGCCACTGGGACATCTCCGCCAGCGAGAGGCTGGACGTCGTCAAGGAGTTTGCCAACTACGGCCTGGAGCACTGGGGTTCAGACGACAAGTACTTAGGCATTCTACCCCAAAACTGCACTGTGGTAACTCTGCCTTGTGTTATTGTGTCTTAAAACAGTCTTGCTCTTGCCCTTCCAGAGGTGTCGAGACGACGAGGCGCTTCCTGCTGGAGTGGCTCTCCTTCCTGCACCGCTACGTCCCGGTGGGGCTGCTGGAGAGGCCGCCCCAGAGGCTGAACCAGCGGGTGCCGCGCTACAGCGGGAGGGGCGACGCGGAGACCCTCCTGTCCAGTCCGGACTGCGCGGACTGGATCCGGATCAGCGAGATGTTCCTCGGCAAGGTCCCGGAGGGATTCAGGTTCGAGCCCAAGCACGGGGCTCACGCTTACAAGTGATGAGAAGTGGAGAGAGGCCTTATGATGATGGATGTTTCCATTCATGTCGAATATGTACTGGAGTGTCCAGAAAAGAAGTCGAGGAGGTTGCCTTTATTCTCTCCGTGAGTTATAAAGGAGTAACAATAAATTAAACCACCGGAACTTCAGGATTTAAAGACATACTTATTGTATTTCATGACCAAAAAAAAGAAGAATCCCTGCCAATTTTTGCCACAAGAAGTCAACAAGGTTTTCATACATATGTATTTTTTTTTTAAGCCCACTCCCTCGGAATTTGTCTCCTGTGTCTCAAATCATGTCTTCGTCGTCCTCCGCCATCTCCTTGGCCAGCTCCAGGTCCTGCGCCTCCCTCTCCCTCCTGTCCTCGGCGGACTCCAGGTCCTGGGCGTAGGACTTGGGCGGGAACCGCATGGCCCTGACGGAGCTGTTGTGGAGGCCCAGGCAGAACTCGATGCGCTGGTGGAAGGCCAGCTGCGGCTCGCGGGTGCAGTAGATGTCCGTCGTCTCGCGGGACTGCATCCACTCCTTGTCGTGGTCCAGGGTAGCCTCGATCACGCCGTCACGGATGGCCTTTAAGAGAAAAACACAGAACTTCGTTGCATACTGGCCCAGCCAATATTGTTATCGCTAGGGGCACACTCAACTCTCTGTGGCGACACTAGTGGTAGTTAAGGAAGGGAGCGGCCGACAGTTGGGTTGCTCTAAGATATCACTTATATAGTGTTAGTACGCCAGGGTAGGTGTTAGAGTAGTGAGAAAAAAAAACCACTTAAAGCAACCCATCACTAAATTCACGCTAGCGATACTGGTTGGGTACTAGCTAGTAGAGGTTCCACTGTAATCGCAAAATTAAATTCGCCGTGTCGTACTTTCGCGATGATGTACTCGGCGTCCTCCGCCGACTCCAGCCTGAGCTTCTTGGCCACGTCGTGGAGGGAGATGCGCGAGTAGGCCAGCGAGATGGTCCTGATGGCGGTCTTGATGACGTTGTGGTGGAGGCGGAGGATGAGGGTGAAGGTGTGGTCGTCGCGGAACTGCGCCGAGTACTCGTCAAGCACCTCCTGGAATCGATCCACGTCTCCAGACTTCACGGCTAAAGAAAAAAAAAATGAGAAAAATGATACGGTATTATGCCAACAGGATTGACACATTTAGCCAAATACGCAATGGCATCCAATAAAATTTAACCCCAATTTTTCACTAACGGACCACTCCCCAGGTCTTATTTCCCCCCCCCCCCCCCCCCGTCTCACCCTGTGTGAGCTTGAGGTACGGCGCCAGCGCCTTCCTGTTGGCCTTCTGCAGGAAGACCTTCCTCTCCGGGATGTCTCCGAGCAGCAGCTCCACGGTCACGCTCAGCTTGAGGACGGTGTGCCTGAACCCGATGGCCGAGTACTGCGGCGCCTTCCTCAGCGACTGCACCAGGTGCTTGTGCGCCTCGGAGTAGTCCAGCTGGATGGCCTTGATCCTGCCCAGGTAGTAGAGGTAGCGGGCCCACTCGTTGTTGCTCGCGCTGTCCGGAAACACCGTCTTGTTCACCAACTTGTCGGCCTGAAAAAAATGGCACCCAGTAGCCAGAAGGTCAAATCAGTAAAGTCCCAACCAATACTGGTATCGCTAGGGGCACACCATCGGTGGCGACACTAGTGGTAGTTAGCGATGAGGGTCGACATTTGGGTTGCTATAAGGTTTTCATATCACTTGCATAGCATTAGGAACGCCAGGGCAGGTGTTGGAATAGTGTTCAAAAAACCTTAGAACAACCCATCACTAAATTCACGCTAGCGATATTGGTTGGGATGTCAAAAAAAAAAAAAAAAAGCTCCCCTCCCCCCATACCTGGTCGTAGAGATTGTCGTTGACGTAGCTCCTGAGTAGGCAGTTGATGAGCACCGCCTGCCCCTCGAAGTCGTTCCTGAGCGTGGCCGTCCTCAGCCTGCCGTGGAGGAAGCCGCGGATCTTGGCGATCTCCCCGGCGGCCTCGTAGGCGCGCATGTAGTAGTAGTAGGCCCTGGCGGCGATGTGGTCCAGGCTGCGGCGGTTCTGGGACAGGATCTTCTTGGCCAGGGCGTCGGCGCACTCGACGGCGCGGCGCGCACGCCCCGGCCTGTCCAGCAGGTGCAGCAGGACCAGCAGGTGCAGGTAGCAGTCCACCTCCGGGAGGAGCGGCGTCAGGGCGGACTTGGCCCCGCGCAGGCGGGAGGAGGCGCCGGTGGAGGAGGAAGACGACTCGTCCGTGTCCATCGGCTCAGACGGAGAATCCTGAAAAGAAAAAAAAAACCAACAGAGTTGCCACATGACACTGGCTTTTACTCATGTGCCTTTTCTGTTAAAGGCTATAACTTACCTTACTAGCGCCAGGAAGCCAAAAAGTTTTTATAAACATGATTTTCCTTAATTTACCAAGATTTCTTTATTTAACACCCTGCGGAAAAACCCGACGGGACTTTTTTTGTTCTGGCAAAATGACCAAAAGTCCCGTCGGGAAGGCGTTTGCGCTTCCCCCCCCCCTCTCAAATCACCTCCACAACGATGTATGCGAGCAGGTCGTCCCTCTCCTTGGCGGAGTGGGTGTAGAAGCCGTTGACGATCCTCCTGAGGTGGTGCGAGTCCATCCTCTTCCTGAGGGCGAAGAGCCCCCTGAGCACCCTGGCGGCGAAGCGGCTCTCCTTCGTCACCACCGTGCGCTCGATCAGGCGGCACTGCTCGCGGACCTCTGTGGGGGAGGGGGGGGGGGGTGATTGATTGGAGGAGACTGATCGATGCCATGCTCAGATCACATCACTTTAAAAAAATGGAATGGGTTGCCCATTTGTTCTTTTTACCACCCAACCAATATAGCTAGCGTGAATTTAGTGATGGGTTGCTCTAAGGATTTTTTTTTGCTACTGCAGCACCTGCCTTGGCGTTCCTAACGCCATGTTACTGACCTGAAAACCTTCGAGCAACCCAAATTTTTCGACCCCCATGGCTAACTACCACTAGTGTCGCCACCGATGGTGTGCCTCTAGTGATACCAATGTTGGTTGGGCAGACTAACATTGCAGAGGTACCGGCGAGGTCGCCAACATTGGTCGGGGAAACCGAATTAAAGGAATTTTTTTTTGGTTGGTGGGTTGGTGGGTTGGTGGGTGGGTGGTTGGCTCACCTTCCACCACGCTGAGCTCCTTCCCGTCCTTCTTCTTGTTGCTGTCCTTCTCGTCGTTAGAGGTCGGCGAGGAGGGCCCCCCCGAGGAGGCCGCGGGGGCATCGTCCTCCTTGGCCGGCATCGCGGGAGGGAGGGAAGTGGAGGTGGCGTGGAAGGTGGACAAGAAGTCAAAAGATCACTTCAAAAAAAGGGCAAAAAAAAAATAAAGTTCCTTTCTTGTCTTCTTTACACTAGGCAGAAATTACACTTTTCATTCTCCGGCTTTCTCAGGCCATAAATTTTGTCTCAGAAATAACCAAATCTTTCAGAAGAAATTGTCTAAAAAAATTGCTATGGCAGAGGTTTTCTTAATAAAGCAGAGGTTGGTTGTGAAGTAGCTACTAATCTGGTTAATCACAACATCTTTACTGTAGCAGGGTTTTTTTTTTAAGCACCGTAGAGGTGTTTTACTGTACACAAGCAGAGGCTGTGACCAGCAAGCTGGTCACGATTCCAGGATGACTTGAAAGTTTGCTTGTTTACGTCGGCGAGGAAGGAGGGAGGGAGGGACTGTGACCAAGTTGGGCGGAATCCCCGGCGGAGTAACTTCAAGTGTGTTTTTAAACAAGTGTTTTTAAACAAGTGTTTTTAAACAAGTAAGGCAAATTTGAATTGCAGTGTAAGGTTTAATGTGTTACTATCTCTTTTTTTAAAGCAAGTTACTTGGTGAGTAGCAGAATGTATTGTGATTTAAGGACATTTGTTTTGTCATTGTGAGAATCTTGCAGATAAAAAGTGGTCACTTTTTTCAATTTCTGCAGCTGTCGCAAAAAGCTTTTAAGGTCAAAAGAAAATAAAAAGAAATAAGGTCTTAAGGCATTAGTTAATTTACTTTTTTTTTTGGTCTCAACCACCTTCAAATTCACCTCCTACCTCACCATGGGCAAGGACTACCTGGGCAAGGACATGCGCCGCGGGCGCGCGGACGACGACAAGGAGGAGGAGAAGGACTTCAAGACGCTGGACGAGGGGGACATCAAGCTGCTCAAGACCTACGGGCAGGGGCCGTACTCCAAGTCGCTCAAGCAGGTGGAGAAGGACATCGTGGACGTGACCAAGCGGGTCAACGACCTGGCCGGGATCAAGGAGTCGGACACCGGGCTGGGGCCGCCGGCCATGTGGGACCTGGCCGCGGACAAGCAGACCCTGCAGTCGGAGCAGCCGCTGCAGGTGGCCAGGTGCACAAAGATCATCAACGCCGACTCGGACGACCCCAAGTACATCATCAACGTCAAGCAGTTCGCCAAGTTCGTGGTGGACCTGGCGGACCAGGTGGCCTCCACCGACATCGAGGAGGGGATGAGGGTGGGGGTGGACAGGAACAAGTACCAGATCCACATCCCGCTGCCGCCCAAGATCGACCCCACCGTCACCATGATGCAGGTGGAGGAGAAGCCAGGTAAAGGCCAGGCCCCGACCAGACATACCACTTGTCTCATCAGTACATATCTGGAATAATAACTTGTCTTTTACTTTATAATAACTTTGTGTTTTTTTCTCTCACACACACTATGAGACATTAATTAAACACACAACTGCCTTTTTATGTGGAGGAAAAAGATATAAATAGGTCAAAATAGACACATGAGCTTAGGTTAGGATAATTAAAAACAGTAACGACCCGACGGAACTTTTAAACTTATGAGCGTAACAAATTCAGCTTTAAGCATGTAGTGGAACATGTCATTAGAACACCACATAAATGTCACAATTTTTTTTTCGTCAATATGTTATGCTTGCAAGTTTAAAAGTCCCGTCGGTCAATATAGAGCATGATTGATGATGTCCGGTTGGGCCTTTCCCTTTGCCCGCAGACGTGACCTACTCCGACGTGGGCGGGTGCAAGGAGCAGATCGAGAAGCTCCGCGAGGTGGTGGAGACCCCCCTGCTGCACCCGGAGCGGTTCGTCAACCTGGGCATCGAGCCCCCGAAGGGGGTGCTGCTCTACGGCCCGCCGGGCACGGGCAAGACCCTGTGCGCCAGGGCCGTGGCCAACAGGACCGACGCCTGCTTCATCCGGGTGATCGGGTCGGAGCTGGTGCAGAAGTACGTGGGCGAGGGGGCCAGGATGGTCAGGGAGCTCTTCGAGATGGCGCGGACCAAGAAGGCCTGCCTCATCTTCTTCGACGAGATCGACGCCGTCGGCGGGGCCAGGTTCGACGACGGGGCCGGCGGGGACAACGAGGTGCAGAGGACCATGCTGGAGCTCATCAACCAGCTGGACGGGTTCGACCCCAGGGGGAACATCAAGGTCCTCATGGCCACAAACAGGCCGGACACGCTCGACCCGGCCCTGCTCAGACCAGGTGATAAAGAAAACAGTATGTTGTGGTATGTGCACACTAATAGAGTGAAATTGAGTGATAAACAACGTAATTCCCACTCACCACTAACAACAAAGTAAATTGTAAATGTCTTCAATTAATATGAAGTTGCAGAATTTGAATATGTGGTATGTAAAACTGTGTTAGTACTGTACACACGTGTGACGTTCTGGGATCGTTTGGTTTTATTATTATTTTTTTCTTCTTCTTCCAGGTCGCCTCGACAGGAAGGTGGAGTTCGGCCTCCCGGACCTGGAGGGCCGCGCCAACATCTTCAAGATCCACGCCCGCTCCATGTCCGTGGAGCGCGACATCCGCTACGAGCTGCTGGCGCGGCTCTGCCCCAACTCCACCGGCGCCGAGATCAGGTCCGTCTGCACCGAGGCCGGCATGTTCGCCATCCGCGCCCGCAGGAAGGTGGCCACCGAGAAGGACTTCCTGGACGCCGTCAACAAGGTCATCAAGGCCTACGCCAAGTTCTCCTCCACGCCCAAGTACATGACGTACAACTGATGAGCGAGGCAGAGTCTCTCCCTTTTGTTGCTATGATAACTTGTGGTATATTAAAAAAAAAATAGAAAATAGAGAGAAATTTTGACGGAAAGGACTTTTTAAACGTTGCTTTGTGATTCAACTATGGTAGGACGTTTTAAACGTTGTTTTGTGACTCAACTATGCTAGGTATATGTACACTGAAGGATGTAGTAAAAGCCGGGGCCCATGCCTAGAAATTTAGTATTGGATCCAGAGACGTGGCTGTCGGCAGAGAGACCCCAAGACATCTGCGGAGAAGAAAAAAAAAAAGAGTTGATATTCATGGCACGATGCCAAGAAAAAAAAAAAAAGAGATAACAACAGTACACAAGTTCTTTTGAGACCTTTTAAC
>JAAUYM010084495.1_pt1 | contig 11704 bp, 7 predicted proteins | sample 7278001 | NCBI WGS metagenome assembly JAAUYM01 (sample SAMN14350224, study PRJNA611818) | marine sediment metagenome | isolation source: surface marine sediment (1.8m) | place: French Polynesia: Moorea | collected 2018-08
AGCCTCAGAAGGGGGGGAGAAAAATCATTGTAAATTCTATTGGGGCAAACGGAAGTTCTTGTACCTACTACATGTTTTTGCGCTCTGATTCGCATTTTTTAAAACTTTCGATTTCGAGTTTGTCGTAAAAAAAAGAGAGACTCGTCGAAAAATTTTGACAATTTTTTTGGGCAATTTTTTGCGAGGCCGGTATTCCTGCTTCTGTACTTTGCTTATTATAAATTTCTGGGAAGGGGAGAGAGAGAATAGCATCTGTTCCCAAGAAAAAACTCGTCCTAACGGCTTTTTTTAATGGGCTTTCTCAACTTTTTCTTCAACTTTTCTTTCTTCAGTAAAAACTGTTCTCTTCCTCTCTCGAGAGCTTCCATTCCATCTCCCTCTCGCTCCTACTTAGGCAAGCCACCAAAAGTTCTGCCTCACATACTTTTATTCACTGGGAATAAAAGGTAGAGAGACTCAGAACGAGTCGGTGTTTCCATTTCGTGGGAGGGGAAAAGGTGGAGAGGCCAAGGAGGTTTCGAAGAAGTCGGGAAGGGAAAGGGAGAAGAGCGGAGTCTTCCATTAATTATGCGTGCAGAGGGGAGGGAAGGGGGACGGGCGAGAGAATTTTTCATTCACGAGGGGAGGGGAGAGGGTGGCAAAGAAGCAGTAGTAGAGTTTTTCTCTCTCTCTCTCTCGTTCGGGCCAGAGAAGAAGTTGTTTGTTATCAAGCAAAAAAATCTTGTTTTCAAGCAACGATTCCTCTTCTTCTCGCACTCTTCAGTGAGAGACCTGCTCCACTTTTGCTAATCTTGTTCGGTGTTCGTGTCCTTGTCTGCTTTTCCCTTTTCTGGCGGTCTTCGCGTCCTCCTCCTCCTTCTCCTCCCGGTTCAATTTCTGTACTCGATGTTTGCGCCGACGTCCTTGAGCTCAGTGAAGATCTCCGTGAAGAATGCCGGCTCCGCGTTGATTCTCAGCATAGACTCGGACAGCAGGTTGATGATCCGGACGCATCGGTCCCAGAAGCGGTCTTTGTCGGACTCGACCAGAAACGGCTTCAGCGGGTAGCTGATCTCGTTGCCCATGTAGCTGGCGGGTGGGGGGGGATGGAGAGGGGAGGGGAAATGCACGTTGAAACTACTTGAAGCTTGTCAACGTTATCTTAGGTCAACATTGTCTCACCTGTAGCTCAGGTATAAGCATGTGAGTACGATGGCCTGTAGGTCCTGCTCCTTGGTGATGTTTTCGTCCGTCATGTCTCTCACCAGCAGGTACACGAACACCACGTTCGCAGGGTTGATGAAGGCGATGTCCTGAAGGAGAAGGCGAAACGGTTAATCCAAGTACTGTACGTACATATCATGAATGCCTCCTTCAAGCAGGAAAGCTCAGAAGCGTACTGCTTGCAGTACGTTCTCAAAAAGGGTAAGCGCCATTCATTGTTTTTTCAAACGACTTTAACGTCCACTGCCACAAAAGTGTGCAAAAGAAAAAGATTACTTGGATGAAGAAACTTGTTCTGGTGGGGAAAAACTTTGAACCACGGGGGTAAAGAGGAAAGGAAGAGCAATTTCTCCTAGCTCTTTCGTCCTTGTTCACGGTCTGGTGATCCCGAAGTGAATCGAATGGAAGGACGTAACGTTTTATGGCATGTGTGATGAGGCAGAGAGCTTGGGTACACATTGTACCTACTACAGACAAAGGTAGTACCTACGGACAAACTCGCTTAACTTGGGAATGCTCGGGAACAGGCACTTTCCCGAACAAAACTATGCATACAATAGAACAGTTTTCAAACCAAAACCGTCCTATTTAATTGGAATCCTCACTTATCCCTTTCCCGCACTTAAGTGGGTTCGACTGTATCCCTTTCTCTTCTCCGCTTCATCATCATCCCACGCACCCAGAGAGAGAGAGAGAGAGAGAAACCAACCAAACAGGCTCACACTCACGCAGACAGGCTTTCGTGTGTGTGGGAAGTCCGACCGACCCCGCTTCCCCTGATGACGTTGGTACAACAGGAGGAGGAGGCCTAACCCAATTATCGCCGCTGAGAGAAAATCCAGGCAGCGTCTTTCTCTCTCTCTTTCTCCTTCCCAATGAACGAGAGTACCAAGGTTTTTTTTGTGAACAGTCACCACTGCAACTTCCCAACTTTCGAGCTATACAGTAGAGCAGTTGACCAGAAAGAAAGGGCGTTCTTGACGATTCATTCCAAGGGGCTGTGGCCAAAGGAGAGGACAACTCGATTCCGCCCCCTCCCCATCAAGAAAGAGACCAAGTTTTTGTTGCGTCAAAGCCACGAAAAGCACGACTTCTTCTCGTGCAAAAGAAACGTCTTGAGCGGGAAAAAATAAAACTTTTGTTGGTGGCGCTGAAAGAAGAAACAAAAAAGAACTTTTATCACGTCAAGGTGCCACCGTAGTAAAAAAAAAAGAAAGAAAGAGAAAGAAACTACTAGAGATATTTTCGTTTCCTGCTTCATCAGTCGATTTTCCCAGGGGGAAACAAGAATATTGTAAATGCTGCTGCAGGAGTGCCTTACACAAAAGAACAAATTTATGTGAGAAAAAAAGGGCAAAGTGTTGCCTCCTCCTCCTGCGATGGGGAATGGGCAGGACGGAGAGAAGAAAGAGCCCTTAAGAGTGGACGCAATGATCAAATCGGACATCTTGTCGATATCGACTATCTAATCCATCGGAGGAAGAGGAAGGAGGAAAGAGGAAGGTGGAACAAGTGGACGAAGTCACGATCTTAGGCTCCAATCGATCGATGCGCAGGCAAGAAGAAGGACTCAAAAGACCAACAGTACAGTAGATACATACATGCATACGTAGGTCGTGAGAAAAGGTTGTCAAGTTGGAATGGTCTGCAACGGAATGAAAGGCCTTCTAAATTTATCCTCCTCATTCATCCTAAATTCTGTTTCTTGGAATCCCGCGATATGATGCAGGCAGACGAGAGATGTGACTGTCACGGCCAGACGAAAGGAAGGGGAGCAAGCAGGAACTCTCTCTCTCTCTCTATTTCTCTGCCTTGGCCTCATCCATTTTCTTCCTTTTCTTTCCCCTCCAGTGTTCGTTGGCCTTGGTCGGGGGAAAAGAAAGAGGGTTGGTGCAAGAAGAAGCCCTCTTTGTGGAGAAGGACGAACGCAAAGTGAGTGAATGCAGACGTTATTCTGCTCCAAAAGGAGTCCCTTTTTCCTTTTCCTTCTCTCCCCCCCCCTCAAGGTTACGACGGGCAGATGTAGTAGTAGTAGGCAGTTGCGAACTCTGCTTTTTCCAAAATGCTCACCTTTCTTTTGGGTATTTATGGGGTGAATCGAAACTGAGCCGTGTCTTACTCAAAGGGTGTGCAGCTCGAAAGCAGCTTCCATCTTGGATGCCTTCATCTGCCCAGTTTGAGTGGGCGGAGAAAGAAGCAGAAAGAAAAAAAACGGGGAAAATTGGGGGAAAGGGGAAATAGAAAGGAGTCCCAACCCAACCCAGGCCAAACTCCCCTGCTGCTGCTGCTGAGAAAGGGACTCAAAAGGACGGTGGGGGGAGGGGGGAAAGGCTGGAGAGAAGGAAAAAGAGGGGAGGAGAAGAGCGGAAATTTATATGGTGGACCGGCCAAACGGATGTGAAGATGTTTCTTTTACAAGAAAGAACAGAAGGGCTGATGAGTCAGCTCGGCTTTCTCCTCCTCCGCCATCAAGAAGATTCTCCCCGTTGGCTCCTTTAATCCCACTTTTTGTGCACACCTTTTTCCCCTCTAGCGTCTCAACATCGATCTTCACTTCACGAGACCTGCTGTGCTCCCAGATGTTTCGTGTTCCCGAGGCCTTTTTATTATATAAAGGGCCGCGCTCTGACATCTCCAATCTGATCCTCCGGCCACACGCGCTTGCCTATCCTCTGATAACGTGACGGCCTTAATTAAGCCACGGATATATTCAAGGCTCTCTCCCCCCCTCCACCTCCACCCCGCGGTCGACTGACATAAAAAGTGTCCTCTTGCATGCGATGTAGATTGATGAATAGTACAGTATAAGCAAGCATTGTACGTACGTACAGTACTGTACACATGCCTGTACAGTATTGTACACCTGAAACCCAATCCCTCCCCCTCCCAATATCGAAGCCTGCTGATGCACAACACCCCTATACCAACCTGGTTCAATAGGAGACACAAAAGAAGTCGAGTCGCCGCCATCACCTTTGGGGAGGGAGGGGATCTGGGTTGTGGGGGAGCTCAAGGCAACTAGCAGCCCACCAGTCTGGGTATTTGAGGCATCCGTAGGGACAGACGAAAAGAAAGGAAAGGAAGTTCTTCTTCTTGTTCCCTCTCCGCAGCAATGCGGTTTCTACTGATGGCGAGGAAGAAAAAGGAGTCTCCCTTTCCTTTCATGCCACAACCGTGAGCATGCAGGTCTATAAAGTTTATTGCGTTCCTACGGTTAATGTTGCTAGGCTTGCTGACTTGAACCAACTTCTGCGTAGGATAATGAGATTTGCATTCTGCTACTGTACTGAATGCTACTGGTAGTAGAGTACTTCCTTTTGCACTTGTTCCGCTGTACAGATGTGGTTGTGTGGGGATCTTTCTTTCCTTTCGTTGCGGTGGCAGTGTGTGCCGTCAAAAAGCCGACGACCGAAAAAGCATTTCCCTCCTCCACTCTGTGTGTGAAAGGAGGGCCGGAAAAAAGAGGAGAGAGAAAAGGAAAAAGAGGAGAAAGCATTTCTTTTCTTGATGGATTCGTCTGCAGGTGGAATAATGCAAGCAAAGCGGAGGGATCCAAGCTGGGAAAAAAGAAGGAGTAATGACTGTAATTCTCACGGCTTCTTTTACTTGTAGGCCCTTCTCTTTCTTAGAGGGAAAGGAGGAGGAGGAGGAGGAGGACGAAGGAGGAAGAGGTCGAACTTGCCCCTGCCGACACTGGTGGGTGGGGGTAGGGGTAATCTTCTCCTCCTCCTTTCGTGACTCTGGCTTGGCACCAAGACGCTCTACTTTCGTGGCACCAAAGACCCTTTTGTCAAGGAAAGCGTTGTGCTAGGGAGGACTGACTGCAGAGAGACGCTTTCTGTATAACAAGGAGGGAAAAAAGGGGGGGGGCGATCAGAAAAAGGCCCATTTCTTCTTCCATCATCGGACGTCCTTTGTCATCAGCATACACTATGCAAGGAAAGAAGGGGGCATCTATCTGCCTATACGAGAAGGACTGTCTCTTGCATATATTGGCGTGTGGGAAAGAGGGATTTCCCGCTTATATGTACAGTACTACTAGTACAGGAACCCCCATTAATGGAGGTTCTGGCTCTGATGCAGGACTCAATTGTGCGAAGGACAGAGGGACAGGGACAGGGAGCGGTTTCTTGATGCGGGCTCAATTATGCCCGGATGTTCATAAGTACCTAGAAGGAGTGTAACGTACCTATAGGAAGGTATGTACCCTATGTGTTTCGTCATTTCTTTGAGTTTCCTGCATATACGAAAATATATACCGTACTAAACCCGGATCGTGTACTGTATGCCGCAAACTTGGCAAGAAAACATGTAATTAACCGCACAAAATTTCCTGGACTTTTTCCCCTCAAAATTAGACGGTCGCACTTTTTCCCGGGTTTGGAGAAAATCCGGCATCATACCCTACATTTTTTTAATTTATGGAATATCAGAAGCCATATCGTTGCGTGCACGTGTTGCCCTCTGAGGACGCGCGTGAGCGAGTACAAAGCCTTTCCAAAAATGTACCGTACCTGCCATCCTTGCAGCAGCAGCGACCGATCCACCGTCCTGAGCCACATGATGCAGTCCCCTGGCTGGAAGTCCCTCAGCTTGTCGCACTTCTTGTACAGGTAGTGTCCCAGGCACTTGAGCAGCTCCGACGTGCTGGCCTGAATCACGGTCTTCTTGCCGGACGCGCTGGTGGTGCTCGACACCTGCTCCTGCTGTCGCCTCAGGCCCTTCTGCTCGGACTGGGTGGTCAACACCGCGGATATTGTCGTGGTGGTCGCCGTCGTCGCCGTCGCATCCTTGATCAGCAGCGGTGGAGGTAGGGCGTCGACGCTGCTGTCTCTGTGGTTGTTGATCCTGTTCTCCTTCTCCTTGTCGAAGTTGTTGTTGCTCTCGTAGGAGGGCGGAGGCGGCGTCTCGCACGAGGAGGAGGCGGCGGTCTGAGCGGCGAGCGAAGTGGCGAGCGGGCGCATGGGCGGCGGGACGGCGCCGACGTTGCCGTTGGCATCTCCGAGCAGCGCGCCCGGGTGCTGCGCCGTCCGCGCCGCGCGGTGCGCCAGGTCCAGCTGGCGCTCGCTCAGGCGCGTCGTCTTGGTACCGTGGCAGAGCGCGTTCTGCAGATTTCGGCTGCTCTCCGTCAGAGGGTGCACGTTGTCCAGGGGCTGCAGCGGGTAACCGCCGTTGTGCTTGTTGTGGTGGTGGTGCTGGTGGTGGTAGTAGTTGGCCGGGCGGGGAATCACGCCGTTCTGCTTGGCAGTCGCTAACGCGGCGGTAGCGGCGTCTTTCCCCGTGGCGGTCGCCCCAGCCCCGCGCTTTCCTCCACTGCCGCCGCCGCCGCCGGCGAACTTCTTCCAATTGAGCGCGTTCAGGAACATCGACGGCTTCTTCAGCCCCTTCTCGTTGGGCATAATCGCCGTCGTCGTGTGTGGGTTCTGTTCGTCCAAGTGCTCCCTGCTCGCCCGACGGAGACGCTGGCTGGCCGCGGCGGCGGCGGCGGCCGCGGCCGCCGTTGTGTAGTCGACAGCGTAGGGAGGCGCCTTCTCACGAGGCGTTAAACTAAGGACGGTGCCCATCTTTGGAACCTTACTGTACCATATATGTTGGTGGTGGGTCACCTCTTCCTCTTCAAGGTCTTTGCGTCCCGGGAGAGAGTTCTTCAATACCGACGACGACGACTGCTCACGGGAAAGTACGGTTCTTCTTCGGCCATTTTGGCACTGGAGAGTGTTGCCTGATCCACGACTCCTTTTCGCGGCTTTGTCTTTCAATAATGGTCTGATTTGGGAGATCAAAGGTTCTTCTTCCTCTTACTTCAACACTGGGTCGATGGATGCACCAAATTATTGATGCGTACCCTTCTCCTACTCTCTCTTCCGCTCCTCTGCGCTACATCTCTCTAGCTCTCTTCTCTCCTATCTGATCAAACCAGCGAGAGAGAGAGAAAGGGGGGAAGAAGAGAAGGGGAAAGAAGAGGGAGCAATCCAGGCAATGGCGGCCATAACCAATTTGAGACGGGGAAAGCGCCTCTCTCAAAAAAATGGTGGAGCCTAAACCTCTCTGCTCCTCCTCCTCCTCCTCCTCCTCCTCCGCCTGCTCGCTCGCCCCGCTATGTCCCGTCCACCATCGTCAAGTGGAAAGCAACCATAGTGGTCGTCACATGCTTGGCGGGTTGCTCGGCTTGGGCGAAGGAAGGGAGAAAGAAAGGGCCCCTCTCTCCTCCACACCCAAAGCAACGTCTTGGGGTGGGGAGGGTGGGGGTGCTGCTGCCAGCCACACAGCTGTCCTCCTTCTCCTTCCTCTTCCAGTTCCCTCCATTACTGCATGATCCTCTTCTTCCTCTCTTCTGGCGTCTCTGTGAATCGAACCGGGACGGGAAAGAGGGCTCTCTCCCTCTCCCCTCTTTTCTTATCCTTGCCGGTGCGACCGAGCGAAAGCACCCTGGGGGAAACCTCCTTTCCCCCCTGCCAGACTTCCTCCACCTCCATCTTCAGCAAGTGAGAGAAAGAGAGAGAGAAAGCAGTTGGGAGTGGGAACTCCCCTTTTCTCCTCCTGCTTTCCCGCAGAAAGGCAAGTTGATGTACGGTAGTGTGTCCTTTTCTGTCTACCGTACGTGCCGCAAAGAAAAGTGAAACGTACGTTTGTTCTCGCAAGTAAAAATTGCGTTCGATGGTGCTTGAACTACTCGCGATTAGTTTGAGTTCACGTTCGTAGTAGCAATGGTACAGTAATGTTGTTTGCTTCTGCGACGGTGGAGAGAAATATGGGAAACGTATGTGTGTGTGTGTGTCGGAGATGAAGAGAGAGAAAGATGCAGAGAAGCACACGTAACATCAGAGAAAAAGCTCTTTCCAACTAAAAGTTAGTCCACCACTACTAGTAACCATATCCGGAAAGGGCTTCTCAGAGGTCTGTTGTCTTCATGAAAAATTATCTGAGAATGTGCTCCTACAGTCTACCTAATTTACGTGTGCAGTACGTAGTACCTACGCGCATTGTTGGAGAATGCCTTCCACCTACAAAGGAATAAGACACAAGCTGCATGTAACTATTAGGAATGTACATGAAGAAATTTCTGTGCATACAGTCGGTGTAGCGTATGGCATTAACAAAGGTATAGCAATACTACATGTACGTTTACCAGTAGAAAAAATGTCTCTTTTTCTGTCCAGAGAGAACAAAAAAGTGGCGGAATCGTCGTTGAAAGCCTCTCTTTGTTGTACTCGTACTAGTTGAGGTGACAGACAGAGAAAGAGAGAGAGAGAGAGAGAGCTCTTCAGCTGCTTCAGCAACTTTTTACCTCCCTCCTTGTTTCGGGAAAGTTAGTTGGGTAATTCTCGCTTCTGCATTCTATTTCTAGCGATAGAAAGGCATCGTCATCCTGAAGCTATTTTGTCTTGCCCCTCTTTCCTCCCCCCCCCCAAATACGTACCTTCAAACTTGCGCAATAGGGCAGGAATTTTGTTCGGTAGTGTGTGTGTGTGATCTTTATTCGTCGAATAGAGAGAGATTAAAATAAGTAATGTGTCGATAGGTACACGTAACAGTTGATTAAACTGGTCTTTTACATGTTGACAGTCTTATTAAATTATAAAAGGTTTGAACTAGAGAGCTGTAAAAGGAATATGTACGTAGGTTCACATGGGGGCCAGGTTGGGTATAACCTATTAATAACCCTCCTTTTGTGGGAAGTAGAAAGCACCCTTTTTTGATCGTGAGAAAGGGTTTATTTTAAGCGCACTAAACGGACAAAAGCTGTATCTACCCAACAGTTGCTATATTGAAGTTCGCGAGACAAACCGCGAGACTCACACCAGACCTCCAAGTACAGCAGAACACAGATAAGGTGAACCACTTTGGGACCTGACGAATTGATACACTTAAGGGTATGATTCACTTACCAGAAAAAATACCCATGTCCTATAGGGGTTTTAACAAATTCGATCCTCCCAAGAATTTGATCTACTTATCCTGTAACCCACTTGTCGGGTTTCTACTATATCTTACTATTAACGGCTGGACAACCAGAAAAAAGGTTTGGCAGCTGTAGTGGTTAATAAAGTAATATGGAGATCAAAGGAACATTACTGGCTTGGAAAGAGAGCCATAATGTAGAGAGACGAGACCAGCTGCCAACACACAGATCATTGCGCATCCTTGGAAGACGCCGGCAATGTCGCATATCCACGATCAAAGAAAGAATCGCATCAAGAATCTCATATATTTTTTTTTCCATTAACAGTACCTACGTATTACATTACTTTTGCTTTTCCCGGAACCGGATACAGAGGAGGAGAGCCAGTTGATCGCAATATTGGCACTTCTTATCACGCAACCTACAATTATTTCTCTTTTTTTCATGGCGTGTACGTGTGGACGTACACCTCCCCGGCCGAGTAGCCGGCAGAGACGACTTCCACGTACCCGTCGCCGTCCAGGTCCGCCACGGACATCGTGCCCGCGGTGTTGCCTCCTGCTCAAGGGAAGGGGGAGATTAAATTTTTGTTAGCTGTCAACTCGTAGTGTAAAAGACACGATTCATGATGATAGCTTTTCTTTTGCAGTGCAGGACGTGCGTCTTTAAAAAAAAAATCGTTCGAAGGTATTTCAGGAGGGAAAAAAAGTGAAGAGTGAAAAGGAGAAAAACATCAATTGACAGAAATAATAAATGGGACGACGGAAAAAGAAAAAAGAAAAGCAACTAAGAGGCGCAATTCGGACTTTTATGTGTCTGTTTTTCCATGTTATTTAATTGACGAAGCAATTTTTAACAGCCAGATTCGAGAAATCATGAGTTTTTTTTTTCAACACGCAGGGCTTTAAATTTGTTACTAAAAATGAAACGAAGCTTTTAAAAGAGCCAGAAATCGAGTCCTTTGACTTTCTTCTACCTTGTCTTATTTACTGTCTGGCTTTTTTTAACTTTGTTGAAAACTTTGCTAAAAAACTAATGTGGTGACTGCCGACCTGTGTCCAGGAGGAGGTGCCTCTCGTAGGCGAAGTCGTCCCTGTCCTCCGACACCGCCCGGAGGATCCAGTACTTCCCGTCGTCGTCCCCCGAGAGGCAGATAAGCGGCTTGCGCGGGCCGAACTCGGTCTCTTCGTCGCGGTACGAGCTGGGCGACAGAGACGTAGCAAATCATCGTATTTATTTATTCATTTGAGAAGTCATCGTCGAACTTTTCTTTTTTCACTTATTTATATGGGAAAAATGTCACTCACTCGCTCGGGTAGAAGAAGATCTGCTTCCCGGGCGTCATCCTGTTGGCGTACGAGACCCCGTTGGCGCTGAAGTTTGACGCGAGCGCCACCCGCTCCCAGTTGGGCTGCCTGAAGTCGCCCTCGGGCTGCAGGTAGGCCCACAGGTTGCCGCTGTCGCGGGAGTCGCCCAGGAAGGCGGAGGCAACGATCTCAAGGGTACCTCAACAACAACAAACAAACAAAAAATACGTGGGATTTAAAGTGCTTTGCTTTTCATGTCTGAGAGCACTTTCGTGGTCTGGAAAAAAATATACCGGTCTCATCCGCAATGAAGAATATTCCCCCCAGTTACGCTTTTAGAGCCCATTTGAGGAAGTCACGGACTGTTGGTATTCTTTTTTGCTCCTTTCTGGCTTTGTTCAAAGTTGCACTGTATATTAGTAGTGGAAATTAAAAGCATTGCAATAAAAGCGATATTAACAACATCTGCTCACATCACATCCATAGCTGCTGCTTCCCTTGTTTAATGCTGCAATAAAAGTGTATTTTTTTTATTTGGGAAATCGTCGCCTGTGTCACGCCCTCCACTCGCCAGAACAAACTGTAGTAGTACGTAGAACATGACTCACCATCCCTGTTGACGTCGACGGCCTGCGCCTCGAAGGGCTGTCCGGGCTCTGGGTCCACCACGGTGCTGAGGATGTTGTCCGGGTCGGCCCAGGCGCCGGGGACGCCAGACTCCACATAGTACAGCATGATGCGCTCGCTCCACAGCTCCCCTACGGTACAGTAGGGACATTCTGGGATATAAGGACTGGAAGGATCTGCTAAAAAAAAAAGACATTCCGCGTGAGTTTTTATTTGTTAGCTAATTAGTTCTGCCTGTTGCGGAAGGAGAGGCGCCAAAAAGGAAAATGGAATAAATAAGGTATTAAGTAAAAAAAAAACATTATTTTGACACAACCTACCTAAGGTTTGTGCATTTAGCAATGGCATTATTTAAAAATAATCCTTTTCCAGGAAGCTATGTATTCTATCTCAATTTTTTGAAATCCAAAATTTGTGTAGAGGGCCTTCTAGTTAATATCTTCAGAATGTCCCCGAGTACAGTTGCACAAAGAGAAAGCAAGAATTGGCATTCTCATACATTGTGGATGTTTGAAGGAGTAAGAGAGCCTCCTCCTCCTCCTCCTCCTCCTCCTGCGGGGGCGCCGCGCGGCCGGGGCCCAGCCGGCCCCGCCCCCCCACGCCCCCCCCTCACACGCCGCGGGCCGGGCCGCACGACGGAGGGGCACAGAGATGGAGAGTGGGG
>JAAUYM010066865.1_pt1 | contig 11701 bp, 9 predicted proteins | sample 7278001 | NCBI WGS metagenome assembly JAAUYM01 (sample SAMN14350224, study PRJNA611818) | marine sediment metagenome | isolation source: surface marine sediment (1.8m) | place: French Polynesia: Moorea | collected 2018-08
CTATCAGCACCAATATTCTAATGATTCCAATTTCCAACATTTGCCTCCAAATGAGCCGCTTGTCTATTCTGCATGAAAGATGTAATAGAGGGTTTTAACGAGCTTACAAATGATGTAACTTCCTCAAGACCTGGTAAGTTATTTCATCTGGTCAATTGCCCACAATCTTCAACATTGTTCACTTGTATCATTCACTGCCACTGTGTTAGACTGTTATTGTAACACAGTGGACCCTTGCCAATTTTCAACAATTTGGTTGTTGTTTTTATCTAAATATGCAATTTTCCTTGCCTACAGTTAGTAAACAAGCCCTTACTAATTTGACAAACCTCGGTAATTCAACAATTTGTTGGCTGCTGAATTAGCGAGGGTCAGTAGTAGCCGATTGTGGTCAAATGAAAAGAGGCAAATTCGGAGAGAGCGGAATTGCGAAAACTTGTGGTCAATTCAGGGAGGCAAAGAGGAGAGACCGGAAAATGAGGGAGGAGAGACCGAAATGCGGGAGGAGAGAGTGAAAATGCATGTTTGAGACCGGCGCTGGACATGCTGTACGCATAGTAAATAGTCAAGAGGAGGAGAAAAGCAAAAGTACTTTGAGATGTAAGCAAACTAGTTTTATTCAGTAGGAAAGAAGAAGAGAATGCATTCTTCAAAGAACGAAAGACTCGAGTGAGATGTTGCTTAATGTACAGTAAATTATCAAACTACTAAAGAATTACTAACATGTCATGATTGTGCACTGACTCATTTTAGTTCTTGATCTTTTTGCGCTTGCGAAGCTCACGCTTGGTAGGCACTGGAGGAGGAGGAGGAGGAGGTGCCTCCTCCTCTTCCTCCTCTGACATGGACACAGTGTCAGCCTCACTCTCCTTCTTGCTGGACCTGGTCTTGTGCTTCTTCTCCGTCTTCTTGCTCGCCGCGGACTTCCCAGAGACCTCCAGTGACTGTTTCTTCTTGTCCTTGACGATCTTGATCTCGGCCTCGTCGTCGCTGCTGGTCTCGCTCCCGCTCTCCTCGCTCTCACTGCTCATCACCTCGCTGTCCTCCTCGTCCTCGGAGCTGGATGAGTTGGACTCGTCCAGCTTGTCCCTCTCGGCGGCCAGCTTCTCCCTCGCACTCTGGATCTCAGCGTCGATCTGTTTGTTGTGCGCGCTCCTCTTCTCCCTGGCCTCGCTGGTGAGGCGCCGCAGGGTCGACATGGCGGCGTTCTCCTCCTCCTCCGTCATGTTCACCTCGCGCACGTCGTCGAGGGGGAGAGGCTTGATGTCATTGCGGCGCATGACATACTCGCAAGCCAACCGGAGGTTCTTGATGTACCTGGATGCACAGTTCCAATCGAAGAATGGCTTCTTCGATTTGGAACTCTTGAGAGCCTTCTCACTTTTTTTCTTGGTGAGGATCAGGGCCTGGTACGAGACGATCCTGTCCTTCTCGCCCCCGGAGGCCTTGAACGCGTGTTCGCGAACGAAGGCGCAGAAGTCTGAGAAGGTCACGACCTTCTCCGTGTACATCGTTTGCCCCAACTTGGAGAAGTCGACGAACCCGTGCTTGTCCACCTCCTGATCCTTCACCTCGTCCAGCTCTGGCATGGTGTTGTGCTTGGCGGAGCGCTCGAGCTTCACGAGCGCGCGGTGGAACTCGGCCAGCGCCTTCACCCCGCCGCTGAACGTGAAGGGAAGCACGCGAGACCCCTGCAGGTTGATCTTGTACTTCACGTCGTCCTCTCCTTCCCTGACGGTGCGTATCCCGAAGACCGGGATCGTCTCGGCGTTCTTCTTTGTGCTGAGGGGCAGATGTTCCACGGTCAGGATGTGCTGGGGGGAGAACCTGAGAGAGAAAGAATATTTTTTAGTCTCTCTGCTAGATGGAAAAAGGAGGAGAAAGCCATTCTAAAAAAATAATTATTTTTTTTTATGTTGCTTTGTCAACAGAGAAGCAGAAACTTACCTCACTTTGCACTCCACCAGCTCGTTCATCGCAGGCTGCGTCCCCACGTCGCAGGTGGCGCCCTTGGGGAGGTCGTAGGGGTTGAAGGTGTCCAGCAGCTTCGCCTCGCTGGCTGTCCGCTTGGGGCCAGCCTTGGCGGCGATGATCTGATCCGCATCGTCCTGTGTGATGTCGCCGTCGTTGACAAGCTTCTGCAGGGTCAACCGCTCGTGCAGAAGGGAGGTTATGCGCTGGGTGTCGCGCTGCTTGTCGAGCCTCTTCTCAAGCTCTCCCAGGGTCTTCTCAATGATGTCGGCGGTCTTACTCTCAGTCCTCTCGTTGGCCTTCAGCATGGGGTGGGTGGCGGTGGTGGTGGCGGCGGCGGCGGCGGAGGTGCTGGCGACGGCGTGAGAGGGGCTGGTGGCGACGGCGGAGGTACCTGCTGCTGCGGCAACTGCAGCGGCGATGAGCTTTGCATCTTCAGCCTTCTTCTTCTCCTCTCTCTCCTTCCTCTCCCTCTTCCTCTTGCCCATGATGATGGTGTGGCGCTGGTGTGCTGGTGTGCTGGTGAGAGAGTGTCTCTTGCTTCTCTGATGCCCCCTCCCTCCAGCACCTCGGATTTTATACACATCCCCCCATCTGCATTTGGAGGGAAATGAGGACATTTGGAAGGGAAATGAGGATATGACCTGATATCCTTTGTCCTGATTTTTTTTATTCCTGTGTGCCAAATTCTTATTCCCTTTCCCCTGCATATCACATGTTTTTAAGATGACTAGAGAGAAAGAGGTCATCCCCTTAAAACCAGAGCATTGTAATGACAAAAAAGTGAGCATTTTGAGGTCGCTTTTTCTCATTCCGCATATTCTCCTCCTTATGCGTACATTTAAGAGGGAGAGTGGTGGCCGATAACAATAAACGGATTTCCCTCTCTTTTTTTGGTGTGTTGTTTGCGAGGGCGACGCGTCGGCGACGGGGCGGGGACAGAAAAAATGGAAGGAGCACCAACAGCCACAGCAACAGCAGCAGTAACAGGTCTTCCTACTGTCCAGCTGGAGAATGGGGGGTCATTCTCTCCTGCTGCTGCTGCTGCTGCTACTCCAAAGAAACGCGCGGTTGCCCTCTCTGCATTTATTGCGTGCATCACTTTCCTTGTCTTTCTGATCAATGTACTTAGCTCTCTCTTTTCCGATTTGATTCAAAATGATCGTGTGTGGCGACACATAAATGCATGGATGAAACTGAACCAGTCTAATGGAAATGGAAAATGTGGAATGAGAGATGAATAAAAAATGAGATTGAGAAAAGTGGAAGTGTGTCTTTTTTCTTCTTCTGAGGAGATCAAATTACTTTCCCTCCTGCCGCACCTAGGAATCTTGTGATCTGCCCCCTCCCCCCCTTCCCCTTTCTTCCTGCTTTCTCCTTGACTCATTCTTGCAGCGCAGATAAGATAGCAAAGGACGGGAAGAAAGAAAACGATTTTTTTCCGAAAGGAAAAACCATGATTTTCTTCCGACTCTTCTGCCTCCTGGGCACTGTGGCGACCATCCAGTATGGTCAGCAGCAGCAGCAGCAGCACTCTCATCCGTCAGCGCAGGTGATTATCCCCCTTTTTCTTGTCTCTTTCTTTTTTTTCGCATCATTATCCTTTTTTGCAAGCGGAAAGCAACAGACCCATTGGATTATGAGATACATGGTTTGTGGAAAAACTGGAGAAAAATGCACGCGAGCGGTCATGACACTCCCATTCAGGTTCACACTTTTTTTGGTTTTGGTTTTTTTGTTCCTTCTGCTAATTCTGAATCAGGACACAGGATTTTTTTCTGGACAATGCACTAACTTTTTTGAGAGAGGTGACTTTTTACACTTTTAATCACTTTGTGTGTGTGTGTGTGTTGCACATTTTTTCTAACAGTTCTCCAGCCTGAGGATGGAGAGAGAGGTCGAAGTTGGAGACTTCGCGGACGCCTACGAGTACGACTACGGGTACGGGTACAGCGACCTGTTTGGCTCGGGGCAGGAGAAGGAGGAGAAGACGAACCCGGGAACACTTCCCTCCAGCACCCCCAACCTTGTCCCACGGGATCCTCTCCCCCCTGACTTCTACGAGCAGTTGGACCACCCGACGTCGCCGGCCAGCACCAGCAGCACGACAACCACGACGACACCGCCCCCGCCGAGCACTACCACCAGCATGACAACGTCGCCTCCGTCGACCACCAGCACGACGACACCGTCTCCGCCGACCACCACCACGACAACCCCGTCGCCCACATGGACAACGAGCACCACGACAACGCCGCCGCCCACATGGACCACGAGCACCACCACCACGCCGTTCTGGATGACAACGAGCACTACCACCATGCCGTTCTGGATGACAACCACGAGCACTCCGCCGACCACCACCAGCACGACGACACCATCTCCGGCGACCGCATGGACAACGAGCACCACCACCACCACCCCGCCGTTCTGGATGACAACCACGACCACTCAGCTGCCCATCTCGACCCCGGCAGTAGTATGTTCTAACATTCTAATCATTTTAACAGTTTTTTTATTGTCTCTTTTTTCCATCTAACTTCTAACAGATCTCGGCAGAGATGACTGATGTTCTCCTCAACTCTTCTCAGGAGGAGGTCGAGAGGAGGAAGAAGCTTCAGTCGGGAGACGCCCCCTCGGTCCTGCCAGATCGCGGAGTAATCATCACGGTGGACACTGAGACCGACGACGCGGTCTCCTCGAACTCTTCCAGCACGCGTGCGCCCAAAGAGTTTGACAGTCTCATGGAAGAGTTCTTTGGCGAGACCATCCTGCTGGACGGGGGTAAGGTGGATGCCGGTGTCCTCACTATCTTCGTGGTGATCGTCTCTCTCATCGCCGTCTGCTTCCTCCTGCTCTTCGACATAGTGATGATATCTCTGTCGCGCTACTTGAACGTCTGCGGGAGGTGCTTCACTCTCACGGGGAAGCTCAAGAACGACACCTCGCCCCTGATGAAGCAGTGGAAGGAGATGAAGAAGAGGAAGGAGCAGGAGGAGCTCGAGATGCAACAGTTTTCGTTGAACACGGACGGCGACGATGAAGGGAGCGGGGACGAGGAGGAGGGAGGGAGCGGCGACGGCAGCTCCAGCACGTCCCAGAGAGGTGCACGCCGCCGCCGCGGTATTTTGAAGAGACCGTCAATCTGGAAGAGGAGGAAGTCGAGGGCCCTGACCTCCATCGAGGAGGACAGCTCCTCGATCTCCATGGCCAGCATGGACGACGTGAGGTTCGCCTCTCACATCGTGAACGAGAACGTCAACTTCGAGGAGGATGAGGAGGGGGTGCCCAGGTACCCCCCCTACTACTATCCTCCGGGGACGCAGGGGTGGACGACCATCCCACTCGACAGGGTGAAGGTGGAGGTGGAGACGCCGTCTGCCGTGCCGCCTGCCGTCGTCCAGGTCAATGAGGAGAAGCCGGCCGTCGTCCAGGTGACTGAGAAGAAGCCGAAGAAGAAGGTTAAGTTCGTCTAGAAGGAGAGAAGAGGGGAAAAAATGTCAATTTTTTTAGAGAGAGAGAGAGAGAGAGGAGAAAGAAGATACTCATTGTGCTTTGCTTATTTCCAATAAATAAAAAAATACTTGTGGATTTTTTTTAAAAAATCTTGTTTTGCTTTTGCTTCTTCTTTTTTTTACAGAGTTTGCTTCTTCTCGCATTTTTCATGGTCAGCAGCATCTTTGCAAGGGAATCTTGTTTTTTTTTCTTCTCGCATTTTTCATGGTCGGAGACATCTTTGTAAAAGGAGGAGGAGGGGGATAAGTTAACAGTTTTCGCGTTGATGTCATGACGCGAGAAGATCTGTACTGCGCAAAATGCGAAAGACATTTCTTTTCCTCTTACAACCTGCGGCGCCACCTGCTATCTCCGGCGCACAAGCAGGGAGGGAGGGGGAAAGGTCTTCTTCACTGTGGGCAGTGTTCCAGAAAGTTTTCCAGAAAGGATAACTACCTGCGTCACATGCGCAACTGCCACTCTCTGAAGAATGTGAAGAATGAAGGAAAAAGAGCTGAGAAAGCATTTAGGTGTGGGTTGTGTACAGAGTGCTTCCTCTCCTCGACCGAGCTTTTCAAGCACAGAAAGCGTGCTCATCGACCGCATCATGATTTTCGTCTTGTCGAGTCCGCTCACCTGAAGCAGGCGCAGCTCCTGCGAGCACACTTTCCCAAGAAGATAAAGACTTTGGACCAGGCACTTTTTCACAGCTTCGACCACATGCTGAAGCTGACCACCTCCCTCTCCTCCACCTTCAAGAGCTACAAGATCAACTTCACCATCTTCGTCGAGATGTTCAGGCTGGACGAGGTGGGTCGGGTGAGCGAGATGGAGGTCTTCCCCTTTCGCGGTCTGGGGATGACTGTCGTAAGAGGCCGCGACGGGGTGGTGGACGAGCTGGCCAGGGTGCTTGGAGACATGGAGCGAAACGTGGACGAGTTTCTCTTCCAGGGGAGCGGGTGGATTGTGAACCGCCCCCTGCACCTGGACGCAGAAGTGGTTCGCTGTCTGCCCCTGCGAGGCGGTCAGTGTGGTCCGCACACGGTCAGGTACGAGAAGATGGTCGGGATTAAGACGAGTGACGTCGTCGACGGGGAGGACGGCCGCTGCTTCTACTATGCTGTGGCCCAGCACCTGATGGGCAAGGAGAAGAGGAGTGAGAGAGTTCTGCGTCGCTTTATTGAACTGGGCGGGCTGAAGGAGCTAGAGGGGAAGACCAGCTTTGTGGAGGTGGCGGACATTGATAAGTTTGAAGAGTTGAACAAGGAGTTGGACATTGCCATCAGTGTGGTGTACCAGGACGAGGAGGGCGACCTCTTGCCGGTGAGGGCGGCGAAGGGGAAGAGAGTCTACGCGAGAAATCACATGGTTCTGCTTCTCTTTCACACCGCCACCACGAGGTACGGGAAGCAGGTGGACACGACCCACTACTCCTTGGTCACAGACCCCGCTCGGTTGTTTGCCATCAGGAAGGAGGACGAGAACGGCATCATCCGCAACACCAAGAAATCCTACATCTGCTGGAATTGCCACAACGTGACGAGCAGAGAGTCGTCCTACAACAACCACATTGCTTACTGTCACCAGAACGAGTGCCAGAAGGTGAGCGTGCCCAGGAAGGGCGAGGTTCTCTCGTTCACTTCTGAGGAAAAAATGTGTGCCAAGACTTTCCGCTCAGCCTTCATGCTCTTCTTTGATTTTGAGACTCTACAAGTTCCTGCGGAGACTCCTTGTTCCTGCTCGAAAGAGATGAGAGAGAGACGCAAAGAGTGGGAGGAAAAATCGAGGGAGGAGAGAGAGGAAGAGGCGCTGGAGCTAAGTATGCTGGAGGGTGAGGTTTTTGACTCCTGGATCGAGAAGAAGAAGAGTGCGGAAAGGAGGGGGAGCGCCGCGCCCAAGCCTCCTGCTTACCCTCGCAGGCTGAAACCACTTAAGATGTGTCAGCACAAGACAAAGACGGTGAACAGGCAGCCCCCCTTCACCTACAGCTACGTGTTGATTAACCGCGAGGGGGAGGTTTTGGAAGAAAATGTGTATGTCGGCGAGGATGCGGATGAGCATTTCGTGTTGGAGGTGCTCTCTCTCTCTCTCAAGTACCTCCCCACCCTGACCCCCGGGAAGGAGATGGAGATCACCAAGGACGAGAGGGAGATCCTCACCAAGACGGACGCCTGCTACATCTGCAAGGACACGATGGAGGAGAACGAAAAGGTCATCGACCACGACCATCTCACCGGCGAGATCTTGGGCGTCGCGCACAACCTGTGCAACCTGCACCGGAGGGAGCAAGTGCGGCTCACGTGTTTTGCTCACAATTTTAGCGGTTATGACAGTCATCTCATAGTGAAGGCGATCAACAAGTACAGTAGCAAGCTGGGGAGCAAGCTCAGCGCCATCCCCCTGAACATGCAAAAATTCAAGTCCTTCTCTCTGGACGACAGGCTGGTCTTCCTCGACTCTTGTCAGTTTCTTCCAGACTCTCTCGCCAATCTCGTGGAGTCGCAGAAGAAGGCGGGAAACTCCTTTCCTCTTCTCACCCGCCAAGTGAAAAGTGAAGAGCAGAAGGCGCTGCTGCTGAGGAAGGGCGTGTACCCGTACTCCTTCGCCACGTCGCAGCAGAGACTGCAGGAAACCACCTCTCTTCCTCCCATCCAAGATTTTTTCAACGACCTCAAGAGTGAGTCCTGTTCTCCAGAGGACTATGCACACGCGCAGAAGGTGTGGGAGGCCTTCGGCTGCCGCAACATGCAGGACTTCACCAACCTGTATGTGAGAACTGACTCCCTGCTCCTGGCGGAGGTGGTCCTGTCCTTCAGAAACACTGTCTGGGACTGCTTCGGACTGGACATGTGCCAGTACCTCAGTCTCCCTCATTTAGCCAAGGACATCATGCTGCACAGGACGGGGGCGGAGATTGACCTGATCTCCGACCAAGAGATGAATGATGTCCTGCAGAAAGGCATCAGGGGCGGACTCTCCTTCGTCAACGTCCGCCACGCTGAGATGAAGGAAGGAGATAAGATGAAGGTGTATGATAAAAACCGCCGCACCCTGATCTACCTGGACGCCAACAACTTGTACGGGAACTCCATGAGGTATCCTCTTCCTCTTCGCAACTTCAGATGGATGACCGCGCACGACATCCAGAACTTTGATGTGCACAGAGACGTCTCCGCAGAAGATGGTCCGGGCTACATTCTGGAGGTCGATCTGGACTATCCTGAAGAGTTGCACCTTCCTCACAACTCCATGCCTCTCGCTCCTCAGAGCATGGACATCCAGTGGGACGATCTTAGTCCCTACAGCCAAGAGTGCCTGAAAGTTCTGCGGGGCAAGGACGGGGCCAGGGAGAGACAGCCGTACCACGCCAAGAAGCTAACCTCGACCTTCAGGCGGAGGTTAGTTATGCTGCTTATTTTTTTTACAAAAAATGTGGCGTCATGTCTTATCTTCTCTCTCTCTCTCTCTCTCTCTTAGGAGGAAGTACCTAGTCCACGGACTCAACCTGAAGCTGTACCTAGAGATGGGACTGAAGCTGGTTCGAATCAGGAGAGGCATCACCTTCTACCAGGAGCAGTTCATCCGTCCCTTCATCGAGGAGTGCACGGAGAGGAGGAGAGCGGCGGCCACCATCACAGAGCAGACTCTGTGGAAACTGGTCGCGAACTGCATTTACGGAAAAGTACGTACTTCTTTTCTCTGTGTTGTATGTACTCTTGTTGTGGCTAACCTCTCTCTCTCTCTCTCTCCCCTCTCTTGCAGTTCATCGAGTCGTACGAAAAGCGGATGGACTGCAAGTTCAACCACACGGCAGCCAAGGCGATGCGCCACTCTTCCAGTCCTCTCTACAAGGGCACAGTCATCTGCGGAGAAGATCTGTCCATCACGTTTATGAAAAAGAAGTTTGTCAAGCTCAGTCAGTGCTGGGGTGTGGGGTTCTCTATACTAGAAATCTCCAAATATCTCATGCAGCGACTGTTTCACAGGGAGATCTTGCCCAGGCTAGGCGTGGGAAATGTGTCCATCGTGATGAGCGACACCGACTCTTTCCTCTTAGAAGTAAAGGGGTGGGATGAGAATGCGATCATGGACCGACTGCGAGACGTAATGGACTTTTCGAATCTGAGTCCCGATCATCCGCTTTATGACACATGTCGATGCAAGGTGCCAGGCTACCTGAAGAACGAGGTCCCGAACACGCGCATCCTGGAGGTCGTGGCCCTCAAGTCCAAGACGTACGCGCTTCGGACAGAGGAGGGGGACATGATGAACAAGGCGAAGGGGGTGGTAAACGCCGTGAAGAAGACCATCCCCTTCCACGAGTACAGAAACTGTCTCAACGCCATTCGCGAACTGGAGATTGTTCAAAACTCGATCCGATCTGTCAAGCACGTGAACATGCTGCTCCGCAGCAAGAAGGTAGCTTTCAGCTCCTTCGACGACAAGCGATATCTGTTCTGTCCCAAGCACTCGGCCCCCTACGGCAGCTACTTGATCAGGGACACAAAAGAAGGAGAGTGTCCATTCTGCGAGATGCCCGACCTGCTTTATTGAGTAACGATTAAAAAAACCGTACAGTATCTCGCCGCCGCAATTTTTTTTTTTTTTTAATACAGTATGCCACCGCCGCCAATTTTCAATCAATAAAGAAATACAGTTTGCACGCCCGCTCACTCACTCACAATTTTTTTCAGATACTTTATGCACAAGCGATCGTTGGCCGAGAGATTTTTGTCCTTGAATTTGAGTCGGAACCTGTTGCCTTCCCAGTTCTCTCTGTCCAAGTAGCAGGCGAAGAGCAGCGCATAGAGACCGCAGTATGCTGAATTCATGGCCTGAAGTTGCCTCCTGTTAAAATAGACCTCTCTCCGACAGTGCTGCAGGAACCTGGCGATGTTGGGATCCAGGCAGGGGAGGCCGAACGGGTCGATGTAGAACACGCAGGAGGGGGACGCCGCGATGGTGACAAAGTGGCCCACGGCCGCGCCTCTCTGCGGCGCCAGGTTGACGATGAGGATGAAGTTGTGCCGCCCGGCGAAGGCGACGGGGATCGTGTCCGAGGGGAAGACGCCCTTGAAGTCCGAGGTGCAGAGGCTGGTGGCGAATTTGTCCAGCAGCTCGTTGCTCACTCCCTGGTCCGGCACGACGTGCCGCTTCACCCTGGTGCTCAGCCGCCCCAGCGAGGAGAGGCTCTTCTTCCCCTTCGCCCTCATCACCATTCCTGCTGCTACTTCTTGTCTATCGCGTGCACGTCGAGGATGGCCAGAGTGTTGGAGAGCTTGTCGTTGACCACCACCTTGGGAGACACCGTCTCGTAAATCACGTAGATGGGCTCGTTCAGGGGAAAGGCGAACTTTATCGTGCAGTCGATGTACCCGTAGACGGCGTTGTGAAAGTGCAGGCTGTTGCACTTGTCGGGGTTGAGGTCGAAGGGGACGAGGAAGCAGCCGTGCTGAAAGGCGGGCCAGGACACGAGATTTCCCTTCTGCGCGGCCGCCGCGCCCGTGTTCTCGAACATCCAGCGGTACAGGCGAGACACCTTGGGGTTCTTCCTGGCGAAGTCGCACTCCAGCCCGCCCTGCGGGTACTGCTCCCCGTTGATGTCGAGGCAGATGTTGGTCATGTAGTAGTGGTGGAAGTTGAACGGGTTCAGGCTGTACGTGCCCTCCGCCTGCCTCACGCTGACCATGCAGACGACGATGAGCTTCGGCATGATCCCCCCGTTGTGCATCCTGAAGGTGATTTCGGGAGACAGCTGGTTCACCAGCTGCTTGTGCACTTGCGTCTCGTTCATGAGGTACATCTCGCGGATCGGGGGCATGACCCGGTCCTTCCGCATGATGTAGTGCAGGTGGAGCTTCATGTCATCTATCACCAGCTTGTACCTTTCCGCCGACAGGTAGGTGTTGATCAGGAAGGAGTCCTTGTATCTCGTGAACTTGATCTTGATCCGGTTCCCGGGCGCGATGTGGTTGTTCACCCTGAAGAAGTCGTGGCAGATGGGCGCGTACATGTCGAACCTCTCCGAGTGCTGCCCGATGCGGTAGCGGTTCTCGTAGCCGGCGTTGATGCTGCCGCCCCTCTTCGTCACCATGTGACTGATGTTGCCGGCGGTCCCCATCATGCGATTCCACTCGTTCTCGTAGATCACTTGCCTGGCGTGCGTCTTCTGATCCTCGGTGAGCACCGCCGGCACCCAGCCCGCCGGCACCGGCCCCAGGGGCGGGGTCTGCGC
>JAAUYM010013477.1_pt1 | contig 11688 bp, 15 predicted proteins | sample 7278001 | NCBI WGS metagenome assembly JAAUYM01 (sample SAMN14350224, study PRJNA611818) | marine sediment metagenome | isolation source: surface marine sediment (1.8m) | place: French Polynesia: Moorea | collected 2018-08
CCCCCCCCCCCCCCCCCCCCCCCCCCCCCCCCCCTCGTGGGGGGGGGGGCGGGGCCCCCGCCGGCGCCGGGGGGAGGGCAAAGGAGCAGACGGAGGCCTCTTCTCCTCTTTTCCCTCTCTCGCTCTATTTTTGGAAAGGGGGCCCTCGGAGTTTTGGGGCCTCTCTTTCTCCTCCTCCTCTTCATCTCATGCCACCAACAGAAAGTCTCGCTCTGGATGGGACGACGAGGAGAAGGAGAAGCATCTCTTCCCTCTCCTCTCTTTCTGCCCCGGAGGGAATTTCGGCCATTCAACTTGAAGAGCAGTTGAATTTTGAAGTGGGGGGTAGAAGAAAGAAGGAAAGGAGAATTATTAAAAACTTTTTTTGGAGGGCTGATGCTTTTCCACGTTGAACCGCTTCGGCTTTGACACTGCTGCGTTTGCTCCAACTGAAATTTTAGCTCTTAGAAGTTCTATGTAGTATGTACGTTTACGTAGAAAATTGATATATGTACCTGGTTTTACATTATGGTCTTCAGCAACTGTTTTTTTCTTCTGCTAAAAGTTGTTGGTTGCAAGAAATGCACGCGTACAGTACTACAAAGCACACAAGCTCGTTTTTACTACGTGGGAGGAGGAGGAGGAGTTATTAGAAGAGAGCTGTTGGGAAACTCCGCCTCGGCTGCTGGCCATGTACACGCGCTAATAATACTGTACAACACACACGCGAAGAGAGAATAGGGGAAAACTGACTGACGTCACAATTACGCAGACACCGCGGGGGGAAGGGACGGAGAGCCAAGAAAAAGTGGGCCTGCTTCGTCGCTCAAGGGAAAAGGAAGATGGGTACCCACATGCCAAGAAAGTGGGGGGAGGGGGGGAGAAAAGAGGAGAAGGTGCCGGAGGAAAGCGAATGCAAAAAACTGTGTGTCTGTGTGTCACTTCAAGAGTTGGTTTGGAGGCATTATTGCACGAATTATTTCATCTTCGTCTTCTACGTACTAGTGCTAGACAACAGTGCCGAATCGGTCTCCAACTCTCGTTGTTATCGCACCCGAGAGCTCAGCACGTGTGGTAATGATGCCTCCTCCTCCTCCTCCTCCTTCTCCTCCTCCTTCACTCTCTGTGTGTCTTATCACAAGAGAGTCATGGAGGAGAGAAAGAGGAGAGGGAATTACCGCGCAGGCAAAGACTGCACAAGAAATATGGATTGAAAAAATATGTAAACTTGCATCCAAACCTATTATTGCAGATTTTGAAAAAATCCGTCATTTGGTTTAAGTGAGCTTTCTCTTAGAATCTAGTACGGTAAGCTATATTTGTACGACGGCGACGACAAAAGCAACAGCAGCAACAGTAACAGAGGTAGGTGTGGATTACAAGACGTCCCCCAGGAGCCGAGAAGAATAAGAAAAAAAATGATAAGAAAAATTCTGAAGTCAGAACATTTTTTTTCTCATTTTCAGTGGCATCCAGTTCTTCTCTCCAGTTCCGCGTTTGACAGAGAGAGAGGCAATAAATAGAAACTATTTGGAAGCATCCAAAAATGGAAGCGGAGGCAGAGGCAGAGGCGCCCGAAAAGCAGAGCCAACTTTTGGAAGTAGGAGAAGAAGGAGGAGGGGGTGGCACCAATGTCGTCCTCTCCCAAACAGAAGAAGTGGGAAATAGATTGCATCTTCTTCCAAAGGATCTTCTTCTTCCTCCCGTCTCCTCCTCTGGAGGAGGGAATTCCACTTCTTCCTCTCCCCCTCCCGGATGTTGCTTCTGGAACGAGAAGGAGGAGGAGGACGGGGAGGATGATCAAGGGCGAAGGAGGACCCTTGACACCGGGACTGGTGCACAACCCAAGCAGGTGAGGAGGAGAGGAGGATTGGGTTGTACCTACTACTATGAGATAGACAGTTTTAGAGGGGGGGAGGGAGTGAGATGGCGATGCCAAAAAGTCGGGCTCAGGTGAACTCTGACCTTTTCGCATCGTCAGGCATACGTGTGTGCAGGGGGAGGTGGAAGAGGAAGGTAGAACTTTACTGCTGAAATATCTGTTGATGGAAGAGTGACTGTGTCTGGAAGCTTTAATCTTCGTTTCAAGGGAAGGGGAAGGGGGAAGAGGAGAATTCCTCTAGGCTTTCCCTCTCTCTCTCTTTCGTCTTCTTCTTCCCAGGTTTCTGTTGGAAATCTGCACACCTCTACTGAGGGAAGCACGGAAGTTTTTTTTTTCGCCGCTGCTACCGACTAAGTACAACTCCGATATACTGTACGTAGTCAAGTCGCCAATCAGCAGCTAAAAGTTTCCCCTAGCAGAGTTTGTAGTACGAGAATTTTTTTACAGGATTTATTGGCGATAGCTTGGCGGACCAACCCAACCAGACAGCCGTCATGGTAAATTCGTTACAGCTTTAACCTAACTAAGCTTCCATAACTTAAGCTTATAGCATCCCTATTTTGTGTGCCATACGCGCCAATTTGTTTTTCCGACAAACTTTTTCTTTTCACATTGCCACCTTACTGAAGCTACTGTTTAAACTGTACATTCTGAAAAAGGCAAGATTTTATAGCATAACTGTGCATTTTCTTTCATTTTCATCTAATAGAATTCTACTACTACGTACACTGGAGATGTGATGGTAGGGGCTAGAGTAGTAGATCTAACTACAACTACTGTACTGTAGTAAGTACAGCAGCACCAAATCACCTTCCAATTTAAGAGCAGACCGAGCAAATTTTTTGCACACCAGTTAACATGGCGTATCCTGTACACATTAACAATTATAAATTATTCAAAGTACTAAACTTTTCTCTGCTCTCCACCTTTTTGTTGTGTGCTTGCCGCTCCCACCCATGCAGAAGCAATGATGACAAATGAGAAAGGCCGCTCTCAACAGCCATGTCCTTCCCTCTGTTTTACCCACGATCTTTGACGTCATTACCTTCTTGGAATGCGACGACGGTACCTCCACAGTCCATCCACGATTCGTCAGTCAATATTTCTACACTAGTGGACCTCACATCTGCTTAAGTCAATCTGTACCAGCACCAGCACTTGAAATTTGGCGAAAATTAGTAATAGTACTGTACGTATATTTCTAGTTCTCTCTGCCAAAACCCGACAGTTCCGCTGCGATGCTATAGACCAAAATTTTTATTCTGTCTAGTATACGAGTACTAGGTAGTAAATGAGCTTATCGTGATTGTTGGAGGTAAGGAAGAAAATCGGGGTTCTTTAAAGAGAGGAAGGAGAGAGAGACCGCGAAATTAATCCTTCTCTGTCTCTGTGGGAGGGCTGGCTGAGAGGAGGAGGAGGAAAAGGAGGAGGAGGAGGAGGAGGAGGAGGAGCAGGAGGAGGAGGAGGAGTAGGAAAAGGAGAACTGCCTACAACTCTCCTGGGAAGCAGGAGAATGAATCGTCCTGATGCCCCGAAGGAAGGGCAATTAACCTAGCTGACGTTGGCGGCGGTCAGTCTCTCCTCTCTTTTTTTTCTCTCTTTTTCCCACGATTGAATGAGGGTTGAATGGCACCACCAGCAACATCACCTGTTGTCTTTCTTCTCTCTCTGTCTCTTTCTCATAGGCTACTCCATCCTCCTTCCCACCGTCAACTACGGTATACGCGTCAACAACAACAACAGACACTTAATCGTCGTCCTCCTGCGCCTCCGGCAGCAGATGGAGGGGCGCTTTCTTTTCCCGCCCTCTCAAACTCCTGTTCAGTTTTTTTTTCCTTTGTACCGTATGTGTAGTGCACATGTACCTACTACTACGTAGAGGAGCTTTTTTGAGAGAAACGTAGAGGTGACGTCTCCTTCATCTTCTGCAACCTGACTCCCCTCTCTCCCTTCCATCTTCGTTGGAACGAACCCACTTTCTTCCCTCCCTCCTCCTCAGTTTTCTCCCCCGAGTATCCACGAGAGAAGCCACCACTCAAATAACAAGAATTAGTTTTTTTTAAAAGTAAACCTACAACGCTTGTTCATCTTGCTCGACTTACGTCGCCAGGCGACCAAAAATGAGAAAGTGGAAGAATTCCTTGGCTACAGCAACAGCAACAACCCTTTCTTACTGCTAAACCGCGACGCTCGCGGGCAGAGAGAGATGATGGAAACAGGTGAAGAGACTCTTTCTCACACGGCGAACTGGGAACAACAACAACAGCGGCTGTGGAGGAGAAGGGGGAAGGAGAAAAGGATATACCCAAAACGTGGTGGAAGAAGAGTTTTGGCTAGACGGTCGGTGATTGGAAGAGAGGGGGAAGATTGCAGGTTGACCCTACTCGGCTACGCGGTTGTTTTGACGCGCCTGGAAAAGAAAAAATGGGAGAAAAAAAATCTGATTTCATCTCTCCTAATTCCTTCATGAATGCTTTTTTGGAGGTCATAAAGTGACCTTCAGATTGAGCAGAAAAAAAATTACTAAATCGAAAAGTATTTCCTTCTCTCTTCTGCAATTCCTGCTGTGCCATGCCTGCTACTAGTACAGGGCCTTCCTGCCAAACGAATCTACTCATGGTCTGGTGAGGGAGCTTTCCATGAAACCTCTTTCAGGGCCTGAGAAGTAGGTGGATGTAAAAAAAATCCCTACTTCTTCCGTCTACTCCCACTTCTAGTCTGGTCCATTTTTGCCCCTTCCCTCCTGTGCAAACCTTCCTCTACCCCCAATCCGACACTCTCATCTCCTCCAACCAACCAACACACTTTTTTTTTGCTACGAAGGGCATCGCGGTCAAGGAATGGACTTCTTGCATTTGTCGTGCTATATTGAGAGAACACTTGTCTACTACAATTACCAATTTGGTGCTTGTCAAACTCCTTTAGCGAGTGATTCGAAACGCCCTGCCACGTCTTGTTATTTTTTCCCAACTGAACCCAAAGAGGGGGTCTGTCTGAATGAGTCTCCCTCCTTTCCTCGCCTTCCTCCTTCCTTCCTCCCTCCCTCTCCATTTTCATGAATGGAACGAAAAAAAGAGGGACCGAACGAAAGCTTTCTCTCTCTCTTTTTCTTTCTCTCTCTCCCCCTCTTGTCGTCCCAGCCAGCCAGCACAACAGAGGAGGTTTTGGGGAAGCAGCACGTGGAGTAGTAGTAGCATGTAGGTACAGTAGACCTCGACTATGGTGTACTCCAGTACAAAACTAGTACTATTTTTTTTTGTAGGTACAGCAACGTATGCAACGTATGCTCTGATTACCAAGTTTAATTTTTAAAAAAATAATGTGCCTCCACGAGAGTTAAAAGAAACCTCCGCTATAGTAAACTTCTTTGCTGCTGTCCAGTAACCTTACTGTGCACATGGGAGTTCTGCTGTAGTACTATGAGGTTAAGTGGCTTCTACTCCGTCCCCCCCATAATAAAACGGCAGCTACAGCATGTTAGCCAAGGTCTCCTTCCTGCCGTCACCTTTAATAAAAGTGTATGGGGGTTCTCATCTGGGAAAGGAGGAGACGGCAGTTATACATAGTACTACTAGGACTTTATAACATCCTTTCTTTTCTTATCTGACGCACTACAAGAGAGATGTTAGCACATGAAACGTAACCTTCCATTTTTTGGCCGAGCTCGCTTTGCGAAGAGAGAGAGAAAAAAAGATATCCTCCGCAGTGATGGTGCAGAGTGACAAGAGGTCGTTTTGCAAAAAAAGCATTTATCAAAATTTCGCAATTTTCTCCTACTCTGCCTGCACATTGAAAGTACATAGTACGTACACGCTAAACAAACCACTGTACGTGCGTACGTACTACAGAAGAACTTCGATATGTAGTAAAGTTGGTGGTCAGCAGTTAGGAGTTTACATAGTTAACTACTATTGTACTAGAAATTTTTTTATACTAGTGCTATAATGGAATTAATTAGGTTATACTTTAAAGAAACTACTGATTTTCACAACGAGAAACAAGTAAGAGACAGTTTTAGACCGCGACGTCAGCGCTGCTTCTTCCCCCGCCCCCCCCTCGGCAGGACGTTGAAGGGAGGGAGGAGGGGGAAAGGAGAGAGAAAATCCCTATGACGTCAAAGCCAAGTCAGCAGTGGGGGAAAGGGGAAGAAGAGGAGAGTTGCCATGGGCAGAGGAAGGACGGAGAAAGCATCTTTAGGCCCCACCCTGGTGCTGCTGCTGCTACTGCGCTTCTAGTCAAGCCTGATCCTCGTGAGGTCCTGTCTAGGGAAGGAGAAGAAGGAAGAGGAGGAGGAGGAGGAGGAGGAGTGTCGGATGGCCTTTGTTTTTCTCTCGTTATTAGGCGGCCAACCGTAAGAACATCGATAGCAACAACGCTAACGACTCACCTGGCCACATATTAGTGTAATAGCATGGCCTAGGCTTTGTTTTATTTGCTAAACTTTCACCCCCTCTGCAGAGATTTGCTTGAGAAAAACTTGCCAGAATTGCCTTTCCTGGATCAGGAGTGGCAGTGGTATTGCGTAGATTATTCGTCTCCTCCTCTTAAGACCCGCAACGAGCATGCAGTAGTACAAATTTTTCAAGACTCCGGAAAGCTCTTAACTTTCCAGGCGGCAGCCACCCACGCACAAGGGCGACAAATGGAGGAGAAGGAGGAGACAGAGACAGAGACAGAGACAGAGAGAGAGAGAGAAGATGAATATTTATTATGGGCGAATGGAGCAGATGGAGGAAAGTAAAGTGGATAATTGCTTTTGCAGGGTAGCCTCTCCCAATTTTAGAGGAAGAAAAAGAAGAAGAGAAGCCTGGCTTTTTCCCACGTGGGCGTTGCTCCTCCCTCTCCTCCTCCTCCTCCCCCAGAGACGTCGCAGACAAGAAACACGCCACTCGCAGTGGGAGGGTTGTCGGGTGCGCCCACGGCGCCAGAGATTCTCAACCTGTGGGTCTCTATAGTCTCAAAAGTTAGTTGTGAAGTGAGGAACCACTCTACTACAGCAAAACAATGTTGAGGAGAGTGGGTGGCGACCCACTGTACGTAGGATCCCACTAGTCCATTTATCCCGCGACCCACTCTCCTCCACAACAAGGTGAGTCCACTCCACTTTCTCACGACCCACTCCGAGAGGCTCCGCAACCCACTCTTGGATCTTGCCACCCCGTAGGTTGAGAACCTCTGGCCTACACGCCATCTAATCTTGGGAGGTGGAAGGGATGCTCATTTTCGTACCTCTGCCGCCATCGTTGTCATATTGTTTTGCCTTAATTCAACGCGCTTTTGGTGGACCTACGTACGGAGCCAGGCTACCTTATATTTAACATCCCCTGAGACAGAGAGAGTCTTTTACGCGCAGCATTTTAGAGCTAATTTAACTCGAAAGTCATGGCTGTCGTGACTTTCAAGCAGAGCGCACTTTGCAATTACAATGCATGGTTATGACTGAGGGAGGCGGAAGCTTTTTGTGCGCAGCGGAATCTTGCGATCTTGCGTGCACTTGCTAAGACAAAAGAGGGTGTGATTAATAATGCTTTTATCTATCCTCCTAGTTTGGCTTTGCGCCGGGGAGCAGAAAAATATCAAGGATCTCAAAAGAAAAAATCCGCCGCCTCCGCCTCTTCCCAAAGCGACCGCCGAAGTTGAAGGGTCTCCGGGGAGAATATCGTCAAATAAAGTTTTTAAAAAGATGAAAAAAGGTCAACGAAAGAGAATATTTCTCCCTCCACTTCTGGAAGCACATTCATCTTTCTTTAGCCATAATCATTTTAGGTCGTCTCTTGTAGTAATTTTAGGTAGTCTTCTTGTAAGTAACTCGACTTTGACTCATAGGTTGTCAGAAGAAAAAAACGTGGTTACATCAAAGGTTTTACTATATCTACTACTATAAAAGTAGCAAAAAAAGTAGTAAAAAAGCTATGTAGAAAGTTTCGCTACATCGAAACATCACTATCGAAAGTACATTACGTAGTACGGCACCACTAAACGACTTTAAAACTAAAATCGTTCCATCTTCTGAAGGTGGCCTGTAGAAACAAGAGAAGAGGCGCGCCTTCCTCCCCCTCTCAACTCCCCCATTACAACCCCCGCAAACAAGAAAGAGGAGGAGAGTTGGGTTGTGTTCAGTGCTGCTAGATTTTCTAAGTGAAAGGGAACCAGGGGTCCTTCAAAAAGAAGTCAAAAGTAAATAAATTTTTGCTCAGTAGGAAGCAAGTAATTTTTTATTCAATTTTTATTAATAAGTTCTCTGACATCAAGACTAAAAAAAACCCTCCCTTTTTGGGAACTATCTGGCAGCACTGGTTGCGTTGTGCTGGATGAGTGGTGGCGTCTCTCTCTCCTCCACCCGTCGCCGTCGGATGCGATGCGAAAAACCAAAACTGATTTTTTTTTCAGGGAAAGGGAGAAAGAGTGGTTTTTTTTTCGAAAGAAGGAAAGAGGAGGAGGAGGAGATGGAAGGAAGTTGTTTTGGGGGTCAGTTGTTCTGTGACCGCGTCGGTGTTCGGTGTTCGGAACGTTTTTCCTTTTTTTTAAAGCTCTGTACTCGTACACAAGTATTGGATTTCATTTCAAAAGAAGTTGCAAGTTGCTTTCTTCTTCTCTAATTCGCTTCATTCATAAACAAAAATATCATTTGCTGACCGGCGACTCAAAGAGCAAGATGGTCTGTGAGCAAGTGGTCCCCGACAGCTCAAGCTCCATCTTGGATGAGGATGAGGAGGCCAAAGTGACAATGGTGGCTCCACCACCCCCGATCAAGAAGAGGAGGGTCAACTTCTGCCTCACCCTGGACCTCGGAGGAGACAGCAACGGCAGGAAGAGCGGCGGGAACAAAGAGGATCGGGTCCCGGATTCTCAAGGATACCCGGACGAGTTCTTCGTACCCACCACGCCGGGCGGGAAGCCACAGGTGACGACAGAGAACAGGGACGACAGAGAACAGGCAAATTGCGGGGTCCCCGCCCTTTTGACGTGCAGTGTGCGCCAAGTATGACAATAAACCCTGTTTTATTAGGAGCTTCTGCAGTAGCACTGCGTACAGTACTAAAGATCATGATAGGAGATGCAGTTTCTTGTCTCTGGCACATTGTACGGTATGGCCACAAGCCACAAACCTAACATACTGTATTAGTTAGAATTTATCTATTTATTGTGGCTTATTTTTTCCGTATTTTGCCGCAGTTAACAAAGCTTGAAAGCTGGCATTTCTTTGAGGGAAATGGCATATATTTTATTACTGGAAGTTGGCAACACTGTTTGTGTGCCTACTGCAGCATCAGACGAGGTGAGATTCATCCGATTCATTCATCTCCCTTTTCCTGCTTTCCTCCTCTTCATCTCCCCGTCTGGAGACGGAGCTTCCTTCCCCTGATTAGAAAGCGCCTCTGTGTTTTCTCTCTCCCCCCTTAAGAGGAGGAAGAAGAAGAATGAAGACCAACACGTAATGTTTCTCATTAGATCCACACTTTCTCCCCCCCCCACACACACACAAATACGTGACTGGATTCAACAATAAGAAGAGCGGAAAAGATGAAGTTCATTTACCAAATGTCAGAGCACGCGAGTACAGTCAACCTTAGATAATAAAAAAAGGTCGGGGGGAGAGGGGGGTAAGATGTCTCAGGTATCCGAGTTTCTCCAGCAGTGATTTCTGGGCTCGCGTACTGGTAATATGAGTAACATAACATTTCCTATAGGAAATGTCTCAGTTAACCAATATTTCCGGTTAACCGAGTTCTCCTGCAGCTAGCGTGAATTTAGTGATAAGTTGCAATAAGGTTTTTTCCCACTATTCTACGTACATGTAACATCTGCGCCGGCGTTCTAACGCTGTACAGTACCTATAAGTGATGTAAAAACCTTATTGCAACTCAAATGTCGACCCCTGCGCTAACTAACACTATTGTCGCCACCGAGACCGTGCCCCTAACGATACCAATATTGGTTGGGATGGTTACTAGTGCTACGTCACACCATCAGACAAAATGAACATTATTTTTCATGGATGGTTGACAACAACACGCCTTAGGAATACTTGAGGTATTTTTTTGTCTGACATGTTTTTGACTTCCTGTCCTGAGCAGGTCCCCCCGCTGACCCCCTGCTCCAACACAAAGGTGGGCGAGGCCCTCAGGCTGACCTACTCCAGTTGGAGCCTCCGCTCAGTGGAGAGGGGCATTCCGGATGACCCGAGGAGGTGGAGCCTCGATCAGGTGAGAAAGTCACAAATCAAAACAAAACCATAATTGTCATTGGTATACATGCTTCTCCAACTTGACTACTGTACAAGGTTCGCTACTGGCTGCAGTGGACGATGCAGGAGTTCTCTCTTGGGACGGAGGGAAACCTCAAGTTCATGGAAGATTTCGAGGTGAGGTTTCAGGGTAGTCTACCCTGACTAATAATCGGGACAGGTCGGGAGATGGCTCGAGTTCCAAATTATTGGGGTTTCCCATTTACCCGGATTAACCGAGTTCCACTGTACCTACTGGACAATACTGTAGAGTTACAGAAAGGCTGAAACAACATCCTTTTTTCTCCAGCTGCCTGGCTCCGAGATGTGTTTACTCTCTCGGGACTCCTTCCTCGGTGTCACCCCGTCCAGCCTCGGAGACATCCTCTACGAGCACCTGCAGATACTCATCGGGCAACAACAGCAGCAACAGCAGCAGCAGCAGCAACCACAAGGAGGAGGACAAGGAGGAGAGAAGTGCCAGCAAGAGCCAGAGGCGATCCCAGACCGTGATCAGCAACGGCAAAGCGGCAGCTCCTCTCCGGCGTCCTCCTCGTCCTCCTCGTCCTTTTCGTCCTCCTCCTCTTCCCCCTCCTTCACCTTCCTCCAGTCTTCCTTGCCGCTGACATCCTCCTCCCATCTCATCACCCCACGGACGACGACGACGGCGGCGACGGCGGTGGCCGCCTTCCACAACCCGCACCACTTGTCTTCGCTGGCGGACACTGGGTACATCCCGCCCATGTCAGCCTACTTGCAGGCAAGAATTTAGGCAGGATTTCTTAAGAAGTTTTAATCTTAGCAGAAAAATACTTTTTGAAGTTCACCTCCTCATGCAAACTCATAGTAGGGTGGGTTGAAACGTGAGAAAAAGTCGCAATATCCCATCTATCTATCTCTCTGTGCGCTACCACCGTCTCGAATACCCGACGGGACCTTTAAACTTACGAGCGTAACAAATTCAACTTTAAACATGTAAACATGTAATGGAACATGTTATTAGAGTACCACTTAAATGTCACAATTTGTTTTTATAAATTTGTTACGCTTGTAAGTTTAAGAGTCCCGTCGGGTATTGAATTACAACAATACTACGTATACAACAATTACATGCAGCGTCCAAAGATTTTCCTTTTCCCCTAATTTCCCTCCCCACGCTGGTTCCCACGACCCCCAGAAGGGTCCATTCATGAATCAGTCAACATAATCTCTCCTTTCCTTCTTTCTTTCTCCTCAGGTCGACTCGACTGACCGGCTCCTCCACCCCCAGGCTACGTCTCCTCCTCCCGCGTTCGGTCATCCCTTCCCTCCTCCTCCTCCTCTACCTCCGTCGACTTCGTCTTACTTTGACATCGCGCTGACCGGCCTGGGACAGCAGCAGCAGCACCACCACCACCTGACGCAGCAACAGCAGCCGCCCCCGCAACTTATGAGACCTCCTCTGCAGCAGCAGCTGCCAATCTCTTCCAACGGCGGCGCTGGCGGCGGTCCCATCCAGCTTTGGCAGTTCCTGCTGGAGCTGCTGTCGGACAAATCCTGCCAGGGTTGCATCTCGTGGACGGGCAATGACTGGGAGTTCAAGATGTCGGATCCGGACGAG
>JAAUYM010125385.1_pt1 | contig 11688 bp, 18 predicted proteins | sample 7278001 | NCBI WGS metagenome assembly JAAUYM01 (sample SAMN14350224, study PRJNA611818) | marine sediment metagenome | isolation source: surface marine sediment (1.8m) | place: French Polynesia: Moorea | collected 2018-08
CATGAGCGATGGTGCCTATTTCTGGACTGAATAGGAGAGGGGGGGCTTGCGTTGCCTGGTGTTTGCAATGCTTTTAGGGGGGGAGGGGGCTCGAGAGAGGCATAATGGACGCAAATTAGGAGGGGGGAAAGGAAGGAGGTGCCAATAAGTGGGGATCGCTTCTCCTCACACTGCAAACTAACTTGTGTGTGGGGTTATCTGTACGTAGTCTGCAAAGGTACTTTGCTAACAAGTCATAACGTTCGTTACAGATTTGGGCTTTGGGGGGGAAAAAAACCCAGAGATTTTTTAAGGTACAGTGGGGGAAAAACACCTTAGCTGCTTTTTTTTCCACCATCTTCGCCCTCCCCCCCATTTTCTTCCTCACCGCGTCCGTTATCTCCTGTCCATCGGCCGCCGCCTCCGCCTCCACGGCAACGTCGGCGTGAAGCTTCTCTTGCGCGTGTGCCCACACGGAGGCGCGCGCCACCCGGCGGACGCCGGCGATGCGAGACGGCAGGGAGGAGAGGCAGGCCTGGAGAATGAGAGAGAAGGAGAAAAGAGGAGCAATCTTGCGAAATTGTATGTACACAGACGCCAGAGTTGACAACTTTGCTCCGCACCTGCACCGCCTCTGTCGACTCCTTGCTGGGCAGGAGCACTAGCAGCTTGGCGGAGTGCGTCAGCAGGGGAAGGACGGAGGCGAAGATGGTAACGGCGATAAACAGGGAGCAGGCGGGGTCGGCGATGAAGAGGCCGAAGCGCTCGATGAGGACAGAGGAGACTATCACGCTTACGCTGCCCAGGGTGTCAGCCAGAATGTGAAGGAAAACGCCTGAGTGAGAAAGAAGATACCAATACAATTTTAATATCTTTTTAACCAATTAAGTATATCAAGAGAAATAGCGACTGCTTGAGGTTTGGACTTCAGAAATAACTTATTGTCGTTAAACTCATTTCAATGTGTTTCTTTCATCGCTTGAAAGCTATCGGACCTTTCTCGCCAAGATCTCACCTTGCATGTTTGCATTGTGACTGTGTCCGTGCCCTCCGCCGTGCGAGTGGCCATGGCCTCCTCCTCCTCCTCCTCCTCCTCCGCAGCTGAAGGCAGCAATCCCCACCAGGTTCACGGCCAGCCCTGCCACGGAGACTGCCAGCAGTCGCTCGGTGGCCACGCGAGGAGGGTCGAACAGCCTGCGCAGCGCGGCGGCGAACACGTTCAGCGAGATGACGGCCAGGAAGAGGCCGTTCACGAAGCCGGACAGAACCTCCAGACGGTCGTAACTGGCAAGCAAGAAAAAAAAGTGCAAATTTTTGTCAGGTACTTTTGTCTTACCCACTAAAACAAAAGCTTACCCGAAGGAAAACGTCTTGGTTGGTCTCCATCTGGCGAGCACCGACGCGTAAAGACCCATGACGAGCGCGGAACAGTCGAAGAGCATGTGGAAGCCGTCAGAGATGAGGCCGAGGCTGTTCGTCCAGATGCCGTAAGCGAACTCCACAAAAGTGAAAACTGCATCAAGAAAATTTAGGCATTTTGTGGCCGCATAAAATGCATAAAATGTACTATGTACAGTACACGGCATCCGTGAACGGATCTTTTAACATGTGTCCTTCACTCACAGAGATTGAGGAGCAGGAAGTAGAAGATCCGCCTCGAGTCCGCACTCTCCAAAATCTGCCTGAGCCCTTCCTTGAGCGTCTTTGCCATGTTGTGCCCCGCGTCGTGCACCAGGGAGTGGCTAAGGTTGTACAAGGGCAGCCCGGAGGAGGAGTAACCCACGAAGAAGCCCCGGGCGCCCGGACGGGAGGAGCTGGTCAGGTTCAGGGCGGCTGAAATTGTAAAGGGGTAAAAAAAAAGGTGAAAGTTTGTACTGGCGCTTTGCGAAAACACTACTGCTCACCGAAACAGTACAGGCCTGTGGCAAATATCACACCGGGTGAGACCTGATGGTCTTCTGCCTCGATCTGAGTGACAGACACGGTCTGGAAAAGATACAACACAAGCAATTTTAGGGGGGGGGGCGACAGCACATCGCCGAAACATAACAAAAAATCTTAAGTTTGCACATTCCGAAATTCCGAACAGTGCGTATGTATTATCAAAAAAAAAAAATAATAATAATTCACACGTCTCCGGAAAAGTTTTTCCAAAGCCGTACTTGTACATGTCCACTCTACTGATAGAAAAAGTAGAAAAATACCTACTTTTTTTTACTCGTATCACTGTGCCTTTTTTCTTTACTAAAGCAGTGTACTACATACTAATTAATACTACATACTAAGTTAATTTATCTTTCAAAATTTTGCCAAAAAGAAACTCGAGTTGTGCCATCTCTCAACACATTTTCTGGAGGTGTGCATGCGTACAGTAGTAAAAAAGTCGGAGATATGCCAAGTACAAAAAATTCAGTCGAACATGTGCTGCCCCTCCTCTTGTAGGTACGAGTACATACTACTCTACTTGGAGCCGCGATACTGAACTGGATGCTTTGCTGTCTTGTTGTTCTTAATGCTAGTATTTTAATTTCTTAATTACAATGATCGTTCTTCGTTCTCTCACCTCTTCTCCCGGTCCCATCTCTCCCCTGTAGAAGGTGACCGGGTGGGTCCAGACGGTGCCCACGGTCAGGGCCACCGCGTAGCTGGTCAGGGCGCCAGCGCGGAACAACTTGTCTCGATCCGATCTGAGAAATCGGAAGGGGAAAAGGGTCAATTTCTTTGCAGGGATAGCATCTCATTTGCAAATACTGTACCTGTGGGCTGCAGCCGTCTCCACGTAGAAGTCGGCAATCTCCACGGTGGCGGCGACGAAGAACACGCAGAGCAGGGTCCAAGGGGAAGAAACGACACTCACCTGTCAAGCAAAATAGCACAGTAATTTTTTTTTTCAACATTTGATGCCCTCCTCCCCTCCCCCCGAAAAAAAATCTTCGTCTCACCAAGTCCCTCCAGTGGTAGAGCGCCCAGGGCGCGAGGAGGACGGCGCCGGAGGCCTCGGAAAGCGCGTGGAGCCTCTTGGCGCCCCCGACGACAACCGCGGCGCGGCGTCCATCCCACCTGACCCCGGCGCGCGCCGCCAGGACGGCGCAGAGCAGCAGCACGCCGCCCTTGTGGTCGGACACGTCCGCCCAGGAGAAGGCGTGGGCGAAGAAGGCGTACAGCTCGGCGTGCTGCGCCTGGTGGTCGGCGTGGTAGGCCTGGAAAGAATTTGGAAAGCGAGGACGTTTGGAACCCACCCACCCCCACAAAAAATGGGCTAATTGCGCCTAACTTTCTCACCTGATGATGAGGCGAATTGTCATCATGGTCTACCAAGAGTAGCGCTAAGGTGCCGAGGGCGAAGAAGAAGGCTCCCCTGGCCCTGGAGAAGTTGGAGTTGGCTGCGGCCCCTCCAGACCCGCAGAAGACGGCCGCCAACCCCGCCAGGAGAGCCGCGGGAGAGTGCTCAGTCACCAGGACGGCCCTGAGCGGCCCGCAGAGGGTCAGACCGTAGAACCAGGTGAGGGAGGTCAGCAGGGAGAGGAGGGCAAATCGGGCACAGGAGGAGATTTGCGGGAGGCCAAGAGGAGGTGAAGAGGGGCCGGAGGCGGAGAAGGGCTTCTGACGGAGGACGAGAAAGGCCGCACAGCTGGAATGTGAGGAAGGAGAGGGGGTGAAAGGGCAGTCAACCGGCATGCTATTACGAATAATGCACGACTTCACCGACGACTCACATGACCTTGACGATGAAGACTGCCGGCACCAGATGGACACCCCTGAGGAGGTCGTAGGCCACGAAGAGTGCGATGACTCTGACGGCCTTCAAGGGGGCGAAGAGGAGGTGGAGGCGGCCGAAGGAAGAGGAGGAGGAGGGAGTAGAAGGGTCTGGGTCAAACATGGCTAAGGAAGGAGAAAGAAGTCTCTCTTCACTTCATAGCCGCTTCCATTTCACTTGCACATTGCCTCCTCCTTGAACCCTCAATCCCGGATCATTTTGAAACTGTGCCACAGCTACACACCGTACACATTAGCATGCAAGTCATGGAAGTCTCAGACTTCCATGACGTTAGGTACAACAATGACGTCGGCTTCTGCTGTCATGCCACACTCACTCACCGTCACCCACTCACTCACCAGAATCACCTCAGCACCGACCAGTCAGCTGATGAAATTGCTGTCGCCTTGAGGACTTTCGGAGTCACTTGACGTTTACCTTTTTTATATGGGCATACAGCTTTCCTCGCATAATTCAAGTGTAATGTTAATTTCGTTGATTTCCACAATATCATTTATACAGTCCAGTATTCTTGGTCAATAAAAACCACGTTTAAAGTTGTTGAGCGTTTCCCTGTGGCCACCGCCTTTCACTTACCGAACGTGCAGCGAACAACAAACAGAACAGACGTAAGAAAGTTTGCTCTTGAGTCTTTCTTTGTTTTGTGACTTGAACCGCAGGTCTGAAGATGGACGCCACGTTAGGCCTTTAAGAAGAGGCCTTTAAGAAGAGGTTCGGTTCCCACACGACGTTTCGGCACCTTTTTCTTGCTCTCCCGACTTTGTGAAAGCCATGGCTGTGGGTGCATTCCCGCTGGCCAAGCTTGGATTCCTGGTCATTAAACAGGTAAGGAGATCAAGAATTTTGTCCTGATCATGATCATGACGCGTTTCCACCCCTTTCCCCCCCCTCTCCGGGCTTTGCTCAGGTGTCGAAGCCGATCGCCAACGCCCTGGCCAGGCGAGCCAAGTCCTCTCGCCTGTTCCGCGACTACGTGTGCATCCCGGTGGCGCAGCTCTTCCACTGGTATGACGTTCGGGTGCGCATGCGCATTCTCAACCTGGGCAAGGCCACCACGGTGCCCAAGCTGAACGAGGACAAGGCCATTGAGACGGGATCCCAGCTCCTGTCCGAGTTCATCATCATGAGCATCGCTTCGTCCGTTATCATCTACGAGTGGCGCAGGTCTGCGGAGAAGGAGGAGGCCAAGCAGGCGGAGGCGCAGAGGGAGCGGGAGCTGTTGGGAGACAAGGTTAGAGGGGCAACACAACTCGGCTTTGGTCACGGCCCCTCCCACCCAAACAACAACAACATTCTTTTTATTAGAAAGAATGCACGAGTACTTTGTGAAAGAAATTTTCTTTTCTACTTTTTGTGTTTGGTAATGAAGAATGGTACTGTGTTCCACAGGTGATGTCGATGGAAATTGCGATAGAGGAGCAGCGCACACAGATTCGGGAGCTGACGAGGCTGTCGCACTCGCTGATCGAGAAACAAGGGCAAAGGAAGACCTCGGGATCGGCCCAAAAGTCCTTCACCGGCCTCTTCAGCAGCACGGCGAAGGAGAATGACGAGGCCCCGACTGTGAAGGACGTCTCCTCCGCGGTAGAAGACGGGGAGGACGTCGAGGAGGGCGTGGTCACGGGGGCTGTGAGCGACGTTCTTAAGTTGGTGGGTGGGAGCCAGGCCGGAGGCGGGGAACTCTCGATTCAGGCTTCGCGTCCGCGATGGTGGTCGGAGGAAGGACACGGTCACCACTACCTTTTGGCGGATGACGATGATGGTGGAGAAGCAGATGGTGGTTTATACAGGCCCGGGACGGTTTTGGAAGCCATCCAATACTTTTTGGACACGTGCAGTGGAAGCAGTGAATTGTGAGAAGGGGACGACGGACCTCGATTTAGTCAGAACAGTAAATCAACAATCACCTCCATTAACATTGATCTTTGCCAGCAATACAAGTAGTTGAATACGTGCAACTGTTACACATCCTTACAAGATTTGTTGAAAGTGTAATTCGTCAAGCTTCGAATGGCTTGGATCACATAATAGAAAAAAAAACACGTGCGTACCTTCACACATCTCTCAAGAAAAACAAACTTTTTTATAGTGTACTACTCGTACAAAGGGGAGAAAAAGTATGTTGCAAGTTTAGTATTAAAAAACCACATTAATTAGGGTAGTCAGGTAGGACGAGCAGCAACAAAGAGTGCATTTGGTAGGCAACGCGTAAAATATTCCCCTACAAATAGCCAAAAATGCTTGCTGACCCCTGCAATAAACAAGGTCATAAGAAGAGAGAATATTTGGGAAACGATTGGTAGTGCAAGATTGAGCTGAAAGTAGCAAGGCTGCAACATCAAGATGGGCGAGACCGTTGACAGTCACAAGGTTGTACTCATGGAACATGAGCTTGTTGTGGATGGAGTGACCCTGCGAGAAACCAAGGAAATGTCAACAGTCCATGCTGACTCTGGAGGTCCTGACCAAGTGATTTTGGTGCACACCAGGATGATTGGAGACCGAGCTTACCAGATCCGTGAGACAAAGCAAAATGACCAGGTGATTGATGCAACTGTTAACACCACAATGAGTGAGAATGAGATTCAGCAATTTGAAGCAGACTGGAAGAAGATGTGGAACCCAGCCATTAGTGACACCCAAGCTGCTCAGGAAATCCTCCCAGCTTTGGAGATGGAACAGAAAAAGTGAGCAGTTATCATCATCTACCTACCTGCCACCGGTCAATTTCTAATAAATATTCACCTTTAGGCTTTACGTGTAATGTGTACGTGTAATTGTAACATGCCATCTCGATCACAGCCTTTGAGGCGAGTCGGGTTAATAGATACCACCTTCATCGAGGTTGTCATCCTCCTCATCAAGATACTTCTCCCCATTGTCGAAGTAGTTGTTGGCATAGTCTGTCCCCTCGTCCATCTCTTCATCTGGCTCCTCATTGTCCGACTCGATGACACCGCCCTCTTCGGCTTTGCCCTCTTCTTCGTCAGAGTCTTCCTTCTTGCCCTCTTTGTCTTCATCAGCATTGTCACCCTCCTCTTTCTCCTTCTTCTCCAACTCTTCCAAAGTTCTAGAAACATCTTTCCGTGTCTTCTGAGAGAAAAAAAAGTGCGTTATCATTCTCTGCAAACTCCCCTACCCCCTCGCACCCATTTGTTCTCACCAACTTGGGCTTGAATATTCTGCTTGCTGTCTTGGCCTTCCTCTTCTTTGCCAGCTTCTTTCTGTACTCTGGCCTTAGCTCCTGGGGAAACCTTTCCCAGTTCAGATCAAGAGCAGCCTCTGGAGCATTGTCATACCGATCAGAATACCTTCGAAGTTAAGAAATAGGCTTAAGCACAAAATTTGTAATAAAATGCTACGTACATTGATACCTACCTCTCAATCGCCACCTTCCCCTCCTTTCCAGTCGTTTCAGGCATTGACTTCAGGTAGAACGGGGAGGACTTCATGTGCAGCCGAAAGTCTTTTCCTATGGCCAAGAGATAGTCCTGCCAAAAAGTCATTTGACATAGAAATATTTAACAGTCACTGCAATTTGGGTTAACTTCTGTTTGTAGGTACAACCTGCTCTGTATTTTCGACAAGAGGTAGAATTCTCCCTGGCCTCGGTGGGTACTTGGGTGGCGGTGCCAACGCTGACGTGGGCACTTCTCCTCTGCCCACACCAAGAATCTCTGCATTGAAGCTCAGTTGGCCTCGACCACGACCTCGACCTCCTCGAGACATCCCTGTTGTTGGTGTCGCAGCAAACGCAACGGAACCGTATCAAATGGTTGCGTGAGTGAGTCATAAGTTTGGCAGGGTTGCCACAATGTTGCCACAAACTTCTTTTTTCTTCCGGCAAGAAAAAGCATAAAAAAGCAAAAATCGCAGAAAACATATTTCTATGCACAAAAACATGCTGAGGGAGTTTGAAAAATCTACAGCTAGTAGAAAGAAGGATGTTCAAAATTTGTGCAAGTCACAAATGGCTAAAACAAAAATTAAATGAGCATGTCTGTTCATATAAATGGGTCTGGAATGTGCAGCCAAAAGATAGATCTTTTATGTCTTGAATGGTTTTTTTTTTTTAGCATTGCAAACTTAACATTGTGCGCAGTTACTGACACATTCTAGTAACCCTGCGCGTAAGAACGAACAGACAACAACAGTAAACAAGAGCAACGCGTCTTCCAGTTCCACTCGTCTGGTTCTGCTTGCCCAGTGCAGTCTCCACACCCCAATCCCGGCTCCGCAACCAATAGACCAGTCTGCGTGTCACTTTGCTCCGTTGATTCTTTGGTAGCAGAGGTCTCCCCCATGAACGCACCGCCCACCTTCGAGTCATTTCTCCTCTTCGAAGGTGAAAAGAAGATCACCAAGGAGCAGGACACAAAGGTTCCCAACGCCTCCATCTTTACCATCAATAAGGTAGCGTAGTACAAGTGGAATGCATTAAGAAAGGAAGCAAGATAAGCAGTGTTTTCTTTGGCATGCAGGAGGATCACACCTTGGGTAACCTCATTCGCTGTCAGCTGCTGAAGGACCCCAACGTCCTCTTTGCTGGATACAAGAACCCACACCCTCTGGAGCACAAGATCATCCTCAGGGTACAGACGACCTCTGACTACACCCCACAGGAGGCCCTAATGAATGCCATCACTGACCTTATCTCAGAGCTGTCGCTGTTTGAGGAGAGGTTTAAGGAGGCCGTCAGGGAGAAGCAAGAAGGATTTGATTAATAAGGACGGATCTGCGCAAGCACCATGTCCCTTCTCAACACCTTTTGCACAGACATCAACTTCTGCCCTGCGTGTGGTACCCTCCTTCCTCCTCTCCCTGCACAGGGAAATGTGTTCTGCTTGTCCTGTCGCTTCGAGGTCCCTGCAGAGTCATTTGCGGAGGCTGAGATATCTTACACAGTCGTCTTTAACAAGAAGGAAGAAGGCAAGAAGAAGAGGGTGAAGAAAGAGTCCTCGGATGAGGTGGAGGGGCCAACGATAGAGAGAAGGTGTCCCAAGTGTGGACATGAAGAGATGTCCTATGCTGCCTTGCAGCTCAGATCTGCAGATGAGGGACAAACCGTGTTCTTCACCTGCCTAAAGTGCAAGTACAAGGAGAGTGAGAACTCATAATTCATGTTCCTGTGAGTGTTGAATTCCTTTGGTTGTGGACCCTACAGACTATTTCTAAGCGAAATAAATTGCACATGCGGTGACATCCATCTCAACGCTTTATTTTACATTTTACATAGTGTTAATATGTACTCTCAGTCGACAATCAAAATTTTGGAACAATGACTGTTTTGGCTCAAATTCGACAATTAATTGAACAATTTGAATTTGGAACAATTTTTAGTTTGCCGTGAAGCAAGTAATCAATATTTTTATTAATCAATATTTTGAAAACATCAAAAAGGCCTTGTTTGCTGACTTTTTGTGAGGATGCTTTTGTTGCTTTGTTAACCAATTATTGGGCCAGTTTGTAAGAAATGTTTTTTAGCAGTCAAATTGGCGCCTCTGCACCGAAAAGCTCTCACTGTTCGAACAATCTACAGTCGAACAAAGGTAGAAAAGAAACGAGAGAAAGTAATTCAAATATTGTTCGATTATTCGAATATCCTTAGGACGCCGTGGAACCAGATAAAGTATCATGAATTATTTTATTACGTAGGTGCACCTCTCCTACGGAGAAGGGACAAAAAAAAATCATCCAAGAGGGTAAAGTAAGAAAAATGCAGAAAATGACATGACAATGAAATAGATTAACATTGCTGCATCGCATGCCCTCATCGCATGTCTTCCGCACTGAACAGTCCCTTGGCCCTCCTGAGGATGGAGTCCTTGGCCGGGTCGTATGGGTGGTCCTTGGAGGGGATCTCCAGGATGGCCGGCACCGGCGCCGTGTGCTGGTCGATGGTGTGGCGGATCATGTCCGCGATCTGCAAAAAAAGAACATTCGAGAAAAGCAAAAATGATTTGGAAAAAAAAGGCTCCTGATTAAAAGGTGACCTTCTTGAAAGCCGCTCACATTCTGGTTGATGAGGATGATGTCAATGTCGTCCCGCCGGATGAACTTCTTCAAGCAGTCCTCCAACTCTGTCAAGGCAGTGTCTATAAACAGAAAGAAGAAGAAGAAAAGAGAAGGTAAATCTGCTAAAGCCATTTCTCCGGCCGATGCGTTCCTCCTTACTCTTGTCGACGACCATAAAGTTGGCCTGGCGGTTCTTGTTGATCTCCCCGACGCCGCCGAGGAGGAAGCCCACGCAGGTGTCCTGCAAAAAAAGCCACCCCAATTCCAAAACGCGTCTCTTCTCCGACAAGACGTGCCAGATTCTCGTCACCTCGTCTCCAATCACCCCGATCAACTTGCCCTTCGCAGCGTGCAGAGCCATCGTGGAGGAGGAGGAGGAGGAGGAGAGACACTTCTCTAGCTCCCCCGAGACTCGCTGTGGACTTCGATGATCAACTCGATGGATCCCCTCCCCAACTAGTAAAACTCAGTGTCTCTCAATCTTTTCTCTGTTTCCAGCTTTCTTCTTGTTCTGCTCTGCTTTCCCCGTCCTGCTGTCATGTGATGTGATGTGACTGTGTGTGGTCAGCCAGACGGGGCAACGACAGCTGAAACCTTTTCCTTCCTTTCCAGACCAGCTGTCTCCCCGACCTGTCAGCTGCTGACTGACCGCAGCTGTCGCACGGCGGCAGTATTCAACAGCTGACGTGTTCTTCTTGCGGTGATTTAGGCAAGTGGATTAGTGATTCCGTAACAATTTATTGCCTCACTTGTCTGTGGCCCACCTGTCCATGGCGTCTCTCGACCGCGTCCGCATCCTGGTCCTGGGGGACTCCGGCGTCGGGAAGACCTCCCTTGTCCATCTCATCTCGCAGGGGCAGCCTCTGGAGCAGCTCTCCTACACCATCGGGGCGCAGGTGGAGGTCAGGTTGCACGAGTACAGGGAAGGCACCCCGGCGCAGAAGACCTACTGGATAGGTGTTGGACGCTTAGAAGTTAGATCTCCAAAAGTCGGAAGCTGTTAAAGGCAAAGTTACTATTTTCTTCTCAGAACTGGTGGACGTGGGCGGCTTCCATTCCCACCGCAACTCCCGCCACGTGTTCTACACCAACACCCAGGGCATCATCCTGGTGCACGACCTGAGCAACAAGAAGTCCCAGCAGAATCTGGACAAGTGGCTGAGGGAGTTCATGGACAGAGAGTCAGGCAGCGCCAAGCAGAGGGAGAGCTACTGGGACATCAACACGGAGAAGCTGGAGGCAGTCGACGTCAACATTCCTCTCCTGGTCATAGGGACTAAGCAGGTAAGAGGCCCGGAAAGAGTCATTTCTTGTAAATTACTCCAGTAGTGAAATGCTTTTCTATGTATTCACCAGGACCTAACATCAAATAGTGGTCTTCCTGTGCACCAGAAGCGATCCTTTATTGCCGAGGAGTATTTGACAGAGGAGATCCACCTAAACTGCCAGGACGAGAAGGCGTTGCTACCTGGATCCAGCGCACTGAACAAGCTTTCGCGCTTCTTTGATAAGGTTATCGAAAAGCAGTTCTACAGAAGGGACAAGAGCATCAGTGCAGCGGTGGCAGGGCAGGAGCAGAGAAGAAGGGTCATTTCGTGAGGTTAATCAACATGCTAGTAAGGGTGTCATCCAGAGGCCAGGGGACGTGCAAAGGAGGGTCCAGAGTGTCATAGATGGGCAACTTGCCTGGTCTGAATAGGAGAACCCCCCACCCCCTCAAGCTTGCTGAGAACCCCCACCCCCCCTCAAGCTTGCTAAACACGACCCCCCTTCAATATTGAAAGGGTAAATTTGGGTTAAAATTGGGTCAAAATATAAACATTTTCACAAAAGTTACTTGACTACTGGCAGAAAGGCTTCACCAGACCCCACTCTCCAAGCTTCCAAAATCAGCCCCCCTTCAAGCTTAGTGCTGG
>JAAUYM010018563.1_pt1 | contig 11684 bp, 13 predicted proteins | sample 7278001 | NCBI WGS metagenome assembly JAAUYM01 (sample SAMN14350224, study PRJNA611818) | marine sediment metagenome | isolation source: surface marine sediment (1.8m) | place: French Polynesia: Moorea | collected 2018-08
CTCGACTTGCAATTTTGCGAGTCGAGTCCGACTCGCCAACATTTCTAGTCAGTTCGGTCAAGGAAAAAAAGTTGACTGAACTGGAAGTTAATTTTTACGTGTAACGGTAAATCTATCTTTCATACCTACGTAGTTATATGCCACTGGAACTTTAAAGTGCCAAATGTTGTCTAAAAAATGCTTTTAAACAGACTCAAAATATGCCCAATTTAAAAAATATATATTTTGCTCTTATTATAACCGAAGAATGAGCAACTGCCAGATTCAGTCAAGTTTTTCTCTCTCTACATTAGCTTTCATGCAAGTTCCTGATAATTTTTTAAAGAAGAGCGATTTTGTTTTCTGCGGGGAGAGGAGAATTGTATTTTTTGTACGCACCTCTTGCAAACTCTGACCGCGCTCTGGATGGATGGAAAGAGGGAGACGAGTTGATCAATCGGGGTGCAAGTTTGATTGTTTTTTCTTTTTTTCTTCGGAAGCCTTCGCTGTACGTATATTGCGAGATTCAAATTGAAAAAAAAAGGTACCTACAGATAGAGGGATGGGGTTGAGAGAGAGAGGGAGACCCAAACGAAAAATCCTGATGAGCCTCTTTTTCTCGCCGACTTTTTTTTCCCTCCCCTTTCATTCTCGACCTGTCTTCTCGGAATACTGATAGGGTTTTGCAAGAAGGGGAGGGAGGGAGAGAAGAGTGCGGAGGAGAAGAGTCCAGCACCTCCTCCGTCTCCTTCCTCCTCCCCCCCCCCCCTCCAACTTCTTTTGAAGCAATGGATCTCACAGCAGTGGCAATGACAAAAAATCACAAGAACAATTGGTGGGAGGAGAGGAGAGGGGGACAGGGGACAGACAGACACTGATGGTTCGCTGATCTGGGGGAGGAGGGGGAGCTGGGATTAAGGAAGCATAGAAGAGTGCATTCGAGGGGGGGGGAATGAGGGAGGGAATGAGTATACAGTAGAAGTAGCAGTAGAAATATATAGAACTGGTAATGTTTAGGGGGGGGGGAAGTAATACGTGTTATACCTATGCGTATAGTCTCTTTTCTTCTCCTCGTCTGAAAATAGCGGGGAGGGGGGGGACGGGGGAGGGTGGAGAATAAAAGATCACAAATTGAGTTTTCTTTGGAGTTTTTTTCGCCAGAGAAAGAAAGAGCAGAGGACGATCGAGAGAGAGAGCAAAGAAACAGTCACTTCTTTTTATCTCTTTCTCCATTCACTAGAGGAATTCCTCTTTCTGTCCTGGGACGAAGGTGATTCCGGATTTGTCCTTGTCCCTCTTCTTCCTGGGAGAGGAGCCCGCGCTGCTACTTTGCTGCTGCTGCTGTTGCTGTTTCAGCTGCTGTTCCCGTCCCTGCCCCTCGATCTCCTCCTCCAGCATCTGCCTGATGTCCCCGCTGCTGCTGGCCTCCTGGTTCTTGGACCTGGACCTGGATCGGCTGGCCTTATCCCGGTGCCGCCGTCGCCGGCCGCGGTCGCCCTGATGCTGCTGCTGCTGCTGCTCGTGCTCCTCCTTGGCCTTGGGCAGCGCAGTGGACAGCTTCCCGATGAAGTCCGTCATGAGGTCCTCCATCTTGGAGATCTTCTCGTTCATCCTCCCGATCTCGTCCTTCATGTCTACCTTAAACTCGGCCATGTTGCGCATGATCTCCTTGTACTGGTGGTCGCTCGCCTTCTTGGCCGCAGCCGCGTCCGCAGCCGCGGCTGCCGCGGCAGCCGCCGCGGTTGCCCCGCCGTCCTTCTCCCCCTCCTTCTGCTCCTGTACGCTGCTGCCGCCGCCGCCTCCCGCCATCCCCTTGAGTCTTCCCCAGCCGCCACCCCCGGGCTTCTTCGTGGACAGGGTGAGCTGGAACGGACAGAGGAGCATTTTGCATCATCACTGAAAACGACAGCGCCACTTGGCCCGACGAAACAAACCCCCACCGAGATGGATCCCTTCCTCTCGCTGTCGCTGCTGACGATGGGGTCGTTGTTGACGGTAGAGGTGGTGGTCTTGGAGTTGCCGATCTCCTGCTGCTGCAGTTCCAGCTGGGCGGAGGAGGAGGCCTTTCTGCCGTCGCCGCCGCGTCCGTTGCCCACCAGACCTGTGTGTAGTAGAGAAAGGAAAGACTGCCAGTTGTTTGAAAAAAAAAAAAATAGACCTCGTTTGCAAGTTTGGTCGATATAGTTCGCTGCCCCCTCTTTCCCTTCTCCCCCGCAAAGCTTCTCATGTCGAAACAAAAGTGCCAACCACGCTGTACGTTACGGCACAGGAAAGAAAAAGGCCTTTCAGGAGACCCTTTCCTTCTCCTCCCAACCAGGAGAACCAACCAGGGTTGCCAGTTTGACCAATTATCGGCCAGTTCGTTGACATCTGGTTGACCATTATCTTTCCAGCTAGATGTTCAAAACAAAAAAAAAACACAACTTGTTAATACAAAAAAAAGCAATGCAAAAAAGACATTTCCTGTCCGGCCAAATTTGCCAAAAAGTGTGGCCGAAACTTTTTGGGACCTGGCAACACTGCCCCCAACAACCCGTTTCCATACCCGGCGGGATTCCGTTGTTGTCCGCCTGGTCCTGGATCATGAGTCCGGGCGCGCCCGCCCCCTTCTCCACGTCCCTCCGCTCCGCCACGTCCAGCATCCTCCGACCTCCTCCACCGCCGCCGCCACCTCCTCCGCCCCTTTCGTCGGCGGAGGGCGCACGCTTGAACTTGGAGAAGAGCTTCCTGACCAGATGGTCCTGGGTGTGGTTGAGCGCGGGGTCGTTTTTCCGCCGCTCCGCCAGCTCCTTCTCCTTCTTCACGTCGGAGACCTTGCGGAAGATAAGCTGGAAAAGGGGGAGGAGGTACAAAGAAGTTAACAAGATGACACCTTGGAGGTGTCTGTCAAAGGACATCAGACGTATTCCCTCAACCTAGCAAAAGATTTAAGGAAAATCTTGCTTGGCTCCAATATATTCCAGCAACCAAAGTTCTGCGAAGATCCTTTTTTGCTCTCCAGCTACTACAGTAGTACGTTTAGTAAGAGAGCAAATGGATAGAAAGGAAGCCTTGGGCACAAAATCCCTCTTCCCTCCTTCCCACCGCAATGCAAACCATCCTCAAAAGGATTGAATTACCAAAAGGAGAGGAAATTGGAATTGAAATCCTCCTCCTTCTCGTCCTCCCCCTTAGAAACGTTAGGAACACCTTTTGGATGCTCCACAATAGGAGGAAGAAAGAGTAACGCAGTTAGTATAGGCGGAGTTTGAATATTAACGTGAAAAGAACGAACTGAAAACGCTTGGTATACCAAAATTTCTGCCAAACTCAGTTTGGGCCTCCTATGAAAAAGAGTGCCAAATTGTAGCATAGGTCGGTCCATCGTCCATCATTCTTCCTCCACATGCGATGATGCAGTTTCACCCCTTTGCAACTACGGCCAACAACTAAGAAACAAACTTGATGGAAGGAAGAAGCGCCTCGAGCGGCTTTTATTTCGTTTACCTGCCACCACCACCACTATCCCAGCCTTCTTTTCGCCCAAGTGCGTGTTGCCCTTATAAATTCAATTTACTACGCTTATGCCTCCCGCATTTCAGGTAACCTCATACTTCACCCTCCGTTTCCTTATTGCCTCCCTCCCGTTTTCTCCCCCCTTGGGCTCCTCCTTCTCTTTTTCCTCCTTCATCCGCACACAGAAGGGGAGTTTTTCCTCTCATGAATAAATTTTGGAGGAAAAAATTCGCAAATGCGAGGGAAGAAGAAGAACCTCCAATTTCGACCCTGCACAAAAGCCCGAGTTTTGTTTATGTAAACTTTTCCATTTCACTTTAGCCACAACCCACCCACGTTTTCTCTTCCTCGCTTACAGCGAGCGCCCTTCAACTCTTCTTCCATCTCTCTTTTTCCTTTTCTTATGACGAAAAAAGTAGCAAAAAAATGGTGGAAGAGCACTAAACTTGCCACCATCTTGAAAAGCACTGAAAGCACATGCGTCTCAGCGTTAGACCGACCAGCAATATTGAGAAATTAGATTAAACATCGTCATTCTTACCCTGTTCCTGAGGTTGTACGTGAGCACCAGGTTCCTGGCGAATGACTGCGCGAAGGCCTTGTAGAAGTCCAGCACCTCAAGCAGTCGCTCCCTGTTGACCAGGTGCAGGTCGCAGTAGGTGAGCGCCCTGACGTTGGCCACCGCCTGTCCCACCTCCTGGTCCTTCCAGAAGCAGTCGCCGAAGACGTCGCCCTTGCCCAGGATGGCCACCACCTCGTCGTCTTGGATGACCTCCAGGGAGCCAGAGACGATGAAGCAAAGGTTGTCGATGCTCTCCCCGGTGTGGTAGAGCAGGTCGCCGGGCGCTGAGTGCGTCATGGTGAAGTGCATGGCCAGGGCGCGGAGGCACCCGTCGGAGGCCAGGCGGAAGGCCGGGTGCTCGTTGAACACCTTCCGGTTCAGGTGCACGCAGATGTCCGCCTTCATGTCCTTCGGGCAGTAGTTCAGCACCTGGGAACGACACACAGTCGACATATTTGTATGCATCATTTTGCAAACTAGTAAAGTGGAAAACCATCAGTCTCGTACTGCTTCCTCAACGAAATTCTGTGAAATTATCACTTTCTGTTCTCCACCGCACAAAGCCAGAAGTACTGTACTATAGTACAGTACAACAACCCTTCTCTCCATTAGGACGGGGTTTTTCTTTCAAGTCAGCATCGTTAAATGACCCTCCCTCGCGTCTCACAAAAGGACCTACGTACCTCTCCACAACCTACTTTTCTGGTGCAAAGAGTGACCTTTGCTGCCTTTTTTTATGTTACACTTTTCTCTTTTCTCTCTTCTCTCTCTCTCTAAGGTGTTGTTAAGCTCACGTCCGCCGCAGGCAAAGACAATCTGGCTGGATTTAGTGAGAAGCTCTCTTTTTCCTTAATGGGGATGGATGTGCCCATTCTGTTTCCCAAAATTTCTACTGCATTACTGATTTTTCTTTTTCTCCTTCAGAACTTGGGAAGGTGTGTGTGTGTGTGTGTCGCTGGTGACATTTGGCCTTAATGGAGTCTTTTTCCGTGATGACGAGAAAGTGGTGAAAGCAAGCTCAAATAGAAGGACATAGTGTAAGACGCTGATGCTCTCGTACTAATGCGGGGTTGCCAACCGGAAGTTTCGTCGAAAGCAAACTCATCTTTTTTCTCCCCCTCTCCCTTTAGTTTGGTACATCCGGCAAGATATGGGGAAAAGAGTTGTTTGCACAGTCGCCGGTTTGTGGCTCTCGTCTGTGGATGTTTTTTTTCTCTTTCTTTCTCACACACACGCACAGACTCTTCTATCTGGACAGCAGATAAAAGATTGATCCAAAAGTTTTTCCGTCCCTCCGGACGGAGGGAGGGGAAGGGTCAGCCAGAGGAAGGGGAGGAGGAGTAAGAGGGAGAGGGGGGGAAGAGGATGACTGACGGTGCTTGTGTGGGCGGGATGCTGTAAATTAGTGGCCCTCCTTCCGATCTCAACGTCGAGACTGGTCAGCAGCATTTGTCCAGACTACAGAAACCCACAAAACTTTCCCCCACTTTTCCCCATCCCCTTTTGATTTCCTCCGTCAGACTTTTCCGACGCTCCAAAGAACGAAAATAGCCTCAGATCCATCAAAGATCAGAATTTTTCTTCCTGTTCTGGGGTTACCTTCTCCTGATCGATTCCCTTGGTCATTGCCCATGTGGAGACGACGTAGTCCATGACCCTCTCTGAGAGCGCTTTGGGCACCTCGTGCAGCTTCATAAACTCTCTGACGCTGGTGAGGATGTCGTGGTACTTGGCCGTGGCCGACGTCATCTGCTGGATGATGGTCGTCACGTGACCGAAGATGGTGGCGTAGAGAAGGGCTGTGAACGAACAAAGATGTTGCATTACCATTAGAATCTCGACATGAGGATGTAGTATGTACAGTAGTTGTTGATTAGCCAAAAAAATACCTAGGGTTATATCGAGATACTACTGTACTATACGGTTACTTCTTTCGGGATTTCACCGTACTACAATATGCCCCATTCAGTTCGGGGTGGTCGGGGGGGATGGGTGGTAACTCACCGGCCACGATCATCATGCAGATGGAGAAGATTTTCTCGTTGTCGGTCTCGGCAGCGATGTTGCCGAACCCGACGCTGGTCATGCAGGTCATGGTGTAGTAGAGCGCGGTGACGTACATGGTCTTCCTAGTGGGTCCGTCCTGCAGCTCCATCCTGGCCACCGTCACGTTGTCCCTCCCGTACTCGACCAGCTGCGTGTACGGCTGCTCTATCGTGTCCGCCAGGCGGTACAGCCAGCCGTACTTCATGCCATTCGTCAGGTCGGAGTTGCCAATTGAGTACCTGTTTTTTTTGTTTTATTGAAGAAATAACGACACGTCTGGACATATACCGGTACAGCGCGTCCGTCAAAAAGAACCTGGGCACTTCTACTTCTTCTCAAACCTGATTTTTTTTTGTCAGCGTGACATTTTTTATTTTTTCATTTTCTATTTTGAAAAAAGTTTTCCAAACGTGATCTTGTGCTTTAAAAACTCTAATAAATTTACCACATCCTTAAATGCTTTATGTAGGTATGCCAAAATAAAGTGCTCAGTATTTCTACGGACCTGCTACATACCGGTACTACGTATGGTATCACGACCCCCCCAAAATCCTCTTTCCTCACCAGATGCACGCCAGCCAGTGGGCCACGAGCATGTAGAAGCAGAGTAGGATGGTGAGCATGGCCGCGCCGTACTCCAGGTACCTGTCCAGCTTGCGCACCACCCGGCCCAGCCGGAGGAGGCGGACCACCTTCAGGGCGCTGAAGAGGCTCCCGATGCCCTGGAGTACAAAGATTGAGAAAAAAAACCCCAAGTGAATATATTTTATTTATATTATTTTTAAATGTAGATGTAGTACACTCCACGAAAGTGATGGAGGAAAACTTCTCTCACAAAAAAATACTGTATGAAAAGAAAAAGAGAGAATCGAGGAAGAGAGATAAGCTTCGAGATGGAGAACAAAGAGTCGAGGTTCAACCCCACCTTTGAGCTCTCCTTTTGAGCTCTCTCTCTCTCTCTCTCCATCCACCCACCCACAGTACATCCACTGATCTCGATCCTCTCGGAAACAGTAAATGCACTTTTCCCAAACCACCAAACCGGCACCACCACCACCGCCGCCATCCAAGCTGTGCACCCCGCCTTCAAGCCTGGAGGGGTGGGTGGAATGGAGTAGGGGGGGGGGGCATTCAATCAACCAAAAAAAAAAAAAAAAAGAGAAAAAGAGAAAAAGAAGAGAAGAGAACGTGACACTCCCATGTGGTTTCCTTCTCCTTTCCCTCATCCGTTGTCCACACATCCAACCAAGTCAGGGAGAAAAAAAAGGGTCCGCCGCCACCACCACTCACCGGTCCGCCCGAGGAGGAGTCCACGTCGCACCGATACAGCTTAGGAGAAGGGGGGGGCAACATCTAATGTTACGTGCACAGTTACTACTACAGTCGAACCCGCTCAAGTGGAAAAGGTCGGGAGCAGAAAATGTTTTTCTATTGTTTCTCCAACTGCTTATACTACTACTACGTGGCATGTACAGTACATGTTGGACTGTACTGTACGACATGCATGGTTCGTTGGAAAACTTTGGAAAAGTTTCGGAGGAAGGAAGGATTAATTAGTTTCTGGCATGACGCGGTTAAAGGGGGGGAGGGAGGCAGAGGAAGCATTAATTGCTTGTACGAGTTTCGTTCATATGATTACGCAAGCCGTGTGTCTTGCAATAGTTGTGCGGAGGAGAAAACGAGACGTAAAGTTTAACTAACTACTATTTAGTAGTACATACTGTACACATGCAACTGTTAGAGGGTTTGGTACTTTGTGCATGAACAAAGCCGTGAACATTTATCATATCCGTTTTCCCACATTAATATTTTTTTTCTATTTAACTCACATCCTCATCGTGGTCGAAGGCGTTGAATACGTCGTATGGTAGGCAGGAGAGGAGGTCGATGACGAACCACGATTTGAGGTAGTTGAGCCTGATGACCTTGGGGTCCGAGACGACCTCGCCGCCCGGGCCGACGTACGTGGTGTGGAAGTTGAGGACGATGTCGATGAAGAAGATGACGTCAACTATGGAGTCCACCACCAGCAGGGAGACGTCCTCCGAGGTCTTGTTCTTCAGGGCCACGTTGTACGGGACCATGATGGCCGTGTAGAAGGTCAGGACGAGGATGATCCAGTCCCAAATGGCCTGGAGATTACAACACAATTTTTTTTTGCAATACCGATTTTTCCATACGTGCATCTAAAAAAATTACCTTGAAAGCGCAGTAGTGGAGAAGGATGTGCGGAGGTGTTTTTGGGGCCTCCTGCCGATACTGGGGCATAATGTCCGCGCCCAGACTCATTAACTGCAATATTATTAGTAGGAAAAAAAATTGACACGACGAAAAAAATAGCTAATCCTCAAAAGTTCACATGTCTCCATCTTGTTAGATATTAATAACTTTGTATTGTGTAATATACTGGAATTTTACTAAATTGTATGTAGAACAAGTTTAATATTTTAGCGAAAAGTTTTATTTTTCTTTCATACATTATTGGTACTCTGACGTACAAGATGCCCAACAAGCAAATCGTGACCATAGTCCACCCTTCGCCATATAGCCAGATCAAGGTAACGTCTCGGCAACTATTTTCCAGTACGGTGTTGCACCTCATAAATTTCTTGCGTTTTTCGTGGGATAAAACACTGCACGTTCTCTATCCTCCTCAACCTGCCATCGTCTAATTGGAAAGAAGTTGGAGAGGGAGGGAGAAACTCTGCTCCCAAAGCCTGCGTTCAATCAGAGGCGGAAAAAAGGTGTCTGAAACAGACAAGTCTTCCTCTTCCATTTAGGGCATCTCCATTTTTCTTGGCCGCAACGAACCAACCTACCAACCAACCAACCCCACCCTACCCCACCCTGCCAAAAAGATGCGACCGACTAATGCTCGGGAGCTCCCGGGGAAAAAAGAGAAAAACTTTTTCTCTTTGCCAAGCAAGAAGGAACAGAGGGGGGGGGGAAGAGAGGGAGAGAGGAGCTGCTGTCTGCACACCTTGTTATTCTCACGGTGGAAGGAGGAAGAGGAGGAATGAGATCTTTCTCCTCGTCCTCTTCCGTCTCGTGGGATGTGGGGGGAAGAAGAGAGCAGAGGAAGGAGGAAGGGGGGGGGCCCTAAAGGAGGAAGGAAGAGAGGTTGGTGGCCTCAGGCCAAAGCACCAAGGCAACCCAGAAGAAGGAGGAAGGAGGAGGAAGAAAACTGTTGCTTGTTGTTGTTGTTGCCGACGCTGTTGGTGAGAAAGCAAGAAATGTAAGGACTATGTCTGCCTTGGGGGAAAGGAAGAGAAGAGGAGAAGGAGAGGAGGACTTGCAAAAAAAAACTTTCTTGCTGTTCCCTGCCTCTTTTTCGTGGTGGAGGAGAAGACTCTGTTTGATCTTTTCTTTCCTTGTTTTTTTGTTTTTTTTTGTAGCCGGATTTGCCAAAATGACATGCGTACTAGTACGTACTACTACCAAACTCGGAAGTGTTGCAAAATTAATCAAAAGTCTCTGTGTACTGCCAAACCAGTGTGAACTCACCATGCAGTAGAGTTCATCGGAAGGGGTATTGCCGAACCCGGGTTACCCGGGCACTCGAATTACTTAATTTTTCCCGTCTTTTCCCGTGAATGAAATGTTGAAAAAACCCTAGCAATCCCGGGTATTTCCCGCGAGGGTATTCAAGCGTGTCACGGGTATTCGAAAAAAAAAACCTGTGTACCGTACGTACTGTAGTATACGTACGCGTACATACTCACCAGAGTGAGGTTGGACTGCTTTCCCGAGTCTTTGTTGTTGACCTGGCTGGAGAGCTGCGACGCCAGCGCCGACCTGGATCTGGTCACCGACCGGGCAAGCTTGGCGAACTTGCTGAGGCCGCCCTTGGTGTCCTCCTCGATGGGCTGCTTGAGCGCCGTGATGTCCCTGAAGGTGAGGAGGAAGAGCACCACCACGTCGCGCTCGTTCTTTACAGGAGACACCTGGAGGAACAGCCATAGCGGGGTTCCTGAAGAGGAAAAACAGGAGTTGCAAAATTATTAAACTTTTGGCAAACATGTGTCCAAAACATAGGAATCCGAGGTTATTTTTGTTACAGACAAAATTTCGGGCGGCAGCAACCGGACGGGTTGGGTTGGTCATTAAATACCTATTGCATGTCTTCCTATGCAATACATTTATTTGCTCTTCATAACCAGCTTAACAGCCAGTTTAAGGAAACATGAAAGAACGTTTCTTATTTCTCAAAAGTCTCGTCGGAAATTCACGTTGCCAAGCAGTAGTACGTTTAACGAGAACCACTCCTTCTCTTACCCTAAAAAAAACCGTGTCACTTCACATTTTTCCTCCCCCTTTTCGCCCTTCTGGAGATGAAAGCACCATAGGGTTAATTGCCTTTCCCACTCCCCTCTTTTTCCTTCAGCCAAAGCCACGTGTACTAATTTCGCCCTCCGAACAAATTACAAAGTTGCAGTTCCTACAGAAACCTGGATGGCTTCAACAACACCACATTGGAATGTCGAATCCTCCCCTTCCCCCCGCTCGCCAATCGTGCCCTGACAAATCGGGCATATTTGTTCTCCTAGACAGGCCCTTCTCTTCCTCCTCAACAGGAGTCCTACTTTTTGCCTACTTCTTTGCTACTGCGCTCTCTTTCTCTCTCTCTTTCTCCCGGTAGTCACGTCAAGGTGCGACTCCATAAAGAGGGAGGGAAGGAAAGAAGGGAAGGAAGAAAAGTAGGGAAGGGACTCTGAGATGGCTGAAGAGCCTTGGCGCCAGAGTGGGCAAATGATTTACTCAGTCGGGAAGGAAGACGGAAAAAATGCGCGCATTGGAGCAAACAGGTTGCATAAACACACACACAATATTTGTGGCATCATTATGTCATCTAATAGGAGATGAGACGAGATAAATGATGAAGACAAGAGACAGACAAACACGCTAACCATTTTATGGGACAGAAACTACAGTAATGACCGTCATCATCACGTGAGGGGCGGCAATTTTTCTTGTTGCCATCTGCCATCTCCTGGAATAGCGGGAAGGAAGGAGGAGAAGGATTTAGTTGGACTGAGCCAGGGAGGAAGAGGAGAGAAAAAGTGTTGCGAGAAATGCAGTGGAAGGAGGAAGGAAGTAAAAGCCGGCTTCTGCTTCCGCGACGGCGGCTTCGGCAGCGGCGGCGGCGGCTGCGCCGACTGCGGGGGCCTTTTGCTCTTTCCTTCTCCTTCCTGCCGCTATTCTAAGGGAAAGATCGCGGGGCGTGTTTGGAATGCAAAGAAGCTACCCTCTTCTTTCTTCGTCCTAGAAAGAAGAAGGCCTCCAAGTCCTCCTCCTGTTCTTCAGCGAAGGCATTTGGAAAGGGGAGAGGAGGGAGGAGACATAATGCGATAGGAGGAAGGTGGGTCGGCCTTGCCTTCAAGTGAAGTTTATGACTCGCGTCGTCGTCGACGACGGTGTTGCCCTTTTATTGCCTCCTCCTCCTCCTCCTCCTCCTCCTCCTGGTATGTTTGGTCCACCTTCTTGGTACTACTACTCGTACAAACCGTGCCTCTCTCTCTCTCTTTTGGGGGGCAGGGAAAGTGTGGGAAGTCCCAATGATGTTGTCACCTGCCATGTGTGGATAGGATGAAGATGAGATCGA
>JAAUYM010048445.1_pt1 | contig 11684 bp, 11 predicted proteins | sample 7278001 | NCBI WGS metagenome assembly JAAUYM01 (sample SAMN14350224, study PRJNA611818) | marine sediment metagenome | isolation source: surface marine sediment (1.8m) | place: French Polynesia: Moorea | collected 2018-08
ACACAAAAATAATAACAAGGATTAAAGCTTTCAAATACAAAAAAACTAACATAGTACACAGCATGGGTCAGAAGCATTTTTAGGAGTGATACGGACCAGTCGGAATTGACACTCCACCGTTTCAAACAAATTACGAGCTGCCAAACATTTCTGTTGCTCTTACATAATTGAAAGACTCCTTTTAAAGGAAGTTTATGAATGGTGACCGAAACATTTTCAGCAAAACGATTTGGAAAAAAAATCTGTGTGAAACAAGGCAAGAAAAGCAGAAATTATTTTTTTTAAGACCGAGGAGGGGTCAAAATTCGAGAAAAATCGAAACTGACGTTGAGACACGTAGAGACAAACCCTACACTAGTTAAAGGGATCAGGATCGATTTGCTCCTGTATTCGAGCAAATACCCTGTCCGCACCCTGCCGAGCACTCTCTGCAGCTACCGTTACTACAGGGCCTTGAAGAAGCCGTCCTTGGTCCTGCACTCCTGCAGGGTGACCGTAATGTCCCTGGCGGTGACGTCCGTCAGCCGGATGGTCCGCTCAGTCTCCTTCAGCCCGTGTCGCCAGTGATCGGGTGGAAACCACTCGCGAAGCTCCACAATCTCCTCGAACTCGTACTCCGAGTCTGACTCCGGCAGCTCGGTCGCCTCGAAGATAGTGAAGGGCGGCGACGGCGAGCGGCGGTGGCGACGGGCCGACCCAACGCCGTCCTTCTTCATGGCCAGGATGGTGGGCTTCCCCGCGGTCAGGCCGTGGTGCTCCAGATCGTCGGTTGGGCTGTCCGAGCCCCCACGCCCGCCTGCCTTACGTCGGCTTCTCGTCCCCCCATTACCGTTGGTGGAGCTGACGGAGGAGGCGGAGGAAGACGAGGTCACCACGTGGTCCAGGAGGGAAGACTTGAAGATCTCGTAGGCGTCCTCCTCCTCGGCCTCCTCCTCGTCGTCGCTGGCTCCGCCCATCTGATCGTCGCTGCGCCCTTTCCTCTTCTCGCCCTTGCCCGATCCCAGCAGCGAGGTCTCAAACGATCGGTCCGAGTTAGGACTCTTCTTGATGGTGATCCCGATCTTGGCCTTTTTGGCGGAGGAAGACGACGAAGTTGGCGAGATTGGACTAGTCGGGTCGCTGCTACTGCTCGTGGTGCTGGCCGCCGCACCGCCGCACCGTGGCTTGCCCTGCTGCATGGTAGTCCTCTTGCCGACAATGGAGGCCGCCGTGCCCCCGCCCCCGCTCAACCGCAAGCTGACCTCGTCGTCCGACTCAGACTCCACCACGACCGCCGTCGACGAAGCCACTCCGGACCCCCTCTTGCGCCGGCGCCCTCCGTCGTCGCTGCTGTCGTCGTCGTCATCGTCGGAATCTCCTCGGCGGCTCTTGGTCGAGCTACTTTTGTGCCTGTGTCGACCCTTGTGTTTATTTTTCATCTCCTCTTCCTGGTACCTCTCTGGCGGCTTCGGAGTGCGACCGCTAAGCGTCTGCAAGATGTAGGGAACCTTCGGAGGCTCCTTCTTCTTGGGCTTCTTGTCCTCCTCCTCGTCGCTCGAGTCCGTTTCGTCCTGTTGCTGCTGCTGCTTGGAAGACGATGCCGATGCCGTCTTGTTCTTCAGTTTGTCCTTCTGCTTGTCGTGCCAAGAACGGGGCTTCCGTCCCCTCTTCACCTGCTGCGGCTCTAGAGCGATCCTCTTGTTGTACTGATGGATTAGTCGAGGGTCCAGGATATTCTCCTCCGGCTCCCACGTCGAGTACTTAGGACTCCATCCCTTCCACTTGACTAGGTACTCGATTCTCCCCTTCTTGTACCGCTTCTTTGTGATGGCCTCGGCCGCGAAGACCTGGTCGCCGAGATCCTCGTCCATCTTAAAAGTCTGAAAAAAAAAGAAAAAGTAACCGGCTATAGCGCACATTTATTGACATAATAGTAGGTACCGTACACTGGATACTGCACTAATACGAAGAAGACACACAATTTGTTGGAAAGTGGAATTGTAAATACTTACAATAGTAGGGTATACAGTACATCAAATATTTAAAAATGATAAATATAGGTATACCGTACACTGTACTCCGTGCTTACTCCACCAACACTTGTACACAAATTCTTCTCCAGCTCATGATGCAACTTTCCTTCTACTTACAATCCGCCATGGAAGCTTGAGAAACCTGATTGCTTAAATGCCCTCCTCTTCTCTCACCTTTTTCATTGCCAGAGCACTGATACCAAAAGCACCGCTTTCCTCCTCCCATTCTCTGGACGTACACAATGCAACACACATGAAGAGAAAGAGAGGAAGGTAGGTAGGTAGGTGGTGGATACGATGGACGTGTGAGATGTTTCGCTTGCCATGCCAAAAGAGAAGAGGAGGAGAGAGCTTCTTACTCCTCTTTTGCGAGAGCTTCCCTGCTGTGCAACTCTCGAAAAGAAGATGCAAAAGAAAGGAGGAGGGAAAAGAGCGGGGAGGGAGTCAACGGCAACACTCCAAGCATCTTGCTTCCTTCCTTTCTTCCTTCCTTCCTTCCTTCCTTACGACCAGTCGAACTCAGTCAGACCTTGCCTCACTCGCTCGCCGCCTGTCTGCCTGCGGGCAGGTATGCAAGAAGGAGCTCTTCTTGCGCCACAGATGCTAAGTCAAAACGAGAAAGAGAGGGTCGAACGAGAGGGGGAAGCGTCCGAAACAGGAAAGACTCTACGAATCAAAACGATAGCACGGAGACTACAGGGAGGAGGGGGTGGGGAGGGGAGTCTCTCTTGATCACAGATGACGACAACGAGTCACCGGACCGTGCAGTAAGTCCGTATCAGCAACAGGGGCAGGCTTGGCCACTGCCAGTCATCACAAATGCACGATTTCACAGCAGAGAGAGAGAAAAGGAAGGAAGGAAGGAGAAAAGGGCGTCGATAAAAATCTGCCAACAAGGCAAACCAACCCGCCCACCACCGTCAGTACCCACAACCACCACATATGCTTGCTAATGCCACAACTGAATCCTTTTACCTGGGAGGAGGGAAGAGGAGATTGCTACGTCTGCTTAGTGCTGGGAAAGTGGGAGGGGAAAATGGAAGAGAAGCACGAAATGGCGGGTGAATGTTGGAGTAAGAATGAGAAGCAACAAACATAACTTCTTTTCAAAAGATAGCACGTATTTATAAAATATCACCTCCTAAAATGAAATCCAATAAAAAAACTGTTGCACAATGAGTTTAAAACAATAACTGGTATTTTACACAGTTCCCAAAAACAACACTTTTCCTTCCTCTCCCCAAAGAACAAGAGTTAATCATTACGTACAAAATGGCAAACCCCGTGCCTAACGTAAAAATTTTTCTACCCAGGTATCGGGACAAAATTGGGCCTTCACTACCACCCAAATTTGGATGAGTGAACCTCCATGGTTCCATTTCTTTTTCGGAGAAAAAGGAATTTTCATTCTAATCTCTAGGTCACCTCACCTCCTGAAAGAGACGAAAACACATGTTGTTTCGTTTCGTCTTCGTTTTCAGGTCATCAAGGTCATCAAACCAAGGCCGTGGGGGTCACAGATCCCTCCAGGTTGTTTTTCATGTTTTCTACAACTTGGCGACCAACATCAGCGTCAGTGTCGGTGTCCCCAACACCTCCAAGACGTCGAGGAACCCCCTCCTTTGGGACTGGGACCGGCGCCATCGCCGATGCTGGACTACGGAGGACGCCGATGTCTGTGGTCGATGCCATGACACACCAGTTGCCTGTGGCCAGAGCCAGATCATCGGCCTCCTACTTACGGCAGAAGAGGCAACAAGGAATGGCCCATCAGGGTCATCACCGGTCTTCTCTGTCATGGCAGAGAAGCCACGGCAGAGGCCCCCCTCCGTTCCCTCGACAAGGCGTAGGGAATCTCATCAGTCATCCGGTACTGGGGCTCCCCACCGGCCGGGCAAACAAGACCAGTAAGTGGGGAGACATCAGCTTCTCCACTCTGGTCCATTAGTGTGGGAGGACTTTTCTTCCTGACTACGCCGCTCATGTGTTCTTACAGGGCCAAAGCCTCTTTAGAATTGTAAAGAGGCTTTGCCCTCTTTAGAAAGTCTCCAAAGAGACGTCACAAAAAAAAATAATAATAAAAGATAACCATTTACTACAGCAATCCACTCTAGATCAGAAAAGGAAAACAATCTGGGTCGGAATCGTTTCGCTAAGCAAGAACTAGTACGAGGCACTATATAAGTCACACATATGGACAAGTAAAATAATTGACCATAATAAGTCTTCCTCACCGACTGGAGTCCTTCCTTCCGGTCTTCTCGTCTAAAGGTGAAGCCGGTGACGGAACTAATATGGTGGATGCCAGGAAGGTCACCTGGAGTCTCCGGGATTCATTGCGCATTGGGAGAGATAAACCCGGACTTTTGCAACCCCCCCCTCCCCCGGGTTTGATGCAAACACACACACCACTTTCGCCTGAGCTGCTCTGCTCGGTCGATCACTTTTTTTTTTCGACCACCGAAAAACTGACTGAGCTCTTCTTCTTCTTCTTCTTCTTCTGCTGCTGCTGCTGCTGCTGCTGCTGCTGCTGCTGCCTGGCACCGTCTGGCTCTGAGGAGAGTGACTGAGAGAGAGGAAGCAACTGCTGCTGTGTGAGTGTCAGCCTTGGTGTCCAGGTCTGCCCGAGGGCGCCCAACGGCCTCGCACAGACACGGGAGAGAGAGAGAGCTAGAGAGAGGAGCAGAAAAGCAAGGGAGGCCGGTGCCGGGGCTGCCTGTGCCTGTGGGCTGGGGCTGCCCTGCCCTGCCCTGCCCTGCCTGCGGAGAAAGGAAAGGGGGAAAAAGGCAGTGCTACCACACCTGACGAAATTTAGACAAGCTGGCGAAGTTTAGCCCACATTGTCAATACTTAGAAGTGCCCTGGCAACTAGCAAATTTTGGGAGTGAACTAACTTTAGTGCATTGATGCGGCAAAGTGGTTTTATATTTTCATCTTAGTGCGAGGGTTTCTCAGTAAATTCTATGCTTGGCGAATTTAGCAAAATTTTGCCACCTCACTGGCGAAATTTAAGGCTGATCCTGTGGCAACACTGTAATAAAGGAAGGAAGGAAGCGGAGAGAGAGAGAGAGAGAGAGAAAAGGCGTCGGGCGGAGTAATGTTCGTTCCCTCCCTCTCTCTCTCGTTTCCTTCCCCCCTTTCTTCCCCCCCACCTTCTTCCTTCCGTTTCTTCTCGTGTTGTTGGCAGCGTTGGCACCGTTGAAGAATACGGAAAGGGAGAAACAAGGGGGGGGGGACGGGGAAGAAGACCAAACCTAATTGCCAATTGCCTTAAGCAACGCTCTGCTGCCGCTGCTGCTGCGCTTCTCTTGCAAAGGGGCAAAGGATTTGGCGGGATGGAGCCTGGAATACTCGCACCACACGTACTGTACAGTACTGGTAGGATAGGAAGTAATGCAGTGCCTCAGGTGGTATCTAAACCATAGAGATTAACATGAGCTACTAACGCAAACTGCGATAAAGAGAAAAGCCATGCGCATAGCCAGGAAGGCAACTTCAGGAATTAATTTAGCACTCTACCTAAAACGGGGTTGCTCATGGCAGACAGCAGAACGTTCTGTCGTTACAGTGGAGGCTAGATTCATTTCAGGTTTCTGGAAAGAAGAAATACGATCTCGACATCGCCATAGTTGCTTACAAGTTACAACGTACTATTACTAGCATATCACACGAACTGGTGATGAAAAGGTGCATTAAATTGTACGTATATTGTCCGATTTTTTTCCATATTGATAGCTTTTTTTTTAACAGATTAGGTCATACGCAGTCGGAAAAAAAAAGTTGTGTACTATTAGAGTAGCCCGATCAATCACATCTGCTGGGTGGAGTTCCCGTTGTAGGTGTTTGTCTCGTCATCGTCGTCCTCCCTCCTGCGCAGCCTGGCAATGTTGCCTTCGCGAGAGAACCCACTAGAAATAAATGGCATGGTCGCAACATGGAACCATGGAACAAAAGTCGCTGAACGCACCTTCCTCCTCCTCCCCCTGGCGGGCCTCTCTGCACTGGTGGGCTCCTTACAGCCGAAGTTGAAGGTGCAGAACTTCCTCCTTCAGCTGCTGCTGCTGCACCAGCATTCGGGTTGCGAGGGAAGAGGAAGGCAGAGAGGATTCCCCATAGCCAGGTGAAGGGAGCCAGGAGAAAAGAGAAGAAATCTTGCCCAGTGGGAAGAAGTGCTGAAAGATGACAAAGTTGGATGACATGGCACTGTGGTTATGCTCCCTCCATCTGTCACTTCTTGTTTGCCTCTCTCACCTCCGCCTCCGCCAGTCCCTGCTCCAGCGGCACCTGATGAAGCCGGCATGATGAGGATGGTGGACGTGGGGACCAGACCAAGGTCGCGAAGTGTCTTCCCTCGGTCCTCCCTGTCCAACTGGCGTCTCGGGTAAGTCGTGGACAGCGCAAACCTGGAGAATCCTGGCCGGACTGTGTCCTCCACAAATCGGTAGAGCACCTCCAATGGGTCATCTGGGTTGAAGCGGTCCATTTGGGAGCGACCGTCTGGCAGGCGGAACTGAATTCGGGCCACTGAGCTGCAGTTAAAGAAAGTCAGCGCAGTGAGCAGAAATCCCATCTGCAAAAAAAATGTATTAACTCACCTGTTTGCAATAATTTCCCTCTCTACCCTCTTTGCCTCCTCCTCCATCTTCCTGGCCTTCTCCTCCTCCACCCTCTGCCTCTCCCTCTCCTTTTCCTGGTTGTACCTGGCCGCCCTCTCTTGGCGGTCCAGCTCAATCTGCCTCTTCACCCGCTCTCTGGCTGCCATCTCCTCTTCCTTGTCCTTCCTCCTCTCCTCTGCTATCTTCCTCGCCTCCTCATCCTCCCTGCTGCGCTTCTGCTGCTGCAGGGACTTTCCCAGCTCACGTCTCTCCAGCTCCTTATCACTTTCTGTCTGGAGGATCAAATCAATTTGTAACACATACTGGCTGTTTTTAATGGAGTCGACCACACTGGTTCCTACCTTGTTTTCCTTCTCTTCCTTCTGTGCCTTCTTCTCAGCCAAGAGCTGCTTGGCCCTCGCCACCCTCTCATCTAGAGACAGACCTGAGGAGGTAGCTTCTTTCTTCTCCTCCTCCTCCTCCTCCTTGTTTGTCGTGGTGCCCTCTGTCGCCTGCGTGAGTGTCCTCTGTGCCGCTTCCACCCTGGCGCCACGAGGAGATGACACAGAAGCAGCAGCCTAATTCACAGAGGAGGAGGAGAAGCAACCTAAGCACGGACATTTGACTGGATTGGCTATCTGTACCTTTTTCTGCCTGACAGACTCAACTGCCTTCTTGACGCTCTCTGCCAGTTGCTTGGCAGTCTTGTTGCCCGCGGCCACCTCGACGGCGACCCCGTCAGAGGAGTCAATCAGATAGAGTGCAGGCACCACCACCACTGGGTAGACGGCCGAAAACTGCCTGCACAGCTCGTCCCCGCTGGCCATGTGGATGGAAACTGCACCAGAGGAGCGGAGGATGCCACCCACAGAGGACGAGTCCAGGGAGGAGAGGTACTCACGGGTAGACGACTCATCCGTGGGGCCTGCAGGGGATGGGGAGGGAAGGAGAAGGCAAGGAACGAGGTGGAGAGCACGCACCTTAAATGAGCACCTCAGTTTTTTTTATCTTACCGTGAATGGCGACGACGAAGAGCGCGCCCTTCACCTTGGCATTAGCGATGGCATCGTTGATGGAGCCAGTGAACCATTCCATACCTAATTTGACTAAGGTGTGCACCCAAAGTGACGACACTTTTCTATAGCAAATACTGGATTTTTTTACAGACCTCTAAGGTTGCTAGCAATACTGCAATATTGGATTTACTGCATAAGCAGAACTTACTCTTTGCAAAGAGTTGAGAGTTCTTGCTGAAAGTTTTTTCGACAGTCAGTTCCTCTCATCAAAATCCACGTCACTTATAATGATAAGAAGAAAAGAAGCAGCAAGAAATAAGCAGCTGTAGTCAATGTCAGCTGTGTCTGTCCTCTCCAGGCGGGAATGGAGAGGTTGCGTGATTTTTTAAACCCCAAAACAGTAACAAAACATTTGGACACGTTTACTACCCGACCAATAATCCGAGGTTGAAGGGGGCCATAACGAGCGCAAAATGTCTTTTATGGCTGGTCGAGACTTATGGAATCTACATCACCCCGGCACCCCGGGCCCAGTCCTCTGGGTGCGATGTAAACCGATGACCTCCGATTCTTTCCACTGGTTGCGTTACATTCTAACGTAGAGGACTTTGCTTAATTCGTTAAAACCATGAAAGCCTAGAGTCTTTTTTTTAATATCTACTTTATTACGATAGCTCATACAATGGTTTTATAGTGACATCAGATTAGAAGTTGACTCAACACTGTTACTGAGCCCACGCGAGAAATTCTTCCTGCATGTTCATGTGATTCTCATCCTCTGACAACACCATGGCCGTTTCTTACGCCGAGTTTTGCTATCCCAACCAATATTGGTACCACTAGAGCCACACCAACTGCTAAGCCACTAGTGGTAATTAGTGATAGGGTCGAAATTTGGGTTGCTCTAGGTTTTCTTTTCACTATTCTAACACCTGCACTGGTAGTTAGCACAGCCACCACTAAACGCATGCTAGCGATATTGGTTGGGTACCTTTAGCTCGCCTCCTCCCCACCCCCTTTCCCACACTTGCGCTTGGCTTTGTGTGAACTGGGGAGGGGTGGTGGAATGGGGTGGGTATGTGTTATGCAGTGAGCTAACGAAGCGAACTTTTTTTTTCCCACGCCCACAAAAGGAGGGATTTCTATACTCTAAAAAAAAAAAGCAGCGTTCTGTTTATGTGGGTACGGCTGGCAAGTTAGTAAAAACTGCATTCATCTCGCCCACCGTACAGTATTACTTATAGTGCTGTACAGTACATGCACCCAAGCAATGATAACGCACGCACAACCCAAGCCCGGTACAGTTAGGACTCCTACTACCTACGTCCTACGTGTAGGAAGGTACTGTGGTGTGCTATGGCTATGCTCCTCCTCTTTCCATTTCTCCTCTAGTGCGCAACGCCGGAGCGGAGCAAGCAAGTCAGAGAAGTTGACGAGGAAGAGGAAGCAGGAAGGAGAAAGAGAAGAGAAGAGAAGAGAAGGCGAGAAAGGGCAAAAGCGAAAAGAGCTTGTCTTGCTGCTGCTGCTGCTGCTGCTGCAGGCTGCACTTCAGTCTTCAGGTGCTGCAGCCTGCAGGCAGAGAGTTGCTGTGGTGCTGCTGCTCTTCTTTCTCTCCTCGCTCCTCCGCTCCGCTTCTCCTCTCCTTCCCCTTTCCCTTCCCCTTCCCCTTTCTCTCTTTTCTGCTAGCTTCCGTGGCTTCGCTTTTGTGTGGGGGGGCTTCTCCCGGCTTCTCGGAGACAGAGTTGCCAACAGGAATAACGCGTTCGTCATTTGGGAATCGGGCGTGCGCAAAGAAATGGCATTATGAAGCAAATATGGCTTTAATCTGGATTCAGGGGCGGACCGACTTCTGCTGAGGAATTCTCGGCTCCAGATACCGGTCGCCATCTTTTCTTCCTGCAGGTAGTAGGCCAAGTTGGAGTGTGCGCCGAAATGGCAACTCTGGCTCGCAGACGTCGCAGTGAGTTTTCTGACGGTGGTGAGTGACGGAAAAGTAAGTGGTGGTGGTGGTAGCTAGGTAGTAGGATAGGGAAGGGTGGCAAGCACAAGAGTGGCAGTGGCCAAGAGGGTGCCCGGAGTGAACAACGACGACGACGTCGACGCGAGGCAGCCCCATCAAGCCTCCCTTTTTTTGCCTGCGGTCATCTCGGCCGCTCCCACCGGCGACGGCGAGGATGCAGTCTGCCAGCGGCGGAGGCAGGATGCTGAAGCAGCTCATCCTGGGCAAGGGGCACCAGCCCAGCGCGGAGAGGCTCAGGGTGCAGAAGGAGGTCTTCGGCTTTCAGAAGGTGAGGAGAGGAGGCCACCTGCTCGTGCTTACCGTATAGGTAACGTCGGCAGGGGCTATTTGGACGTCTCCACGCCCTTCCCGGACTCTGTGCATAACGTAGTACCTACGTACTGTAGTGTGTTTAGATGCGAGTGGACAAAGTCACTTGACGCACTTGATGTGTTGGAACATAAAATGTACACATTTTGAGATTTTTTTTATTACTCGCGTTAATTATGGCGTAGAAAGTTGTTTAGACTTTGAGCTGTCTTCACGGAGTGTACATAATTAAATGCAGATTTCCGAGAATTTTTTTATTTAATTAGAGGATTCCGCTAGTAGTTTATGGTATATTACGAACTTGAAACATGCATTTTTGCTTAAGTAGTTTTTATTGTGATGGATACATACGTAAAGGATTTTCCTACGAAAAAAAGCGGATCTACTGAAACTTCAAGCTTGCTGGCAGAGCAGCATTTCGTCTTCCTTCTTTCCTTCCTTTAAGTAAAAATCATCGGGCGGAAAGAGCACCGAGACAGAGTGGCTAGCGGGCGGGGGCAGGAGAAAAGGAAGGCAGGGCACGGCAGCAGGTGCTGTTGAAGAAGTTGAGCAAAAAAGAGGCCTCCTCCTCCTCCTCCTCCTCCTCCTCCTCCTCCTCGTCTTCTTTTTCTTCACAGGTGGTAGGGTGTTGCTTGCCTGTGCAGAACCGGAGGAGGGGGGGAGGGAGAGAGAAGTGCAATAAGTGTAGGAGTAGGTAGTGGAACGCAGGTAACGCACTCTTCTTTCTCCCTCCCTTTTTTCGGTCGCAAGCAAAGTACCGGTTCTTGAAATGAGAGGAGACAGTCAGAGCTTACAGAGAGAAGAAGTGTGCTCAAACCCGAGACAGAATGGAGGAGGAGGAAAGAAAGGGCTATTAAAGGGCTAATGTGCCTCTCCAAGCGTTGGGTTCATTTCGCTACCATTGCGGAGAAAATTCAAGTTAGGTAGTGTACGTAACGTGTACCGTGCGTGGAAACAGATTCATTTAACGTGTGTAGACTTAGTTGATTGGAGGCATCATCACACCTTTTGTATATTTTCTGCTAAAAGGGATGACTCATGCAGGTACGGACTTATACACAGTACAACTATGATGTTTGGCAGGAACGAGAGAAAGTACCATAGTAGTCAGGCACACACACCAAAAAATAATTGCCATCCCTGAGTCACGTTTTCGTTCGCAGTTGGGAAGTTCGTGGATTCTTTCGCTAGCACACAAGTGTGCTTTTTTTTCACCCTGACTTAACAGAATGGCTTACCGAAGGACGCCAGCGTCACACTATAGTATAATACAGCACTGTTTAAGGGAGGGGAAGGAAAACCGAGTATTTGCTCAAACTGATCATTTTTTTTGCAGATTTACCGTAGTTTCGCGTATCGATTGATTATCCTTTCTTCTTTCTTTTCTTTCCGATGTAAAGGTATTGGGACGTACGTATTAGACACCTTTGGTGTAAAAATCACCCCCTCCCTGCTTCCCTCCCTTCTCCAATCTGTGACGATCGGATTTCAACGCCTTATCAAGCCAAAACAGAAAGAAGAAATAGTGTTACGATTTCTCTCTTTCTCTCTTCGCTTTGCCTGCTCAGATGACTGTACGTTCATGTAGTAGTACGGAGGTTCTTTCATTTCATTTCATTTCTCTTTTTTTTTTTCAGGAGGTCCGTCATGGCTTCCCGAGTAAGCCCAGCGCCCTCGCCTTCGACCCCCAGCTCAAGCTCATCGCCATGGCCACCAAGCAGGGGGCGATGCG
>JAAUYM010151006.1_pt1 | contig 11681 bp, 10 predicted proteins | sample 7278001 | NCBI WGS metagenome assembly JAAUYM01 (sample SAMN14350224, study PRJNA611818) | marine sediment metagenome | isolation source: surface marine sediment (1.8m) | place: French Polynesia: Moorea | collected 2018-08
CTCTCTCTCTCTGTATCGTGTATCGACTCGTGTATCGCGATACTTTTGCCGTATCGACTCGTGTATCGACTCGGCAAGAAATTTTGGATATCGCACAGCCTTACTGTATAGTATGTCAAAATGATTAATTAACTCTCTAAGGTCTATGATAAACTTCATAAGAGTATTCAGCAATCTAAAAATTCAGTTATTTAATAGTCATGTTGTACAGGAAGACAGATATACAGAGTTCCTCTCATCGATTGTCCTGGACCCGTCCGTATTAAAGTTTGATGGTGAATTTGGCCTTAACGGAGAGTGCAGATAGTTTCCTCCGAGTGACTAAGATGGGACACACTAGCTATCCAAGCTTCCGACAAAATAGTACTTACCCGACGGGACTTTTGGTCGTTTTTCCAGGACAGAAAAACGTGCCATTAACGTATGGTAGTCTAATGACATGATCTGTTAGACGTTTCCAAGCGGAATTCGTTGCGATCGCAACTCGTAACTTTTCCAAGTCCCATCGGGTATCTAGGTATGTATTTTTAGCTGTACGTGTACACTGTCAACAATGCCAGATTGGCTTTCTTAGTGCTTTATTTAGTAATTATATCTGAGTGTTTTGTACGTAGAAACAAGTCTCTCATTTTTTTTGGGGGGGGGGAGGGGTGGTGGTCGCCCCGCAGCAGTATTATTGATCGAACAGCGGCAGCGCCGGGCAACCGTGGTCCATGGCACAGATAAAAAAAAACCATGTTCTCCCCCTTTCTTGTCGTTTTTCCGTTTTTATTGCCTCCTACTCCATAATTCGCAGTGCTTCCTCCTACGTCAAAAAGAGGGTGCTGGGGAAGGAAAGGAGAGCAAAAAAAAGGGGGGGAGGGGAAAGAGACTGATGCACTGCAGGTCAATTTTGGGACTTCCTCTTTAAGAAGGAGTTCCTGGCGTTCCACGCCGTCTCGCAGAGACCTTCTTGCCTTCAATGTTCTTGCCTTTGTACTATAGTAGTGGTACGTAGACGTTGACCATCAGAGAGAGAAAAGCCGTTAGGCGTTTCAGGGAGAGAAAAATGGTCCACGTGGAGAAAATTGGATCGGTGGTTGATTCTACGCGGTCAAGATTTTTTTCCCCTTCTCCAGCTGCATTTTCAGTCAGTAATCGGTTTCAAGTGTCTGCTACATTATTGCTGCAAACCACAATGAGCACCTGGTGGTCAAATGAGGGAGAAGACGCACATTTTTCGTGGAGGAAACAAAGGGAAAAAATGTATTTTACTGTCTACCTATAACCAATTTATTGTCCATCCTCAACTTGGTGGTGCGTACACGCGGTGGGATATTTTGTATGTACAGTATTACTTTATCCAAAGAAATCGTGTATGATCACGAAGGTAGAACGTCCGGCAATGCATCTACTACAGAAATGAGAACTTTTTTTTTTTTACTTTTTCTTGACGCTGTCTTATTTTCGCCCTTGCTTTCCCGTAGGAGTCCGGCTACCACCCGCAGGTGGAGCAGATCTCTCCGACGGGCCCGGAAGACGCCATCGAGCGGGACGAGCTGCACTCGACCAAGGACGACCTCCTCCAGAAGATCACCAAGGTGGACCGGGAGATCGCCAAGGCGGAGGCGCAGATCTCCAAGCTCAAGAAGAAGCAGCAGGAGCTGGAGGACAGGCAGGCCAACAGCAACAAGAGTGGCGCCTCCGACACCAACGAGGAGCAGGAGGAGGAGAGGACCAAGAACCAGAGCACGGCGCAGATCGTCTACGCGGACAACCGGGTATGTCGCCATTCATTATACTTGAGAAGGAATTTATTCGCCTTTTCCCTAATTTTTTTTTGTCAAAATTTTCTCTCTCCTCGAACAGAAACGCGCGAGGTCGTCTCACCAGTCCCTGGCCAAGTTCTCTCCCAAGTTCTCACCCCTTAACGATCTGCCCCTCTACAATCAGCCTTCGGACACGGATCTCTATCACGATAACAAGAGAAGGTACGGAAGTGGGTGCTAGTCTTACCAGGAAAAGGGGGAAGGGAAGCTTATTTTTCTAAGGAGGCAACTAGAGAGGGAGGGGGGCGGGAAGAGGAAGAGAAAGAGAGTGCCGCAGACTTCCTGTGCTTTCCCAAGCGCTTTCTCTCTCCTTCCCTCCCTCTCCTCACTCCCACTCCATTCGTGGAAGACACGCCCTAAAAGCTTCTATCGTCGGTGGGGAGGGTGGAAGGGGGGGAAGGGGGGAAAGAGTCCTCACGATATTTACAGACCCCCTTAAGGATCGAACTCGAGCTGCCGATATCGCGGAAAAAAGAGATGAGACGTTCCCTTTTCTTTTCCTCCTTTTTTCAGCCACACCATGTTCAAGAAGAGGCTGGTGGAGTACTTCAAGCGTCGGACGGAGCACCGCGAGAACCGGGAGAGGTACCTCACGGAGACCTACGCCAAGCTGCAGGCCACCTGGACCAAGAAGGTGGAGAAGGTGGAGAACACCAAGCGGCGGAGGGAGCGGGAGGCGAAGGCCAGGGACCTCTACGAGAAGATCTTCCCGGAGCTCCGGAAGCAGCGCGAGGACAAGGAGAGGGACCACCGGCTGGGGAGTAGGGGAGGGGCGGTGAGGTCGGAGGCAGACATGGAGGACGTCATCGAGAGGCTGCAGGAGCAGGAGATGGAGGACAAGAAGATGCACTCGCTCGCCGTCATCCCGCCGCTGCTGCTGCCGGAGGACGAGAGGAGGAGGAAGTTCGCCAACAACAACGGACTGGTGCTGGACCCGCTCAGGGAGTACGAGGAGCGAAAGTTCCTCAACACCTGGACGGAGGCGGAGAAGGAGGTCTTCAAGGAGAAGTTCCTGCAGCACCCGAAGAACTTCGGACAGATCGCGCAGTTCTTGGAGCGCAAGACGGTGGCCGACTGCGTGCAGTACTACTACCTGAGCAAGAAGACGGAGAACTACAAGCAGCTGATGCGGCGGGTGAAGGTGCGGCGCGGCAAGAGGACGGCCGGCGGTGCGCAGCAGCCGCACCAGAGCTCGGCCGCCGCCGCGGCCGCAGCCGCCGCCGCCGCCCAGGACGCCATCGGCGTCCTCACCCGCAACCGCCGCGGCGACATGCAGGACAAGGAGGACAACTCGAACCGCAGCACCCCGCAGCCGGGCGTCAAGGCGGAGAAGGACGATGACGACAGGTGGGAGAGGAAAAAAGAAAATTACTAAATTTGGTCTGTCAATTCCTAAAACGTGGCCTTTTAATACTCTGTTGCAGTGATAAGAAGGGCATCCGACACAAGCACAGCAACGAGTCGTCAGACGACGAAGGAGGTAGGCAGGAAACAAAAAAAAATAACTTTTTTTGCCTTTTTATTTAAAAGCGTTTCTGTATTGTCAAAGTGCTGGTGTGATAGTCAACTTTTTCTCCCTTTGTTAACCATCGCAGCAGCGTCGTAGTAATATTCTCCCCCCTTTTTGAAAAGTTCCCCTAACTTGCCTACAGTTTTTTTTTTATCAGCCTTGTCAGGAAGAGGGTTGGAAGGAAGCCTGCATCCGCCGTCTCTGTTGGTACATGTTGTTAGCGCACTCCTCAGCACAATTCTCAGATACTCTAATGCTTTGCTCCTCTCTAAGAGAGGGGGGGGGAGTACCTAGTATAGTGGAAACGGATTGCTGTGCTCATTCTCTTTCATCTCTGCTCGGATTAGATTCCTGCTCTGCAAATTGCTCCTCCTCCTTCTTCCCGTCCTTTTCCTCCTCCTCTTCTCTGTTGTTGCAGTCCTCGTCTTCGTGCCAGAGCTTTTTGTGCTTGTGCACGAAGTAGTAGCTGGGAAATTTGGCCCCGCACACCTTGCAGGGAAAGAACTGCACGTTTATGTCCTTCAGGATCAGACTCTTCTTGTCGGGAGATGACACCTGCAAAATAAAGAAGAGTTTGTCAGAGGTTAGTATAGGAATGAGACAAAAAAAAAAGCAGTATTCGAACCTGATGAAAGTCGGCCACGAACGGGTTCAGGTGCCTCCTCTTGTGCTTCTGGTAGCAGTAGTGGGACTTGAAGATGTGGTTGCAGAAGAGACACTGGTAGGTGACGTCGGAGGGGGCGCCGGAGGAGGAGGAGGAGGGACAGTCCTGGTCCTCCTCGTCGCTGCTGCTGCTGCTGCTGCTGCCGAGGGCCGATTTGGCCGTGCACGGGTTTGCCACCCTGTGGAAGCGGACGGGGCCGTCGCAGGCCGCCACCTCAAAGTTGCTGGACGACGGAGGAAGTTCCGCTGCGGTTGTGGAAGAGGAGGAGGCGGATTTCCTCGCGGTGGACAATGTCGTCGAATGTGCATCCTCTTCGGTGCCCACCACAATCTCCTCCTCCTCTTCCTCTTCCTCCTCGCCGTCCCAATCCCTGGAGATGACGACGACGGGCCTTCTGCAAGCGACAGGGTAAAGGGAGGAGAGTGGCAGGGAGGGGATGGTAGAAGAAGGAAGAGGAGGAGGAGGAGGGATGAAGAGACCGGTGGTCAATTGGGGAGGGGGAGGAGGAGGAGTGGGCCAGTTGGAAAATTGGCCTTTGAGGAAGGGGGACCCCAGGGAGGTCGGTGGAGGCCTCTCAAGGGTCCCTTGAAAGATTTGGGCTGGACTTTGCTTGCCCTCGTCCGCCTCTTCTGCCAGTGGAGCAACGACGCTCGGCTTGCGCGGGACGGGCCTCGCAATCTTGGCCGTCGCCCTGCAGATCCCGTCGAGGTTCGGCAGGTGGCAGTCCTGGCCCTGCGCCGCGGCGGCCCTGAGGAAAGACTTGCACCACTCGGCCAGGTCGGGGAGGTGCAGGAGCTGGGCGTACAGCAAGAGCTGGTACGCACTCTCTTGAGCCATGAGTGCGAGAACTAGGCTTCCAGGAAGAAGACAAAGAAAAAAATTCTCGTTATCTCCTCCTTGTCGGCATGGCAGCCTTCAAGAGACTGATGTTGGATGCCGTCTTGTTTCCTTTTCTTTTCTACCACTACCACTTCTCTTGGTGATGACTTAAGAGATGAATTCAGACTCGGGGCTGGGATTTCGCTTCGGGCCGGCCCGAGCTGAGGCGAGAGAGCTTGGGGATGGTGGGGGGGTTGGTCGGCACACACACTCCGGGAAGGAACCTCGGCTTATCATTGGCTGAAGGAGGTTCTTCCCATGGGAGTCAAAACCAACAGAGAGGAGAGGAAGAAGTGGAGGAGCGAGATTGTAGTAGTGTAGTAGGAAGGAGGGCAGAAATTGCCAAAAGATGGGGAGGGGGGGGCTAAGGAAGAGAGAGGGAGGGAGGGTGGGGAGAGATATGAATTTCACATTGAGAAGAAGAAGAAGAAAAAAAGAAAGGTGGAGAGCGCCTTGCCCCTGGGGGTGGTGGTGGAGGAGATCGCCCGTCGTCAATCCTATCAAATCTGCTGTTCAAACACTCGGGGAGGAGGAGGAGTTGTACTACAGGAAGGAGAATCACATCAGCTTAACGAAGGGAAAGGCCGCCTTCGACGTCGACCTCTCCTTCCGCTTCTTTTTTTCCGCCGAAAGTTCTTCTTTCGTATTGGTTTCTGTGTAAATAATTCAGCCATTCAATTTCACTTTTCCGGCGGGACTTTCGGCATTTGGTGGCGGTCGTAGGTATAGTGCAGAGTTGTACCTATTGGGAGGAGATGAAGAGACGGGTAGTAGGGATGAGTTTAATTTTCATATTGAAACGCAAATAGAGGAAGGAGTTACGACGTGGTCTTGGGGAAAAACTTGAGTGCTTCTTCTTCTAGTAGCTCAGCTCCTACTCGGAAATGATATTTGCCTTTTGCCAAAAGAAACGGAAAAGTTATTCATCCGGGTGGAGCCTTTTCTCATCCAGTTAAAGTGGTTCAGAAAGGGGAAGTCCTGCTGCCTCTCCTGCTGCTGCAAGAACTTTGATCTCTTGTCTTAATGAGACTAGTCTTTTAAATTAAGACGGGTAGGAAGGGAGGAAAGAATACACAGATGAAGTGGAGAGATCCTGGACCAAGATCTTTCTTTTCAACAAATATGTGGGTTGTTTTTTTTTTTTTTTTTTTCAGGCAAGGCCACATCCAATTCAATCCCTGGGAAGAACGTGTGCCCCATCCCCACCTGCACCACCACCAAGGGCAGAGTCAAGAGTCGCCTGAGGCACCTCCCCAAGAAGTGGACGACGCTTAACAAGGAGTCCAAAGAAGTCATCTCAAACGAGCTTCGTGAGTTATGATAATTTTTTAAGGGAGAGATATTGGGAGTACAGCTAAATATCTTGCATTTTCTCCTCACAGAAATTGCTCCCGGTGTGAAGAAGTGCTGCCCCGCCTGCTTCACCCGCATCATGCGCAAGATCAGCCAGTTTACCAGCGGCAACAACTCGCCCGCGGAGGCCGGCGCCGGAGGCGGGCAGAGGTCCTCCTCGTCAGACAACAACGACTCCAACAACTGGAGCGAGGAGGAGACGGAGCTCATGAAGAACTGCCTCCGCGCCAAGGGGCGCAACTGGCAGGAGGTGGCGGACATGATGGGCGGCGGGCGCACGCCGGACCAGTGCAAGAAGTTCTTCTACGCCCACCGGAAGAAGCTCAGCCTGGACAAGCTCGTCCTGGAGTACAAGAAGGTGAGTGAGTCTTGGCGCGGTTCAATCAAGGATCGGTGTCTGCCAATGCAATGTTTCTTGCTTGGTTGCAGGCCAATCAGGTCGGAGGGGATCAGCCCCCGACGCTGTCCTCCGACGAAGAGTCGGGCTCCTCCACTTCGTCCTGCGACGAGGACACCAGCCCCATGAACCATCACGCTTCGGGAAGCAACTCTCCGGTCACCAGAGGCGCAGGTGCGTAAATAATGTGCCAGGGTTTGTTTTTTTTCTGTCCTGCCTTAACCCACATGCACCCGTTTACATTGCAGATGTGAAGCATTCTCAAGTTTCATCAGGAGGCTTAAAGGTGGAGGCGAAGGCGGAGCCCATAAAGACGGAAATAAAGGTGGAGGATGGCGCACCGAGCACTTCCATCCAACAGCAGCACCAGCACCACCACCACCATCACCATCACCAAGTTCCTGGAAGGCCTGGCATACCAGGAAAGGAGGAGGACTATGACAGCTCTGCCACGGTAAATACGCTTGTAAAAGAATTGTGGAGAGTGCATATTAATGTTCCAATTTTGCATGTTTGTCTTTTTTCTTTTTTTTCGACCTTCCAGATCAGTGCGGACGAGAGAGAATCTGGCGATGGGAATCCTTCCCGTCCGGGCATGTTCCACGTACCGCCCGGAGTGTACCGGGGCCCTCCGGGCCTGTCCGGGCGGGACCCGAGGGCGCACCACCCGGGAGTGGGCGTCCCGGTGGCGCACAACTTTCCTCCTCCCCCGAACCGGCTGGCCTTCCCCGGTCCGCCCCAGCCCATGCGAGCCCCGCAGATGGCCAACGGGCCGAGGGACACCATCACCGTCAAGGAGCTGATGATCAACGTCATCGAGAGGTCACTTTCCACCCCCGGAGGCGGCGGTGGCGGCGGCGGGGGAGGCCAGGTGGGCGCCACGCCCGTGCAACACCACCACCAGCAACAGCTTCCGCCAGCCTCCCAAGCATCCACCAGCGGCAGCAACATCCATCCTCCTCACCACATGTCGGGAGTGACGCCGAGGGCCCTCCCCAGCGCAAACCCCACGATTCACACCATTTTGGAGCATTCCGAGTCCCCCGGCGCCAAGGCCGCCCCGCTGAAGGGCGCTATGGCTCCCCCTCCGGCACCACAGCAGCCAGAGTGCGAGACCCTGGACCTGAGCATGCCCAGGCGCAGGGAAAGCAGCCCTCCTTCGGCAGGGCAGGCCCAGGGACACTACAGGGAGCCGTCGCTCTCTCACCACGCGCGGGGTAGCCCGACGGTCAAGGCAGAGTACGGGCAGCAGCCGCTGGCCGCTCCACCTCCGGCCCATTCCGGGAACAAGAAGACCAACCCGGACCCTTACTACCGCGGTGACCAGAGGCAGGCGCCGTCTCCATCTCCAGTCGTCTACGGCCCCGATGGGAGGCCACTGCCCCGGAGCTCGCAGTCGCCGGGGCTGGTCCATGCCGGCCGACCGCCCAGTGCCGGAAGCGCCATCCCCGGGCGACCTGCACAGGTGCAGTACATCTCCAGGCACCAGACTCCTCCCGTCGGGGCTCTTCCCGGAAAGACCCCCATCAGCCCCAAGTTGTCTGCGGCGACCGTAACCAGCCGCCCGCTGACCGTGCAGACGGGCTCCATCACCCAGGGGACTCCGATGAGCCAGGGGACGGCCGCTCACGGGAGGTACGATTCCCTCATCAGGGTGACGCCTCCGGAGAAGGCTGGCTCCATCACTCATGGGACCCCTCTGTACGAGAAGAAGCACACCCAGGTGATCAGCATCAACGAGCACCCGGCCGGCCTGGCGGCCGTCCCCTCCAGGCATGAGAACAGGGCCTCAGCGGACTACTACGCCAGGGCCAGGACAGCCATCTCGCCAGGAGCTGCCGCAACTGCCGCCTACCCTTACCCCACTACCTCGACGTCTCAGGTGGGCAGGCCCGCCTCCTACGGCAGCGGAGACCCACAGATGAACTCTCGTCAGGTCATCATGAATGACTATGAGATGGCGAGGTCGAGGGAGATGCAGAGGAGGCCGGACTCGAGGGACCACCCGAGGTCGATTTCACCGGGCAGACTCTCATCTGCAACTGCCCTGACCGCCAGGGAGCACAGCCCCAGGCCGAGGCTGATTGACCAGAGAGTGGTGACAGACCCGAGGGCCGCCTTAGACATCAGGAGGGACGGGAGAGTGCTGGACACTCGCTACGACCCGAGGCTGCTGCCAGACCACAGGGGAGACCCCAAAGCGGAGATTCGAACCCTGCCCCCGAGGCCAGACATGAGGACGGCCATCCACGACCCTCGCGCGATAGTTGACCATCGCGGGCTGCCTCCCCCGATGGACCACCGGGGAGACCCCAGGGCCGGACTGGAGCACCGCGGGGATCCACGCGCCATTCCCCTCGACCACCACGGGGACGTCAGGGTCGCCGCCATGGACCCGAGAAGCGACCTGCGCCTGGCCAGCCACGATCCTCGCCGCGCGGCATTTGACCCCAGGAGCGAAGTCGCCAGGGTGATAACTGACGCCAGGGCGCCGATCGACCACAGGACCCTGGGAGCTGTCCCGGGCTCCTTCTACCCTTCGCAGTCCACTAGAGGACAACCCCTATACATGACGAGCGACGGGAAGTACACCACTCATGCCGGGGCGTCCACGTCGAGGGCCCGCTCGCCACTGCGGACTTCAGCGGCGCCGTCGTCCACGCCGCCGCCCCAGAGAGCTTCGGCGGTGATTCAGAGGGCTCCCGGTGGAATCACCACCGGGAAGCCGATTGTGGCCAAGCCCGCGGCCCCCCTGGGCAACAGGGAGGTCGAGATCTACAGGTCCAATCCCGAGGTGACCATCTCCAAGACTAGCAGTCCGCGCCACGGCGCGTACGGCGAGCACGGCAACCCCTTGACGTCTCTGGTGGACGTCGCCGTCCAGCAGCAGAAGTTGCCCGACCTGAAGGAGAGGGAGAGGGCCATCCTGCAGCAGCAGCAACAGCAGCAGGCGGCGGTTGCCGTTGCCGCCGCCGCCGCGGGACACAGGGGAGCGGCCTCGTACGACAGGCAGCAGTTGTACGAGCTGGACAAAAGCAGATACGCCGCTGCCGTGGCAGCCTCCACTGCCTCCGCCGTGCCCGCCTCTTCTACCAGTGCTTCTATGAGCAGCAGCTCGAACCAGCATCTGGTGCAGCAGGTGAGGTCGGAGAGGGCCAAGCAGCAGCAGCTATATCTCAACATGCAGGACAAGGAGAGGATGGAGAGGGAATTTGCTGCTCCCCAGACGACGTCGGCCGCAACCATCGTCAGCGCGGGCCCCCCCAAGAGCCTTCCGCCGTCTACGCACAACATCACGTCGTCGTCCGCTGCAGCCATAACGGCAGCGGCAGCGGCAGCCGCGGCCTCACTTCCTCCAGGTGCATCAGCCGCCTCATTACACCAGCATCACGCCGCCGCCAGCCTGGTGGCGTCCGCTTCCAAGGAGGAGCAGGCGCGGCGCCCCGATAAGCTGACGGCGGCGGGACTCATCGACGCCATCATAACGCACTCCATCAACAACGGCCCTCCGGCGGACGGCGGCGCCATACCGCAGTCCAAGCAGCAGTTCCGCCGCAGTCCTCAGGAAGCCGCGGCCTCCACCCCGCAAGAAGACATGTCCGCTAAGGCCGCTGCCGCTGCTGCCGCGGCTGCAGCCGCCGCCGCCACTCCTAAAGGCCCGACCAACAGGAGTCCCCCGTCCGGGTTGCCCAACGGACCCGAAGAACCTTCTGCAAGTGCTCCGGGTTCCAGGCCGGGTTCTAGAGCCAGCAATCCTGTCGACCACCAGCAGCAGCAGCAACAGCAGCAGCAGCAGCAGCAGCAGCGTCCTGGCTTGGAAACTGGCAAGTCCGCCCAGGATGAGTCCTGGAAGCAGGCAGGCAGGAGTACGGCTGCCTCCCCAGCCGTGCCGGCCTCAAAGGCGATCACGACAACGTCCTCCGAAGAGAGACAGATCACCAAGGTGGCCCAGAGCTCCTTATCAGCCACGAAGCCGCAGCTGGAGAGGATCTCTCCTCCCACCAGCACCGTCTCTAGCCACGAGAAGGTAGCCCAGTTCCTCAAGCATCAACAGCAGCCCCAGGACCAGCCCAAGCAGACCCAACAGACCCCTGGCCTCTCCCCTCTGGACTACGTCAAGAACAAGATCGTGGAGGAGATGAAGAAGGGGGAAGACAGCTCCTCTCCGACACCGGGAGGCTCCCCCTCGCCAGTGGCGGCAGGAACGAAGCGACCGTCTTCGGAGAGCAACCCGTCTTCAAACCTGGCCGTGGCGGCGGACTCAAAGACCGGCGCGCCGCCCACGTCGTCGGCTGCGTCCCTGGGCGAGGGCAAGAAGACCTCCGGCGCCTCTCCCGAGCAGGAGGAGGTCCCGAAGAAGAAGCCGCGCGTTGACGAGGTGCCCCCGAACCCTCCTCCCCTCCCTCCGTCATCTGCTGCCGGACAGCCTCCACCGCCGCCTCCGCCGCCGCAGCCGCCTCAGGCCGCGCCAGGAGGAGCCGAAAATCCCCCCGCCCCACCTCCTCCCCCTCCTCCTGCCCCGCTCCCGGACGCCCCGGACTCTCCCGGCTCCGAAGGAGAGATGGTCATTGACGAGACGGTGAGGCCGGACTCGGTCGGAAACGAGGGGAAGCCTTCGGCCTCGACGCCGCCGCTGCCCCCGCCGCAGCCGCCTGCAACCGCGCAGCCGCCGCCGCCGCCACCTTCTACTACGTCGGACGGCAAGGGCGAGACGACGTCGACGGCATCGACAACTGCGCCGACCTTGTCCACGGCGACGACGACGACGGCGACAGCGACGGCGGCGGCGCCGTCCTCCGCCATCCCGAAGAAGCAGCCCATGTACGAACAGGTCTCGGACGACGAATAGAGATCGGAGACTCTTTTGACATTTATAGTGAAACGAGTGACAAATAAGAATCCATGCAGAAGATATTTGCCGCGATTTTACGACAAGTGAATGACTTTAGCAACTTCCCAACTTTTTTCCCCTCTTCCCTTCTTTTTCGACAGAAATGAGATGGATCTTGATCGCCGCAGTGCAGTGGGTATTCTCCTCCCCCCCCTTAGCGTCTGACGCGAGCTATTTAC
>JAAUYM010028920.1_pt1 | contig 11679 bp, 12 predicted proteins | sample 7278001 | NCBI WGS metagenome assembly JAAUYM01 (sample SAMN14350224, study PRJNA611818) | marine sediment metagenome | isolation source: surface marine sediment (1.8m) | place: French Polynesia: Moorea | collected 2018-08
CGAGATCGTCCAGCATCACCCCCCACCCACCCCCACCCACCTCACACGCACATTCGAAATTGGCCTCAAATTGGCCAAAATTGTCTACAATATTTTCCCACTTCGTGACCAATCACGCTGAAAAATGCTGTAATAAAGGGTGTGATTTAACCAAAACGGACACTAATGCCTCCCACCCCGCCTACCTACCATCTTGACAGGCCAAAAAGTTAAAACTAAAATTGGATCCCACCATTCCTTGGAAGTGCAAGAAACAGAAATTGCACATGGGAGGGGTAGGGGGGGGGGGGCAGGAGATGAACCCCCCCCCAAAATCGACTTGACAAAATAAAACACCCGCTTTTAATGCACTTCATTTCCTAGAGCACATTTCACGCTCTCGGCGCACAAAAGTAATAAAAAAAAAACCACGATTCCGTGTAATTCCGGCACCCACAGAGGTAAAAAAAAAAAAAGTAAAGTTATTGTTGAAGATTCGTTCCGTTCGATGAAGAGCCGGAGATGCGCTTGCGATGCCGCAATTGCAACTTTTGACTTTCTCAGGGATTTAGGGGGGGGGGGGGTCACCCACATTTGGGGAGGGGACGGGAAGGGAGGAAGTTCTCAATTGTCAGCCCAAATGCATTTCTCAAGTGTCTCGGCCTGAAGTGCGTGCAGTTACCATTTTTCATCTTCCTTCATGTTCAAGAGCGGCACTTGACAAAAAAAAAAAAAAAGAGATTGGGAAGGGAAGATTAGTTACAACTCTCGAAGTGGCAGGCCCCCACGAGATAAATGAGATTAAAAATCATTTTTCACTTTTCTTCCTTTGCCTCATTTCGAGATGTCCGGACGCAGGTACTAAAATGTGGTGCTCCGTCGTTGTATTTATTTCAAACAATTAATGCTCCGACAAGACATTCTGTCCGGATGTGGTCACCCGTGGGTGGTGGGAGGTGCGAGGAGGCGGGCGGCCCTAGCACATGACCTGAGAGTACTCCAGGCACAGTCCTGGGAAAGTCCAACGTGTTAATGTGGTCACTCACTCACCCGACGGGACTTTTTAAACTTACGAGCGTAGCAAATTCAGCTTTGAACATGTAGTGAAGCATGTCGTTAGAATACCGCATAATGTCACTATTTTTTTTCTCGTAAATTTGTTACGCTCGTAAGTTTAAAAAGTCCCGTCGGGGCACTGAACTGCACTAGTACACTCTATACACAGTACTACAACAACAAGTGCCCAGTGTGCTTCTGGCAGATGGTACCAGGTAGTACAGGTAGTAGCAGGTTGTTAACTTGCCACGGGACTGGAAAGGTGCGGCGTTGGCGATGTTTCCGCCGGTGTCCGAGTCGGCGTTGGTGACGATGTCTACCGTGAAGGGCTGGGTACAGTCTGCCTTGCGGAAATCACAGAAATTGAGGAGAGGAGGAAGAAAGAATTTCTTTTTTCTTTTTCACGACTTGCCGCAAATGACGACGTTGGCCTGGGTCTGGGTGCCGGTGAGGTGCCTCCCGCAGTAGCGGTCGTTGGTGATGGCGACGGCGGTGGACGCCTGGGAGATGCACACCTCGGCTGGAAAAAGAGTCTGTGAGAAATCCTGCCCTTTCTTAAAACCCTTTTTTGGTTTTTTGGTTAGGTTTTTACACCGACCACTGACAGGATTACAGAGCTTTTCCCCTCAACTTCTTCCCCTATCCTCAATCGCATAGATGCTCACTTTTCAACCTCGTTGCCTCATCCTGGTGGCATCGATAGGATTCGAATTTGCAGTTAGCGACATCTGGCATAACTCGCAGTCACTGTTAGCGACATCTACGCACTAGTATTGCTCTGTCTTCTCACATAGGTACATACAGTACTACATAGATGTGAAGGAATGCAGTTCTGAAGTTCTTCAGTCTTGTTGCCTTCTTCCCCGCGCTGAGCGCACCTGACATGTCGATGCCGACGTAGTCGTGGGTGAGGCAGTCGTCGTCCGTCGCCCCAGTGGTGAGGGTGGGGTCGAGCGAGAATCCGGGCTGCACGTTGCCGGCCGTCGCGTCCACCTGGTCCGGGCAGACCATGTACTCGATGCAGCAGTAGCCCTCCTCCGCGCGGATGCACACCGCGTAGCTGCCAAGATTGGAAGTGCCAGCCGTATTTGGAAAAAACGCAAAACTCCAAATCGCTTCAGATTAACATCATATCCTAGTCCCACTTCTGGTCCGCAAGGTGCTGCTGGTTGGCCGCGGTGGGGTTGTTGAAGTTGAAGCTCTCGATCCTGCCCGTGATCCCCTCCAGGAACTGGAGGCAGGTATTGGGCGGCCTGCTCGGGTTGCTGCACTCCACCTGGGTGACCTTGATGTCCCACGTCCGGGCGGTGTTGGAGTCCGGGAAGGTGAAGGCCAGCGTGGCAGTGTTGCCACTCACCGACCCAATGTCCACGTAGACTTATTGAGGGGACAGGAAATCAAAAGACGACGTAGTATTTTTTTTTTCAGATTGATGTCCGAACTCACTGTGCTGTCCTGCATTTTCTCCGCATATTACAGGGATGATTTGGTTGTTGCTCGTCTGGAGGAGAGAAAGCGCAGGTCGACGGACAGATGATGATGTCTTTTATGAGCGGAATCTCCAATCAGATCTACGTAGTAGTACGTAGTACCGTGACGACGAACATGTCGTCGCACATCCCCCCGTCCGTCTCCGAGGTGTCGGCCGGGCCGCCGATGGAGAAGGTCTCGAAGTCCAGCCTCAGGAAACAGACGTCTGGATGAGGAGATAACGTCTACGTACATAGTACATATACATGTACGTGAGTTAGCATCACCGTTGCTGCATCTCTGCACGGTGTAGGAGAGTGCGGCGGTGGTGGCCGTGTCCGTGCCGGCGAAGGACGGGTTCTGGACGTAGGTGCAGTTCTGGGTGACCGTGGTGGCGGTGTTGACGACAAACACGCAGCAGACGCCGAAACTATTTTAAAAAATCCTGTTTTTCCTGTTGTTTAGGTAGGCTCCTCCTAGTAGTACAGTACAACAGAGGTTCTCACTCTTAGGGTCGCAACCCAGAAAGTGGGTGGGAAACGTTAGATGGGCAGCTTGCCTGGTCTGGACAGGATACACCCACTCCAGGGTGAAAAATCAGATCGCTTCCAAGCTTGGCTAGACATGACGCCCCCTCCTTCCTCCGGAGGCGGCACAATTTTTGTGTAAATTTGGTCGAACATAAGTCAAAGTGCGCCCAACTTATGAAAAAGTTGGACACTGAAAAAATACTCTATTATTTAAAACCCACCCCCCTCAAGCTTATGGCTTGGCCACTCCAATCAGAAAGTTAAAATGGGTCGCAGGTCCAGAGAGCTTGAGAACCTCTGTTTCACAACATTCACGAGTTGATTATAAGCATTTCTATTAAGTGGACCCTGCTGCGCAGCCCCCGCTGGCGGACCCGCCCAGGTCGGCGCACTCCGAGGAGGTGTAGCAGGTCCCATTACGGAACGGAGATTGCCTGCAGTTTTTTTTTTTAAGAGACACGTACTTCTTTGCTCCATCATCTAATTAGTACAGTATGTCCATTTGATAAGTCTGCAGACGCAAACGCACCCGGTGGTCAGCGCGGTGGCGCTCTGGCACCCGTCATTTTTGAAGTTGACGATTGTGAAGAGCGAGAACACTGCAAGACGGTCCCCAGCATTAGTGTATACGTAGTACTAGTTACTAGTAGTACTGTACAGCAGATTTGTGAAAACGCATGTGGCATAAAATAAGCAACTTTTCTTCAAAAAGTACATTTTCCTGCCCTCTCCCTGTCCCTGTAGTGCCCAGTCCTGATTCTGCTGCTCGCTTCCTCCTCCTCATCTTCGCCCTTCGTGGCTCCCAGCAAGAGAACCAAGACCAAAAGGGCTCCTCCTCCTCCTCTCCGACGCAAGTCCATCCTACCTCATGGAGAGCGCAAGGCAAAGTGAGCAGAAGGCTTTTTTTTTACCTGTGAGGGTGACGGCCTGCCTTTTCACCAGTGGAATGGGCGCTCAAAGGTATGCCCACCGCACGCCACCGCAGTCAACACAGAGAAACCCCTCTCATTTGGAAGGCATAGATTTGAGACATGACATATGTGGTAGTATGTACCTATAGGGAATTGGTTATAACTATGCCGGCATCTTTGCATACAAAGTGAATGGTCGGCACCTCAAGGCTTGCTATCCCAACCAATATTGGTATCGCTAGGGGCACACTCTCGGTGGCGACACTAGCGATGGGGATCGACATTTGGGTTGCTCTAAGGTTTGCATATCACTAATACAATATCACATATCACTTACGCGGCATTAGTACGCCAGGTGTTAGAAATGTAAGAAAAAAACCTTATAGAAACCCATCACTAAATTCACGCTAGCGATATTGGTTGGGATATTAGAAAATATTTCTCTTTTGTACTGAAGGCCACTTGACAAAGTCTTTCAATGTGCTCACATCTCTTTGTACAGAGATGTATGAAAATACCGCGCGGAAGCGACATTCAAAACACATTTTTATGCAACTGTTTGTGCTTTAGGTGCTTATGTCGTAAATACGAGAAAACAACTTCTAGGTGGTGCACGTACATACTACGTACATACATGTACAATTTGGACACAGTACTACGTACTATCATGTAGTAATTTTTTCACGTGTTACGGACTGAACTGCAAACGCGTCTCTGTCTGATGCGGGCGATGGCTTGGCTTAATCAGATGCAGTTGGAAGGGTGGAGGAGGAGAGGAGACAGGGAGATTTGTTGGTTTGCCTGATGCTGCACTCCCCAACACAGTACAGTATAGTATGTAGACAGGGATATATGAGGAGACCCCCCGCCACGCACGCAGGTACATCCACCATTTCAAATGCCAATGGGTGGGGATTTTTTTTTGCGAACAGCATGACATCTGCGAAATCTAATCTCCTATACAAGGAAGCAACCTGGGGTGAAGTCATATGCAAGTACACTGGTGCATGTACCCTAGGTACAACATAGATCAGTACTAGTGCAGTGTACTGTATACGGTATAAAAGGCTACAGGATTACTACAAGTCAGCTTTTTTTTAGCGTTTGCTTAAAAGCTCCGCAAGCCTGGTCGTCATTTGCAACTGCTCCTGTCGGAGCAGAGATTAATTAAAGTGGATTGTTATCTTGGAGTCATTTGCCGATGAGGGGAAAGACTCATTCACACGTTTAGTAGTGATGCTGATGAGCCCAACATTGTTCCCGTCATGTGCATCTGTTGCTGCTTGGGCTGCTGGTCGAGCGATTGCAATTCTCTTCTTATCATCATTCGTCTTGGTGTTCTGGAGGCATTTGTCTCAGTGTCAGTTTTTCCCCCTCCCCTCAGCCCGACAGCATGAATTTACTCCTAATGAACTGACGACCCGGGGGGTCTCAAAAAATTGCAAGTGATTTTTCACAATCACCCCCTGCTATCCCTTTCTTTTCTTTCTCCTCCAACTGCGAATGTGTTTTTTTTGCGTCTTTGGAAATCAGTTTCGGAAGAAAAAAAACATGTGCACGGGTCACAGCTCTAAGGTAGCGAATGGGAAAAGAGGGGAAAGATACTTGTACTCAAAAGGGGATGTCTCAAAATTGGGTAGACTAGTACGTGTATATGTTAAAATCCTTAGAAGATAGAAAATAGTAGATTTAATATCTGCTAGATTTACCCCACCATAGCGGCGGCGGAAAGCAACTTTTTAAATCTCCACGATTAGAGATGGGTTTAAAAATGGACCACCCCGCCCATTCTCCTCTTCCTACCATACCCATGTATGTTTTGAACACCCCCTACTCCCCACTCTTTAAGTGAGGCTCCTCCTCTCTCTTCCAGCATGCAAGCCTCGTGCCCGCGAAAGGGACCGACCATTAATAACGATGCACCATGTCACGTCGTCAATTGCGAGATGATGGTAGCAAAAAAAAAGAAAGAAAAAAGAAGCCAAAGTGCATTTCGGATGTGTCTGAGTACATGCCGCATTTCATTATAGCTTGTGAAGAAAGTGGCTAGTTTGATGTCATCCGTACAGTTGTTTGAACGTGTGAAATGCTCATAGTCTACTATACTTTGTCACTACTCATAGCTGAACATAAAACATACCGTACAGTTTTTCTTCGATTTTTAATGTCTTGCCCAATATTTGGACGTCTTGGCAAAGCACAGGGGTCCATACAGTCTTTCGTTGCATATCGATTGCGAAAAATCGACATATGCAAGCTTTCCAACGTCTGATGCCTAATATACTGGTACAGTAGCTTGTTTTTGGAATACTGCTTAAAAGTGTAAACTTGCAAACTTGTAGATAGTATGCGCAAAGAAACACAAAACACAAAAAAATTACACAAAAAAATCGAAAACTTTATGGCTTTACTAACAGTGCTAAACGGCAAGTGTTGATTCTCTACTGAGGCTGCTTTTCGCCGGCCCAAAATTGCCACCTGCAAACTTTGCGCACTTACTACAGTACAGTGGAAGTACCTGCGTGTGAGAGTGCGGGCGCGCGTTGAGCGCTGGCTCAGAGGTCCAGGAATTGGCCGAGCGATGTCATATTCATCAGAATCCCTAATTGTACATTGTGCGTACAATGTTACATAACATGCTCAAAGTCTACATATAATTACACTCAGTGACGACGAATGTCAAGTGAAACATCACACTAGGTAGTAGGAATGACGGTTTTTTTTTTGCATTATGGTGGTACTTGTTGTGAAGGAGAGGAGAAGTGGGAAGAGGTACGCCAGGCAACATTTGCGGATTTGGGGAGGAGCATCTGAGTGCGGCGCCGGGCTTGCAAGGTGCATTCCTCAACTGCACTTGCTGGCGCCAACACTCCTGAGAGAAGAAACAGCACCCCGCAAAAAACAGCACATTGTCGCTATACTTTGTCACACTCAGACGGCACCTAATGTGATACTTGTTATAGGTAGAAGCATGGATCATGATAATAATATGGCTACCCGACCAACACACAGCATATACGTATAGTACAGAGCATTAGTGACACTTTATTAGAACATATTCCACGCAGTGCCAGAACAGCTTCCGGACATCTGGAGATGCTATTATGCGCAGATTGCTGTGCTGGCAATGTGCTGGACTCCTGGACTGCTCATAATATGTCCTACGTACAGGAATATGTTCTACTACCCAACCAATAACGTCCGGGCTCATTCTTGGCTTAGTCGGGGTTCTGATAACAAATAGGTATGTTGTCGGACGGGACGTTATTGGTCGGGATACGTATGTTCGGTCTATGTGGCACCTAAAAATTTCTTCGCATTGTGTGTTGGTCGGGCATATACACAGTTTCTCGTCTTTTGCAGCTGGTCTCCTTCTCTCTCCTTTATTCGTACACCGCGTTGGAGCGACCAACCCGACAAGATGCTGATAGTTGTCTCCTTCTTGCTGTTGGCGTCACTCAGCGCGGTCGCGCCCGAGCCACGCCGCGGACACAGGGGAGGAGGAGGAGGGAGGAGGAGAAAATCTGATGATGGTGGACGGGAGGGAAGGATACGTGAGTATTAAAAAAAATGTTCAAATTCAGATATTAAAATCTCGTGCGTGATGGAACAATTAATCATCTTCCAAAAAAAATTCCTTTCAGTGTCTCCGTTCCAGATCGTTAGGTAAAAAAAAACTACCTACTACCTGTGTAACTTCTGCTCATTTGCAATCCACAGTGTTGCCCTTAACTTTGAGGGTACCAACATTTAAAAAATCTTTCCGGATGTGACTACTACTACCGGGCTTTTTTTTTTTTCAAGGTTTGTCAACGGCCCCTGCATCGGGAGCGGCGGCAAGAACGGCACCTGCTTCACCGCCGCGGAGTGCTCCTCCTTCGGGGGGTCGGACGCCGGGTCTTGCGCCAGCGGGTTCGGCGTCTGCTGCACTTGTGGGTGTCCCCCGAGGGGAGGGGGAGAGGAAAAAAACTTTTGGCATGTGTACTAGTATTAGATGTAAACGAAACCAAGACCCCACAACCAACAAGGATAGAATGCAAAATTATAGCTCAGGTTGGAAATACCTACATGCGGTTGCATATACGTCTCTGTCTATGTTCGGCACAAAACTTCATGCTCAGTTGGCACTTATTAACATAGTTTGGCCTAAATTTTGCTCCGAAAAGCTGGGGGCAGATGTTTTTGGAGCTTATACATGTAGGTAGTTAGTTGGAATTATTTAAGTGGGCGTTGTTGGTTGGGATTGCTTCTAGTCCGTGATGCTCTTGCAAAACGTTTGCTCGCTCGCTTCTGCACGCAGTCACCATCGGCTGCGGGGAGATGTCCAGCCAGAACTGCACGTACTTCGACAGCGACGCCGTCACGGCCGGCGCCTGCTCCGCCACCGTCTGCCCGTGCGGGAACAACATATGCCAGGTGAGAGCGCCGCCACGGGTGTCAGGGTCAAAACATCGTGGTTTTTTTTTGTCATGTCGAGATTCGTTGCACCGAGATTTCCCTCCTACTTGTGCCAGCTCCGCCTGGACTTTGTGTCCTTCACCATCGCCGGCCCCTCGACCAGCACGACGTCCGTCACCAAGATCAAGAACGGCGTCCCCGCGCTGACAGCATCCTTCGGCGTGACCCAGGCCACCCAGTGCCTCACCGACAGCTTCTCGGTCTCCAACCCCAACGGGGCCACCCCGCCCACCATCTGCGGGATCAACACGGGAGAGCACAGTAAACCCAGTTCTAACCGCGAGCATCGCGGTACAAGAATACCCGACGGGACTTTTAAACTTACAAGCGTAACACATTGACGAAAAAAATGTGATATTTCTGTGGTATTCTAATGACACGTTATTCCATCACATGTTTCAAGCTGAATTTGTTACACTTGTAAGTTTAAAAGTCCCATCGGGTAAATCTTTTTTTGTCACAGGAAGATTGTACTACGTACCTACTACTCACGTATCAATGCTACAGGTTATGGTACTAGATCTTGAAGTCCTTGTTTTGCGAGCGGTTTAAACTGCATTCTCTCAATGTACATACTGTACTTGTCTTCTGGTCTCCGCAGCCTAGTAAATGTCTTTTCCGATCTGCGTTCAGTGTACGTCGACTCGAGCTCCGCCTGCAACTCCCTGGACTTCCAGCTGGGGAACACCGGGGTGGGAATCACCAGCATCCCGACCAGATCTTGGTCAATAAAGGTTGGACTGGAAATGGTTACTCAGGATTAATCCCACAGTACCTGCCAATATGTGCGTCCACACCGCTGGAGGATCCTATGAGCAACTCTCCCCATTCCTGTGGCAGGTCACCCAGTTCTCCTGCAACTTTCAAAACCTGGCCCCCCAGGGGTGCACGCAGTACTTCTTCGACTCGAACTCCGCGTCGGGCACCTTCCAGAGCTACAACTACAACGGCGGCGGCGGACTCCACCTGGCCAACCAGCAGCAGAGCGTCTGCATAAGGGAACACGAGTGTTAAACTGCACATGCAAGGTGTTTTTTTGACAGTGCAGGGTGCCTAAACATGACCTCACATCTTGCCTTGCAGGAGGGAAAACTCGTTTTGTCGGTAAGAAAGATGTAATTGAGGAAAAGGTGTTGCCTTTTGAACGCCACGACAAGTTCAAAGATTCTTTAAAGTAGACTGGTCTCTACTCTACATACATACAGTATATACAATATATATATATATACGGTATATTGCAGTACAGAACACTACAAAAGCTACTAATTTTGCCCACTTTATCCTCAGAATTTGCTATTACACCGTGGCGAGCACGGACTTCAACGTCTCAGGTGAGTGGAAAAGCGACGGTAAATATACAGCTTCTGGGTCGCCACCTTCTTTCGGGAAGCAAATGTTGGCTCCCTGTCGGAACCAAATGAGGGGTAGAACAAATGATGTGAGTCGGAGTGAAGGCATAATGGTCCCTCTAGTGGACCGGCCGCTGTGATGTTGTGGCCTAACATCATGTCGCAGCCCCTCCCACTCAAACAACAACAACAACAATAACAGCTTCTGCCTAGTCCTTTTTTTCAATATATAAAGCAGAAAAAAATGAGTCTTGTTCATGAACAGCTTAATGTGTATCGCAGGGAAGGTTACGGCAACCGCGCCAGGAATGATGGCGACAACTAGCACGACGGCAGCGGTTAACACGGTGATTAAAGTGTTGTCACCTACGTGCATGTACACAAGTCAAATAAAATATGTCATGGCTCATCAAGACAGTGTACTAGTTCACTACTGCACCAGTACATGTGTACTAGTAGTACTGTATACTACTTTAAGGATGCATAAACATATTCTGTGAGAATTCTACGAAAAACATATTATACTATAAAAAGCCCCCCCCCCCCATTCAAGGCCACGAAATGCTGCGGGTTCGGGACCACCGGCGCCACCATGACCGTCAAGTCGATCGGATTCGACTGCCTGCAGATCCCGGGGGCCATCAAGGAATCTCCAGGAGCAGGAACCGGCGGCATGACCAACACCAGGCTCAAGTCCAACTTCTGCGGCAACATGGGCCTGTCGACGACGTCGATAGGCACAGTCACCGTCTGCAGTGGGTCTTGCAAAGCTATGCGGTCGCGCCACCCTGGCCGAGTCCGAGATCCCCTCCTCCCTCGCTCACTTTTGCACCTACTATGCTATGCAGGCAACAGGCAGCCGTTCGTGGTCAACTTCCGCACGGACAACTTCGAGGTGATGCCCACGGGGGTCAACGGCGAGGCGGCCGGCCAGGACCCAGGGTTCGTCCTCTCCTACACCATGGACTCCATCAATTGCGGCGCGGGGGCCACCGGCTAACACGGAGGAGAGAAGGAGAGAGAGAGGGGGGGGGAGGCAGGGTTTTTTTTTTTACAGGAAAAGATAGAACAACACAGGAAATGGCTCGAGTAACATTATACTTTTACTACTATAGTACCGAACATATTTTTTATACGGTTAGATCAAGTTTTTGTGCTCCCGTTGTATCTATTTCAACGTTGCTATGTGTCCGTCCCAATACCAATAATACTCGTATAAAAAAGTTTGAAGATTGAAGAAAAAAAAAAACAGTTTTTCTCATCCATCGCAAGAACCTCCTAGGCTTCAGTGCCGCAGCCAAATTTTTGGGACCACTTGCTACGTTACATTTACCGGTTGAAGTAGAACCACTCGGAACAAAATTTATATTACTTTTGCTTTAAGCTTCAATTTATGTACGTAGCTACCATTACACATTGCAGTATACGACTGCCAACAACGTTTAACATTAGTGTGATTTGCCAGAAATGTCCCAGAGCTGCAGGCTTAAGATCAGACATCATAAACCACTCTTTTACAGAGAGGTACCTAGTACAAAGTGAGCCTCACTCGCGTTCATACCTAGATAATTGGAATTCGAAAAAGGTGAATTTCTTTCATCCTCCTGACGGGTGGGTCATGGCCACAATTGCATGATTCCAATTTCTCCTCTTCCCACCGATCTGATGTCGTCAAGCAAGAAACAAGCGGGTATTCTTTTTTTTTTTTTAAGGTGGTTTCATTATGACACTTGTGCCCAGCACCAACCACCCCAGGGGAGGGGAAAGGGGGGGGGAGGCCCTGAACAAGTGGTGTGGTGGGGCAACCACCGACGGGGCCGCGATTTCAACCAACCAGCGGACACAAAACATTTGGAACGCAGTTTGTTTCAGCGCCACTGGTTGGTTGAAATCGCGGCCCCGTCGGTGGTTGCCCCACCACACCAC
>JAAUYM010004487.1_pt1 | contig 11672 bp, 10 predicted proteins | sample 7278001 | NCBI WGS metagenome assembly JAAUYM01 (sample SAMN14350224, study PRJNA611818) | marine sediment metagenome | isolation source: surface marine sediment (1.8m) | place: French Polynesia: Moorea | collected 2018-08
CCTGGCAGCCCTGAACGGTCACCCATCCAAGTACTAACCAGGCTCAATGTTGCTTAACTTCAGTGATCTAACGGGAACTGGTGTTTCAACACGACCACCGCCGTTGGCTTAGGGGTTCTTTTTATTATTTTTTCTTTGCTCAGGGCGATGGTGAAGGCGCTGAAGGCGACCGGCGCCTCTCCCGAGGAGATCGCCGGGCTGATGGGCCAGGCGCTGCACAAGGGCGGCGCGTCCGGGGAGGACGTCGTCAGGATCCTTGCAGCATCCATGGCGGAGTCAGGAGCGTCAAGTGAGGAGGAGGAGGAGGGAGAATCAAAAGCCCGACGAGGCTTTTAAACTTACAAGCGTAACAAATTTACGAATAAAATTGTGTCATTTATGTGGGGTAATCTAATAACATGTTTCATGTTTAAAGCTGAATTTGTTACGCTCGTAAGTTTGAAAGTCCCGTCGGGAAGATTCCTTATATGTCTATTTTTTTAGGTGATGAGATCGCGAAGACCGTTCGCGAGGCCATCGTGTCGGCCATGCGCCGAGGGGGGGCCGCCATCTCCTCCTCCCCGTCCTCCTCCGCGGCCGAGATGGCGCGCGCCGCCGCGGAGGCGCTGGCCATGAGCGGCGCGTCCGCCGGGGACATCGGGAAGGCCATGCTCGAGGCCATGGAGGCCGCGCTCGCGGAGGGAGGAGGAGCCGACGGGATAGATGGAAGAGGTAAGGAAAAAAAAAGCGACAAACAGGAACGCCAGAAAGTTCCAGGAAAGCTGAATTCTTTTGAGCACGTCAGGAGGAGGAGGAGGGAGTGGTACCTCTTCAGACGGCATCCTGGACATCGTGGAGACCGTGGCCGGCGTGCTGGCGGACGCCGGCGCCAGTCCGGAGGACGTGGCGCGCGCGCTGAGGTCCGCCCTGGGCGCCCCCGGCGTCTCCGGCAACACCGAGCTGGCCGGGGAGCTGGCCAAGACCATGGCCAAGGCGCTGGCGGCGGCGGGGGCCTCGGGCGCCGAGATCGCCCAGTGCCTGAAGGAGGCCCTGGAGGAGCAGGGCGTCCCCAAGGACAAGGTCGCCAAGCTGACCCTGGAGGGCCTGGCCTCCAGCGGCTCCGCGCCGGAAGACATTGCCGGCGCCATGCAGAAACTCATGGCGGACACTGGTGAGGATTTTTGTATTGCTGATCGTTCAATTCGTGCTTAATTCCAACAGGACTGTACCAATGACTGATGCACACAGGCTTGTCTCCAGAAGAAGGGCAGAAGCTGGTGATTGACGCCATGATCTCCTCCGGCGCCAGCATCGAGGAGGTGAGCAAGGCGCTGGCGCACAGCAGCGTCCTGGAGGCCGTGGGCGACTCCCCGGACGCGGTGGCGCGGTCCCTCCTCGGCGCCATGCGCAGCTGCGAGGACGTCACCATCGACGTCCTGGCCAAGGCCCTCGGGAGGGGAGGGGTGGAGCTGGAGTCGGCGCAGAAGGCGCTGCTCTTCCAGAAGGCCCTCGGCGCGTGCGGATCGGATCCGGAGGACGTGGCCAGGGCGCTGCTGCTGCAGAAGGCACTGGTGTCGGGAGGGGCGCCCCCGTCGGTTGCGGCCAAGCTCATGAAGGAGGTGACGGCCGGAGGGAGGATGACGGAGGCGGAGGCGGAGACCATGCTCAGGGAGATGGCGGACGGGGACCTCAACTACGACGACATCATGAAGGGGCTCAAGCTGGACAAGACGCTGTCCGGACCCAAGGGGGCAGACATGGAGCTGGTGCAGGAGGTGATGAAGGGCCTGGGGAAGAACCCCACCAGGGAAGAGCTGGCGGCGGCGGCCGTGAAGCTGGCGGCGTCCTTCGGAGTGGATCCGAAGGGCGCTGCGTCGGCGGCCGCGCTGCAGAAGGTCATGGCCCAGCTCGGGGTGGAGGCCAGCGACGTGTCCAAGATCCTGGCCGTGCAGAAGAAGATGTACGAGTCGGGCGCAAGCCCTCAGGACATCGCGATGGTCTTGCAGGCCGCCTTCGACAGCGGGGAGGACGACGAGGACGACGATGGCGGCGACGGAGACGAGGCCAGGAAGAGGAGGGACAAGATGCTTGACGCGCTGACGGCGGCCGTGATCAACTCCACCCTGTCCGGAGCGGACATCGCCGCCGCCTCCGACCTGGCCGGGGCCGCCGCCAACCAGGGCGTGCCGGCCGAGGTGGTCAAGAGCGTGGCCATGATGCAGAAGACGATCGAGTCGGCGCTCAAGTCCCCGGAGAGGTCGGCGAAGGAGGCCGCGGCCAAGATCCGGGCGGGAGGAGGGTCGGAAGGGGAGGTGGCCGGGGCCGTCAAGGACCTCCTGCGGGAAAACGACCTGAGCTCGGAGGCGCTGGCGGAAGGGGTACTCATGCAGAGGGCGTTGCACGCACTCGGAGTGAAGCCGGAGGACTTTGCAGCAGTGCTCAAGTTGCAGCAGGGCATGGCCGACGCGGGCAAGTCCAAGGTGGACGTGGCTCAGGTGCTGGAGACGCTGGCGGCCAAGGCGGGCTCTGACCTCAAGAACATGGCCGACTCGCTGCTGTCGGCGCTCGAAGGAGGGGGAGGGAGGATAAAGGACGAGGACATGAGGGCCTTTTCGGACATGGTGGCCGCCGCGCTGGACCCCGCAGGTGGCGGCGCCGACGACGAGGTAATGGCCAGGCTGCGCAAGGAGCTGTCCGGGGCCAAGACGAGGGCCGGGATGGTGGAGGCGATCGAGAGGGCCATGACCCAGTTGGGCGTCTCGCACGAGTCGGTGGCCAAGACGCTGCTGGTGCAGAAGATGATGTCGGACGCCGGGGCCAGGTGCTCCCCGCAAGATCTCGCCAAGCTGTGCAGGATCCAGAAGTCGCTGTCCGAGGCCGGGGTGCCTCCGGGGGCCATCCCCAGGGCCGTCGCGGCGATACTGGAGGACGAGAAGGTGCAGACGACGGCGGAGAAGGCCAGGTCGAGGCTGAAGGAGGTCAGTCGGAGCGGGAAGCTGGAGGTCAAGGGAGAGATGCTGGACTTTGCCTCCAAGTTCGGCGGCTCCCTCAAGCCCGGCAGCGAGCACAGCGAGGAGGACGTGAGGAAGGTGCTGGAGGCGGGCGCCGAGGCCGCCGGGCTGACGGGCGACGACCTGGCCAGGGCCATGCTCGTCCAGAAGACGCTGGCGGCCACGGGGGTCACCCCCGAGGCACTCTCTCAGTTGGTGCTTCTGCAGAAGACTTTGGCGGCGGCCGGGAAGAACCCTGAGGAGATCGCCCAGTTCCTGTCCGACGCGGTCGGAAAGGGCCTGAGCCAAGGGGAGGTGGCGGACATCATGGCCAGCGCGCTGTCCAACCCGAACCTGACGGAGGAAGACGTCAAGAAGATGATGCAGCTGCAGGAGTCCCTGCAGAAGGGATTCGTCCAGGCCACCGGGGTCTCTCCGGAGAAGCTCAGCGAGGTCCTGAGGATGCAGTCGGTGCTGGAGAAGTCAGGGGTGTCGCAGGAGGAGGTGGCGGACCTCATGAGTAAGATCACGTCCGGGGATCTGGACGAGAAGGAGGTCGACAAGATCATGGCCAAGGCTCTCCAGGGGCAAAAGTTGGACAAGGACACGCTGGACAGCATCGTCTCCGCCAAGTCGGCTCTGAAGGACGGCAGCCTGGCGGGAGTGAAAGTGGACGCCCCAGCCCTGAAGCAGCTGTCCAACATTCAAGAGAGTCTCCAGAACGCTGGCGTGTCTTCCGAGGAGATTGAGGCCATCTTGGAAAAGGTGGCCTCCGGTGCAGTGAACGAGGAGGAAGCCAAGAAGATCCTGGAGAAGATGGTGAGCAAGGACAGCGTGCTCGGGGGAGTGGAGAAGAAGATCGCGGGGGACATGGAGAGCCTCCTCAAGTCGAAGAAGCTCCAGTCGACCGGGCTGAAGGCGGAGAAGGTGGACCTCCTCCTCACCCTCTCCGACGCCCTGAGCGGGATGGGAAAGACGGAGCAGGAGGTCCAGGACATCCTGGCGAAGGTGGCCGGCGGCGAGCTCACCGAGGAGGAGGTCGACGACCTCGTCAGGGACCTCGAATCGGAGGGCCAGGCGTCCGGCCTCTCTCAGCGGACCAGGGACAGGCTGTCCAAGGTCGCCGGCGCCTTGAAGTCCAACTCGCTCAAGGTGGACGACGAGAGCGACAGGGAAGTGCTGGGGGAGATAGTCCTGCTGGCCAAGGTGCTCAGGTCGTCCGGGGAGAGCGCGGACGACGTGGGGAAGCTGGTGGAGAAGGCCATGACGAAGGGGCTGAGCGGCACCGACGTCACGGAGGCGATGAAGAAGGTCAGGAGCGGCGTCTCGTCGGTCTCCCTGGGCGAGAAGGAGGTGATGGACGCCGTTCGCAAGGTGCTCGCCTCGGACCAAGACAGCTTGTCCAAGTCCAGCGTGGACGCGGAGAAGGCGGACAAGCTGCTCAAGTTGTCAGACGCCCTCGCCGCTGCGGGACACAGTCAGGTAGGATCCTCCTTGTTGCTGGTGCCGCCTGCATCATTAGAGTACCTACTTTTTTTTTCTTTATTTTATCCTCAGGAGGAGATATCTCGGATAGTCCAGAAGGCCGCGCAGGGCACCCTGTCCAAGGGGGAAGTGAACACCCTGGTGAAAGAGCTGTCGGCCGTCGGTGGCGGCGACCCCGCCGATATACAATCTCTCTGTGATAGCCTGAAGGCGGGCGAAATGAAGGTGAAGGGCGGGGTGGGAAAAGACTTCGTCGAGGATCTCCTCTTCCTCTCCAAGGTCCTCGACTCGTCAGGCATTTCGGCGGAGGAGAAGAGGGAGATCATCAGGCAGAAGGTGGGCGGGAAGGGCGGCGGGATGACGGGGGAGCAGGTGGACAGGGTCATGGCCGTCCTGGGGGACAAGGTCGGCGGCATGGTGGAGGAGAGGAGGCGACTCGGGGAGCTGGAGAAGGCCATGACGACGGGCCAGCTGTCTCAGACGGGCGGGCTGAGGGCGGACGCGGCCGAGAAGGTGGCGGCGGTCGGAGAGGCCCTCGTGTCGGCGGGGATAGACGCCGGAGAGGCCGCCAAGCTGATGACCAAGGCAGCCAAGGGAGAACTGTCAGAGAAGGAGCTCACGGAGGTCCTGGCCAAGGTCGCGGCCGGCATGTCCAACCTGCGTCCGGAGGCCAAGGAAAAGAGGCTGGCAGAGTTGGAGAAGACGCTGCGAGAAGGATCCTCGGCCCTGGGTGACGCGGTCGCCGACATGTCCGAGGAGGCGTTGAAGGAGACGGTGGCGCTGGCCTCCGCGATGAAGAAGGCCGGGGCGAGCGCCGACGAGATCAGCAAGGTGCTCTCCAAGGCCACGGGGGAGGGGCTGACGGAGAAGGAGGTGGCACAGATCGTGAAGAAGGTGATGGATTCCCCCAACCTCACAAAGGAGGAGAAGAGCCAGATGGCGGGGGTGGGCGAGGCGCTCCGGAAGGGGAAGCTCAGGTCCTGCCAGGTCAGCGAAAAGGCCATCGGGGCCACCCTCGCCCTCCAGGGGAAGCTGGAGGCGGCGGGACTGGACTCCAAGGAGATCAGCGAGGTGATGGCGTCCATGGCCGCGAAGAACATGTCAGAGGAGGAGGTGAGGGCGGCTTTGGCGGACGTGGCCAAGTCGCACAACCTGAACGACAGGCAGGTGAAAGACATCATGAAGGCCGTCGACGAAGTCTCCAAGGCTGGCGGCATCCAGATGCCGAACGCCTCGGAGGAGACGATGGAGCAAGTGCTGCTGCTTAAGAAGGTGTTGGAGGCGAGCGGCGCGAGCAAGGAGAAGGTGGCGGAGACCATCGCAAAGGCTGTGAACCAGGGTCTGACCAAGGGTGAGATCGGCGAAATGATGAAGAAGGCCGCCAGCAGCAAGAACCTCTCCAAGGCAGACAAGGCCAAGCTGGCAGGGTTGCAAAGTTCTCTGGAGAGAGACGAGCTGAAGACCAAGGCTTCTCCGTCGGGAACCTCTCTCACCAAGGCCATCGCCGCCCAGAAGCTGCTGGAGGAGTCCGGCCTGTCCCCGGAGGAGGTGGCGGACGTCATGGCCAAGGCGGCGAGGGGAGAGAAGCTCGATGACAAAACGGTCGAAGACCTGGTGAAGGAAGTGCTGAAGAACAAGGACGTCTCCGAGGAGGACTTCAAGTCCATGGAGGGAATGCTCGAGTCTCTCAAGTCCGGAGGGCTGAAGGTGCCGGGCCTCTCCCCCGAGATCATGGACCAGGTGTTGCTGTTGAAGCGGACGATGGAGGCGAGCGGGTACACCCAGGGCGAGATCGACGACGTGGTGGCCAGGGCCACGGGGCAGCAGGGCCTGAGCGACACCGCCGCGTCCGAGCTCATGTCCAGGCTCATGGGGTCGGAAAACCTGTCGGAGGAGGACAAGGAGAAGCTGCAGAAACTGCAGAAGGACCTCCGCGACGGGAGCCTCCGGATAGGAGGAAGCGCGGAGGACATCCTGGCGGGGATCATGGCCGGCGGAGGACCCGAGGCCCTCGCCAAGGCCCTCCTGGCCCAGAAGGTCCTGGCCAGGTCGGGGCTGAGCCAGGACGACCTCGGGAAGGTGGTCATGCTGCAGAAGGGACTCCTGGAGTCCGGGGCGTCGCCGGAGGCGGTGGCCAAGGCCATGCGGGAGGCCCTGGAGAGGGCCGAGGCGGACGCCGCCGAAGCCGACGGCGTCGGGGCCGGCCCGGAGGGCAGCGGACTGGACGCCGTGCTGAAGCAGATGGAGGAGGAGCTGCGGGCGGCGGTGGAGGGAGGCGGGGACGGGGGCGCCCCGCTGAGCGCCGCGGACGTGGCGGGCGCGCTGCAGTTCGACAAGGTCCTGGGGGCCTCGCGCGCAGCGGAGATCGCCATGAGGAAACTGCCGCCCAAGCAGAAGAAGCTCCTCGAGCAGCTCATCAAGGGGGAGGCCAAGGACGACATCTCAGGTGATGCAGGGGGGAGGGGGCAGGGGGGGGGATAAAAACGGATTTGTCTGACTTGATGAGGTCTTCTTATTGCAGGGGAGGACGCGCTGTCGCTCCTTAAGGCGCTGAAGGAGGCCGCCGGGGAGGCTCTCGACGAGGTGGCGTCAAAGTCGCTGGAGGTGCACTCGCTCATGGAGAAGGCCGGGGCGTCCAAGGAGGAGATCGAGGAGATGATGGCCATGATGATGAGCAAGGGCGGCGGCATCTCCAAGGACTTTCTCGCCAACATCTCTCACGCCATGGAGAGCGGAGGTAATCACCAAGCAACATGTTCTTTTCGACTATGTTCTCTACATACCCCCCATAATGTGGTGGTGATTTTACAGTTCACTGGTTGAGAACAGCTCAAGGTGTGTACTGGAAAGGTTTTAATTTTGAATAAAAAACACCAATAAAACTTGAAGCATTTGTTAGACTGGTAGTAATACCCTGGCGTGATAATTGACGTTACATACGAGATTAACTACGTTCTGATTTTTTTCCCCAAAAGAATGCTGAAGCCTTCCAGATCATTTCTAAGTTGTTCTTGGCACGTGATTCGCAGGGGTTTTCGCGACAGTGCGCCTGACAATAAATTAAAATTCAAATATATTTTTTTTCCGCGCGAATATATTCGAAACGGCATGCTTCAAATTGGCAAGTGAAAGACAAGACGTGTTGAAGGACGACTCCAGTCAAAGAGATGGCCCCAAAGAGGAAGAGCGGGAGCGCCTCCAGTGCCGCTAGGTCCGCCGGCAGGCACGCCTCCAAGGCGGCCTCCGACACCGCCACCGCCGGCCGCCGCGCCGCCAGGGAGGCCGCCACCGCCACCGGGAGGGCCGCCAGGGGGGCCGCCAACGCCACCGGGAGGGCCGCCAGGGGGGCGGCCAACGCCGCCGGGAGGGCCGCCGGGAGCGTGGCCCGCGGGGCAGGCGCCGTCGCCGGGTCGGTCGAGAGGAGCGGCAGGAGCCTGAAGAACAGCGCCAAGCGTGGGTACAACAGGGGCAGGAGGCTCTGAACCTCCATGCAGAACAAGACAAGGCCTGGACTCACCCCTCACCCCCCCAATCATCTTTGACAGTCAAAATTGAAGAATAAAGAAATCTGACACTTTTAAAAAAAAGAAATCGTGGGCGGCATTGTCGACTCTTAAAAAAAAAACATTCAACTTTCTGCTTTCAGGTTCTCCTTCCGAGATCCTCGATCTGCTGAAGGAGGCGATGGAGGAGGAGATGGACAGCGTTGCCAACTGCCTGCGCAACACCTTCCTGAACAAGATCCCGAGCGAGGACGAGCTGAAGCACACGTGCCGCACCCTGGCGGAGAAGCTGTCCGGCGGGGAGGCCAACAGGAGCGACGCCAAGCTCGCGCTCATGGACGTGCTGGACGAGGTGTTGCAAGGTGAGGTCACATTGTAACTGCTGTACCCAACCAATATCGCTAGCGTGAATTTAGTGATGGATGGGTTGCTCTAAGGTTTCAAATTTCTCACTATCCTAACACCTGCCCTGGCGTTCCTAACGCTTGTACTCGCAAGTGGTATGAAAACCTTAGAGCAACCCAGATGTCGGCCCCCATCGCTAACTACCACTATAGTGTCGCCACCGATGGTGTCCCCCTAGTGATACCAATATTGGTTGGGTAGGTAGTAAGTGCATGTTTAACTTGCCTCTTTCTTGTACAGACGTGATGGAGTACGAGCCCGACGCGGACATGCTCTTCAACTACCTCCTGGTGGCGGCCTTGGCGGAGACGACGGACACCGTCGAGGCCAAGAACCTGAGCCCCTCTGAAGGTGCCTAGGACTATCTGAAAAAAAAAACTACCTAGATTTTTTCTGTTGTATACTTACTACGGCTGCTACTTACTACAGAGGAGCTTCGCGATCTGGCGCGCAGGAAGATGGTGGAGCTGGTGGAGCGCATCCTGGTGGAGGCCGACCTGCCGGACGAGGTGAACAAGCTCGGCGCCTACGGGCGGTCGCTGCCCGGGCTGCGGGAGCTGCTCGGGCTGCTGATGCGCCCGGACGGCGCCCCGGGCAGGCAGCTGCGGCGGCAGGTGGCCTTCCTCTTCGACTTCGACCAGGTGGAGCACACCACCGTGGTCGGGCTGACCCTCAGGGACATCCTGAAGGACGCCAGGCAGAAGCTGCGCCCCTGGGAGCTGGAGGGCAGGGCCGGGGCGCGCAGGAAGATCCGCGGCTTCCGCTGGGCGCGGCTGCCGGCCCTGGCCTACTCGCAGGCGTTCTGCTTCTACAAGGTGCTGCCGGAGCACACGGACGGACCGGCCATCGGACTGGCCTACGAGTGATCCAGCGATCGCACTCCACCATTCCACCATCTCTCTGGCCATGGGATGATCCACGGTATACACTACTACTACGACACTTCTTTGTCCTATTATTATTATTATTATTACAGTACTAGCAGTACTATATATTTATTTGTCTCCGCGAGAAAAAACACAAGTGTAGTTGTACGTAGTATAGTACAAGTATCCTGTCTGTTTGGTTTTGGTGCTCAAGTGCGTTGCTGATAAATTATGTTATTGTATTCGTCCTTTTTTTTGGTCTGCTTTTAATTATGTTGCTCCACGCGTCATTTTATTCTTTGTTTCCTTTTTGTTCCGTCTTTAAATGCGCTAATTAATACTGACATCCATCACATTGGTCTCTAGTATATAGTGTCGTAGTTGCCTAGTTACATACTACCCTACATGAGTTGGCAGATATGGGAATACTGTTATTCTAGGAGAACGTGCTGTCGTCCTCCTCCTCCGAGGAGATCGCCTGCTTCCTGCGGTGCTGCTGCGGGGTGGTGTCAGCCGTCCGGGAGAGGCTCCTCGTCTTCCTGGGAGAGGGAGGGAGGGAGGGCGAGAGTAGTAGAACGTTCTGATGTGGATGCAGTGTTGCCAGACCTTGCGAAAAAACGCAAGTCTTGGCGGACTGTATGTGACACGAGCTTTGCGCGTTTCTGAGAATGCGCATTCTGCGCATTTTCGGCATTTAATGCCCTTACCTGGTCCCTCTGGCGAAGGCCTCGATGGCCGCGATGTCGGCGGCGTGCGCGCGGACGTGCGCCCTCAGCAACATGGGCGAGGAGGAGGAGCCGGACGAGAAGACGACGGTGGGAGGAGGTGGAGGAGGATGACGGTGGTGGCGATGGAGGAGGAGGGGCGGCTGGCGGGCAGTGCCGTGCGGCTGGTGGCGAGCCGGGCTGAGCAGGATGGCCGGGACCGAGCCGACCAACTCGCCCTGAGACCGGCGCAGGATGCCGGAAGAGCGTGGAAGCTGCTGCTGCTGCTGCTGCTGCTGTTGTTGTTGGGGTTGCTGGAAGACCTTCCTTTGAGTGAGGAGTGGCGCCGAGGAGGGCGGCCGCGGCGTCGAGAGGGAGGAGGAGGAGGTCTGATTCCGCCTGCTGTGGGGGAGGGACGGTGACGACGACCCGAGGTCCCTCGCCGAGGAGGGTCTCCCTCCCAACCGGCGCCTCCAGTGCTGCTGCTGCGCGGCGGAGGCGGCGGCGGACGGCGACGCCTCCTCCTCCTCCTCCTTGTCCACCGCCCACGGGTTCCAGCTCCTCCTCTCCGACGTCGGCGTCTTCCTCGGGCTGCCGCCGCCGTGGGAGCCGAGGGAGGTGGCGCTGTTGCCGCGGCGGAGGAAGCTCGTGGAAAAGGACCTGAAGGAGTTGGCAATGGGATGCGAATTGTCATTCTTGTGTGGGGTTTTTTTTTTGCAAAATTTCGAGATTTAAATTTGCATTTTTTGGGGGGAGAAAGATTTGGGGAAAAATGGGTCGTTCCTCATTTCGTTTGAAGGAGGACGGAATAGCCAATCGAGGGAGACGGAAAAAATTTGCATTTCCACAACTTTCTCTCTCCTCTTCCCGTAAATACCTCTTTTCCTCGAGGGGGAGGAGGACGGACTTAATGGTCCGCCCCTTCCTTCGATCTCCTCTCATTTTCACTCAAACGACCGAATTCAACATTTTTCATCCGAAATAAATGATTTTAAATTAATCTCTACAGAAAAGGAAAATGGTCACTGAAGTTTTCCTCCTTCCGTGGTTCTTCTCCCTTTATTTTTGTACGTACTGGTACTACTACAGTACAACCACCTTGTACCGTAGTAGCCGTAGTACCCGACCAATATTGCCGAGGCATCATCCAGGTATTTGTCCGACTCCCCCATAGTAAGGTAAAACTCTGAGGTACGGATCAGACATAACTGGGACGAGAGCAACGATTTTACCTCGAAATACCTCGGTCGCTGAGGTCGCTGAGGTCGCCAATATTGGTCGGGTACTCTCTTCTCTTGGTAAATAAGATGTCGTGCCGGGATCTGGACACGCGATACACCTCCGCGGTAAGAACCTTAATCTAGTAGTCTTACTTGAAAAAAAAAACAACTCTTGGATGTCTCAAAGTTGGTCTTCATGCTGTCATGTGTATCATTCATGACTGAAGGAAAAAAAAAGTAGTTAATTACATCAAAATATTGACCTGCTTTTCTGCTGCTGTAATATCCTTTTTTTCTGCTTTTATTATCTACTAGCCACTTTGTGCACGAAATTCGTTTCACTTTTTCTCGATCGACTATTTATTCCCCTCCCCTCCCCTTCCTCTCCTTCCCTTTAGGTTGTTCTTTTCTTGTCGTGAACGATGTTATTAGGCCCCCCTCCCTTCTTTCCTCCTGAGGCCTCAACTCACTTTTTCCTCTCTTCGCGTGTGGAGGAGGAGGAGGAGGAGGAGGAGGAGGA
>JAAUYM010033681.1_pt1 | contig 11669 bp, 15 predicted proteins | sample 7278001 | NCBI WGS metagenome assembly JAAUYM01 (sample SAMN14350224, study PRJNA611818) | marine sediment metagenome | isolation source: surface marine sediment (1.8m) | place: French Polynesia: Moorea | collected 2018-08
CCCCCTCCAGACGCGCTTCTTTCTGGGCGACGGTGTACACAATCGGTCTGCTGAAGCTCCACGTCGGATGGGTGCTCATCCCGCTCTCCATCAGCGCGTACTTCAAGTACAGGAAGATCAGGAGGAACCGGAACAGGACAAAGCGGCCGCCGCCCGTCAAGGAAAGTGGGTTGGAGATGGGGGGGGGGCAGGGTTGCCATGATCGTCAAACGTCGAAATTCCTCGATCTGTCCGCCCCGCCATGCAGGTGACGGACCTCCCCCGCTGGGTGTACTTCCCGGACACCGAGCGGGTGGAGTGGGTGAACCGGCTGCTGAGGCAGGTGTGGCCGAGCGCCCGTGCGGCGGTGTCCCGGGCGCTGTCCGACGCCACCGACGAGGGGGGGGCGCTGCACGGGTACGCCTTCCACAGCACCTCGCTGGGCGACGTCTGCCCGCAGCTGGGCGGGGTCAAGGTCTACGCAAGGCACCAGTCGGCCGCTTCGTCGTCTTCGCTGGCCTCCCGCGGGGAGGTGGTCCTCGACGTCGACCTCACCTGGGCCAGCGCGTGCGACCTCGACCTCAGGCTGGCCGGGCCCAGGGTCAGGGCGTCAGTCAGAGACCTGTGCCTCTCAGGTGCAAGTCCATAAAAAAACTCCGGAATATATCATTTTACTACCTATAAGTTGGTGTTCTTAATTGCAGTTATGCCAAAACAAAACTATTCGTACAGAATATTTGTTTCACAATAGCCTTAAAAAAAGCGTATTATAATGAATATTTTATATTCACAAAAGTATTGTTTATAGCGGAAAGAAGGATTCAGTGTTTTTTTGGTGGATATATGCCATACGGTTCTGGATGATGTTCAAGGGCGATAATCCCCTTAATGTTTCCCTTCTCTCCGTTCACAGGCACGCTGCGCATCGTCCTGAAGCCCCTGCTCCGCGACATGCCGCTGGTGGGAGGAGTCTCCGTCGCCTTCATTGTGAGACCAAGGATCTACTTGTACCACTTGCTCTTGTTGCTCTGGTGGTGAAAAAGGAAATATCTTTTTTTTTAAGGCTGCCCCGCGAATCGACTTTGACCTCGGAGGCGTGGCCAACGTGGTAGACATGCCCGGACTGGCAGGACTGGTGAGGTAGAGAGAGAGAGAGAGAGAAATAATACTGTATACGGCATTGATCCTTTAAGCGATCTTGACTGGTTATGATACGCCGGGTTCCCTTGTCAACAAATTGCAGGAAGATCCTGGTTGAGCAGATCTGCCACTACGCCGTCGTCCCAAGGTCCGTGTTCATCCCGTTGGCAGAGGAGGAGCAGCTCAGGAAGGAGGCGGAACATGTAAGAAACAGAGTTAGGGGAAAAATATTACACGTTCTTTTATTACGGGTACTGTACCACGTAATGTGTACTTGCACATTAAATCTTTTGTGTGACGATTAATAGGGACAGTTGTTCACTAAATGATTCTAAGATTGATTGAAATAAAGGGTACTAGTAAAAACATACAGTTGTTAGGAAGCTTTCGAATGATTTCCTCCTTTCTTTGCAGTTGTCCAAGCCCAAGTTCACTCCGCTGGGCCTCCTCCGGGTCGGGGTGATCGAGGGGAGGAACCTGGAGGCCAAGGACGTCCGCATCATGGGCAAGGCCACCTCTGATCCGTACGCCCTCGTCAGGTTTGAGGTGGAGGCGCCGGGCAACCTGCTGCTCTGGTCCTGCGAGAGGCGCTCCGAGGTGAGGAAGAAGACGCTGACCCCGCGCTGGGACCTGTGGGCGGAGCAGCTGGTGGCCATGCCGACGGAAGGGAACGCGGAGAAGACGGAGACGGAGGGCTTCGTCAACGTGGAGGTGTGGGACTGGGACAAGAGCTCCGGAGACGACTTCATGGGAAGGGTGAGTGTTTTTGTAACATGGCAGCCGGGATTTTTTTCTTAAGGTGCAGTGACTTTTCAATCCAGATTCGCTTGCCGCTACAGTCGTTGAGAAGTGCGGCGGGAAAAGGAGGAATTTGGATGGATCTGGTGGATGCCAAGAAAGGAAGTGTGAGTGAAAAATGTAATTTTGTGGGCTGTGCAAAGCTGCACTTCATTGAAAGCTTTAGTTGTTTTTTTTTTTAACCAGCGCCGCCGACTTTCCAGATTCTCCTCGAGTCCGAATGGTTGGCGTTGTCTTCAGACCCCACTGACTACGACAAAGACGACGACTACGACAACGAGGCCGTCGTCCGGTCCACCTCCGGGGGCAAGGAGGGCCTCTGCACGGCCGTCGTCAGCGTCTTTGTCGACTCTTGCCGGAACCTGGACAGCGGGAGAAAGGGCCGCCGGGCGCCCAGCCCGCAGGTGCACCTGTGGACCAGCGGCCGCGACCCGGTCTCCTCCTCCGTGGCCCACTACTCCCGGGACCCGGTCTACGAGGAGGAGTTCGCCCTCCCGGTGTCCAACCCGACGGCCGACTGCCTCCACCTGAAGGTGTCTGACGAGCGTGGTCGCGGCGCCTCCCTCGGGGAGGCCCGGCTGCACCTCAGCGACCTCCTCACCCGTCCGGACTCCTCCTCCCTCCGGACGGGGCAGCCTGTCCCGCTGGAGGCCAAGGACGGGGGCGGGGGAGGGGGAGCCGGGGGAGGGGACAGCGGCGGGTGCGCGTTCATCGCCGTCGACATCGCATTTCCGGTGCGCAGTAGCTGACCATGCAGACGGCGGTGCTGCACCACCTCATTCTCGTTTTTTGTACCAAGAAATGCCACTGCTTTTGTGCTATGTACTAGTATATTGTAGTATATACTCGTACTACAGTATTTTTTTGTCTCAGAATTTCTTTCCTGCGATGTATTCTGATTTGCTTGTCACTCTGAGGCACTTAGCTTCTGCTGTTAAATAATGTGAGAAATGCAAAATATAGGTACTACTCGTACCGACAATCTACTGCGTAGAGAGAGATGGATATACCATGTACTGTAGTATAGTGGCGCGAAAAGATGTTTTAAAATTCTGGTGCGTTTTATTATTTACCGTATTATTATTTTTATTGCAGATCTTTTTGGGTAAAGGCTTTATTAAATAGGCTACTCCTTTACTCTCTCCACTTCTTCCTCCTTTGCCGCCTCCTCCGCCTTGCCCCCTCCCCCGGTGCCCTCGTTGATTTCCCTGCCCATCCTATCCACCAGCAGCTTCCTCCTCTGGGTGAAGACGAAGAAGTTCGCTGCGGCCAGCGCCAGCCCGATGGCCGCACCCAGCAGCAGGAAGGCGGACGGGTAGGTCTCGATGGTGGCGTCGTACAGCTCCCGGAAGGCCGGGTTGCTGGCCAGGGGAACCGTCGCGGCAAAGAGGGCGATCACGGTAAACACCGTGCCGACCTGATACGGGGGTGGGGGGTGGGGGTAAAGGATTGTTATCACTGGGGGGGAAGGGACAACTCTTTGTCTTTTTGTCTGACCTCCTCGCTGGGAATGGTCTTTGTGAGCAGTGCTCTGGCCGTGGACCACTCGCACATCCGCATGAAGAGGATGGTCTGCCCGAGGTACATCTGCCACAGCTCCTTCGCCAGCGCCTATACATACGGATGATGGACATTGTTGGAGGGAGAAGGAGAGAAAACGAACCCTTTAAAGTGTACGTATAGACAATAGTATCACCATGACGGTGTTCCCTGCGCAGTAGAAGAACTGTATGACGGTGAGGGTGAGCGCGTCGTGGATGTGGAGCCTCTCGCTCAAAACGGGGAGGACGACGAAGAGGCCGATCATGCTGGTGAACTTGTCGTAGGAGGTGTAGTACGAGCTGGAGGTGCCGTCAAAGTCCTCGAACACCAGCGTCTGGTACAGGTAGAGCGGGGAAGTCTCGTTGACCAGAAACCAGTAGGTGGCATAGACGAGGAGCTGGACCCACATCAGGAGGCGCAAGTTGCGCGGGCGGCGCTTCAGCATCGCCTGGAAACAGTTGAATTTAGGTAGCTTAAGGTTACAATTGGTGTGTCAATACCCTGGGTACATCCTTGCCTGCGCGACTTTGTACAGCGGTTCCACGATCGAGAAGTAGAAGAAGTCTTGAAGTCTGGCGTAGCGGGACGGCTTCTCCCCCGCCGCCAACGCCTCCAGCTTCTTCTTGGACGAGACCTTCCTCTCCGGCTTCGCCCTCTCCGGCTCCCTGACGACCAAGACCAGGTAGAGGAAGGATCCCGTCATGATGACGATCTGGAGGGAGAAGGTGCCCAGGTAGTCGATCCCTTCAAAGACGACTGGCGACAGGAGGAGACCGGCCATGAAGGCCATCACCTCGAAGCCGTCGTAGCGGGCCAGGCGGGAGGCGCGGCCCTCCTATCGTCATAAAAGGTGTTGAAAATTAGGGAAAAGAAATTCCTCCTCCTCTCTCTCTTGCCTGATCCGTGATGGCCGTCCCGTAGGTGTAGTAACCGAGGTAGTAGACGGCGCTGCCGCCAAGGTACTGATAGAAGTTGATCGTGTAGTAGAACTCCAGCGGAAGCGTCTCCAAGTAGATGTAATTGACTACAAAGACAGAAAAAAAGGGGGGGGAGCTTTCATTGTAATTGTCGCCAAACCCGGTGGCAACAAAGTGCCAGACTTAGCATGAAGACGGATGATATGACAGCTCCCGATATGGGCAGGATGAGGAGCGGCTTGAGCCCGACGTGGTCCGAGATGGGTCCGGCCACCAGCGAGTAGGCGATGCCCGGGGCCTGGCCCAGCCAGCTGGACACCTCCTGGAAGTCGTTCACACGTTTCTGCACCTGAAAGGCGTCATGCCCTTAATAACAGCTCATCAAATGTGAGAATCGTTAGCTTCAAGTGTAGTAAGAAAGGAACCCCCCCCACAAACTAAAAAACCCCATTATCCGGAGTACACTGTACTGTACATTAGTACACTACATTCACGGAAGTCTCAATCTGGAAAGGACACTGTTCTTTCCCCTTTTTTTGTATGACCTTTGTGTAGCTTAGAGAGTGCGTTCAACAAGAAAATTTACTCAATAATCAATTGAGAGCAATACATTTGTAGCGTCATTTATAAATTATAGATTTAAAGTGCATGAGTTTAAAAGATATTTTGAAGAACCTTATGTACAGTACGAGACAAAATAATGCCGACTCTTCTCAGATTTGCTTCAATGACTAGAAGAAATTTAATGTTTTGATATTATTCATTTGATTTTAAACCTTTAAAGTATGATGCTAAGTGCATTACACAGAAGAACTTATGTTACTGTCAAAAGTTTCTAAGTTGCCTCATTTAAACAATATTGTTTTTTGAGGTTTCTTTCCACGTCGGAGACTTCCTTGACTACTGCACTGCGGTGCACATCGATTTATTTGAAAACTAAGAAGGCAAACCGTCAAATGCACAAAAATATTCAAATGTGCTGATGTGCGTCGCCATGGCTGAATTCAGAAAAAGCGAATATCTCTGCGATGCAGTGGTGGAAGCCAGTGATGGAGCAATTTTCAAGGTCCACAAGATTTTCCTGGCGGCGGCAAGCCCCTACTTTGAGAGGATGTTTCACTGGAAGGACTGCACAGAGAGCTTGCCCAAGGTTCAAGTTGCCATGGACAGCCGAGCATTGGAAACGATAATAGACTGGATCTACTCCCAGGAGATAACCTTCTCCAGCGCCTTTGAAGCCATGCAGTACCTCTCGAGAGCCAAGAGAATCGAGCTTCCGCAACTGAAGGAGATCTGCCAGGCCACAGTGATTGAGAAGACAACCTCTGACAACGTCTTCAACCTGTGGCAGATGGCGAGGAAGGACCACCTTGCCGACATCCAGGAGCACTGCTTCTCGTTTGTGGCACGCAACTTCCACCGCATGCACGAAACCCACGCCTCGGACTACCTGAGCGTGCCGTACGATACCTTCATGGCCCTGCTGGAGACCGACCGACTTGTCACAGCCTACGAGGAGGACGTCTACGGCCTGGCAAAGCTGAAAACCTCCGACCCAGATCTCACGGAGGAGGAGAGGACGAGCATACTAAAGCTGGTGCGATTTCCCCTGTTCGCAATCGGGCAGGAGACTCCTTCCTCCCTGGATACCAAGCTGGAGTTGATGAGGCACCTGCAGACTTCCTGGAACGTCGTCAAGTCGGTTTGGTCCAACGGCCCTCCCCAGGTGCCGGCGAGAGACCCCATCTCACTGCAATACATCGTGGTGGAGAAGAAGTACAGTCAGGGCATAGGGATCTGGGAGTGGAACTCGAGGCTGGACGAGGTCCATGAGCGGCTGCTGTACGGTCACGGGGAGAACGTCTTTGTCCGGAGCTGCTCTGAGTCGCTGTACAGGGGCAAGGAGATGGTCATCATGGTGGTTAAAGGCCATGGGGCGAGCCTGTACTCTAACTACCTGCTCGCCGTCGATGTGCGGTCATGGAAGGTGAGAAATCTTCCTGGGATTGCCCACAAGACGATCAATCCTTTGAGGATAGTGGCCACCGAGCAGAAGCTCTACCTCTTTCACGACGAGTTCAGCCGCAACGTGGGAGCAGCAAACTTTAACCATCTTATATTTTTGAGCTCGTATAATGACGACAAGCACATGTGGGTAACAATGAGACTCTATTCCTTGTCAGACATGATGAGCCCAACAATTTTCTCGTTGAGTAGTGGCGTCTTTATGATGTTGGAGACGACCTTCATGAAGCTCAATGAGAACACGTTCGAGTTTGAAGAGCATGCGCCTATTCCGGATAAAATCCGGAGACGATTCTTCAGATGGTGCACCTGGGACGACATGCTGATAATCTGTGGAGGATGTCGCCCTGATCCCTTCGCGACATTCCAGAAGTCATGCAATGCAGTTGATCTGACGACTCTGACTGTGTCTAGCGACCTAATCGCAGACATGCCCAATCTTTTAAACAGAGCAATTTGTGTGTCTCAGAGTGACAATGGCCTCATGGCTTGGTACTATGGTTATGGGTTCTCCTCCAATCTTGGACACCTTACTCCCTTTTTTTATTGCCCAAAGCAGAAGAAGTGGAGGCCAAGAACCCCCAAACTAAACGGACTACCACTGCAGCACGTGCACCTTGCTCGTGCCGTCACCTTTCCCTCGCCCAACATGGGACCCATTCAAAGAGAAAAGGACTATACAATATCATCAAAAATTTTGCAACACTTGGTGAGTTCCATCGCCCTTTCTACCACTATTGCTTCATCTCTTTGCAAAAGTATAATCTTGAAAAAATAACGTGTTTCGTACCTTACGTACGTTACCAACCTACTGTAACATAACATAACTTTTTTTGCCATCTCGTGAAATTCAGGAAGAAACGAAATTTGAACTAAAAAAATAAAGGTGAAAAATAAGTGTTGTCTCTCCCCTGCAAAAAAGGCTCCGAAATGCACAGGTAATGCAAATATCTTATTGGATGCTCTTTTTTTCCTGGTTGGATCTCTGTCGTAGTTGAGTTTTTACTCATGCTGTTCCGATATATCCTATCTCTTCAACTCCTCCATACAGCACTGACGTGACTCTTAAGCACATTGGACACGAACGAATGGGACACACCATCTCAGAACGGGAGGCAGGAAGACACAACTTGTCAGTCCGTATTAAGCACTCCAGAGCTTAAGGAACTCACTCCCGCACAATGGAAGAAGACGCGACGACGACGGCGTCCACCGCCCTGGTGGTGGACCATCCCTCGCGGGAGCCGTCGCTGAACGTGCGCATAAAGGACCAACAATGAGTGTGACGATAAGTTCTCGCGTTTTTCACGACATTCCAAAAGGTGCCGGAAGAGCCGTCGGAGGACGAGGAGGAGGACGAAGACGTCGACGACGACGGCGACGAGGCGGAAGAGGAGCTGAGCGAGCTCGGTGCGGCCAAAGTGCTCTCCGACCACCGCCCGCCGAGGGGAGGGAGGACGACTCCGATCACCTTCTTCACGGCCGTGGGTATCGCGCGCTGGATGGCCAGGGCGTACGGATACGTAAGCAAGAAGAAGGCGCTCTATAAGAGCCAGGACAAGGTCAGCGAGATGCATTTATGGGCAAGTTGTCGTAAGACATATGTACTAGTAGTGCGTACGTCCCTCTTCGTCTTCTTTTTTTTCGTTGTAGCTCCACCAGCAGACACTGCAGATGGACTCGGTGAGGTACCTGAAAGATCTGACGGTAAGGAGTCCTCTCTTTGTCAGAAAGCCTGTCTCCGACGGCAGCCAGCGGCGGAAGAGCCTTGTCAGTGACAGCGGCGGCGGCAGCGGAGAGGGTAGGAGCAGGAGCAGGTGCAACAGCGGCAAGAGCGACAGCATCCTTTTGGTGCCCGATGACGAAGGAGGGATAGGAGGAGACGGAGGCGGCCAGAGGAGGAAGAGGCTGACTGCGGCGGCGCCCGCGGACCCCAGGACACACCGGTCCAGATCCTCGTTCGAACTCAAGAGGATATTTTCCAGGTGCTTTTATTACAACTGTGGGGTCATCCGACTCTTTTTGCTTAGTTTGCGATTCTGCTGATTGTCCAGGGCAAGCAGGTGTTCTCTGTTCCGCCCAGCATCTCCCCTCCCTCCGGGCAAAGTAGTCGTCAGAGAAAAAGACCAAGAAGAGGACGACGACAAAGCCGGCGGCGTTTCGGCAACGGAAGGAGGCAAGCTCGAGGCGGGTGAAGAATTTTGACCTTGTTCGATTGTATCCCTCCTACTCCTTTGCCACGTAGTTCTGATGGGGATTGAGCAGTACGACCAGGAGCTGATCTGTCAGTGGTGGACGCAGAGCTACAGCGGTGATGAGGATGAGGACTACTACAGGTGAATGGATCTTCCCTACCACGGAGATGGAGATGCAACATGCAGATAAACGGAGGACTTTTTTGTCTTAGGGCGTACAGCAGGGAGCTAATCAGGCAGTCGAGGCAATACTTCTGGACGGAACAGCAACTGGAACCCCTGGCTGCGTGGATGTAGCCTGAGCTGGTGCTGGCTCCCTCCCAAATTCAATAAGAAAAATGGACAATTAATTGCTTCAGGAGGTCTGCAACTAGGACAGGTCTAAAATGGTCTAAAATGCTATCAAAAACTGGGCACGATTTTGTAGATGATTAACTGTATGAACAAGTAGTTGACAGGTACACCTTCATTCTTAGCTCGTGTAATAAACACAGGTGAAAAAGAAGTTTCAACTTCCAGGATACACTATTGAAATTTTGGAAATTGCAACAGTACAAAACACAATTTACCTCAATCTGTTCGTCCTCGTAGTCCTGCAGGTTGTCGCAGACGGTGTCGTTGTAACCGTACTCGTACTTGCAAACCTTTTGGCAACACGGAGAGAGAGAGAGAGACCATTTTTTTGCCATCACTTTTTATTGTATACACCCTGTCGGACCTTCTCCATCTGGAGGTTTGTGTTGAGCTGAGCGCCGGAGACCAGCGCCGTCCCGAAGCAGTACAGGAAGTGCATTGGCTCGATGGTCAGAGAACGGACGTACCACGAAAACCATTTGACGAATCTGCCCGGAGGGTGGTTGCTACTATGTACTATACGTAGTACTATAATTAGGAAAACTCGCACCTGTCAGAGAGAGCTTTGATTTTCCCCATGATCAACCTCCAGTGTTCTTTCGCCACTACTTACTGTTCTGCTAGCTTGGGATGTTGTCTGCTCTCTCCTTGCAAACTTCTATCGTCACCTTTCACGCAAGAACGCTTGGTGGGCCTTAAATAATCAACTTGCGGTTTCAAGGGAGCAATAAGAATTGCGTACGTAACGGGGGCGGAAAGGCTCGCCACCTTTCGAAAAAGAACACAATTCCATCACTTGCCGTGCGCGATGTACCTATTAATTTGACATTAGCTTTTTTTTTTTTTACAAAAATTGTCGTAAAGACTACATTTATTATTACTTTTTTTTTAATCGTCAACTGGAAGCAGCTACTGTGGGGTAACGCAAATTAAGTTACATTAAAATACTGTCATGATCGCGCCATCGTAGCAAAAATGGAAGATATGGTAGTGTGTCAGTGCACACAAGTAGCCGTCGCTTAGGCGGAAGACGGTGGATGAGCAGGTGAGTAGGAGAAGCCGGGTTGGGTCGACTTGGCCGTGGGAGCGCCACCAGCGTTCGGCCTCAAGACGCTGAAATTTATTGGAAAAAGTTTAGAAAGTTGGAACATTTAGAACATTTACTAGTAGAACATTGGAAAACTGGCGAGAGGTGCTAATTCCAAATTTCTACTTATACTACTAATTAGAACCCTTAAAACACCGTGCTAGGTACGTTTTAAGAATATTTACGGCAATAATAACAGTACCATTTAATATGACATTTCAACAGGAGCCATTTAAATACCGCTTAAGCAACTTTTTTCAACGCTTAAAAAATGGTATTTCAATGGATGGCGTTGAGATACCATCAAAACGGTATCTCAACGGTTCTAAGTATCAGTACAAGTGATTACTACTACATTTTTACCCCCCCCCCACCCTCCTGGCGCACCTGCTTCCCCCCTTGACCAAGTCCGGGTGGAATGACGCTCCGGCCTTGTCCCCGTGTGCGTCTCTCATGTGCACCGAGAGGACGGACTTGGTGGAGAAGTAGGCCGTGCAGTACAGGCACTTGTAGCTGTTGGCCCCTCCCAGAGCATGAGATGCCATGTGGCGCTTCAGATTGCAGTGCTGAAAGAAACCTTCAAGTGGGGGAAGGAGGCAAAAAAATGTGTTTTATTGGTAAAGTGGAGGGGAAAAAAATCCAGCAATCTGCTCACCCCATCCACAAATGTCGCACTTGTAGGGCTTCACCCCGGAGTGCGAGAGGATGTGCCTCTTCAGGTAGGTGGTCTTGGTGAAGGGCTTCTGGCAGATGGGGCACTGCAGGTTCTTGGCCATGCCGTTGCCCACGTGGATCCTCCTGTGGACGGCCGGAAGAGCAGCGGACGCGCCTCCGCCCTGCTGCCCCATCCTCCCTCCCAGGGACACCACCGGGCGGCTCTTCCCGATGATCCTGCTGGAGTGCGCCAGTCCGTGTAGCGCGCCGGCGCTGACGCCGACGTGGTGATGGTGGTGGTGGTGGCGCATCGCCACGGCTCCTCCCTGCACCGCGCCCACTCCTCCCCTTCCCCGCCCGCCGGCCACCCTGGCGGCCACCCCGAGGCCCTTGGGGGCGAGGTGGAAGGCCGTCCGCACCCCCCTCCTGTGCGGGAGGCGGTCGTCCAGCTTCGGGAAGATCTCGCAGCAGACGCTGTTGGCCACCCCGACTACGGTGGCCGTCACCTGGACGTCTCGCCAGGACAGGGACACCAGCGGCTTCGTCGCGTCGGGGGACTTGTTGGTGACGTCGGCGTCGGCGTCGCCGCCGCTGCCGTCGCCGTCGCCGTCGCCGTCGCTGTCGCCGTCACCCAAGGAAACGCCGACTTTGTCCTCCGCCACCATCTTGGTTTGTTTGTTACCTGGGCAGCTGGGCTTGGCCTATCTTGCCCTGTGTACTACTGACCAGGGTTGCTAGATGCTCAGAGGGACCAAATGCCAGTTTAGCTTCTTCAGAATGCCAGTATTATGCCAGCCAATGGTCATGTCACTTCTAATACAGATAGCCCCTCGATAATTCGACAAATTCGGTTGCCAGCCAAAATGTCGAATTAGCGAGGGTTGTCGAATTAGCGAGGGGCTATCTGTATTAGAAGTGACATGACCATTGGCTGGCATAATACTGGCATTCTGAAGAAGCTAAACTGGCATTTGGTCC
>JAAUYM010060780.1_pt1 | contig 11668 bp, 13 predicted proteins | sample 7278001 | NCBI WGS metagenome assembly JAAUYM01 (sample SAMN14350224, study PRJNA611818) | marine sediment metagenome | isolation source: surface marine sediment (1.8m) | place: French Polynesia: Moorea | collected 2018-08
AGGAAGAATCGTGTCGTCATATGTGTGTGTGGGGGGGGGGAATGATTTTTGTTCGGGAGGGGGGTTATTTCATTTTTTCCCCTCTTCTGCCCTAACCTTCTTCACAACCCAGTTTTGTCTGCAGACAGAATGAGCATTGCAATTTAGGTAGGTGGTTGTCGTTGTCATGGGTGGGATTGGATTCTTGGGGTTTTTTTTGGGTGGAATGGAAAACTTTCCTGATATCTTACGTTTCCTCGTTTCTCGTCGTCAGCGCCCACTTTTCTCAGTCGGAATGACATGAAAAAAAAATTAGCAAAAAAAACCCCACAACTTTGTCACCTAAGGAGAGAGAAAAAAAAGGCTAGAACCAGACAACAATTCGCCTCTAATGTATGTATGTACTAGTACATGTAGTATGATAATAATTATGTTTATGTCGATATACTAAAAGTCCTACTCTATTCCCCCGCGTACCTCAAGCTTTTTTTAGGGGTGGGGTGGAGGAAAGAGAGGAAATTGAAAGAGATTTTCTGGTCGAAACTAAAAAAAAAAAATCTTGTCCTAATTCGGGGAAACCCTCAGCAGGTTTCCTTTACGTCGTCTCCATCGCCTGGAGATGCTGTTCTTCGTTGTCGTCAATCTCTTCCTCTTCCTCCTCCTCCTCCTCTTCATCCTCTACGTCGTCCACCTCTTCCTCCTCTTCCTCCACCTCAACATCGTCGACCTCCTCCTCCTCCTCCTCCTCTTCCTCCTCCTCCTCCTCCCCTCCTCCTTCCTCGCTGGGTGCCGGCGTTCTGGATCCTCCGTCGCTGGACGGTGACACCACCGGGCGATCGAAGAAGCCCTCGTCCACGTCGGAGGTGCCGTTGGTCGACCCCGAGGAGCTGCTGCTGCCGCCGCCGCCGCCGCCGCCGCTGCTGCTGCTCGTGCCGCCTGCGGCGGCCGCGTCCGCGGCCAGCTTCTGGGCGGCGGCTGCGCCGGCGGCCTTCTTCTCCAGCAGCTCCAGCACCTTCTCCTCCACGTTGTCTCCGCCCGCGGCGTCGTGGGAGGAGCACGGCTTGTAGCTCTTGGCGTCGACGGCCGTCTCCCCGCCCAGGCCGCGGTAGACCACGCAGCAGCAGATCTTTTCCCTTTGGATTAAAATAAAGGAAGGTTGAAGTAAAATTTAGCACTTTTTGCAACCTGCAAGTTTCCCATGTTTTCTTTTAAAGTCAGAAAATGCAATTTTAAGACACGACTTCTTTCATTTGTCAAAAATTACTAGCACCACGCAATTCTTACCATAAAAAAACCTTTTTTTAAATGCATATCTTTTTTTGAAAAAAAAACACGCATGGAGTTTCTTACCACTAAAACCTACTTCTACCTAAACGGCAGAAACACACAATTTTTTTTATCATATCAAAAGTTTGAAAAGCGCAGAGCAGTTAAAAAAAAAAAAAAAGAGACGCATTTCCTGCATATGAAAAATTGCCTGACTCACTTCTTCCAGTACGTCGGGTCGAGCACGAGCGCGACGTCCCCTCCCACGGTCATCCTCTCCATGGCGGAGGGCCGCCGGCGACGGATGGACGACTTCACCGGCTTCCTCAGCGCCCTCTTCCTCTTGTAGACGTGCTTCCTCTTCAGGACCTTCTCGGGGGTGTCCGCCGCGGAGTCCTGCTCGCTCCTCCTGACCTTGGCGCCGCCGCTCCCGTTCTTGTTCCTGGCGGCGGACTTGATGCCGGGCCCGCTCCTGGCGTCGACCACGTGGGACCAGTTGCGGTTGGACCCCTCCGGCAGCTTGAGGAACCTCTTGACCAGGAGGACGCAGGCGTTGCAGATCTCTCCGGACCTGACCTCGTCCTGCAGGTCGAAGCATCGCTCGAAGACCGGCTCGTACCGCTTGCTGTCCGTGAACCTAGAGCTGGAGAGAGAGAGAGAGAGACAAAGACTCCGATTAGCCAAGTCCTGACGTCAGACGTGAAAAAGGACATGGGCCTCTTATCAGACTGCATTTTCCTTTGGAAGGAACAGGAAGGAGAAAAGCCCTTGAAAAACCTACTTTTTTTGCCCTTTGTCTAGGTGCGTGTCAATATATCGATGCACGGAACAAAGGCAGAGACGTTTACAGTATAGATCTCTGCTTTTGAACATCATAGAACCTACAACAACGTTGCCAAATTTGCATTTTCCCTGCACTTTCTTATACGTAAACTACAGCATGGTCTTGCTTAGCTGCTGACCGTCGACTCATGCTACACATAGCGGAAGTCGACTGTACTGTAGTACATAGTAGTACAAACTACGTGCGCAATCAATAAATCCTGATGATGATGCCACGCCCTTTGTCGACAGACCGCGTGTCCAAGCAATTCTGTCCCCCCCAAATCGATTTTTTTTTTAAATAATAAAAGTCATGTAGCAGTTCTAGCATAATAAACTCCTAAATATAAAAAGGCATGTGGTCATAAAAACCGGCGGCCTATTTTCGTGAGCGCATTATGGCTCGTTAGTGAACCTAAAAAAAAAAAAACTGTGTCATTGGAACACACTTGAACACGCAGTCTGTCCGAAGAGACAAAGAACAGATATTGCTTGCTGTTCTAGTGCGGGGGTAAAAATTGACTGGTTCTTCTTTTTTTTCCACGCCTTACCTGCTTGATTTGGCCTTGCAGATGCAGCATCCGTTGACGGAGCGGAACACCTTCGGCTTGTGGAACGTGAACATCTTCCTGGAAGTGCCCTCTTTCCTCTTCTGGTAGATAGTAGTTAACAAACCTGCAAAAACGACCAAAATATCTTCAGATTTACTACACAACACTACGTTTCCCGAACACGGATGAAGAGCAACTGAGATGAGTTGGGAGGATGGGCGACGATGCAAAAAGTGCTTCCTCTCCTCCTCTCTGCTTATCGATCCAGCCTCCCACCCCTTACAAACAGACGCTGCTTTTAACCTTCAAAATCGGAGGGGGGAGGGGGGGAGGGCGGGGAAGAGAGAGAAGGAGGACCGGGAAAGAAAGACTCGCCGCACAAAGAAAACTCTACTTTCCACCCCTGGCAGAATGGCGTGAAGCTTGCTTTCCCTCCCTTCCCTTCCCTCCCTCCCTCCCTCCAGACCCAGCCGGCACATTGACCTACTTTCTACACACCCTCCTCCTCACCCTCCCCCAAACCCCTCCCTCTCCTCCTCCCCTCTCTTCCGTATACTTTTGGTTAGGGGTGGGAGGAGGCGGCTGGAAGTACGTAGAAGAGGGAGGTGGCAGTGCTGCCAGATGGTCAGAGACGTTTTCTTTGAGGTCTCGAGGGCCAGACAAGAACGTAGTTATAAAACAAAAATGGGGCATACTATGCGAATCTTTTTGCTTTAAAAAATCACATTGGGTTCCTATTGTTAGGAAAGTGCCCTCGCCTTCTTTTTTTTTTTTTGTCAGATAATCTGGCAGCGCTGGCTGCTGGCCCCAGGGAGGAGAAGTTTCCTCCACTGACACAGAAAGGCGTCGCTGCTGGCTGCAACCCGAGATGAAGAAAGAAGGAAAGAAAGCAAGGGAGACAAAAAAGCAGTCGACACAGATCGACTTGTGCCACAAAAAAATGAAAACCTCGTTCAGGGCCGTTCACTGGTCTCTTTTTTTTTTTTACTGCAGGGTGTAGGATACAGAAGAATTCAACTATATAGTAAAAGAACTGTATATATATAATCTATTATATATTGCTATAATTATTAATTTTATGAACTGTGTCCATTACAGCGACTCTGCTATGTATTAGTAAACTTTTAATCTGCCGACCAGTAACTTTACTATTATAAAGTTCTACTGTATGCGACAAAAAAAATGTAACGGCAAAAAAAGTGAGGATCAATACAGTATGTAACAAGAGCGCTGCTTCTGGTGCTGCTCCTGCTGCTGTTGCTGCTGCTGCTCTAGCCTTGAGAACAGGAAGGAGGATGGTTCACAAAAAAGAGGCCTCTCATCTATGGAGGAGAGAAGGGAGACCCACATTTCCACTTCTTTTTGTATGAGACAAAAAAAACTAAATGAGGGCAAACGCTACATGTTGAGGTCTCATGTTGTTCCCTGTGGAGTTTTGTCCACAGCCTTTCCGCATAATGAGCCTCGAACACCCCTCGGCAATATTGATCGGGTCCATCCAGTGCGCGCTGAACGAACTTTGGAAACGGAGGCAAGAACAACGTAGAACAGAATGTATAGAAAAAAAACTGTAAACACATTGCAAATCCCCATAAAACTATTTGACTTCCTTATACGAGAAAACTCAGCAAAAAGTGTACGTACCACACACTTTGCTTATGTTATATATGTATGCACACGTATACAGAATGTACACTACTAGGATTTTTTTGTCCAAAAATGCAGCTGTCTTTTCTAGAGGGGAAAAAAGCCCTCAAAAATCAATCCGTGCACAGAAGCAGGTACCCTGTACTGTGTGTAAAAATCTGAAAAATCACCCTCTCCCTTCCTTCATTCTCCTCTCTAATGCTTCCCTCTTCCTTCAGTCAAAATGTTGCAGCAGCTGCAGAATTTTGCTTTTTTTTCGACTCCTCCCCCTCCCCTCTTGCCACAAATTTACACCCGGCACTTCCTGCTTTGCATAATAGCACACGAGTAACGTCGAGTAGCAGAAAAAGTCTTAGACCATGTTGGCTAAAAACTATGTTAAAGCAAAGAGTGTTAGTTCACTCCTCATCTCTGCAAAACTCTTTTGTTTTCCAGCAGCAAAACGTACGTTACAGCGTATGTCTTCTCCTGCCTCCCTTTTGGCGAATGTGGGGAAATAGCAAGTTGCGCAATAACGCGGCAAAACTCACCTCCTTCCTCACCTAACAAAGCGGACCGGACCCACCCTCAGCACTGTCAATAAAGTGTTGTTTTTCTGCGATATAGTATATTTGGGAATACCTCGTGCGTTTGTGTGTGTCGCAAGCCGTTGCACAAAGGACTGGCGCCGGGGGGGGGGCTTGAATGCATGCCTTGCTTCCTCCTTCTCTCTTTCTCTGGAAAAACAGAGAGGCCGGCTCCTCCTCCTCCTCCTCTTCTTCTTTCTCAGCTTCCTTTCCCCTCCACACCCGCAGCTGGCCACAAAAAAAACAAAAAAAAAGACCTCGTGCGTGGTCTCGAGCAGGGAGGCTGTAAGTGCAACCACGCCGTGGCTCTGCCAGAAGAAATGACAGTCGGCGAAAAGTGCTCCTCTCAAGTCAGGACAACGCTTTGGGGGAGGGGGGGCTCACAGTAGAAGCTTACAACGCTTCATACGTGTCCCTAAAGTCGCAAATGTACCTTCTTCATGTTGCTGATCCTGCTGCTGCTGCTGCTGCTGCTGAGTAGGCCCAAGTCGGGCCTTGCCGGGCGGGGCCGGCACGACAGAAAAACGTGTTACGCATTTTCCAGACACAGAGAGGGAGAGAGGAGGCAGAGGAGGAGGAGGCCTTCATGATTCGAGAAACGCCGCCGCCGGTCGTCAGAGGCCTCCTTCCTCTTCTCTCCCCTCCTCCTTCTCGTGGCTTCGTCTGCTTTCTACGTCACTCCGCAGCTACTACGCAGGCCTAGCTCTGAACGAGTTGAGGCCTAGATGCGCGCGCATTAGCAGGAGGTACACCTTTTGGCGGTGGCTAGTGGCCGGAGGCGGGGAGGGGTGGAAAGGCCGGCCTTACAGAGAAAGGCCAGGTCGCGTGGCACATGCAACAGGATGATGAAGAGATGGAAGAGGAGAAAGAGGAGGGTGGAAGAGGATCGGAAAGAACGCAGTTTCCGGAAAAGGAGGAGGAAGAGGATTTTTCTCTGAGTCCTCTGGAGAGGAAAAAAAGAAACGTGACGCATTATGCCACAGCAGATATATCACAAGTACCTATGTACTAGTACGTACAGAGGAGGAGTGATAGTACCACAGTACGTTCTCCCAGGCGCTGAGTGACTCATTTAGAAGAAAAATCAGGAAAAGACAGATAGATGTATGTATTAGTAGTACAGTGTTTTTTTTCCAAGAATTATTTGGGGAATGCCGGGGCGGGAAAAACAACAGTCTAAGAGTAGAGCAAAATGCCGGCGGTGATGAGAAGGAGATTTTGGGGGGGAGGGAGGGGGGGAGGGCGGCGGCAATTTTCTCTTGCTTGCGGTGGTACCAAGAAACTGACATTCCTTTCTTCCTTGCTGGGAGAGACTTCTGTGGAAAGATATGCTTGATGCAGCACAGCAACTAAAAAAAATGTTGCTCATTTTTGCATTTCCCACCCAGCTTCCACCACGTGGTCAGATCAGCGGCGCACCCAGCACGATGAGTCAACGTTTGGGTGCTGGCCAGAGAGGACTTCCTGTACGTTTTCACCCGTCGTCTTTGTCAGCTAAGGGCAATGGCATCATCGACCCTTGCACAACATCTCAAGGAGCAGCATTGCATAAAAGACAAAGAGTTGCACCATGCCGGTTGTTGCACCTGGTCAGGTCAGTGCCGCCGACACCAAGTCATCAACCTGGCGCAACACAAGTGCAACGCCAACACCTTTCTGCCGCAGCTGCTGCTGTTGCCACTGGAGCAAGAGCAGGAGCAGGAAGTGATACCACCGCCCCCTAATATGCTACATACATATAACGTAGTAACGGGTCTCCCGAGGGGGGGGAGGGAAGGAGGGATGCTTCGCTACTACACTGTGCGATAGACAGACACCCCTCGATGTCACTTCCTATTAACGGGGGAAAAGGGAACCATGTGGCGAGATCTGGTTTGTTGTTTTTTTTCAAAAGTGCAGAAGGGGAGAAAGCACTTCCACCAACGTTTACTCCATCCCCACCCTACCCCCCCCCACACACACACGCCACACCGATCGATACCAACCTCCCCAGCTACTAGACCTACCCGCTCAAAAAAAAAAGTAACTCACCCTCTTTCCTCTGGGTGCCAACCGTTGCGTGGAGGGGGGGGATGACAGCACCTCCAAGCACTTGCAAGAAGTGTCACCTCCCCAAAAATCACTAGCTCACTACTACGTAGTGTCACTGCTGTAGTAAAGTTGCCGCACTTGACGTCAGAAGGGGTGTCGTGCTAAAACTGCACACTAAAACTGCGTTGCAGTCCGCGGCGACCACCAGAGCACGCCGCGGGGTTCGAACTGATACAAAGAGAGGAAGGGGGAGGAGGAGCTGGGGGAGGCAGAGGCAGGCGCGCGTTTCTTGCTGCTGCTGCTGCTGCTGCTGCTGCTGTTGTTGTTGCTGCTGCTGCTGCCGCCGTCGGCCGTCGGCCGATAGACAGAGTTCGGCGAACCCAAAATCTGACGGTGGAGCAAGAGGAGGAGGAGGAGGAACTTTGCTGCTGCTGCCGGTGTTGGCGTGGGTCGACTCGACTTTGCCGGCGAGGGAAGGGGCAGACAGAAAGGAGGAGGAGGAGGAGGAGGAGGGTGGTTTGTTCACGTGTCTGATGGTGGTGGAAAAGGGGAAGGGTGGGTCCGAGGAGGAGAGACGCAAAAGGGGGAGGAAGGAGGGCGATGACCCAAAAGGATTGGAGTTGGAAAGAAGGGAAGGGGGGTTGGATGGTGACAGTCTGCGGGTCCAACGCGGAGGGATGCTGGCATCAAGAAAATCGGGTTGGCAAATCGCCACGCAATTCTTACATTGTACTTTTTTTTAACCATTGTTTTTCTTTTCCTCCGACCAGGCAGAGCAAAGGCATTGGCCCCTGCCTGCCTACGACTGTCAGTCAGTCAGAGAAGAAGGAGGGTGGTGTGGGGTAGGGGTGGAGTGGGGCGGCATGGACTGGCCTAGCCTGTGCCTGTGGCCTGTTTCAGACAGGAGGAGGCGCGGCTTGGCTTAAAAAAGAGGGGGGGAGGAAAAGAGGTGGTAGCAGCGGTGGCGGCGGCGGCGGCGGCGGCGGCGGCGGCGGTTCATGGCCAAGGACATTCAATGACCGAGGATTGGCTGCTTGCTGCGTGGGTAGGGGGTAGGGTGTGGATGGCGAAGGAGGCCTTGGGAGGGTGGTGTGGTAGGCCTGCCCTTCCCCAGACAAACGTGGCGCCTAGTACGTAGAGGAGTACTGGAGCGAGGAGGAAGTAGGAGGATAAAAATGGTGGAGGCTCCTCTCAGTGGAGTACGGCGTCGTCTGTCTGAGAAATTCTCTCTTGGGAATGCTAGGAGGAAAGGAAACTAACTAATTTCTAGAGAATGCTGCATTATAGTCCTCCTGCAGAAGGTGACGTAACTGTCTTTGTAGGTAGATGTCTGGACGTCTAGCACACACAAAAAAAATGAGGAGGAGGAGGAGGCGAATTCATCTCCCTTCCAGCACTGTTCAATACCTCCCCCTGTCCTCCCCCTTCATCTCATCGCCTCCCGAAAGGTCTGCGGAGGGTGTGGGAGTCTAGCACACACAACACTGGCATTTTGGGAAAGAATCAACTTATATCTTTTGTCTGCTGAGCATGCAACAAGGATCTACGCGTTAATACCAAATGAGTCTTCTCCATCAGACAGAAAATCCAGCTTCAAACTTTTTGCGCGAACGGTAAAAATAAAAAAATTGGAAAAAAAGATGGGAAGATGCGGTGAACACATACCAAAAATGCACAGCTGTATACGTACACGTGTAGTAGATACGAGACACATTAAAACAGGAAGAGGGGTGGGAAGAAAAAAGGAAGGGAGGTACAGTGGAACTCTGATATGCGGCAGTAAAACTAGTAGGGTCACCAGCTGAGGAGCTTACTCTAGCAGATGCCTGTTTTGTTTTTTTGTTTTCGTAGCAGAAAATGCGAAATTGATTGTCATAGCAATCTTTTTTTATCGCTACCTTTTTTTTCATCTATGTAAGTGCAGGTCTACTACTGTGCTGTATCAGCTTGGCTTCCTTTACCACTGACATTAAAAGCCAAAAAAAAAATTGCACCTGCCTTTTTTCCCCATTTCCTTCCTCTGTTACTGTCACTTCCTTACCCCGTACCGTACCACAACAGATCAAGACAGAAAAAAAAATATCATCATCAGTATCACCTTCTTTACGACGGCGGCAACACAATTTCGCACACACACACACACAGACACCCGAAGCGAGAGCAGCAGCAGCCGCGCTTTTTTTTATGGCAACAAGGCTGGTTGCCCCTTCCATTCCCTTCCTGTTTCATCCACGTCCTTGGCTGAGTTCAATAACTTCCAGTCCAGAGAAGGGGGGGGGAGGAAAAAACCTCCCTCTCTCTTTTTTTTTAAAAAAAAGCAAGAAGGGCCCCGGCCCGGCGCTTGCTGCTGCTGTTGCTGCTGCTGCTGCTGCTGCTTTTGCGCATCGGCTTCTGCGGAGGGAAGGAGGAAGAGGAGGAGGAGGAGGTGAGTGGCCTCAAGCAGCCAGCAAGCTCGTCAGGCCAGTGACCGCGAACGGAGAAAAGAAAGAAAGAGAGAAAGAAAGAAAAGAGAGAACAACAACAAGAGTCCGCCATTTCGCACCCACCAGAAACCATCTCTCTCTCTCTCTCTGGTTCAGACAGAATCCAACCCTTCATTAAGTGGTGCAAGTGTGATGCACTTCTCGTCCTACTACTTCAGCAGACGGCTGGGAATTGACGGAAGGGGGAGGGGGAAAATATTATTACCAACATGCAAGGAGGAGTAGGGTTTCTCTAGACCAAAGAAACCCTCTCTTTTGAAGGTTTTTTTTTCAGTCTTACTCCTCCTCCTCCACAAAAAAAGTCAGATAACGTGAGATCTAATAGCAGCACTCTTTTCTTTTTCACCCCCTTTTCTTGCAGAGAGCTGTGTCATGCAGAATTCCTGGCAAATATTTCGCACAAACCCCTCTCCCCCTTCTCCCCTTTTCTCTTAAAATAGTGCTTCTCACACAGAGAAGGAGAGCTTCTTCTTCCTCTCTCTCCCATGCAGTTACTGTTCTTCTCCTTCCTCCTCCTCCTCTTCCTCCCCCTGTGTGGAAGAGGCGAGGTTACTGACTTCCAGGGGTGAATGCTCTCTGTATGTGTGGCTCTCTCTCTCCTCCTCCTTTCTTTCTTTCTTTCTTTCTCTGAGTTTGTTACCCTCTCTGTCTCTCCTGCTCTCCTCCTCCACATTGATCGCGTACGCATGTACATATAGTACAGTAGAACATCGCTATGTGCAGTGAAATTGGACATGGCCACAGTAACAAATTTAGTACCTACACATCTCTAATAACCACAGAACTGGTGCAACATTGCAGTAAACTGCCCATGTAACTGTAAGGATGTACGAAGTAGTGGTGCACTCCTTTTTGCTTCCACTGACCGACTACTTCCACCCTATCAAAGTCCTACTGTACATGAAGTTGAGGGAGGAAAAGAGGAGAGAGAAAGAGGGGGTGGGGGGGGGGGGGTTGATCCGAAACTGCGCAGTTGTGTCCAACCCCTTTCGCCATCTTCTTCCTCTTCTCCTCTGGGCTGAGAGATTTTTCAGCCGCCACCGCTGTTGCAACAACAACAAGAAGAAGAAGAAACGACCCGCCAATCGTCTCAGGTGACCCCAAAATGTGGAGGTGGGGTGGGGGGTGGGGGAGAGAGAGAGACGAAGCCATACGCAAATGATGGATCTCACAAATGTTATTAATGATCTTAGTCACGCATGTACCGCGCAAAGCCTCATTTTCACTTTCTGGCTCTCAAAAAAAAATTACTTCATCTTGCCGTAAGTTTTTCTTCTCCACAATAAATGTTAAAAAATAAGCATCTATGTACTGGGGAATATTGCGGCATGGAATGGCGTGGCTCCATAATTTCCTAAACTCGATTCGCACAAATTTGGGAAAACCAAAGTGCAACAGCACATAAAGTTAAAAGAATGAAAAAAAAAAAGATCTTAAGCTGTCTTTCATTTTCGCATTGTCGTGGAATACGCCCCCACACATCCCCAGGATTGGATGGCTGGTCAGTCCAGCTGTCTTTTCAGAGGGAAAAAAAAATCCGACGTTGGCGCGAGCGTTTCGACGGACGCCGTCAATGAAAACAACAACATCCACAACGGTTTTCGGTTTTTTTTTGCGCAGTGAAATGGCGGGACTCGGGAGAAGGAGGAGGCGGGGGTGGAATTTCCTGCTGGTTTTTGGGGAGGAGAGTGGAAAAACAGTTTTCTGAGGGAGAAGAGAGAGGGGGAGGAAAGACTAGGAGTGGTGGGGTTGTTGCCGAACTGTACGTACTAGCACGTACAGGATATTCCAAAAAAGACTGTCCATCCACTTTAGGTTTGCCTTACTATAATTCACTATGTGCACTAAAAATACGTATCGTACTTTGTCAGTTTTTGTTGCTACATGGGACACTCTGTTTAAAAAAAATTCTCTTTTTTTGGGACAACTTTCAACTAAACTACGCCGCAATTTCTCTGACCGTCCCCGTCCCACCCTCACCCTCTCTCAAAACTAGCAGCAGCAGCAGCCACATCTGTCTAACCTTCTGAGCTGCGTCAAAAGAGAGAATCCGTGGGTGACTCTCCCGTGGTCAGTTTTTTTTATTGGGATGGAAGAGGATAGATTTATGGGTCTCGCTGAATGGGGGGGGGGGGGGTCGGTGGCATTTCGGCGTCAAAAATTTCGTGTCTAGGGGATGACATCGTCTTGGTCTCTTACAGCCACTTCCATTTTTTTTCCCGAAAAGAAAAGAAAGTTCTTTGTTGCACTTTTTTTTTACAACAGAAGCCAAAAAAATTTGGCTCTGGGATTCCCTCAAGACGACCTGGAGCAAAAAGAAATG
>JAAUYM010054465.1_pt1 | contig 11665 bp, 7 predicted proteins | sample 7278001 | NCBI WGS metagenome assembly JAAUYM01 (sample SAMN14350224, study PRJNA611818) | marine sediment metagenome | isolation source: surface marine sediment (1.8m) | place: French Polynesia: Moorea | collected 2018-08
AGTGAAGCTTGTAGCTCCCGACCAGACATACCCTTTGCCATGTCGTTACATATCAGACATACTTCAAACATGATGCACTTATAATATGACTATATATAACTTCATCTTCTTTTAATAGCTGAATTGGTCATAAACATTACCAATTCAGCGTGGCGGCTGTCTGGTCGGGTAGCTGCTGCCTCATTCATTTTCATTTTCCCCTGAAATTATTTCACTTTCTTGCTCTGGGAGCCCTCCACAGAAATGCCTCTCTCTCTCTTTTTTTAGACGTCCTTGATCACACAGCAGGAAATTTAAACCGGGAAAGGAGAAGAGGATGCTGTAAAAAAATGAAGTTTATTTCTTCAAATCAGTTCAATCAACTCAAGGACAGAGGGAGGAGAAGAAAGAGAGGAGAAAATAGCTTTTTTTTAGATTTTTTTGAAAGCTCTTTGTGGTTGTCTCTACCAGCAAGTCAAAATTTTTAAAAAGGAGCAAAAAAAAGTTCTTTTTATTTGCAAAATTTCTAACATGTTGTAGTGAAGGAATTTAAATTTGCTCTTCATTTCAGAAAAGAATGTTGACAGAACAGGAAGTGACTACTATATACCTACTGTACTGTGTAGTTCAATTTCCTGATGTAAAGAGGCTTTTTTTCCGACACAGTTTGGGATTTAAAAGGTTCTTTTTGCTACAACACCGTGTTTCCCATATCAACAACATAAACATGTAGTAAATTACTCTTGATGTACGGCCCAATGACGAAAAGAAACACAGAAGAATCCTGGGGGGAGGGGAGGGGAGGAGGGGAAGGTGATTTAGTGTGATGGATTAAGTGATTAAGAAAGGAGATATTGAGAAAAGTAAAGGGAGGATGGGGGAGATAAAACCCAAATTTTGGGTAACTTGACACACAAAAAGTATTATTATAACTGCTGCAATTTCAATGTTTGACCTTTCATCCCTCCCCCCACCTCTTTTTTGTCAGGTGATCCGTCGTGGCGACCGGCGCCCCTTCTACGCGCCGGCCAAGTACGTCTCCGAGCTGCACGTGGCGGCGCAGCAGCAGCAGCAACAACAACACCCAGAAGGCGGCCTGGCCAACGGCGGAGGGGTGAGGATGAGGGGCAGGAGGGAGATGAGGATGATGAGGACGTTCGCGGCTGCGCCGCCGAACAAGATGGGCGGAGAGGAGGAGGAGGAGGTGGAGGTGGTGGAGACCAAGGCCAAGCTGGGGCCGGTCAGCCCCATGGAGCACGTCTTCGCCAATGCAAAGTTCCAGGTGAGAAGGAACATGGGAAAGGTTAATTTTTGAGAGAGAGAGAGAGAGAGAGAGAGAGAGGAGGCATTTTGGTTCGAGAATTTAAATTGACATTCTGGCAAAACGGGAACTTTTTTGTTGTTGGATGACGCAACATTCAATCAAAAAGTTGTCTCACGCAAATTGTTGGTCTGGGAAAGAGGCGGGTGGATCTCTTCTTCTTCTTTTTTTTTCTCTCTTTCCATTCCTCTCTTTCCTGCATCTTGTCCTGGCATAGTCAAGTTTTATTCCCAAAAGACTTTGTCTCCTTCCGTGATGAGGGAAAGTGAGAGGGGCAACCAAAGAAGAGAAAGATCTTGCGAGCAGAATCAGTAATTACGATGGAGATTTATGATGGAGGGAAATTGAGCCAGGAAGGAAGTGTTGCCAACTGTTGCCGCAGTCATTTACTGTTGGACTTAAATGACACCGCTGCACTGCTGTTGCTGCAAAAAAAAACCACCTGTTTAACCAATGGTGGAAACAATAAACAATAGGAGGAGGAGGAGGAGGAGGAGGAGGAGGAGGAAGGAGGAAGAGTCTGATTTCAACCGTACTACGCTTTTTAGTGTTGCCAGATGACAAACCTTCAACACGATACCAAAAGTTCCACTACCGGTATATTGAATCGGTTGTGGGAGAAATTTTCGCATCTGAACCTGAGTTCTTCAAATGCCAGGCTACTTTTTAGGGCTGGGTGGACTCCCAGGGATCCTGGCAACCCCTGTTGCTTCCTTCCTTCCTCCCTCTCCTCTCCTCAGTCGGCCCCTGGAGCTCCAAGAGGAGAGACAAACAATAAGAACCGTTCCTCCTCTCTCTCTCCTTCAAGAGACAGTGGTTGGTTTTTTTTTCTAATCTTTGTCATCTGTTTCCTTTCACGGTGGCCACGCCAAGTCTTTCAAGTTCGCAATTTTTTTTGTATAAGAAGAAAAATCATCTTCCAGTGTGAAGGAAAAAAAGAGTGAGATTACGGTAATGCTACCACTACATTCTTGAATGCCGCTGTGTATCCCCCTCACTAAATCATAATCGCGGCGTGGGAATCCGCCTGTCGTGTGTGTGGATCCTTCTTTTTTTCCATAATCGCCGCCGCCATCATCATCATGATCATCATGCAGACGTCAGTCAGTCAGTCGTCTTCGTTCTCAGTCTCCTCTCGCGCGCCTCCCAAAGGAGAGGCACGATAATTAAAAGGCAGAGAGCCAGTGAGGGAGGAGCAAAGAAATGCTCTTTGCTCAGCACAGCTTCTTGCTTTGGTAAAAAAGACAGAGAGAAAAAAAGTCGAGCAAGCATAATGATCTGCAATAGCAGTGTTACCAGGTTCGAAAAGTGAAAATTGGCCATATCCTCGTGGCAAATTCGGCCAGACAGCAAAATGATCTCGAGCCATATTAGGGATTTATTAAGAGCTAAAATCCCCAATAAAAAAACCTGGCTGACGATCGGCCAAAACTGCAGCAACACTGGTCTACGCAAAGGTTGCCATATAGTGTTTATCGTTCATGTTCTTTTTTCTTCTCGTTGCAGGAGCGCTACCGCAGCAACTCCCTGGACTCCATTCTGGTCTCAGACCTGAATAGCACTTCGGCCGCCGCGGCCGCCGCCGCCGCCTACGGCAGGCGCGGCAACCCCACCGCCGTCCTGCAGAACAGGAACAGTGCCTTCGAGATGCACCCCGATGGCAACCCTGCCTCACCCCCGGGAAAACAACAAGAAGCGCATCTCCGCTTCTTTCAACATCCCAATGTGAATCCTCCTCCTGGTGGCCACCTGGGCGGCCTCCTCCTCATGAACCAGGGGGGCGGGGTCGGCGGCGCCTTGGAGAAGAGGCCGACCTTCGAGGGCGGCCTGGACAAGAGGAAGTCGTGGAGCGTCGACGTCGGGGGAGGAGGAGGAGGAGGAGGAGTGGGCAACAAGATGTTTCCCTCCGCCGCGGCCGCGGCTGCCGCGGCGGCGACGGCGCCCCCTCCGGCGCGAACACGACCTCCGGTGGCGGCGACTGCGGCAGCGGCTGCGGCGGCGACCTCCGAGAAGTCCGCCCCGACGCCCGGACAGCTGAGGAACGCCAGGGGGAAGACCCTGAGGGAGGTGCAGCAGATGCAGGCGAACCCGACGGCGGCGGCGGGCAAGAAGCCGACGCTGGCACTCAACAGCAAGGGGTGAGTGAGGCAGTGAGTGAGAAAAAAAGGTCTACTGTAGGTACAGTGAATCTCCCAACACACTACAATAGTATTAAAAAAACTCCACTAAAGGTGATTTCCAATCTTCACAATACCACATTAGATGTTCACTGTACTTTTTAATCTGCCTCCACCATCGTCGTCGTCGGCCGGAAGCGACTCTTCAAAAAAGACCCACCCCACCCCTCACAGTGCGGTTTCCTGGAGTTTCACCTGTTCCTCCTCCCCCCCCCTCAACAGATCACTTATCAAGGCCGCCGCCCAACCAGCCAGCCCCCCCTCCCTCAGTGGAGGGTATGGCAACAAAAGAGAGAGAGAGATTCAATGTTGCCGAATCATCTTGCCCCGGTTGTACTACGTAGAGTACTACAGTCGACGTTCAATTCAGGCAATTTATTATACAGTTTCCCAGCGTAGTAAGAAAACTTAAGGCAACAAGTTCGATTTGGGCATCTTGATAAAAAAACATGCCTAAATTGAACTTTTTTGCCAAAAATCGTTAGTCATTACATTGCCTCTGTACATTTCCTTCCCTTCAAAGGGGGAAGTGTATAGCATGTACTACATACCGGTAGTACAGAACGATTTTTGTACCATTTCGTGCTCTTCGTGCAAAAATTTATATTGAAGGAGAAGGAGGAAAAAATTCTGAGATATCCAAAATGCAACAATTTTTATTGTTGGCTGCGTGGGCTCCGCTTGAAGTTGCGTGCGCTTGCAGTTGCCAAGGTCCTATTGTGCAGGAAGTACCAAGTAGTAGCCAGCGGACATCGAAGAAAAAAAAAAGATAGAGACACAAGTCAGTTTGACTTATTTCTTTTTTAAATTGTGCCGAAACTTTTGTTTTTCCCTTAATTACGTGTACTACGTCGGCAGCAGCAACTCCACTTTCATTGCAGTTTTGTGTGATTTACGTAAAGGGCCTTCGCCCCTCTCTCTGTTTCAGTCGGATCTCGGCTTATCAAAACACTCATGCCCTCTTCGGCCAATCTGTCCAGAGCAGCAGCGAAAGAGGCGTAGGAGGCCCAACGACAGCAGCAGGAGGAGGAGGGGGCGGGAGGAAGCAGAGCAACACCAGCAGAGGTCCCGGATCAAGCGCCACTCTGGACTCGGCTGAGAGGCGGAGAAAGCCGGTCCCGCTGCCCAGGAGCAAAATACCGCCTGCATCATCATCCACTCATCAGCAGAAGCACCAGTCAGAGAACAAGGCCCCTCCTCCTGTGATCCAGTCTCCTCCTCCGCGGGCGAGCCCCGCGCAGCCTCAGCACGCAGCCGCTCCCACGACCAAGAAGGCCGGCAGCAGCCTCCACGCGCGCTTCTTCAGCAAGAGGTCCAAGACCGACCTGGGGAGCGACAACCTCGCCGCCTACAGAAAGTCACGTTCACGGCAGCCGCAGCCACAGCAGCAGCAGCAGAGCGTGTTTGGTGGCACCACCAGCACCAAGTACCCGGCGCCCAAGGTGCCCACGTTCACTAGGCCCATTCCGCAAAAGAGGAGCGAGGTGGTGGCCGCCGTCGAACGGAGGATAAGCCTCGCGTCGGCAAAGAGACAGCAGCAGCAGCAACAACAGCAGCAGCAGCAACCGGTTGCTGCCGACGTCACTCCTCCCGTTGTCCTGGACGACCTGTCGTCTCCTGTCCTTTCCATTCTCCCGGCAGTCGCCACGGCAGCGGCGGCCACGGCTCCGATCGAGAGACCGAAGCCCGAGATCAAGGAGAAGCCCCAGTTCACCACATTCAAGTCGGCGGCGGTTTCGGCCACGACAACGACGGCGACGGCTGCGGCGACGGAATTGAAGGCTCAGTCTACCTCTTCCAGGAAGTCTTCGCCCAAAGTTGAGCAGGACCTTCGTCGGCAAAACGGGAGCGGAGAAGAAGAGGAGGAGGAGGAGGGGGGGGGAGAAGGAGGAAAGAGGAGGCGGATGTCCAAGACGGTGTCCGAGGGGGACCTGATGCACAGGCTGAGGGTGGAGGGCCTGTTTCAGTTGCCGACCGCCGCGGACGACGAGAACAGGGTGGTAGAGCACGTGTCCACAGTGGAGCCGGTCAGCATCACAGTCAACTCTGACACCTCGTCCCAGGACGGCGAAGGAGACAAGAAGAGGGAGAAGGAGACTAAGTCGGTGCAGCACTCCAGGGAGGAGGGCGGCTCCATCAACAGGCTGGTGATCGACACCTCCAAGGACTTTGACGGGGGAATCAAGTCTGTCATCCCGAACGCTGATGTGGCTGTGACCAAGGAAGATGACGAAGAGGATGAGGTGGTGGAGGCAGAGGATGAAGAGAGGGACAAGCAGGCGGACCTGGACAGCCTCGTCCTCCCGCCTCCGCCCCAGCCGTTCTCATCCTCGGGAAAGTCGGAGCCGCTCCTGATCACCACCCGACCCCTCGTGTCCTCGGTGGGGTCGTCGGAGATTGCGGCCATGTCTGAGAGCGCGGACAGGAGCTGCTCCACCTCCTTTGAGAGCACGGACGAGTCCTTGCCGAGACCTCGGGCGGAGGAAGAGGAGGAGGAGGAGGTGGTGGAGGACACGGACGCAAGCAGGTTGGCGACGGCGATGGCCACGTCCACTACAACCACTGAGGACTTATCGGAGGCGGTCGCCAGGTCTTCCTTGCCGGAGACCGGCGGAGGCGAAGGAGGAGCAGGAGGCGAGAGGAGGAGGCATAAGTCTCCGTCGACGTCCACAATGTCCAGGTCACCGCCTTCTCCCAGCACAACGGGATTGAGGCCGTTGAGAAAGGTAGCGACTTAGTTTACCTATCTAAAAGATGTTTGAAGTAATGATAATCACTGTTACGTAACTCTTTTCGCAGCACGTTCTTGCCGACTGGGACGAGTTCTCGGACGATCAGACGGGCCGCAAGTTCTACCGCAACCGGATCACCAAGGAGAAGAGCTGGAAGCCGCCGAGGAAGCCGAAGGGCGTCGGCGGGAGCAGCAGCGGCGCCGGCAGCGGACACGACAACTCGTCGCATGAAGACGAGGAGGAAGAGGAGGAGGAGGAAGAGGACGAGTCCTCGCCCCTGGAGAGCAGCCAGGATGAGGCGGAGGAAGGAGGAGGAGGAGGAAGCCGAGGCAGAGCCCGAGGCCGGAAGGAGGGGGAAGGAGGAGAAAAGGAGGATGGCGAAGAGGACGAGGAGGATGCTAGTCAGATAGAGGTAACGCAAAGATAGTGACTTGTCAGAGTGTCCTTTACCTTATTAGATGTTTTTGTTATATCAAACGTCGCTACACCGAAACTTGACTTTGCGAAATCAGGCATCTTGGGGAGATAAAACTTTGCTGCTTCTGCACGTGAGACGTTGGTGATATCCGGGTATGGATTATGTTCCTTCCCCTCCCTCCCAACAATTTCATTTTCTTCTCACGAAGACACCGTAATTTTCCCGCTATCATTGCCCACTTTGGGGAGATTACCTCCAGCTCCAGAAGCGTGGAGGGAAGGAGGTTACGCGGGGCATGGCAAAAATCTGCTTCCCGCTCCCACGCAGAGTAGTAGTACCGCTGTGAAAAAAAGCAATTACCTGCCTTTGCTGTTAATTTTTTTTCCTTACTTGACTCAGAGATGCCAGGGCTTTCTATAAACCAAATTTGGCTCCATAAAAAACATTTGGCCTAAAATTCGTTAATAAAAGTTCTCTGAAAAACTCGGTTTTTTTTTTTTTGCAAATTGCACAATATATTTTTTCTTTTTTATGCAGACCTGGGAACCCTTCCTGTGCCACCTGTGCCAGCCGCGTCCTGAAAAAAAAATGCGTGCAGGACAGGATTTTGTTGCAGACCTTTCTCGCTTGAATGAGCATCTCGCCAGGCATTGTTGAAAGGAATGCCGTAGTTGAAGTGGGGAGGGGGGAAAGAGGAGCTAGCAAGGAATTAATTTGGTGAACGCTGTAACACTTTAAGCGGCACTACTACCTATTGTGTCGGGAATGATACGAAGGAGGGAGAACCTTGCAAACTTTTAAGAGCTTTTGTTATTCGAAAAAAAATCGTTTTAATGAAGTATTTTCCTTAACACTTCCACAGACTCCGAGCGGCTACGAGGTGAGGAACGATCCCAACAGCAGCAACGGGAGGTACTACGTCAACATATTTACCGGGGTGCGCTGGTTCTCGGCCAGGGACGCCCAGGGCAAGGTCTACTTCTACGAGGAGAACGGGAATGAGTCCTGCTGGCGGCTGCCCAGCGTCGGGCAGTCCATTCAGGACGTTGGCGGATCGGGGGGAGCCGCCGCCGCCAGCTCCGGTGGCGGCGGAGGCGGCGCCAGCGCCAACACCACCGCGTCCTCGGCCGGCAGCGCCTCCGCCAACTCGTCCTTCAGTCGGTCCGAGAGGATCAAGCGGCCCCTGACCGGGTCCACCAAGCGGATTGCCGACAACGTCCTCTCCATGCAGCAGGAAGAGGAAGAGGCTGCTTCCGCGGGGACCAGAACTAAGACGGAGATGTTGCTGGAAGGCAGGGGAGGAGGAGGAGGCGCGAGGCGCCAACAGCAGAAGCCGTCGGCGCCTCTGATCTCCTCCCCAAACTTCCAGATCGGCGGGGTGAGCATCGTGGTGGTGAAGCAGGGCCCGCTGCGCCGCACCAAGCTGGTGGAGAACGGGCGGAAGCACCGCAAGAACTGGAGCTCCTCCCACACCGTCCTCACGGACACCTTCCTCCTCTTCTTTAAGGACCACAAGTCGTTCGCGTCCATGCAGAGGAGCGGAGGCGGCGGCGGAGGCGGAGGCCACATCAAGCCCGAGCACTGCGTGGACCTGCACGGGGCCAGGGTGGAGTGGTGCTGCGAGCGCGTCAGCAAGCGCAGCAACGTCTTCGAGGTGACCAACGCCGTCCTGGGCACCACCATGCTGCTGCAGGACGACTCGCTGCAGGTGTCGGCAGAGTGGTTCCAGGAGATCAGGGAGGTCATCGAGGCGCTCATGGCGGCCAGGCCGCCGGGGCAGGACGCGCCCGAGCGGAAGGAGGAGGAGGAGGGGGACGGGGGAGAGGGGCAGGAGGAGGACGAAGTGAGGGAGGGGTTGAAGACGGAAGCCTCGCCAGTCTTGACGACGACGTTGACGCCGCCGCCAACGACGACGACGACGACGGAGAGGAAGAGCTCAGAGCCCAGCCAGGTGAGATATTATCTGATTCATTCATTTTTTTTTCTTTTTTGCGTAGTGCAACCTGTTTGGGAGCATTTCTCTTTGCTGCGTGCCAACAGCAAGACATTCGTGGGTGGCAATTGCGTAACACCTCTCCCCACCAGACAAATAGGAAGGGAGAGCAATTTTTTTAAATAACCTCTGTAGTCGTCTTCCTCTTTACACGAAAAGTTTGTTTTGGAGAAGGTACAAAGGATGACCCCTCTTGTGTGTTTCAAAAGTACTTAAGAGAAGTAAGGAAGGACTTGGTTGTTTCGTCGGGAAATGCGCCATTGGAATGGCTTCTCTGAAGGGGCTTCACTCTCGTTCGTATAACGTGAGTATAAAGGATACTTTTGACGTACAAGGAAGAGACGGGGAATCAAGACAAGAAAAGCAGTAATTTTATGTGAACTCTAGGAGAGAAGGGAGAGGCCAATCGTGCACACTTGAGGTTGCAAATCACTGCATTGTATCCCAATTTGAATCACGTGATTTTTTTCTGACTTTCCTATTCCCCAGGTTTCTTCCGCCTCCTCCACCCTCCGGTCCGCCAAGCAGCAACAGCACCACCAGCCGGTGGCAAAGGACCACGTCAAGGTGAGCAGAACCAAGAGCCTCAAGATGAAGATCCTCGGCAGCGGTGACGACTCCGACCCCGTCTCCTCTTCCGCCGCCCATCATCACGACCATCACGGCAACGCCTCCCCTGCTCCCCTCTCCGCCCCCGCCCACGTCCACCAGCCAGACTGGAGTTTGGCTCCACAGGGAGGAGGTGCCGCTCAGCACCAACATCACCACCATCACACCAATAAGGTTGGACACGCATGTTTCCAGCACAATGGCCATTTCGTCATTTTTTCCCCCTCCTCTTCCGCAGAGCAACATCCGCGAGAAGCTTCGCAAGTTCTTCCTCCGCCGGCCGACGATGGACGACCTCTTCAGGAGGGGCATCATCCGAAACGAGCCGGTCTTCGGGTCAACGTTGAGGGAGCTGCAGCAGGCGGAGATGGCGCAACACCAGCAGCAGCACCACCACCACCACCAGCACCAGCAACACCAGCCGCAGCCTTCCCCGGCGGACTGGGTGCCCCTGTTCGTCCGACGCTGCGTGGCCGAGATTGAGCGCGACGCGGACCGCCTGAGGACCGACGGGGTGTATAGGCAGTCAGGCAACCTGTCCCATGTGCAGCGGATCCGCCTCCAGGTGGACCAGGGCAACTGGTCGGCGCTGGAGTCGGTGGAGGACGTGCATGTGCTGACGGGCGCGCTCAAGCTCTTCTTCCGGGAGCTGAAGGAGCCGCTCATCCCGTGGGAGTGCGTGCGGCCCCTGCTGGCGGCGGCCAACGACGCGCCGAGGAAGCAGCGGCCGAGGCGGCTGAGGGAGATCGTCTTCGGCGGCGGCAGCGCGCCGTGCATCCCCGCGGCGCACCGACCCACGCTGGCGCTCCTCTTGCGCCACCTGCTCAGGGTCACCGCGGAGAAGGAGCATAATCGGATGCAGGTGGGGAAAAAAAGCGGAGCAAAGAAAGAGCAGCTTGAAATCTTTTATTTTCTTGCCAATTCCAGGTCCCTAACTTGGCCATCGTGTTCGGCCCCACTTTGATGTGGCCTCCTCCCCCTTCCGCGTCGTCGTCCGCCTCCTCGTCGTCCGCCTCCGCCTCCGCCTCCTCTTCGGTCAGGTCCGCGGCCACACAGCAGCAGAACCTGGCACTCGACATGATGCAGCAGAACATCATCGTGGAGGCCCTGCTCACGCACTTCGACGCCATCTTCGGGTCGGAGCCCAAGTGAAGCGACGTCAGAAGGACATATACATTCGTGAATTCCCACATCATCATTTCAGAAACGTTAGGAAAGTGCCGGATGTGTCGTGTGCTGTCGATGTGTACTACTGTACTTGCAGACAGGCATTCTCTCATATTTAAAGCAGTTGTTCTTGCCTTAAAGAGTCCCTCCTCCCTCCCCTTTCTAGTATAGATTAGGGGCGAGTGAGAGTGACAAGATTACTTTTGAAGTCAGTTTTTACTAAGATCTCCTTGGTTGTCGCAATTTTTTTCTTCCCCAAGACGGGGAGGTCTAATTAAACAACACGAGGGGAACACGAGCAAGAAATCTCTGCAATGCATTCCAAGTCCTTCATTTCCCCCTCTCTCCCAACTATCTGAAAAGAAAGAAAAACGAACAAACCCATTGAGAATTATAGACCACCGACTCAAACATCACCTGTGATAGAACAAGGAAGGAAAAAAACCTGAAGGAATCAACGGATAAGCGAAAAACAGATCTTCCCCCCCCCTTTTCTCCCCTAAAAAAACCAGAGCAATTATTTTAAATTTGGGGGATCGTTGTACTTATTGGAAACCATCACTTTTTCCCCTTCCCTTCCCTTCCCCCGCAGACGTTGGACAAGGCTTTCCTCTTAAAAAGCTCTATATTTGACGCATATAAAGGAACGGAAAAAAATGACCACAGAAATAAAGAGGATATTGTCATCACAGCTTCTCCTCTCTCTCTTTCATTACTCGGTGCTTTAGAAGGGCAATAAATCGAACTTTGTGCTTATCTTCTTTCTTCATCCACCTTGGGGGGGGGGGCTGAGATGAGGTGTCTTTAGAACAGGTCGCCACGTGACACAACAGTTTGCCACAACAATCAGTCCGTGCTGGTGGAAATTGCAATAATAACGTCTTGGCGAAATGAGGAAGTTCCTGCTCCTTTCTTTCTTGGCATTCCCCGTGGCGCTCTGCAAGGAGGCCTACGATGATCTGGAGGAGTGCCCAAGGTAGTTTTATACTTTTCTAAAAGTTATAAACGATGGCAATGTCCCATAAACTACATACAAGCACCATGGGCCTAGGAGCCTCACTGAAAAAATAGAGCTTCACAAGGCCTAGAAACCATTTTCTTTTTGGTTAAAATTTTTTTGCTTGAGTTACTCAACCAAAAAATGCAAACAACAATTATTGTTTATTAGTTATTATTATAATTATACTCGTATAATAATAATTATTATTATAATTATTGTTTACATTATCGTCTCTCCTAGCTAAGCTTAGGTAGCAAAGTACTGTACAG
>JAAUYM010056072.1_pt1 | contig 11664 bp, 13 predicted proteins | sample 7278001 | NCBI WGS metagenome assembly JAAUYM01 (sample SAMN14350224, study PRJNA611818) | marine sediment metagenome | isolation source: surface marine sediment (1.8m) | place: French Polynesia: Moorea | collected 2018-08
ATATCACCCTTCCCGCTTGCTGGTTAGGTAACAGCCAGCGCCGGGCCAAAGCAATCATTTTTTTCCAAGTTGAATTTTACCCTGATACCACCCTTTCCCGCTTGCTGGTAAGGTAACAGCCAGCGCCGGGCCAAAGCAGTCATTTTTTCAAAGTTAGATTTTACCCTGATATCACTGACTTGCCTGCATTCTCTTCCAACAAAATTCATTTTCTTTTCAGACTTTCAACATGGGGCAGTTCTACTGTACTTGTTGCAGTATGAAAGTTCCTTGCCTGGAGTCACGGGATTCCAACCAAGAGTTTCCTCACAATCCCTTAATGATTGTAAGTTTTTGTAACAGCACCCTGACTGATCACTATTCACAAGAATCTTACATGCCCATTGCAGGTAGGGGTCATGTTCCACACTGCGAGGACGACAGAAGCATACGGATATCTAGCACAGTCACTGAAAGATGCATTGGGTACAAAAGATGTCCTGCTCAGCTTCCTGGTAGACCCCGCTAGACTGCTTGCTGAGACTCGTCTCTTCACCCTTCCTAACATGGCATTTGGTTCCGACGAAGAGAAGGTCAGCTAAAAGTGTTACACTGCCTCATCTTGACATGTTATTTACCCACTTTGTCATCCTTTACAGGCCATCATTAACGCATTCCGGCAACGCTTCCACGGAGCGGAATATCTCTACTGCCTTGCACATGCCAGAAGGAATGTTATGGAAAAGGCTAGGAGTTGTGGTCTCAACAAGCGGGAACGTCATGTCATGTGGCGATTGGTGAAGCAAGTCCTAATGAAGAAAAATAACACCAACTACACCAGGGGATCCCGCTACCTCATCGACTACTACGCGAACCATCCCAAACCCAAGACTCGAGGATTTGCACCATACCTGGAGACACTGTTCGACAAACTCAATCGGCACTCGCGTCTCCCGTGGCTCGAGAGCCACCTCCGGCAACCAGATGGCACAGTGGATTACGTCCTCCCCAGCATGTGGAACAACAACAACGCCGAGAGTTGCAACAGGTACGTATGCAAGTGGTTAGGAAGCAAGAGTTAAATTCTGCAACTATGTCATTTGTCTCACCATTCCAACACATATGATTTTTCTAAATTGTTTCAATGTAACTAATTGTGCTCCCTTGTAACAGTTTCCTGATCCGGACCTTGGAACACCAGAGGACAAGACTAAGCGGCCTCGTTGGACTTCTGGACAAAGTGTTTGCAATGCAGGTCGCCGAAGTGAACCGCTGCATGTTCGACATGGGGAAGTACCGAATAGTTCGCAGCCAAAGTAAGTTGGTACTTCCGGACCAGCTTGCCTGGAACAGGCTCACCGTCGAGCAGAAGGAGAAGAGGGTGGAGAAGCTCTTCAAAGGAGCCAAGCAGATCCGCAATGAGGTCCAACGGGAAATAGTCATTTCCACGGATGGCCTCTTTGCCGTTCCCGCTGTGTCCAGAGGTGTCAAGAGAAAGCCGGGTCAATCCCGTGGCAGTGGAAGACAAGGGAGAACCCGAAGCAGGGGTGCATTGTCAAGGAGCGGGGGTATCCCAGACCCCCGCGGATGAAGATGCAATTTCTGACACTTTTACCCCGTATTGTTAACACTACTGTGCGTGAAATACAAGACCATCCAAGACACAAACCTTTCCAACCCAAGTAAAATAATAACATACATTCATGTTTGAATTCTACAGGAACATTGGGAACAGCACCAGCGCTATGTCCACGCTTCTAACTGACCTGTCGCCTCTCAAGGCATTCCTCAAGTTAGACCATGTGTGCATCGACAACTTGGTGTTCCGGATGCACTACAAGGTGACACTGAATTGCAAATTTAATTTGGAAGCCTATTGCAGTGACATCCCAATTGTACTTCCCAATTACAACCATTGCCTAACAACCAGGCAACCGTCATTCTCTTCCTTCTCGGCTCTTTGGCGGTAACAACGAAGACCTACTTTGGTGACCCGATCTCATGCCTTGCGGACGGGATCCCGCAGAACACGATGGAGAACTACTGCTGGGTGTTCTCCACGTTCACCATTCCGAACAGGTGTGCAATATTTCAATGTCTACCCACTGCATTGTTTAATGTCCCCTTCCAGGTGGCACCCTACAAAGGGAGGCAACGAGGAGACCCCGGCGGAGCAGCAATTGGAAGCAATGCAGGTCGATGGTGTGCCGAGAATGCCAGAGGATTTCGCAGAGGATGCAGGTAAGGTAGACCAGTAGCAATGAATTCAATGCAGCAGCTTTGTAACAATCCATTTTTTACCTCTCAGCCAATAACGTGTCCAAGAAGAGGTACCACAAGTACTACCAGTGGGTGGCCTTCGTCCTGCTATTGGAGGCAGGTATCTTCTACTTACCCAGATACATCTGGCGCAACTGTGAGAGAGGGTTGGTCAGAGTACTGGTTGGCAATTTGACGGAACCACTTCTGGATGACACATCAAAGGCGGAAGGAATTGCCAAGGTTGTTAAGTACTACACGGCGCACAAGGGGATGCATGGAGGATTTGCAGCAGCGTGAGCATCTTTCCTGCTAATTCAGTTGTGGTTGTTATGTCATCAGCATGACACAACGGTTTATGTCCCAAATGCAGGTACTTTGCGTGTGAGGTGCTGAACCTAGTAAATGTCATGCTGCAAATGCACTTCCTCAATATGTTTCTTGGCTACGAGTTCAGCACTTACGGCATAGAAGTCATCAAGTTCTCGGAGCAGGAACCCGAGGATAGGGAGGACCCGATGCATACCATATTCCCCAAGGTTACGAAATGCACCTTCCACAAATATGCAAGGTCTGGCCATGTAGAGGAATTCGACGGCCTTTGCGTAATGTCCTTGAACGTCATCAATGAGAAGATTTTCATAGCCCTTTGGTTCTGGCTGGTTGCTGTCGCCTGCGCAAGTGCCGGGCTTCTAGTGTACCGTGCGGCCTTGCTGTTTCTCCCAATGGGCCGCGCACTTCATCTGAGTGCAAAGGTGAGAATGAGTTAATTCCGCCGTTTTCGACCATGAAAAACCTCTTTACGCAAGACTTATTTTTGCTCCTTCGTTCCTGTCAACTAGGGAGGAAGGTCTGCCACAACTGCAAAGGTTGATGCCATTCTTCACACGCCTCGCAACTACAACAGCCAGTGGCCAGATGTCGGCGACTGGCTGCTGCTTTCTTTTGTGTGCAAGAACCTGGATGTACTGACGATCAACGAGCTCTTCTCGAGCATGCACCTTTCCCTCCAGAAACTGGAAGCAACTGAGTTAGAGCCCAAGCCCGGTACCCAGGAGGTGGACGATGGTCATGTTTGAGAACGCATTTGTTTGGAAATCAATATCTGGGATGTGTCATATTGTCAAATACAAAGACTGCGCTTACCGTAACACTCTCTTTCCCCCCCCGGCGCTCCCTTCTACCTAAGCAGCAGCGACCATGTTTGGATCAGGGTAAAGTACCCTTTTCAGAAAAAAAGATTGCTTTAACCACGGCGCTCCCTTTCACCTAACCAGCAAACTTAAAGTGCTGATATCAGGGTAAATGTCCACTTTGAAAACAAAAATGATTGCTTTTGGCAGGCGCTGGCTGTTACCTACCCAGCAAGCTATAAGTCCTAATATCATGGTAAATTCCCACTTTGAAAAAAAAGAAATGGCCCGGCGCTAGCTGTTACCTACCAAGCAAGCGGGAAGGGTGATATCAGGGTAAAATACCACTTTGAAAAAAAGAGATGATTGCTTTGGCCCGGCGCTGGCTGTTACCTACCCAGCAAGCGGGAAGGGTGATATCAGGGTAAAATCCCACTGAAAAAATGGACTTCTTTAACCCGGTGCACTATTACCTAACCAGCAAGCGGGAGGGGTGATATCAGGGTAAAATCCCACTGGAAAAAATGATTGCTTTGGCCCGGCGCTGACTGTTACCTACCCGGCAAGCGGGAAGGGTTATATCAGGGTAAAATCCAACTTTGAAAAAATTGGCTTCTTAAACCCGGCGCACCTTTACCTACCCAGCAAGCGGGAGGGGTGATATCAGGGTAAAGTCCAACTTTAAAAAAATTGGCTTCTTTAACCAGGAGCTCTATTACCTACCAAGCACGCAGGAGGGGTGATATCAGGATAAGATCAAACTTTGAAAAAATTGACTGCCTCAACCCGGCGCTCTATTACCTACCCAGCAAGCGGTAAGGGTGATATCAGGGTAAAATATCACTTGAAAAAAATTGATTGCTTTGGCTCGGTGCTGGCTTTTACCTAACCAGCAAGCGTAAAGTCCTGATACCACGGTAAATTCCCACTACGAAAAAATGATTGCTTCACAGACGGCGGTGCTTCCTACCTTACCTGCGATCTCGGTTAATCACCAAAATGAAATAAATCATTTCCCCAAGCGCTCCCAGCTACATTGAAAACACACACCTTCAGAACATTTGTCAATCAAACAAAATGTATTTTTGCATTGCTCCTTAACGGGACTCATAGAATCTGTCCATCCTAGGAAACAGAGTGTTCTTCTTGGCGTACATGTTGTACACCTTAAGGGTTGCAAGGGGAGTAGTGCTCTTCTGTTCCTCGATAGTCCTCTTGAGGTCTTTGTACGTAACTCGGCGAGGCTTCACATGGAAAATTTCAGGATGGTCGTAGATGTCAGTGAAGGGGCATCGCATACGGATCGGATGCTTTTTCTTGCCCTTTCGACGGGACACGGACTTGTTCAGCCACCCAGGAACGCTGATCCTCTCATCATACGGCTCAACGATGTTCCTGTTGTCTCCTCCAGAAGGGAACAGCACCCACTCCTTCGTTTCGTACATGTCCGCCGCGGCGTCGCGTTTGGCCGCTGCGAGGGCCTGCCTCATTGTCCTGCCTGCATGTAATTGTGAAATGAACATGAAACACTGACGTAGTAATTGTAGGAAAATTTTCCCGCTCGGTACATGACATTAGGTAAAGGCAAACAAATTTAAGGAACTGAAATAAGGAGGAATGCGGAATTTGCTGCTAAACAAATTACTCACAGCTGAACAGCAAGTCAGCCATCTTGGAGGCAAGCTTGGTGATGTCTCTCCTGCTGAGGTTGTATGTGCCGTCGCTGGTGTAATGCCTAAGCTGCTGTACAAGTTCCTTCCTTTTAGGCAGGCCGACGTACTTTGCCTCAACGCGGCCCCTGAAGGCTTCATCGAGCCTAGAAATGCAGCGGTAGGAAGAATACATACATGGAGGGATGTGACACAAGAATGAACCCACTTACTTCCATGCCTCGTTGGTGGTGCACAAGATGTACATCCCCTCTGGAGGACCATCACTGTCTCCCAGAAACCCCAGGAACAGGCTGCGGATTGAGCTAGTGTGCTGTGCGGGATTGCCGAACTTGCTGATGAGGGCGTCCACTTCATCGAGGAAGATGATGGGGGCGACATTGGCTGCTACAAGCCGCTTCATAAGGGAGAAGAAGGCCGTCATTTTTGCTTCTGTTGACCCAAGCCAACGGTCGAACCCTGCAGGTTAAGAAGGAAGTGTAAACTTTGTGACATTTGATCAGCTCGAAAGGGAGTGTATCTGCCCATGTATTTACAAGGGAGCTCAGGTTGCCAAGTATTTATTTATTTTCAAGTGGGACTTCACCCTGATATCCCCCAATTCCCCCCGCTGGTTAGGTGGAAGGGAGCGCCGTGGTAAAGGCCATTTCTTGTGTGACTTCACCGAGATATCCCTACTTTCCGACTGGTGGTTAGGTAGAAGGGAGCGCAGGGGTAAGTAATTTCTGCGCTCTATTACCTACCCAACAAGCGGGACGGGTAAAATCCCACTTTGAAAAAAAGATTGCTTTTGGCCCGGCGCTGGCTGTTACCTTACCAGCAAGCGGGAGGGGTGATATCAGGGTGAAATCCCACTGAAAAAATTGACTGCTTTAACACGGCGCACTATTACCTAGCGAGCAAGTGGGAGGTGTGATATCAGGGTATAATCCAACTTTGGAAAAATTGACTTCTTTCACCCGGCGCTCTATTACCTACCCAACAAGCGGCAGGGGTTGATATCAGGGTGAAATCCAACTTTTTTAAAAAATGATTGCTTTGGCTCCGCGACGGCTGTTACCTAACCAGCAATCGGGAGTGGTGATATCAGGGTAAAATCCAACAACAAAGAATTGACAAAGAATTGACAGCTATAACACGGCTCTATTACCTACCCAGGAAGCGGGAGGGGTTGATATCAGGGTAAAATCCCACTTTGGGAAAATTGACGTTTGGCCCGGCGCTCTATTACCTACCCAGCAAGCGGGAGTGGTGCTATCAGGGTAAAATCCATCCTTGACAAAATTGTCTGCTTTGACCCGGCGCTCTGTTACCTACCCAGCAAGCGGGAGGGGTTGCTATCAGGGTAAAGTCCCACTTTGAAAAAAATGACTTCTTTTACCCGGCGCACTATTACCTACCCAGCAAGTGGGAGGTGTGATATGAGGGTAAAATCCAACTTTGGGAAAAAAAATCCCACTTTGAGGTTAAGTAATTTCTGTCCAAGTGGGAATTTTCCCTGCTATCCCCACTTCCCCCGCTGACCTACACTACACTACCTTTCATTGACTTTCGCCACCACAAGTACTTACACGTGGAAGTTTTTATCTGGAAAAAAATGGGCCTCTTGCATTCCTCTTCCTCGCAGGCAAGAGCCCACAACTCCCCCGCGATGCAGTGGAAAATGAAGCTCTTCCCTGTACCGGGCGGGCCCCACACCAGGACTTAGCAGAAAGGAATGGTTTTAATTTTCGCATTAAAGGCACATGCAATGTGTAAACGTATTATCATGCAAAAGTGCACGTGTAATGTAGTTAATGGAGTGGCATGCAAACAAGTGTACTGGATAGAAGGACATGAAATTTACTGTCACCTATGGCTCCCAACGTGTCCTTGAACGTCTCAGTTGCAAGACGGGGGCAGCGCACCTGGACGATGTACCGCGATCTCAGCCACTTCTTGAACCGTCCTTTAGCCAGGTAGTCCTTGAGGCCAACGTCTTTGGGTGGGACCACTGTTGCGGGGTTAGAGAAATGATATAGTTTGCAATATCACATGCCTGGCAGGCTCGGAAACACATGCATTTTAGGCATACCTAATGCCGACAGGGCCACCTCAAGTTCTTCCTTGCTGAGCGCAAAATCGTCAGGCAGGAAGGGCCTTATGAGGGAGTCGTCTGCCGCCCCTTCCTGTGGCGTTGCCATCGCAAGGTGGTTTGGTGATGGGACACCTCAGGCAGTAAGGTCACCGAGCCCAACCAACTGTGCTGCAGGAGAACAGGGGAGCAACTGGTTAATCTGTGTCAGGCAAAAATCAATTTGGCAGTGAAGAATGTGTAGACTTTTATGGACCAGGTCAACTTCATGCAAACTATTTGATACCATGACATGATATAGGCAATTGCCAAGATGAAGCCGTCATCATGCTTGCACCAGTACACCAAGTGTCCTTTGCAGATGATTCTAGGCACGTTTTCAGCACTGATATCCTTGCCCCTCGTGGACATGCCACTGTCACTTCTTGTCCTTGTCCCCCGCCATCATCTTGGAAGCCCACTCCTGCCTCGCCTCCTTCGTGGAGAGGTCTGGAAACTTTGAAGGCTCCATCAGAGCCTTTAGGAGACGCTCGTGCTGTGACAGCTGCTCAGTCATGCGCGCCGTACTTGATGTAGCAGCCATCGCCATGGAAACTAGCTTCTCTCCCACGGAAACAGACCTTCCTCTCGTCGAAGCATCCTGTGCTTCGTGCCCCTTGACATTCCTGTCACCACCTTTGCTTGCCATTGTTGAGATGAAAGCTGACTGTTGGAGCAGAAAGTCAGGAAACTGACCTGAAACGAACAAATATCGAGTCATAAATTTGCAATGGTGACATACAGTTACATATTTCCTTGCATTTCGTAGTGATGGGTGAGGCGCTGAGTAACAAAATGTCAAAAAGGCACAAACACATATTCTTTCCACAAAATGCAAATGAGTCCATCATGCCGCAAATTCACTTATTCTTGGAACTGGCACCTCCCTTTCCCCTCTTCTCTGCGCGGACCGTCTCTTTTGGTTTCTTTGCAGACAGCCAAATGACATAGGTACCCTTCATACTGTCCGGCAGGGGTTTGGAACCTGGGAGGAACCACACCTTAGCCCTCTTCAAGTCCCCTTCAGCTGTCAAATTGTCAGGGCGCCCGTCTACATTACGGCTGTAGAACTCGACATTGACATCACCGTCACGGTTGAGCCCGTAGCTTTCATGGAGAAGCGAGTACGTCTCGGACTTTGCACGTCTTAGGTATGATTCTTTGCGGACCAGCTTCCCTACGTCATTGACCCAGTACTGGTCGTCATTTCCCACCAGCCTGACATTGTCATTCATGAGAAAACTTCCCGAGCGGAGGATGAATTTGTGCCTATGGCTTTGAGGCACAAAGTCAAACAGCTCGGAATCCAGGGCAGGACACCATCCAGGAGTGATTTGCTCCTCGGCATCAGGAACAGTGAACAGACACAGTTCGTTTAGCGGCAGGTCTGACCCATCTCTTTTGAATTTGTCTGCATAGTCTCCTTTACTCTGACACATCTCCCACCAGCGGCGAGCCACAAGATCCCACTCTGGGACACGCTGCTTCCCCCGCAGAATACCCTGCCCTTGCACACTTTTGGGGGCCTTGCGTGGACGTTTCACAGTCGTTCCAGACGAAACACTGTCTGGTCCTTCTGTTTCTTCTTCATCGTCATGGCGCAAACCTCCAGCAGCTTCTGCTTGCCGTTTCAGTCTCTGGGCCACCCTGGACCCCTTAAACTTTTCTTCTATGCGTGGGAGTGTCCCAGCAGCCGACACTGGCTCATGGAAGAATTGTTGGGCCCAGGATCTGGCGTCTTCCGGTGTCCTCCATCTCTCTGCCCCACCTTTGTCGACAAATGCCTTCAACATGTCCTCATGCTGCCGCAGCCTCACGCGAGCGATGGTCTTGTCCTGCCACAGACGGAACCATTCATTTTTAGACACGGTCACCCCCCAACTGCTCAAAAACTTTTTAGCCCTGCCCGCTGCCTGGCTCACACCTTCTTCTGGTTGTTCTCCTCTTGCTGCACTCGTGGGCGCTCCTGGTGCGATGGAGTGTTCACTACTCGAGCTCCCAACATCTTCACCTCCCGCCTTCTCTTTGGCTATATCACTTGCCTTACCCTTCTGATGTTCCTTACTCCCCTTTGTTTTGTGCTGCACCATTTGCTGCAGGCGAAGCCAACTTTTTGTTCTTCTCCTTTTGTCCTTCCGTGCTTCCTGTGGAGTAAGTGAGGGCGGCAGAGATCTGCGTCTTGGTGGCTCGACTCCAGATCCTGTTTGAACCGGGGGCATCCTTTCAAGAGAAGCGGGTCTGTGTTGCAAAGTTTGGGACGTCTGCCGGTTTTCACCAGATGTTGCATGGCTGTAGCCGGGGGTCCCTGTCGCTGACACTCCACCACCTGCCTGTGATGCGCTGGACGTCTTCTTATCACTTGAACTACTGGATGCAGGTGGTTCGCTCAGTTGCCTCTGTGAGGCTTTGTCGGATGGGGTCTTAGTCACAGACCGTGGTGTTGAGGTCGAGGAAGCAGAGGCACTGTGTGAACGCTCACTCCGGGAATGAGACAAGGAACTGGAAGATGAACTCCTTCTACGCCTGCGAGATGGGTGTTCCGGACTCTTGCTTTGCCTGGGGGAACTCTTCCTGGAACCAGACGGGTGTTCCGGACTCTTGCTTTGCCTGGGGGAACTCTTCCTGGAACCAGACGGGTGTTCCGGACTCTTGCTTTGCCTGGGGGAACTCTTCCTGGAACCAGACGGGTGGTCCGGACTCTTGCTTCCCGTGGGGGAACTCTTCCTGGAGCCAGCTTGATGTTCTGACGGACTCTTGCTACGCCTGCGAGGTGGGTCCTCTGCAGCGATCTGAGACTTTCCGGGGGTTACCGGATGTGCTTGCCGCAAGGGAATAAGGTGTGGAACACGTCGTGATTGCTCAACCTGGCTTGCTTCAAGCGCTTTGTCAGCAACTGGGGGAACATCTGCAGGGTCAATAGTGACTTCTTCCTCCTGAATAGACATTCGCCTCACTGGCTTCCTCATTTTGCGCTTGTTAGCACCAGTGCTTGAGGGAGTGGCTGTTGCATCACTTGCCACACCTTCCTGTTCTTCGACAATGTCTACTGGCCTGTGAGGTCCCGAAGCAGATTTGATGGCAGCAGCAGTGCTTGCTGTGATGGACACATCCGGGGCATGGACGTCCGCTTCAGTAGTTAACTTACTGCGTGAACTCCGACCAGCAGTAGTGTCAGCAACATTAGACGGAGGTCCCTGAGGCGTCTTAACAGCACTTTCCTGGGTGCCGAACACTGAAGGTACGTCATAGTCACTTTCTGCCTCAGCACTAGCATGTGCATCTGAGACATTGCCTCCTCCTGCTTGGGCACCTGTGACACCTTCATTACCCGCATCACCGCTTGCAGCTTGCGCACGGCTAACGTCTGTGCCAGTGCCTCCTCCATCTGCCTGGGCCCCTGTGACACCTTCCTCACCCGCAGCACTGCTTGCTGCGTGAGAACCAGCCACATGTGATCCATTGCCTGCATCCTCCGGCTGGGGCACTTTAACTGGACTTGGCGCTTCTTCTTCGGTGGCAGTGTCTGTACTTGTCGTGGGAGGTGCACTGCCTGCTCTCCCAAGCCCGGCAGGATGCAATGCTGCCTCCCTTTCGTCATCTTGGCTGGGACGGTTCCTCTCAACCAGGGTTTCCATACTAGTTTCCATTGCTTTTCTGCGCTTCTGGAACTCATCCTCCCTGGGATATCGGTGCTTAACTGTAATAGAAAAACCCGTCAGTGGCACTCATGAAAAGTTACGCTTACAACAGAAATCACCTAAGGGGACAAACGTGTCCAGGGGCATGTGTTCTCGCCATCCATCAAGGCGAGCCCCACCATGGTATTCAGGTCGAGCAACTGACTTAAGTATGATGTACGAGTCCTGGGTCCCGGCTGCCCTCTCAGTCGGCCTTTTAATTGGAAGCAAAGTGAAATTGTTACTAGCACAGGTAATGGCTTTACGCAAGCCGCTCCGGATGTTCATATCGGGGTAATTCCCACTTTGTAAGAAAGGTTTTCCCACGTGATGGAAAGTCCTGCTATCAGGATAAATTCCGAAAATGTTTGCTTTGGCCCGGCGCAGTCTATTACCTAACCAGCAAGTGTAAAGTCCTGATATCTGGGTATATTACAACTTTGAAAAAAATGATTGCTTTGGCCGGGCGCTGGATGTTATCTATACGCAGAAAGCGGGATGTGACATCAGGGTAAAATCCCACTTTGGAAAAATTGACTTCTTGAACCCGGCGCTCTATTACCTAACCAACAAGCGGGAGGGGTGATATCACGGTAAAATCCTACTTGGGAAAAAATCTTGCTTTCCCCCGGCACTCTCTATTACCTACCCAGCAAGCGGGAGGAGTGATATCAAGGTAAAATCCAACTTGTAAAAAATTCTTGCTTTCCCCCGGCACTCTATTACCTACCCAGCAAGCGGGAGGTGTGATATCAAGGTAAAATCCAACTTGTAAAAAAATCTTGCTTTCCACCGGCACCCTATATTACCTACCCAGCAAGCGGGAGGGGTTG
>JAAUYM010120238.1_pt1 | contig 11664 bp, 16 predicted proteins | sample 7278001 | NCBI WGS metagenome assembly JAAUYM01 (sample SAMN14350224, study PRJNA611818) | marine sediment metagenome | isolation source: surface marine sediment (1.8m) | place: French Polynesia: Moorea | collected 2018-08
ATTAGAGTTTCTTACACCCTTTGAGCTGGAACTTCTCAAAGGGAGCGCTTAGTTAGTTCGAAAACCTAATTGCACGAAAAATCTTTATACGTCGCTGAATGCTTTGAACTTGACGTTATAAACGGGATTTCTCTGCTTCATTAGGATGTGTCCATCCACTGCGAAAAAAATTTGCAAGAGATTTTCTCTTGGAGGGGATCCGAGGAAAATTAATTCAAAAAAAAAACAAGGAAGAAGCTTTTGGTTTCTCGGCCTTCGCCCCAACATCAATTCTTCTTTAATCAAAAATCTTGGCAAGAAAATGACTAGCTTTTCTTCTGGTGATAAAAAAAATAGAAGCTTGCCATCACTTTCGCCAAAAGAATTTGCCACTGCTGTCACTTCTATCCCTTCTCTGTTTTGCTACCCATTTGTCTACTTTTTGCGCAGCCATTAGGAGAGGAGAGGGACCGTTGAGACACTGAAAAAAAAGCCTTTAGTCGTTAAGGCTCTTTCTCTCGTCTTCACCACCAAAGGAAGGTGGACGGGTGTTTCCATTCAACCCCCCCCCCAAAAAAATACTGCAATTCTTCCATCCTCCCCACCAACTTTTTTTGGGTGGTGGAGGAAAGGGGCCTCTTCAAATTCCACCCACGTCTTTTGGATCTGCCCTTCTTTTTTCTCCCCCTCTCTCCTTCTCTCCTCCTCCGTCCATCCTTGTAACTGCCTCTGCTGCTGCTGCCGCTGTTACTTACAGCTTCAGAAGACATATGGGAGGTGACACCATGGGGATGGATATTGGCACACTGCACTTTAGTCCACCGGTTGTGCCGAGAGGGGGAGAGAGAAAGAAAGCATTCCGTGTGGAGGGTGGCACACAGCTCACACACGAGACGTTTCCAGTACAATTATTTTTTTCCTATTAAAAAAAAAAACATTCAATCCCCCTCTCCTGTGGAAAGTTCCTCCCATTGCGTAAAGAGGACGGAGTGGAGTGGAGTGGAGGCAGGACGTTGCTCCTCCTCCTCCTCCTCTCCCATCCGATCACGACTATGTGAGCCCCTCACGCGAGCAAGGGGCGACAAGGATGAATGGGACGGCCTCGCCTCCTCCCTCCCCTCCCCTCCTCCTTCGCCTACACCTCCTCCTCCTCCTCCTCCATCAGGGAAAGCAAGAATTTCAATTTGACAACCCCAGGGGTCGCACCCGGTGCCTCTTTGATATTTGGAAGAAATGTCCGTTAATGGCGCGGCCATCTCGGGAAGAGCGGGGGAGGGGGGGGGGCGAACCACATGCGGCCCGGGGACCGCGCGCTTAGTAAGGGGGGTCTCCCTCCCTCTTCCTTCTCCCACTCCGCAGACTACTTTCCATATTCTCGTCTACTTTTTTTAAGGGTATCTCTCACACGCAGCTCCCCCTCTTCATACTTGGGGTGCACTCAGAATACGTAAAGGTCTAGAAAAATTCTTTCTTCTTCCTTTCTCTCTTCGTCTTTCAAGGAAAAGTTTTGCGCAAGACCTCTCTGAACAAAAAAAAATCTTTCTCCAATGCTTGAGTAGAAAGTGTGATTAAAAAAAAGAGAGAACTTTGCCATATCACTCTCCTTGCGTGTCAGCAACAAGTCTGCGACTGCAGTGGCAGATGAAAGGCGGCAGCCTTTTTGTAACGACCAGCAGTTGGAGTTGACATGCAGAAAGGTGGAGTGGAGGAGGAGGGGCCAGAGGCGGGGGGCGGGGAGGGAATATGTGAAAAGTGGAAGTAGTTTTTAGGGGTCCCCCTCCTCGCTCGGGTGAACGCCCAACTTGTTTCAGCTCCCTCATCGCCCCACCCCCCACCCCCAGCCCCCCAAGGGAGCCAGGGTTTTTTTCCTCGAAAAGCCCTCCTCCTCCTTCATCTTGAACACGACCAGGGTGAGGAAGAGATTTAATTAACTCCTGATGGAAGAAACAAACCTGGCAACGACGACGATGACGACGACGTCGAACTATGCATGTCGTACTAGAACTCGTGTTAATTTCTCCAGCACCATTTGTTCACGCTGCAGTGGTTTTACTATGCTTCATGTGTCGTCTTCCTGGTAACATGTTAGTGATGAGAATGGGAGGTAGACCTCTCTCTCTCTCTCTCTCTTTCTTCAGACCTCATTTCATGCCCCTGTGAGCCTTAACAGAGAGGACCCGAGGGAGGAAGTGGAAAAAAACTCGGCTTTTTTTTCCTCCTTCTCCCCCTCCTCCTCCTTCAAGATCTCTTGTGTCGAAAACAGAAAAGGGAGATTGGAGGAGGTGGAGGAGAAAGAAAACTTTTTCTTTCCAGGAAGGATGAAGGCAGAAAGAGAGAGAGAGAGAGAGAGAGGAGAGCAAAGAAAACAAAGAGAGAGCGAAAAAAGATGATATGAAAGATTCAATGTTGGTACGTAGCCGGAGCACCGAATTAGGTGGGTGAAAGAGCTTTCTTTTTCCACTCTTAATCCTCCTCCTCCTTTCTCCTTCTCCTCCTCTTCTTCTTTTTCCTCTTTTCCCACACACTGTTACGTTTGTAAGCTCCTCCTGGCGAAATTCTCTCCGGTGATCCCACAGGAAGGCCTCTTTCCTCTCTCCCCCCCCCCTCCAAAGCAAACACTGCGAAACTCAGGGAGGGAGAGAGAGAAAGCTCCCAACCGACGATCGAATCTTTCCCCCATTTCCACGACCACCAGCACAGAAAAAAAAGAGAAAGAGGAGGGGAGACATCTTTGATGATGGCTTCTCCTTTCTCATTCGTTTCGGAGGAGGATGCTCTTCTTCTCTCCGAAGAGAGAGAAGGAGAAAAGAATTTATTGCTAGAGAGGGAATTGGATGAGAGACAGAGAGAAAGATGGTACTTGAGATACGAGTAGAAATCTGATTCCAACAGCTGCTGGTCTTCCAAAAAAGTCGAGAGAGATAGAGAGAAAAATCAAGCTATATGTTTCGCCTGGGAGAAAAAGTCATGGGTTTTTATTTTTGAAATTGTTACCAAAGCATTAGTTGGGAGGCGACGGAAGCCAAGAGAAAAGTGAAAAAGATTCACTACGTACATAGTTTGTACATAATAACTTTTCCCATATCCTTTTTCCTAGGAGATATGAGCAACTAGGGTGCTACTATATCTTGAGCATTGAAAAATACAGAAACTGAAGACAACCCAACCAATGTTGCTAGCGTATATTTAGTGATGTGTTGCTCAAAGGTTGTTTTTTTCACTGTTCTAACATTTGCCCTGGCACACTAACGCTATACAAGTGAGCAACCCAAATGTCGACGCCATCGCTAACTACCACTAGTATCGCCACCGATTGTGTGCCCCTAGTTATACCAATATTGGTTGGGAAGCTAGTCTCCTTGCTGTGCGTTTGAAGAAAGGAGAGAGGAAAAAACTTGAAAAAAAAGCTTCTCCTGCTTTCCTGTTTCATTTCTTCTCTTTTCATCTACTATGTAGCACACGTTGCCAGAAAGACAGAGAGGGGGGAGATGACACCTGTCCCGAAAGTTTTGGACCATTCGGAGAGCTCTCATGTATATTAGAAGGAGAGTTTCTTTCTCTTCCTCCATGTCCATCGTCATATTGAGAAAGGAAAAGGGGGAGGAGGCCTCATCTCTCTCTCTCTCTCACTCTCTTTCTCTCTGCACAGAAAAAGAGAACTTTTCCCGTCAAAAGAAGTTCCTCCTCGGAGTTTCTTCTTGGCTGGTGTGCCATCGGACCACCGCCTCCTTTTGATGTGCTGGAGCGAGAAAAGAAATCCCTTCCCCTCCCCCCTCCTCACATTTTCAGCCCCTTCTCCTTCTTCTTCTTAGTCGTCGTCAGCGCGGAGATAAAAGCATTTGCAGTTTGCTTTCTTTCTTTCTTGCTCCTCCCTCCCTTCCTCCCTCTCCCCTCCTGTTTACTTTAACATAAATCATTTCTCTCTCTTTCCTTCCTTTTTTTCTCGGGCTTTTCCTTCCCGCTCCTCCCCCATCACTCATGTGAGCGAACGTAGTACAGGAAGATTAATTCCCCCCCCCCCATCGCGTATGGATTGAAGCACAGCTCTTCGAAATATTGTATGTACTCCACGTACATTTGCACGTACAACGGAAAGGCCTACTCCGTCATGCCTATGGCGGAGGCCTCTTCCAACGATTGTCGAACAGTGTGAGGAGCCAAAAAAAACAGTAGATCCTCTGAGGGGGTCATGCCGCGGAGCCTGCAAAGACGTGTAGTAAATCTTCAAAGGCCCTTCTTCTTCTTCTTCTTTCTGACCGATCGGGAGAGCCCCGATCTAAAGACGGGACCATTTCCCATCGTTTCATGCGCGCGGGGGAAAAAAATAGAAGTGGATGAGGGAGGCGAGGGAGAAAGAGAAGCCATTGGCGCCTCTATCTTCAACGAGTTGACTTTGATCTTCTCCTTCTCCCTCCCTCCCCCCTCTGCTTCAGATCGCTGTGGGAGAAGGAGAGAAAAGAAGAGTCCATTTTCGGTGGAAATGCCCATCGGCTAAAGTGAGATGAGATGAGGGAGAAAAAGAAGAAGAGAGCGTCTGCTGATGCTTTTTGGAAAGACGAGTGAAGGAGGAGGAGGAGATAAGAGATAAGAGGAGGGAGGAAATGGAGGCAGCAAAAGAGGGGGAGGAAGGGCATGATGCGCTTTGCAAGGGAGGTCGGAGGAGGCGATGAAGATTGGGGGAGGAGAGAGAGAGAATGAGGACTCGTTACTGGGTTCCTGGTTACTGAAAGTTATGTACTACAGGGTGTTGCTTGGTAGTACTACATCGAGGCCGCGGTCCGAGGATCACCTGACCAGCAGGTTGATGCCTCCCCTTCCTCAACAGATATCTTGTTGCGCTGCCCTGTAGTAAGTCGCCTCAGGAGGAGTCATTAAGCTGAAGGAGGAGGGAGGGGAGAGGGGAGGGGGAGGAGAGAGGGGGTGGAAGCAGGAAATAACCCATAAGGAGGAGAGACAGAGAGCGTAACCAGGCCACAATAAGCCGATCCTGTCCTGCTTGTGGGCACAGTGAATGGACAAACGGGATCCAGAGTGGGTGGACTTCTGGGCTTTGTTCTACGTACTTACAGTAGTTGCTGTTGAGATGCAAATGCAGATCTGCTTTTAGTCAAAAAACGGCTCATTAACTCGCTGTTTCTGCTTAAATGATGTAGCTAAAAGATACAGATCAGTATACACACTGTACGTAGTACGTACTGTACACTTTCTTTAAAACATATCTTTAAAACACTTTTTCTAGTATTTTTCTCCCCCCCCCCTCCTCCTCGTCTGCTGAAAACTTTTCAACAAGCTCAGGGAGAATTAAGTCCTAAGTTTTTCCTTGCGCTAATGCCCTCCGGTCCCCTCCACCCTCTCTCCGAGCCATTAATTCCCGCCATTCTACTTTCTCTCTCTCTCTGTCTCTTTTTTATTCCTGAATTATTTACGAGCTGAGTATTCTCTCTCTTTCTTGCCGTGAGGGGCTTTTAAAATCTGCGCAAGTTTTGCAGCTTTCCCTTATCTTCTTGATTAAGTTGAAAGCGAGATTTCCTTGGAGGGGATTCATTGCAATTCTTTTCACGGTCTCTCTCTCTCTCTCTCTCTCTCTCTCTCTCTTGGGACGTTACTTCGTCGATCTAACGACTTTGGGAGCACCGAGAGCAATGTTTGTAAGTGTTCTTTTTATTCTCTTCCTTTCCAGGAATTCAACCCTGCCTTGAGACTGAAGGAGGAGGTGATCGCGGCCAACTTTGTCGCCTCCGGCAGCGGCGGAAGCAGCAGCAGCGGCGGCGGCGGCGGCGGCGGCGGATTGAGCGGCAATGGCGCCAAATCCTTCACCTCTTTGTCTGGCAGCGGTGAGTCGTCCCTCCAGACCCTCTCCCGGCACAGCAACAACGACAACACCAGCAACAACAGCGACAGCAGCAGCAACAGCGACTCGTACTTCGACGAGAGGGCGTACGTCTCCGCGGGTGCGCTGCGGGCGGGCGAGGACGCCTACGCCAGGAACAAGTTCAACCAGGACGCGAGCGACCGCCTGTCGAGCGACCGCGCCGTGCCGGACACCCGCGGGGCCGCCTGCAGGAGGCGGCCCTGGCCGGCGGACGGACTGCCGGCCACCAGCGTCATCATCACCTTCCACAACGAGGCCAGGTCCACGCTCCTCAGGACCATTGTCAGGTAGGCGGCAGTGGGGGAAAGGCAATTTTTTTTGCACTTCGAGATGGGATTTCTGTTGATGTCGTACTACTGTACAACATACCTAGCTTTCTACTATTTCTCTTTTCCCCTTTCTTCATCCTCTCAAGGCGTGGGGGTGGGGTGGGGGTGGGAAACGATGTTCTGTGTCACCAACAGTTCGTCTTCCTGTTGGTGACAACCCTAAGAATGTGTGGAGTACCTACCTAGTAGTAGAAGAAGAAAAACATTTGGAAAGATTTGCCTGTCTCCTTTTTCTCTCTTGGGCAGCGGCCAAGACGCATGCTAGGTGAACACCTTGAGCCACACGGTCCCAAAAAAACACCTCTTCCTTCTCATCTCTTATCCGTTTGTTTGCCGTGTGTGTGTGTGTCTTTTGGGATGAGATGATGCTCATATGTGCTACAACAAAGCTCTCTTGTGTCTTTCTCTCCTCTCCTCCCTTTCTTCTCCTCTGATGCTGCCTCACAGTGCCAAAGGAAGCGAAAAGGGAACGGAATGGCAAAACCTCTTAAAAGCCTAATGGATATTAAGCCCTGTGGAGGCTTTCTGAAAAGGGGGGAAAAAAGAAGAAGAAAAGTTCTTTTGAAAAGCCCTAAAAAACATTCCTCCTTTCTGTTCTATAGTAGCTCTCTGTGCAAACAGCAGATCAACATAGATACAACAGTATGTATCTACGTGAGACGTATGTGTACTTTACTGTGCACCACATTCTCCCCCTGGGGCGGAAAGGAAAATCTCGGCGTAAAAGAGAAGCATGCAAGGAAGGAGAAGAGGGAGGGAGGGAGGGAGCTGCCTTTGTCAATATCAATCAAGGTGGGATTGGGAGATGGGGTGGGGGGAAGAAGAGGAAAGATCACGGGGAAGAAGGGAAAGCAGAGTAGAGGAGGAAGTGGTAGACGTCGATCTGGGGGTGGGAGGGACGGAGGGATGGAGGGAGGGAGTTATCTGCATAAAAAAAGGAGGGGGGGCAGCAGCAATTGCAAACAAACGCGCGTGCACAATCTTCCTTCCTCTGACACGAAAAAGGAGAGGGAGATGGGGAAAGAAATGGAATTAAGGGGAGGAAGATGGGAGAAAGGTCATCATCTCTCTTTTTTTTCTTTTTTTTCTTGCCGAGATGAGATTGGCTTTTTGTCCGATAATTGCTTCTCTCCGTCGTCGTCTTCGGTGACAGCGCCTGAAGGAGGGAGAGGGGAGAGGGAAGGAATAAGGGGAGAAGAAGAGGAAGAGGAGGAGTGAGACCCGAGAGGATCAGCACACAAGTTGGGAGGACTCTCTCCCTTGATGTTTTTGAACGTGAAGTGGATCAGGAGAGCTGAGGGGGGGAGGAGGACTGATTGTCTTTGTGGTGAGATTGGATGCAAGATTTGTTTTTGTGTCACGCAGCATCATTATCAGAGTACCTGCAGCGTCCCTGCATCCTCATTAGGGCTAATGGCGATGAATCGTCACATCACATAGGAGGATGCGTTGGGGAGAGGGGGAGCAAAAATTACTTTGACTAAGGTATACAAAAGTACATTACTACAAGGATTTTAACATATCTATATTTTTGTATTATTTGAGAATGCGTGTACTGTAGTACACGAAAGTGATTAGTTTGCAGGATCTGGAAGTCTTTCTTTTTTTTCCCCCTGATGCCCTAAGTAGAGAAGCAACTTCGTCAGCGTCCTCCTTTTTTCCTCTCCACCCCCCTCCACCGTTCTCCCTCTCCCTTTTCCTCTCCCTCTCTCTCGTGCCCGACTGAGCTTGATGAGATTGGACGTTGACTGGCGTCGGGGTTGCCGCATCAACTTAGCCAAGAGCTAGGACGGGGGGCAACAAAGGCTGCGGGGTGGGTGGGTGGGTCGGTGGGTGGTTGCCTTGGGACAGTCCATCCAGGAATAGCTTTCTTTTTCTCGGGATTTTTTTCCAAGGCATTACAGAATGCAATTATGTTGCTCTTATAGTAGGGGAATCTTAGTATTACCTACCACGTAGTACAGCAGAGGTTCTCAACCCGTGGGTGTCGACCCAAAGGTGGGTCGCAAAGCCTTACTGAATGGGTCGCGAGAGGGTCAGAGCGAAATAATATTAATACTCTTAAATTACTGGGTCGCTGCTGGCTGAAAAGATTGAGAACCCCTGTACTACGTACATGCTAGGATCCCTCTCTCCGCACAAAAAACATAGCCAGCGGTGCATAATTGGAGCACAAGAAAAGGTCTTCTTCCCCCCCCCCTCTTCTTGGCACCGAACGCGATCTTCTTCATGCAGACTGACCTCTTCACCCCCGGTGGACATTAGACGGAGTTGTTGGCATCATGGAAGAAGTGGGGTGAGTGGGGGAGGAAGGGAGGGATTGAGGGACGGTAGGGCGTGACAAATGAAGAAGACAAATCCTTGGATGACTGGCCTCTCCCCATCCTCACTCCTTTCCTCCTCCAAATCTTCCTCCTCCTGTGATGACAACTTAGACGTACAGTACGTACGTAGTAGCATAAATGTTGCCAACATCTCTCTCTGTCTCCAGAGAAAAATGAAGACACAGCCAAAGTTTCAAGAGAGAGAGAGATGATGATGGCCTTTTGTCGACCGTCTTTCGAGCTTTTCTGCTTTCCCCTTTTTGGGGTTTTACGCTTCGTTTCATCTCCCCCCCCCCCCTTTTTTTGGTTGGGGGTCCCCCATTTCCCTTTTGTTCGCTTCCATCGGTTGCTGCGACGGCGGCCTTTTTCGCATAGCAGCAGTTGGAGGAAAAGTTGCTATCTTGGGTTTTGCAAGCATCCCAAGCAGAACAGGAAGAAAAGAGGAAGGTTCAGGGTAAAAACTTGCCACAAATTGCTTTCTAGACAAAAAAAAGTCTTCTTACTAGTGGTGCAACAATGAAGTCTCAGACTTGCGGGAGCCTCTTTTTTACCCTGTCGCCGCTCCTTCCTGTAGGATCATCAATTGTGGTTAAGGAAAGAGAGAGAGAGAGAAAGGATGAAACTGAGACAAAAACGGTACAGACGTTAGCTTTGCCAAGGGTCTCAAGAAATGAGGAATAATGGCTTTATATATGAAGAAGCCTTTTTATCTGCTCTTCAGATCTCTCTCTCTTTCCTTTCTTTCCCTCTCGTATGCTTGTGTTTTCCCGCCCCCCCCCTCTCTCCCTCCTTGGTCCAGTTTCCACGCCCTTATTCTTCGCCTCCTCCTCCACCCTAGCATCATTAGTCATGCATGCACATCCGGGTGAGGACGCTTTCCCCCTCTCTTCTCCTCTCCTCCGTATCGAAAGGAGGAGGGTGTTTACGCAGCATCTCATCTTCTTTCTCCTCTCTCCTCCTCTCCTCCTCTTTTTCTCTCTGATGTTGTTGTTGCAGCTCCCAGGAGAGGGGAGGAGGGGAGAAGAGGTGGCAAGAGGAAGAAGAAAGGAGGGTTCAGATTGGAGGCAAACAATGGAGGCCCTAATTTAGTCTTCTTCAAAGAGCGGGAGAGGAAAAAAAAACTTTCCAGCTTTTTTTTCTCTTTCTTTGATGCAGCTTTGGGCTGCTGCTGCTTTCCCTAATAGAAAAAATGGGATGATTTGCATCTTTTTTTGTTTACCTAGAGAGCAAAACATTTCAGCATCCAGGCATACATTTTCTGCTCTTCTGCGCAATTCTCCCGTTCTCTCCCTCCTTCCCTTTTCAACGCTTCGTTCAACCTTGGGAGGCTCTTTCCAGGCTGCAGATTTACCTCTCTTCCTTTCTTTCCCCGATTTTCCCTTATCCCACCGCTCTTTCCTTTCCTTTTCTTTTCCTCCCTCCCCCTCCCATTTCCTCGGTCGCCCCGAAGAGAAAAGTTCAATTTTTTTGCCAATCCCTCCAAAGACCCGAATCTTTTTTCTTTCAGCAGCACCCTGGTCTACTAGGTAGTGGTCCTTCCCTCCAACCTGCAAGTATTGGAAGAGAAATAGGGGAAGCCGAGAATATTTTTTATTTAAAAAAAAATACTTTTGGGGGCTGTCTTTTTCCCACTTTAAAAAGCTGTTGGGTGGAGCTTTGTGCAGAAATAAACTTAAACGTAAACTTGCGATGCACGATGCTCTTAAGTCGAAAGCGAAAGAAATGACAGTACAAATAAATAGTTCATCAAGAACATCGCGTTAATTTGCTTAACAAGCGTGGACAAGTCCTGGCCTAATGGACAGGGGGAGGGGGGGAGGGGGACCGGGGAGTCGCATTCAGCAGTGCCACGAAAGATGAATGGGGGGCACGCGAGATATCCATTAAGGGATTTGGGTGTTTGTGCAACAAGCTGGGTGCAGCAGGCACTACTAGTAGTAGGAGTAGTGTACAAGTGCCACGGGGCACTCTTGTTCCAAATAATCAAGGTTGAGCTCCACCCCCGACAGTAGTATAAACTTCCAAGTGGCAAACACATGGGAATGGGATGCACTTTCTGCCCTACCCACCCCCACCCTTTTCTCAAATTGACGTCGTCTCCAACCAACCAATCTGACGTGTAGAGTGAATTCCAACTTTATTTGCCTCTCATGGCGACCATTTTGGGTAGTTAGGATCTAGCCGTGGAACTCAAGAAAGGGACTCCCCATCTGGAACATGCCGCTGATGCAGGCCAAGGAGATTTGCAACTTATTGCACCGTCTCGATGCGCGTGGAGGAGGAGGAGGTGTGGGGGGGGACCATATGGCGCTGCATATACACCGCTCCGCCGTCGTCTACCACTGTATGTTATGAAATCTTGCTGGAAGGGAGAAGGAGAAGAGAAGGGGGAGGGAGTGTTGACATTTTAACTCTGCAGTGTTACGACACGCTAGTAAAAAGAAAAGGAGAGGAGGGATAAATGGGGGGGAATGCAAAGTGAAAAAGAGGTCTCCATTTGCAATGTGGGTTAAGTTAGGGTGGAGGTGCTAGTGCATCGCGGGGGGGGGAAAAAGAAATAGATTGAAGAGGATGTCGGAGGGAGGTGGGAGGAGGAGGAGGAGGAAGTGCCAATTGGAAGCGAAGCCAAGAAAAGACATCTTTTCTTTCTTTTTTTGTCTTGTCTCCATCGATTCTCTTCCCGAAAAAAAAACACAAAAGAAGGTTTCACTTCTTCTTTTTTTTTTTTTTTTGTTCACATCATCTTTTTTATCCCCCCAAAAAAGAAAGGAGGAGGGAGAGGAAGGGGGGAGGGAATCGAGAAGAAGTCGTGAAGTGTTCGGTGGAAGCAAGCCACCTGACACCTCCTCCTCCTCCTCCTTTTCTTCTTCTTCATCCGCCGCCACGTCCATGCAGACACTCACTCCTCCTCTACCTAGTCCCCCGCCACAGTCTGCGTGGTACACACACAAACCATCAAGCGACTTAAGACCAAAAGAAGGGAAATGGAAGGAAGGGAAGGGAAGGAAAGGATGCGCAAGAGTCCAGAAGGGAATGAGACGGCGATTCCGGGCAGGGGAAAAGGAAGAAAAATTTCACCCATCACATGACGAAGTTGGGGGGGGGGGGGGGGGGGGGCGGGGGGGGGGGGGGGGGGGGGGGGGGGGGGGGGCGGGGGGGG
>JAAUYM010024742.1_pt1 | contig 11657 bp, 10 predicted proteins | sample 7278001 | NCBI WGS metagenome assembly JAAUYM01 (sample SAMN14350224, study PRJNA611818) | marine sediment metagenome | isolation source: surface marine sediment (1.8m) | place: French Polynesia: Moorea | collected 2018-08
AGCGATCATTCCTCCTCCTATTCTCTCCCTTTCCCCCCCCCCTCCTCCCTCCACTTCCCGCAAAGCGTTGCGCGCATGGCAAATACCACGAAGGAAGGAGGGGAAAAAAAACTTCTTCCTGCCTCTTTCCCCCCTCCCTTTCTCAAAGATTGGGAAAGAGCTGTGAGCCTGTGATGTGAGGCGCTCTAAGCGTCTGTCTCTCTTCCCTCCCTCCCTCCCTCTCTTCCCCCCACCTCCTTTCTCCTTGCTGCTGAGCAAAGACGTCGCCGCCGCCGCCGCCGCTGCTGCTGCTGCTGCCGGCGTCGTAGGCGACGGCGCCGCCCGCTACCAACGCCGTTCTCTCTCTTCTTTCTCCCACCAACGCTGTTGCCGCTGGGGCCAACAGAATAGTCATTACAACTCTGTCTGCTCAGTGCTGCCCCCTCGCAGCGCAGGCAGAAGATCCTCAGAGTGCAATGACCTCTTCTCCTCCCCCCTCCCCCTTCCTACTCTTTCTTCTCTTCCTTCTACCAAGCTTGCTAGCTTGCTAACAGTGCCGGCGATCGTCAGGAGAAAGAAAAACGGGAGATCGTTCGCACCACAGCCGGCAGCAGCATTTCAAGTAGAAGTTGCTACTTCTTGCATTGCACTGGAGCAAGAGCTGCAAGAAGACACTTCCCGCAAAGCCGCCATTGTTAAAAAAATCCTTTTTCTGCTGGTTGTCGTCATTTTGCTTAGAAACCCCCTCATTGCCAATCTTTTTCCAGATATTTGTGCCACCGCAAACAGATGCTTTTTAACATTGAGGCGCGCCACTGCATGTGTTTTTGTAACTTCCGCTTTTGCACTTGGTAGGTGGGCGATTCTTTTTAGCGACAATTCCGCTCATCAAAGCTGGCTGTGATATGAGAACGGAGGGACACATAGCCACAGCCACTTTGAGAGGAGAATCATCACCGTCTAATGGTGCACTCTTCCCTGCTTCGTCGATGATGTTGCTTACCTTTCTTGCACGTTGCATTTCTAAACGAATTAATTCACTGACGCAGTCGCTGTCGACGACGACCTTACAACTCGTCAAATTGGCTGTGATATGGGAAAAGACCCCGTGTGGTGTCGTCACTTCACACCTCAACCACTTTGACGGCTGCACGATCATCCTTGGGTCCACCGCGGCGTGGTCTTCTTCATCTCACTTTGTCTGCTACGGGTTACCGAAATCGCGATACGAAAACCGGCCATGCATCATTAAAGTACAAATAACTACGTCTTGGTTGATGACATAGCGTGAAAGATACAAAGGTGGCAAGATACAAAGCGAGGGACACACACAAAAAAAAAGCTGCGAAATGCTGACGTTGACGCAAAAATGTTAGGAAGGGGCCCGTGAATTAATTAGCAAAGGTCGAGTTAAATAGTCTCGAACAAGCGAAAAAAAAAGTTTCTGTGCGTTAAGCAAAGGTAACTAAAGGTGACTTTACTACTGGAAGAAAAAGTTAAAATGAGAAAGTTACTGGGAAAGTCGGGAGGGAGGAGGGGCCTGATCACGCCGCACGCGCGAGAGATATGTTGAGTGGTCAACAACGTCTTGCTCATCAAAGCTGGCTGTGATAGTTGAAGGGGAATCGCACCCGCTATGACAATCCAGCCTTGATGCCAAGAAGCTGCTGTTGCGAGTATTCTGGTGGGTGAGTCTGCAGAGGTCTGTTCTACGGTCTCGGGTGTTAAGAAAGGTCGCTGCTACGTAACATGAATGAGCTGCATGGGATAGACAAGGACTGCAATCTAAGCTACGGAACTTGAAAAAGGCAACAAACGTCTTTATATGAAGACATACCGGTACTACATAGTAGTTGGGATCGTACTACTTCTCCAGTCTCCTTGCACAGCGCGCTTGGTTGTGGTGGAAGGAGGGAGCAACACCCGGCGGAAGACATAGTAGTGAGATGTAACGCAGATCGAACATCTCACTACCCATGTCTTTCAAAGGGTATTGCCCGTGAGTGCTTGATAGGTCGAATCTTCCTTCCATCTTCGTTGTCGTCTTCTTCTCGCTCGCCAAAATATTCGCAAAAGAAATTATGCCGAAAACGAAAGAAAAAAAAGAAAAAAAAGAAGCTGCAAGAGGGGACACTTACTGCCACAGCCTCCGTCCGGTAGTCGTCGAGAGAATCCGCCTCGGTCAGCCTGATGATGACGGGACAGACTTGGTCCTGCACGTCGCTCCGCTCCACCAGCCCCTGCTCCAGCAACACCAGCAGGGCCGCCTGGGAGGTCTTGCGGACCTGGTTGTTGGAGTCCGTTAGGAACTTGACCACCATGGGGAGCAGGTGGTCCGGGACGACGGCGCACAGCTGCGTCTTGAACTCCTGGCAGAACATGGCCACGTGCGGCACCTGCTCCATGAGCTCTGCTCTGACACTGGGCTCTGAAAAAAAAAACAATGAGGAAGACCCGCGGTCAAGTATGACTTTGCGTCGTGAATTGAGGTGTGTGTTGTGTGAAGAGAAAAAAGTTGAGAGTAGTACTCACCGACATCGTCGGCCAGCTTGTTCATCACATTCAGGACGGCATCGACGTCGCTGGGGTCGTCGACCACGGACCGCAAGGTTTCCAAGATGGTCCGAGCAACAATTTGCCTGTAAAGTGCAGGGAGAAAAAAAATGTGTGATAAACAACAACGATGTAACAGTGCGTGCATACATGCGTCACAAATGCGCGTCGCCAGCTTGACACAATTACACACACGAGTCCAAGGTCAAGCTGCTGCTGCTCTTCTTCTTCATTCAGAAATCTGCTTGCGTAGCAAAAGTGCTGTCTCTCTCTCCCTTCCCTCTCCATCGATTGGCCGACTATTGAAGGCGACAAAGAAGGCAGCGGCGACGCAAAAGAATAATTGTACAACAAAATTAGTGCATTGCGTACGGAGGCCAATATGGGCCAGAGTAAACACTGCCGATTAAAGACATCGGGAGAAAAGAAGCATCTTGCATCACTTCGTGTACATTTGACTTCCTTTTTTTTAAGGAAAAATTCCGATGGAAACGGTAAGTGTAGTATGGGCAAAAAATGTCATCCCCAGCAGTCAAACGCGATCTACATACCATAATCCTCCACGCTCGAAACGTGGGATTCAGTAGTAATTTTCTTCAACATGTTTTTCATTTCAATGTTGTGCAAGAAAAAAACCGCTTTTATCTCCTTTGCATTCCTCCTCACGCGAAAATGCTTTATCTCCTCTCCCCTCTCTCTCTCTTTGCGGGTAGCGCTGGATTCATTATAAGCTGGACAAACAGCCGTTAGACATTCTGTCGCACATGTCCCTGCAGTTGCTGAATGAATGCGAAAACAGGCAAAAAAATTAACCGTTTGAATTTTCCACCTAGCATTTTTTTGCTTCTTATAATTGCTAAGAACCGATGCTGGAGAGCTAATGCTCGACGCTTTTGGGCTGTCGCGTCAATTGGCCTTACCTGAGCAAGCATTTTAGGAGTCGTCCCAACGGTATCCACTCCTGTTTTTCTGCGTATTCTTCCCCAGCGGTTACGCAATCACCATCCTCGTAGTGCAATAGTACCGTAGTAGTACGCAGAGGTGGTCTCGACTTGGTCACAAAAGCCCTTTACAATGCTGGGACTGTTCCGCTGAAGGAAGCTTTCAGAGAATCCGCTGGGAAAGTCTCCCTCTTGCCATTGGCACCAAGCAGAGAGAGAAAGAAAGAGAAGCTTCAGCAGGAGCAGCAGCCCTTTCTACTCTTCCATTGGCACCATTCCTTGGCGGGTCAGGAGCCCTTTCTCTCTCCCCCCTTTGCTCTTTCTCTTTGGCTGTACCCCCCTCCTCTTTCTCAGTTGGGGTAAGCCGCTGCGAAAGAAAGACGGTTCCAAGGGCTCTCTTTCTCTCTGCGTTCCAGCCCGCAGAGAAAGGACCATTGCTGCTTGGCCAACTTGGTTCACCAGGCAGGAAGAGGAAGGGAAGGTTTGGCGGAAAACTGAAGCCGAGGTGCTATCGATTAAACACAAAGTCTCTTCATCATCATCATCCGCCACAGCATCGCTACACAATTGAGGGAGGCCTCCTCCTCCTCCTCCCCCGGGCCAAGTTCTCCGACCCGTGCACGTTTTCCCTCTCCCTTCCACCCTGCATGGAAGAATGGGCCGACGGCCAAGCACCGAGAGAGGCGGAGAGGGAGAAGAGGAAGAAGAATTCACCACCGATGACGACATCGCTGTTGCTGCTGAAGTCACTTCTGCACAACAAAACAAAGGACGAATCCTGGATCGCACGTCCACCCGGAAGGCTTCTTTCGTGGGTGGCAGAGAGAGAGAGGCGGGTGGGTGGGTCATGCAAGCTCTCTGCCGCTTTTTTCTGCAGACCACGATGCGCACACTCTCGAGAGACGGATGAGGGACTTATCACTTGAAGCACAGCTTTCTTAGCACTTTATTCATACATGAGGGGAGGGAGAAATGCTGGCCTTCGCGCACGGCTCTATGAGGCAATTTCTCACTCCTCGCCACTTCTGGGGAACCATCCTCCGCACCAGTGAGTTAGAATCGCTGCTGCCGAGGGCACAAAATGAAAAAAAGGATGTTGAGAGCGCAAATCTTCTCACAAGAAAGCTCCACAGCAAACTAGTACCAAACTCCGTTGTTGCCCAACTGGCATAGTGCCAGTCCAGGAAGGGGAGAAAAGGAGAAGGGGGGAGAGGCAGGAGGGGGAGGGAGAATGGGACTGGACCGACCTATAGCAGTGGCAGAGGGGCGGAGGGGAGAGGGAAGGGGAGGGGAGGGGGAGGGGAGAGGGAGGGGAGAGAGGGAGGCAAGCAGAGATCGGAGTTCCTCTGCTAGCGCCGTCCCGGCCGGCACGCCCGTCGCTCTCCTCCGTCTCGGTCTCTATCCTGCCTTCCTTCTCCTCCCCCTTTCCTTCGTCTTTCCTGTATGCCGCCTGTCCCAACGTAAAGGGAGGAGGAGGCTGAGAGGGACTGTTCTTGCTCTCCTTTCCTGCGCACTACGCTACCTCTCGCTCGCACAAAGACGGACGGACCGACTTGGGCGGGTGTGGGTAGGTGGGAAGGAGAGCAAGACGACGACGACGACAAATGGGCGTGCTTGGCAAACGGCAGCAGCAACGGCGTCCACACGCACGCACGTACTTCTCTCTCCCCCCCCCCTCCCCCCTACGCAGCAGCCAGGGACGACGACGGCGACGGATTGGGAATTGGGATGGATTTTTCGCCTCCCCCCCTCTCACGGACCGACCGTGCGCGCTCCAGGTTGGCGTTTCCCGTCATCTCTTCCTGCCTTGCCTTCCCTGAGTTCCCTCCCCTTCTAAGAGGAGCCACTCCCATACCAGTCACGGTAGGTATGGTGGGCGCGGCGTGGCGCGTCCCGGCCGGCGAGGGGAAGGAGGAGACTTTCCTGCTCATGAGGGACTCCAGTCCAGTCCCCAGCCACACTACAGCCAAGTGCTGGGGCGGCCTGCCCCGCGGAGGGAGTGCGTGACACAGCCCAGCCCAGGAAGAAGAATGCTGGAGGAAGGAAGGAAGGGGCAACGGCTCCTTCCTGCGCTGCGCTACTCTTAAGGGTTGCAGATGTGTTCTTCTTTTCCGCCCTCTCTCTCCCTCCCCCCTACCCCCCACTTTTGCAGAAGAAGCGCAACATTCCCTCTGCTTTCAAGAGAAGAGAACCCTGCTATGCGAGTCAGAGGTGGACGAGGTGTCGCTTCTTTCTCCTTCTAAAACTTTTGGGAAGAAGGAAGAAAGTTGCGCGCCTGTGACGCCATCCCGTGACGGAAACCCCAACTAAGTGTGCGCGTAGGAGCTGCGGCATTCTGGCCGGAGAATCTCCCTCCGGCGGAGAGAGATGGGGGCGGTCAGCGACCCTGCAGCAAGATGCGCTTCCTCTTCCCCTTCCCCCCTCCCTCCCCCCCTTTCCGACAGGCCCTGCTGCATTGGAGGAACGCATCTCTGCATTATGCAAACGCTACAAACACTTCATCATTTCATTTTTCGTAACTCGTTTCAATGTCAGAGGCCGGACCTTGACGGCGACAGAAAGCAGGTCTCAAAGCGAAATTCTCAAGTTACTGACTTAATTGCCAGTAAGCTTTTGCAGAAAAAAGTGAAATAATTGAGAGGTAATACAGTACGAGTAACAAAAAGAGCATGAAAAGAGATTCATTAATTTGCCTAAGAATTTTTTTTTGCAGTACGCCTTCATCGCAAAGCATCATTATGTCTTTAAAGCGTGGTCATTGGTCAAGCTTGCTGACCCTCATGAAGACGAAGGGGAGGGGGTCGGGGGAAGGGAAAAGGGGAGGAGAGCTTCCTCGTCAAGTCTCGCGTTGGAAAAACAACTTGCAAACTGGCATTTCTTCTGTACAAGAGGCGAGGGGGGGGGAAGGGAAAAAGCGAGCGAGAGGGGAAGGAGGGACGTAAGGGACAGATGGACTGTGAAGAAGAAAAGGCGAAGAGAGCGAGTGATCATACATCTCGATAAAGTCATCGTTGGGGCAGTGCATGGCAGGCAGGCCAGGGCACTTCAGGAAAGGCAGAGACGGGGGAGGGGGACTTGCTTTGCCTCTCTGTCCATCACTGCTGGACGGTCGTCGGCTCGTTTTCGTCAGGCGGACCGATCGGACTGCGCCTGTTTGTCAGAGTTGGACAGGAAGAAAGACAAGAAGGAATGCAGAAAGCTTTTGTAGTGTTCTTTCCTGCGCGTAAATAAACACAAATGCTTGCAGGGCAAAAATTGCTATTAAAAAATACACAATTTTATCGACGTTTCTTATAGGGAGAAAAGTGGAACTGCCAAAAAGTGCTGTTGTCACTAATCAACACAATCTTTTTCGCAATTGAAGAACAGATCGCCGCCTGCTGTAGTTATCAGCAAAATGAGCTGTCTAACTCACGCTAGGCACAAGAGGTTAAATTTTTTGAGCTTCTATAGAAAACCAACTTTGTCTACTAGAGGAGAGAGTAAGTAAATCTCTCCTAAGGGGGAGAGAAAACACGACGACAGTTTCAAATGGTGTAAGATGGAGCCTCATATTACTACTACACATCGTATGTCTACGTGCAAATTTAGTAGCAAATTCAGAAAAATATAAAATACACATTGCTCATTGCTTGGGACTCGTGTTATTCGGATCATCAGGTGTTGAGATGACTAACTGTTAACAGACATTGATTTGTCCGGTACGAGCATATCATTGGGCGGCACTGCTATTTCAAGCAATAAAATGTATGTGACCTTACAAGCTGTTTTGGCCCCGAAGGGACAAACACAGTGCACAGTACAGTGCATTCCGCTTATAACATCCTGACATGAGAATACTCCGCCGAAAATACCATTCTCAGTAATTTGGATTCGAGAACAGTTTTCCCTGGTCCCGTGGGTGTTCTTATAACCGGAATCCACTGTGTCAAGAAATGAGTCATTGCAAGTATGATAGTACAGTCCAGTTGTAAACCTTGAGACATAAAAAATTAAAAGCGAGGATCGAGAAGTACCACAACTGTACTTCAGATGCAAGCAAGGACTCCAACATCATTCAAGGATTTTAATCCTTTGCAAATTGATGTTTCCTTCACTGTCAATAAGACGCTTTTCTGCCGGTCAGACTGGCCCAACTGGCGTAGAAAGAGAGGTTCAATACGTACAAAATCATTCTACGCTTTCATCGTCTTGTGCGATTAAGAAAAAAACAGTTGCAAGAATATACCGTATAGTTTGTACACTTACCCAATGCAAACAAACACAGAAGACTTTTCATTAGCCAAACTTAGTCCAACGTTCCGACACTCCGCAATGAATGCTTTAAGGGGCTCTACAATGAAGTCCAAGCTTTCCTCAACGTGCACTGCTCACTACAGGATGGCACTTTTCAAGGAAGAATCCCTCCCCTCTATAGTCTTGTTACAAAAAAAGTACTTTTTACCGGCAAATGACGCAACGATGCGTCATCAAACAAATGCGTCATCCAAAGTGAACAACAACCTTTCGAAGTTTGAGATGGTTTCCAAGGTGCTGCGGAAGATTATTGCTTGGCCTACAAGGAAGCCAATTCTTTACACTCGACCCAATTCTAGCCAAGAAAAGGACCAAAGCTTCGAAACACTCTCGTCTCCGTACATAATCTTGGCAAAAGGCTACTTCCAGGCTTAAAAAAACATCTAATTGCCTCTTTTTTCCTACCTGTTGAATATGTTCTCCGATTCTGCGTATTTCTCCAACTTCTGTACGGGCGGGAGGAGGTCGTCGGGGTTGGAGGGGACATCGCCATCAGAGTAAACTGGAACAAAGGAGAAAGAAAAAAAAGGTTAGATGGAAGACAAAAGGACGACAAAGGAATTCTGGTCGTCGGAGGGTCGGACAGAGGGACAGAAACTGGGCCTCTCCGATCGGCTTCCGCGGTCCAGGAGCCCCGCGTGGACGGGGTCGTGGGGGTAGGGGTCCTTCTGGAATGCTCCCCCCAATCCCGACCTCGCCTTTGTCCCCGACCCCCTTCTCGAGCCTCACCTCCATCTCCTTCGTCGGGATCCTCCTCCTGGTAGAAGTAGATGTCTGCAAAGGCAAGAGAAGTGTTGAACCTGGTCCATCGGGGTCGCCTGGACTCGGGCGCGGCTTCCAGATCTACTCACCTGCCATCTTGGATTCATCGTCTTTTCTAGCAGAGATGCCAGATGGTGCAGGGGGAAGCTTTTGCCCAAACCGCTTCTTTCGTTCTCTGGCTTTTGTAAAACTTGTCCTCGGACAATTTGTCTTGACCCTTGGAAAAGGTTCCCGCCGTCCTGCCGTCCCATCAGCTTCGCCCCGAACAGTTTTTGAAGAGACAAAACTGACAAAATGCCATAAGCAAAAGACTCGGCCTTCAATCTCCCCGTTTGTTCTCTCTGCTTTTTCTGCCCAGCTCCCCCTCTCTCTCTTGCTCCTTCTCTTCCTTCTCTTCTCTTCTCTTCTCTTGCTTCTGCCTTCTTTCTTTCTTTTCTTTCTTCCTCCTCGTGTTGGCTGCCTTTTCGGCCGATCGGGCTCCACACAGACGAGAACAAGACACCCTTTGTGTGGCGCATGCAGAGGGGAATGCGCTGCTCTGCGCTGCTCTGCTCTGCGCTGCGCTGCGCTGCTCCGCGCTGCTCCGCGCTGAGCTGCGCTGGACTTCTCCACTCTTTCCCTCTCTTCTCTCTCCTCTTTCGCATCCCTTCTCTTTTTTGCCCCACCACTTCCTTTGTGTTCTTGTCCGGTGCCGCCTGCGCCCGATATAAAGTCGCAACAAAGGAATAGGTAATCACGCAATCACGAATACACCCTTGCTCTTAAGTACCCCTTCCCCTCCTCCAGAAAAGATTTGTCTGACTTGCCTCTAGTACGCTACCGGTACAGGTCTACAATCTCTTTTTACTCAACTCATATTTTTGCCTCCTCTTCGGTCTTGGTGCTGTCCCTGATGAAGGGCGATCTCTTCTTGAACACCATTCCGTCTTTGGTGGGCTCCCTTCCCTGGCTGACGCGCGCCGCCTGCGGGTTCTCGTACTGGGCCAGCGCCTCGATGTCCGTCATCTCCTGAATTGCCTCCTTCTGGTTCTTCGCCCTCGCCAGTGCGTCGGCTATCTCCTTGAAGTTGTTCTTGTACATCTGGTACGTGATTATGCCGTTGTGGTAGAGGAGGTTGTGCTGGTAGAAGATGATGCAGACGCTGGTCAGGTACATGAAGGTGAGGACGATGATGACGACCAGATAGGCGTCTTCCTCCTTCACGGTCTCCGCGGAGCCCGCACTGATGGGGTCGTTGAATATGTGACGGAGGTCGTAGTAGGAAGCCGTGAACAGCAGGATGATGTACGCCAAGTATCCCGTCAGCAAGGAGAGGAAGGCCACCAGGTCCAGAAGGTGGCCCAGGGTCTCGACGACGTGACTGTTGAGAAAGAGGTTGATGAGGTAGCCGAGCACGATCGTGTCCTTCACTTCCCCGTAGTAGAAAATGATGGCGTTCAGCATGAAGTTGAGCGTGGACACGAGGTACACGCCGATGGCCGCGCCGCTCAGGATCAGGTGGATCCCCTTGTCCGGCCCGTCCAGGTGGTCGGGCAGGTGGCGCTGGTCGACGGAGTAGATCTGCTGCATGCCGACCACGAAAGCCACGAAGCCGACGGAGCGCACCGTCAGCTCGATGTTGGTCCGGGTCTTCTGGGAGAACCTCTCGAAAAAGATCTTGGCCACGGCCACCTGCGGCATGCAGAAGGCGAAGCAGAAGGACATGCTGGCGGCGTGAAGGTTGACCGAGTGCTTGGGCTCCCTCTGGCCGCCGGGCCAGAAGGCCTCCACCAGCTGCACGCCCCCGCGGTAGTTGACGAGCCACCGGGACATGAAGATGAGGCTGCAGAAGATGAGGATCTCGTTGGCCAGCAACAGCAGCATCATGAGGGGCGTGCGCAGGGTGGGGCGCTCCAGGTCCTCCGGCTGGACCTTGTCCCCAGCTCCTCCCATGCGGACTCCCCTGCCAATGGAGCCGCTCAGGCTCTCCCTGGCCGTGTAGAAGGTCTCGTTGCTCGTGGTGGTGGTGGTCTCCGCCTCGTTGGGCCTGGTGGTCCCCCTCCTCCTCGCGTACTTCCAGGGCGCGGACTCCTTCTTCTTGTTCTTGTACAGCGGCTTCACCAGCTTCTCCAGGTTGACCTTCGGGAAGAGGCGGAAGAAGTTCTGGTACATGACCCTGCTGCCGGAGCCCTCGTCGCCGTCCTGCACCCCGCCGCCCGAGGTGGACGAGGAGGTCCCCGCCGGCCGACCCGCGCTCGGCACGCTCGAGGGCTCCTTCTTCTGATGCTGCGTCCTCTCCCTGGCCCAGCTGCTCCGGGTGTCCGTCCGTCCGGAGGAGTTTTCGCACTTTGCTCTCGTAGACACTCTGTTCTCGGACGTTCGGTTGGATCCTTCCGAGGTGAATAGCAATCCAGACACTGCGGCTTTCGTCTCGCCCTCCTCTGAGCGCCTAGGATTGAACTTGGCGTATTTGCCGGGCCCGTCCATGATTTCGGAAAGAGACGGAGGATATGTGCAAGTAAGTTGAAGGTTCGAAATCTCGCGACAAATTAGTTCCCAAATATTTTTTTCAAAAAAAAGAAGTTTGATTATTGTGGGTGGGACCAGCTTTGGACGGAAACCTGAAGTTCAAAATCTCGCGACAAATAAATTCCCAATTTTTTTTCGAGAAAGAAAGTTTGCCCAAAAAAATAAAGAAATTGCACACACAACACTTACGTACGTAGTAGGGTTCAACTTCGCAAAAAAAAGCTGACCTGCCGAAGCTCTTTTTTTCGAAACCATATCCGTTACTACTTACAGTACATGTAGTTTGGTCTTTTCCCCTTCCCCCTCAGATTCCAAGAGAAAATTTACCCGTTCTGGGAGGTAAGTAAAGGGTAGCTCATACACAGAAGTGGTATTCGCCGAGCGAAGGAGGGAATTGGAGGGAGGAAGAAGAAGGGATGCTTTCTTCCGAGAAATCGAGGCCAGAGGGAGGGAGTGAGGAAGGGGGGGGGGGGCAGAAGAAGAAGGGACGTGCGGCGCTGGCGCCGTCTCGACTGTTCTTCGCGCCCCCGCCCCGGGGGGGCGGCGGGGCGGGGGGCGGGGGGTGGCGGGGGGGGGCGGGCGGGGGGCGTGGGGGGGCCGGTTGGGGCCGTCGGGGGG
>JAAUYM010080708.1_pt1 | contig 11655 bp, 16 predicted proteins | sample 7278001 | NCBI WGS metagenome assembly JAAUYM01 (sample SAMN14350224, study PRJNA611818) | marine sediment metagenome | isolation source: surface marine sediment (1.8m) | place: French Polynesia: Moorea | collected 2018-08
CAAGGTGGCAAAATTAAAGTGTCGAATCTATGAAGTCGGCATTTCCTACTACGGTCGCACTTATGCCGAGGGTAAGAAGATTAACTGGAAGGACGGCGTGCATGCCTTTGTCTGTATAGTCAAATACAACCTATTACGCTAATTGGTTTTGAATTGGTTTAATGGTCGCGATGGCTGGCAAAGGCTATTTTATCAAGAAACGCCAGCATCAATGCCGAGACAACAAACGTCAGGTGAAAGACCACGTACCAGATCAGTTTATCGTTGGCGATAGTTTGTATTTCCATAAATTTTTGTAACAGGTGAATCGAAGAAATAGCCACGATAGATGCGGCGACCTTCAGCTTCAGACTGCCGGAGTCCAGCTTACCCAGCCAATCCAGTTTTTCATCACCTTCATCAAGGTCGATCTTGGAAACAAAATTTTCATAGCTGCTGAACATGACCATGACGATAAGGCTACCAACCAGCGCCATATCAATCATGGAGAGAATATGCAGTATCAGGTCGGATTCCGACATCGTGAATATTGATGTCAACGTATGCACCAGTTCTTTGAAAAACTTGATGGTCAACGCCACTACGGCCAGTGACAACCCAAGAAAGATAGGAGCTAGTAACCAGCGGCTGGCAAACAGGGTACGCTCAATAAGTCTTTCCATGTTATTGCTTCTCAAAAAGCCGGTTGATTATAGACAGGTAAACCAGGCGTAGCGTATCAAGATCTTCTACTTTCACGCATTCATTTAACTTATGAATGGTTTTATTTATCACGCCAAGCTCTATGACTTCTGCGCCGCTTGGGGCTATAAACCTGCCATCAGATGTTCCACCACCGGTAGAACAAAGGGTGTCTACGTCGCACACTTCTTTTATAGACTTTAAAACTGCTTCCACCAGTTCGCCACTTGCCGTCAGGAACGGCTGACCAGAGAGTCTCCAGTCTATGTCATAGTTTAGCTCGTGCTTATTCAATAGCTCGACAACGCGTTGCTTCAAGGAGTCTTCCGTTTGTTCGGTGGAAAAGCGAAAATTAAAGATTATCTCAACCGACCCTGGTATGACATTCTCGGCGCCGGTACCTGCGTTAATGTTTGATATTTGAAATGTGGTCGGCGGAAATGAGTCATTACCCTGGTCCCATTCAATAGTGGAGATGTCAGCAAGAAAAGCGCTTGCCGTGTGGACCGGGTTCTCAGCGATATCCGGGTAGGCAACATGCCCTTGTATTCCCTTGATAACTAAATTGCCATTCAGTGAACCGCGGCGTCCGGTACGAATAACGTCACCCAGTTGCTTATCACTGGATGGTTCGCCGAGAACGCACCAGGTGATATGAATATTATTGTCGGCCAGGTAGTCCATGACTTTACGCGTGCCGTTAATTGATGGTCCTTCTTCATCGCTGGTCAGCATCAGGGCAATGGTTCCAGCGTGGTCTGGATTATTTTTAACGAATTCCTCCGCTGCCAAAACCATCGCGGCTACACCACCCTTCATATCTGCGGCGCCGCGACCATACAGATAGCCATCGCGAATCTCGGCCTTGAACGGATCGCTATGCCACTTTTCCAGCGGTCCCGTGGGCACTACATCGGTATGTCCGGCGAAACAGAATAGTGGTGCACCACTGCCATGGGTAATCCAGAGATTATCGACGTCATCAAAGCGAAGGTGTTTTGCCTCAAAACCGAGAGGTGTCAGTCTCTCTGCGATCAGTTGCTGACAACCGCCATCCTCTGGCGTAACCGAGGGCAGGTTGATAAGTGCAGTTGTTAAGTCGAGTGTTTGATCCATAACGTGCTATCGCATAAAAATTGTGCGTTGCGCATTTTAAGTGATAAGACAGTGCCTGCAAATACCGTTCAGTAAATGGGACTACATGAAGTAGACAAAGACTATGCCGGTTGGAAAACCGCGAGGATTTCGCCGATCTTTTTCCTGCTATGGACATTACAACTGATAGTCCTGCTAACCTTGAAGCCTTCAGTTGTGGCGCCTGCCTGTTTGTACAGGCTGCGCGTGTTGTCGGTGTCATGATTGGAAATGATAACCGGTATGCCTCGATTACTCAGACGCTCAGCCCATTCGGCTAACTCGATTTGTTCGTTCCATGCGAAGCCACCAGCGAAGTAATCGGTAAAGTACGCCGTTTTTGAAATCGGTGCATAGGGCGGGTCACAGTAAACAACATCTCCCCGACGCGCTTTTTTCATAGTGTCTGCAAAACCTGCGTGGATAAAACGCGCTCGGGCTGCAGCGGCATGGAATAACAGCATTTCCTTTTCCGGGAAGTAGGGTTTTTTATAACGACCAAACGGGGTATTAAATTCATGTCGGGAATTATAACGACACAGTCCGTTATAACAGTGTCTGTTCAGGTAAATAAAGAGTATTGATTTTAAGCGTGTGTCTTGCGTGCTGTTAAACGTGTTACGCAGATCGTAAAAGGCTTTTTCATTATTATATTTGTGCTTGAAGAATTGACTGCATTCGTCGATAAATGACTGGCCGTCCTGCTGTAAATTAATATACAGGTTAATCAGATCCGGATTTGTATCTGCCAGCAAATAGCGTTTGTAATTGGTATTGAGGAATACAGCGCCTGAACCAACGAATGGTTCCACCAGGCGTTTACCCTCGACGAGATGATGCTGTATGCGGTCGACAATTCTGAACTTGCCCCCGGGCCACTTAAGAAATGGTTTGACCGGGGCCGTCATTAACTCCGTTCTCCTGGAGTCACAGCATCTATACTCAGCGCATGAATCTCTTCAGGCATCAGGCTTGCCACTGCTGCATAAACAAGGCGATGCCTTGCCAGCGGCGCCTGCCCCTCAAACTTTTCAGAGACAATACGCACGCGAAAATGCCCGGCACCCCCATGCCCGGTATGTCCGGCATGCAGATGGGATTCATCGACAATGTCCAGTTCTACTGGCTCCAGTGCTGCGTTGATGCACTCGCGGATCATATCTACGCGGGCTTCAGTCATTAGAAGACCTTCTTGAAGGGTTTTACGACGACGTGTTCGTAGACACCAGCCGCGATGTAGGGATCGGCATCGGCCCAGGCCTGGGCATCGATGAGTGAATCAAACTCGGCCACTATCAGGCTGCCGCTAAATCCTGCTGTTCCGGGATCTTCACTATCTATGTTGGGATGCGGTCCGGCTATGAGCAGTCTTCCCTGATCTTGTAAGTCCTGTAGCCGGGCTATATGGTCGCCACGTGCTCCCATTCTTTTTTCAAGACTGTTTTCTACATCCTGGCTGATAATCGCATAAAACATTGTTCAAATACCTGTAGATAAATCGGATGTTTGCCTAGTTTTCTTCCTGTGAGCTGACCTCGGCTTCGCCCGTTTCCTTGAGGTATTGATACATATATACAAATATTGCGATCAGGAATACCAGGTTGAGTAGTGTCATGCCCCATGCCTTGAAGTTGACCCAGAACTCTGTTGTAAAACTGAAGGCCACATATAAATTGACGAAACCCAGGAAGATAAAAAACAAGCCCCAGCTCATATTGACGTTGCGCCATACCTTGTCCGGTAACTGCAGTTTTTCGTCGGCCAGGTTAATCATGCGTTGGAACAGGGTGGTATCGCCGATAAAATGACTCGCAATCAATGCCAATGCGAAGCACCAGTTGACGATGGTCGGCTTCCATTTAATGAATACCTCATCCTGTAAATAGATCGTGAGCCCACCAAATATGAGGACCACGACAAAAGTGATAAGGTGCATTTTTTCAAATTTTTTATACAGTAACCAATAGGCAACAATCTGTATCGTTGTAGCGATGATAATCGTATAAGTTGCCGCATAGATACCTTGCTGCCTGTCATCTGGCACGTAGAATGCGATGAAAAAGGCGATGACCGGGAAAAAATCGAAAAGAAATTTCATAAAAAAAGCAGCAATTTAGTAATTTAGTATATTAACCTAATTTTGATTGTCAGACAGTATGTCGCAGTACCTTACCATTCACCCGGATAACCCTCAGCAGCGCCTGCTTGAACAGGCCGCAGCCGTCGTGCGGCAATCAGGCGTTATCGTGTATCCAACCGATTCTTCTTATGCCATTGGCTGTCGAATGGGGGATAAGGAATCGCTCGATCGGATCCGCATGCTACGTAAACTGCCGGCGACACAGCATATGACCATGGTTTGCCGCGATTTATCCGAGATTGGCAATTATGCCGTCCTCGACAATTCAGCATTCAGGATGATGAAATCACTTACCCCAGGACCATTTACCTTTGTATTAAAGGCAAAACGCGATGTGCCCAAGCGCCTGCAAGACCAGAAACGGCGTACGATCGGTATCAGGGTGCCGGATAACAGGATCACCCAGGGCCTGCTGGACGCCATGGGTGAGCCGTTAATCAGTATCAGCCTGGTATTGCCGGAACAGGATTTGCCCGAAAATGAGCCGGAACTCTTTATAGACAGGATTGGCAAGCAAGTTGATGTCATCGTCGACGGCGGTGCCGGTGGTCTGGATTTCACGACGGTCATCGATATGACCACGCCCGAACCCAGTGTCATGCGAGAAGGCAAGGGCTTTGACAGGCTGGCACTTGAGCAGGCCTAGTTTTCGCCCTGTTACGCCGTGACGCAATCGGTATAATGCGCAATCTTTTTACCCGAGAAATCAGGCAACATTGCCCAGGAGATAATTAGTTGGCAACAACAGGTAAACAGCGTGTCCTGTCCGGAATGCGTCCGACAGGCCAACTGCATCTAGGCCATTACCACGGCGTTCTCAAAAACTGGCTGGAATTGCAGCAGGAATATGAATGCTTCTTCTTCGTTGCCGACTGGCATGCATTGACCACGGAATACGAAGATCCGTCGATCATTGAAAAAAGTGTATGGGATATGGTGATCGACTGGCTGGCTGTGGGTGTTAACCCGGGTGCAGCCAAACTGTTTATCCAATCCAGAGTCCCCGAACACGCTGAACTGCATATGCTGTTGTCTATGAGCACTCCACTGAGCTGGCTGGAGCGTGTTCCCAGTTACAAGGACCAGCAAGAGAAACTGACCAACAAAGACCTGACCACGTATGGCTTTCTTGGCTACCCCTTATTGCAAACCGCCGACATTATTATGTATAAGGCGGGCTTCGTACCCGTTGGTGAGGACCAGGTAGCCCATGTGGAACTGGCTCGCGAGGTAGTGCGCCGTTTCAATAATTTCTACGGCAAGGAGCCTGATTTTGAGGAAAAAGTTGAGCAAGCACTGAAGAAAATGGGCAAGAAGAACGCACGGCTCTATAACGATATGCGTAAGCACTATCAGGAACAGGGCGACAGCCAGGCGTTGGAGAAGGCACGCGCACTGCTTGAGTCCCAGCAAAACATCAGCATTGGTGACCGCGAGCGCCTCAATGGTTATCTAGACGGTATTGGCAAGGCCATTTTTCCGGAACCACAGGCACTGCTAACACCGGCATCAAAAATGCCCGGTCTCGATGGCCAGAAAATGTCGAAGTCTTACGGTAATACGATTTCTTTACGTGAAAACCCTAGCGTGGTCGAAGACAAGCTGCGCAAGATGCCGACAGATCCGGCGCGCGTACGAAGAACGGATCCTGGTGAACCTGGTAAATGCCCGGTCTGGAGTCTGCATCAGGTCTATTCAGACCAGGATGTACGTGACTGGGTCGTTGAAGGTTGTACCAGTGCTGGTATAGGCTGCCTGGATTGCAAAAAGCCTTTGATCGAGGCGGTGTTGAAAGAACAAAGCCCGATTCGCGAACGCGCCGAGGAGTATGTTAACGACCCTGAAACCGTGCGCGGCATCATTGCCGATGGCTGCGAAGCCGCGCGGGACGTGGCACGCGAGACAATGGAAGAGGTGCGTGGCGCGATGGGTCTCGACTATCGTTAATCGGCCGTTGTACTAGTCGCCCGCTGCGCCTAAACTAGCACCGATAAATGAGCGAAGAAGTCCAGACACCTGCCGACAGTAACGACCAGAAGGAAATGCCCTTTGCCTTTGTGCAGGGTGCGCCTGTTACCGAATTACCTAAAGACCTTTATATCCCACCCGATGCGTTGGAAGTGTTCCTCGAGGCATTTGAAGGGCCACTCGATCTGCTGTTGTACCTGATTAAGAAACAGAATATCGATATTCTCGATATTCCACTTGCCAAGATCACACAGCAGTACATGGGCTATATCGAATTAATGGAGTACTTGCAGCTGGAACTTGCCGGCGAGTACCTGCTGATGGCGGCGATGCTGGCAGAGATCAAATCGCGTATGTTGTTGCCTCGCCATGACGCTGACGATGAAGAAGAAGACCCGCGTGCCGAACTCGTACGCCGTTTGCAGGAGTATGAGCGTTTCAAGGAAGCCGCAGAAAAGCTGGACGAACTGCCAAGGGTAGAACGCGACTACTTCACTGCGACCGTGGAGTTCAACGGCCGCAAAAGCAACCAGAAACCACCCGACGTATCGATGGATGCAATATTACAGGTATTTGCAGAGGTATTAAGACGTGCTGATCTCTTCAGCCATCATCATATTAAGCGCGAAACGCTTTCTGTGCGTGAGCGAATGACAATCGTGTTGGAGAAGGTGGATACGGAGAACTTTACCGACTTTGTCGATCTGTTTGAAATTGACGAAGGAAGAGCTGGCGTCATTGTTTCATTGCTCGCAATACTGCAACTGGTAAAGGACTCTTTAATTCAACTTGTACAAAACGACACCAACGGACCTATCTACGTAAAGGCAGCGTCATGAGCCAGGAAAAGACAAACCAGGAAAAAATACAAAATATCATCGAGGCGGCACTAATGGTGGCCAACCAGCCGTTAAACATTAGTCGACTGTTGAGCCTGTTTGAAGAAGACGCACAGTTGAATCCGGAGCGTAATGACGTGCGTTCTGCACTGGAGCAGCTGCAACTGGATTACCAGGAACGTGGTATTGAAATCGTTGAAGTAGCCAGTGGCTTTCGCGTACAGGCAAGAAATGATTACGCAGAATGGATTAACCGCCTGTTTGAGGAAAGGCCGCCGCGTTATTCCCGTGCACTATTGGAGACGCTCGCGATTATTGCCTATCGTCAACCGATAACTCGTGCAGAGATAGAAGATATTCGTGGCGTCAGTGTCAGCAGCAGTATTGTGAAGACACTGCAGGAAAGGGAATGGGTAAAAGTTGTTGGCCACCGCGATGTCCCGGGTAAACCTGCTCTGCTGGCCACGACCAAGACCTTCCTTGATTATTTCAACCTGAAAAAACTCTCTGATTTGCCTGCCCTGTCAGACATCAAGGACTTCGATTCCATAAACCCGGACCTGTTTGATGCACTGAACGAGGAAGAGCAAAAGATGCTGCAGCAAAAGCAGACAGAGGGTGATGAAACAACATCGGTTCCAGTGGCGACGGAAGAAACGCCAGAGGCAGCCAACGAAGAGCCTGCAACAGTAGATGACTCCGGGCAGTCTGACGATGAAGAGGAAGTGCAGGGCGCCCAGGTCATTCCGTTTACTACCTAAGACTTTCAAAAATGCAAAAACAGGCATTTGCTTAATAGTGCGAGAAGGCGGCGCGCGGGAACCGGAATGTATGTGCATATACATGAGGCTTTGAGCACGACGCTGACGAGGCAAGATTGAAAAAAGGACGTTTTATTAGAAGAAACCGGAATGGGGGATAGAATTCAAAAAGTATTGGCCAACGCCGGGCACGGTTCACGCCGCCAGATCGAAAAACTCATCCAGCAAGGCCGAATTACCGTAAATGGAAAAAAGGCTGAACTCGGCCAACAGTTGGGCCAACGCGACAAGATAGCTATCGATAGCAAACAGATCCGCCTTCATTTACAAAAACAGCAAAGAACCAAGGTACTAGCCTATTACAAGCCGGCCGGTGAGGTATGCAGTCGCAATGATGAGAAAGGCCGCAGCAATGTTTTTGAAAAGTTGCCATCAATGCGTAACGGTCGCTGGATCAATATCGGACGCCTGGATATAAACACCACCGGTTTGTTGTTGTTCACCAATGACGGCGAGCTTGCTAACAAGCTAATGCATCCCTCCAATCAGGTAGAGCGTGAATACGCGGTAAGGGTCCTGGGCAAGGCCACGCCGGAACAATTGCAAGCCATGCGTGACGGTGTAGAACTTGATGATGGCCTTGCAAAGTTTACCGATATCGTGGATTCAGGAGGCGACGGTGTTAACCACTGGTACCACGTTGTCATTTTGGAGGGGCGCAACCGGGAAGTGCGGCGTCTATGGGAATCGCAGGGCTTGCAGGTATCGAGATTGATTCGAACGCGTTATGGTTCGTATATCCTGCCGCGCAGAAAACGCCCCGGACAAAACTGGCGACTTGAAGAAGAGGATATCAAGGCGCTGCAAGCGTCTGCCAATCCTGCCAAATAATGTTTTCGCGGCAGCAGCTGCTGGAAATCTTCGAGCGTTTGTATAGTGCGTATGGGCCTCAGCACTGGTGGCCAGCCGACAGCCCTTATGAAATGATGCTAGGCGCTATCCTGACGCAAAATACCGCCTGGACCAACGTTGAAAAGGCGCTATCCAACCTGAAATCGGCTGGGGCACTGAACCAGACATTCCTTCTAAATACTGACCAGGAGCAGCTGGCCAAACTCATCAGGCCCTCGGGTTATTTCAATATAAAGGCGCAACGGCTACAAAACTTCGCTAACTGGTATCAGCAACAGGGACGGTACAAGCAACTCGCTAGGCTTGATGACCAGGACTTACGCTCCCGCCTGCTTGGGGTCAATGGTATCGGGCCTGAAACTGCCGACGATATCCTGCTGTATGCCTTTCAGCGACCGGTATTTGTCATCGATGCCTATACCCGACGGCTGTTGCTGGTTTTTGGCCTAATCGAGGGTAAGGAAGCGTATGAATCGCTTAGACGCGGCTTCGAGTCGGCACTGGAACCCGATGTTGAATTATTTCAGGAATTTCATGCTCTTATAGTGCGGCATGCCAAACAACGCTGCTCAGGTGAGCCGGAATGTCCACATTGTTGCGTAATTGCACCGCTGCAGACGCGTGGAACGCCTAAATCGGGCTAAATTACTGTCATGTATTGATTTACCGGGCGTCGATCGGTAATCTTTGCGCCCTTTCGAGCAAGGAATCTCACCGTGACAAATCGCCGTATGCTGGTAGCCGCTAACTGGAAAATGAATGGTTCACTGGCTACCAATGCTGGTCTGGTAACAGGCATTCTCGATGGGCTCGGCGACAGGGCTGGTAATGACAATGAAGTGGCTATTTGCCCGCCATATGTCTACCTGGCAGAACTAACTGGCTTACTGGCAGACACGAATGTTAAGCTCGGCGCGCAAAATGTATCGCACCTTGATAAAGGCGCATACACGGGCGAAGTATCGATGGCTATGCTAGCTGATTTCGGTTGCGAGTATGTCATCGTCGGACATTCCGAGCGCCGCGCACTATACGCTGAAAGCGATGAAAGGGTGGCAGAGAAATTCCAGGCTGTCGTAAATAAACAGATAAGCCCCATTCTATGCTTAGGCGAACTGTTGGAAGAACGCGAAGCGGGTGAAACGGAATCTGTTGTTGCGAGACAACTGGATGCTGTAATTGAGCTGGCAGGCGTCGAGGCATTTACCAATGCTGTAATTGCATACGAACCGGTTTGGGCAATTGGAACTGGCAAAACTGCGACGCCACAGCAGGCACAGGAAGTACATGAATTTATACGTTTACGATTAGCGCGACATGATGACGCTATCGCAAACGCGACACCTATCCTGTACGGGGGTAGTGTAAAAGCTGATAACGCAGAGAATTTATTTTCGATGGCAGATATCGACGGTGGTTTAATTGGTGGCGCATCACTTATAGCCGATGACTTCGTCGCCATCTGTAACGCAATGAGGTAAACATGGATACACTCAATACATTATTATTTGTAATACAAGTACTGGTCGCCGTTGCGCTGATCGGTATTATTTTAATCCAGCAGGGCAAAGGTGCCGATGCAGGTGCTGCTTTTGGTAGTGGATCTTCATCCACTGTCTTTGGGAGCCAGGGTTCTGGTGGCTTCATGAGTAAAACAACCAGCATACTGGCGGCTGTTTTTCTGGCTAATAGTTTGTTTCTTGGCTACCTAGCCAGTCAAAATGTTCAAACACAACCAACCAGTTTGCTCGACACGATTGCTACTGAGCAGGAAGCTGCAGATATGGATATGCCTGCAATGACCGAACCAGCTGACAGCGATATTCCTGCTTTGCCTGAGCAATAAATCTCACCTTGTTTATTTCTATTGCCGATGTGGTGGAATTGGTAGACACGCTATCTTGAGGGGGTAGTGGGCTTAGCCCGTGCCGGTTCGACTCCGGCCATCGGCACCAATAATTAATCAGCGGGTTTGCGATTGACACTCCGTCCGCCGCGTTTAAGTCGCTCGAAAAGACCTTGTTCTTTCCATTCTGCGGTAATTGCCGGAGAAAACTCGATATCGTTAAGATCGATCAAACCCATGCGCGGGTTAGTTATGTCATCTCTGAAGCATTGCGCATAACCGGTTTCAGTTTCATGCACAATTACCGAGTAGAGACTTACATCAGCTTCACCGTTAACCATATCGGTCAGCGACAACGCGGTATCAACGAGACAAAAGATTAGTCGCGAGAATTGCTCAGCGCTCGGTGATACCGGTATCAGCACCCAGCGTTCAGAATGTTTGCGCATCGAGTCCAGGTAATCCGGGTCGTCACCTGTCCAAAGTGCAACGGCATGATCGAATGAGTCAATCAAATCATAAACGTCACCTTTGAGCAGGTTGAAGTCATAGACCATCTGCCCATTATCAAACGCGTGCGCTTCTAACAACAGCTCAACCTTGTAAGAGTGTCCATGTATGGAATGTGAGCAACGCCTTGTGCTGCAGCTGCGCACAATATGGGCGTTCTCAAATTTAAACAGCTTACGTATCAACATATGTTGTTGCCTTTATGGTCACTAAAATGAGCTTTATATCTTGTTTGACTAATGTACTGCTTATTCCGCATCACTATATTTGCATTAATCATATAATGAATGCGTAATTATGCTTTGTCTCCAACAATGATCACCTGTCGTCCTTCAATATCAACTTCCAAATAAAAACAATCGGGACGTCCCGTATGACAGGCTGCACCGGATTGGTCGACCAGGCATAGAACAGCGTCACCATCGCAATCAAACGCCATAGAGACAAGTTTTTGAGTATGTCCGCTCGTTTCGCCTTTAACCCACAGCTGCTCTCGACTACGAGACCAGTAGGTCACACGTTTTGTAGATAAGGTAAGTTCCAACGATTCTTTATTCATCCAGGCAAACATAAGCACTTCTTTGCTGTTTGCATCCTGAGTGATAACTGGAATCAAACCAGCATCATTAAAGGACAAATGCTCAATGACTGTGTCGAGGGATACACTTTCCTTATCAGATAGCGTTTCTAAAGAATGAAAGAATTTATGATGCATATTGGTATCAATTATGAGGTTTTAGCAACCTATGCTTGCCTCTTTAATAGTTGTATCTATATGAAATAAATATAATTTCCATCTAAAGCGCTAGTGTGCTCATCTGAGCATAATGTTACAATATAACATTCACGGGATTGGTACAGAAG
>JAAUYM010121454.1_pt1 | contig 11653 bp, 7 predicted proteins | sample 7278001 | NCBI WGS metagenome assembly JAAUYM01 (sample SAMN14350224, study PRJNA611818) | marine sediment metagenome | isolation source: surface marine sediment (1.8m) | place: French Polynesia: Moorea | collected 2018-08
CATCGAGGAAAAAGGGTTGAAAAAAAGGAAATTTTATTTATACGGCACAAAAAGCTCAGTTGCAATTCAGTGGACGGATTTCCCTTCAACCTCGAAATGGATTCGTGATAAATGGCCACGAGAAGGGAGTCAGAATAGAAAAAGAAATATTTTTTCTCTTTCTGTTTCCTTTTTTGAGCGTCTCAAAAATACCGATGGTTTGCAACACTTGGACACTTCCAATAGTTCTATATTTTTTACTAAGATACTGAGATACCGAGAATTTTTCAATTATTTTTGTACCCCTAGTAAATCTTGCCACTATTTATCATGTACCGGTAACATCAATGTTGCACCAAGCGGCAAGTTCTTCTTCTCCTTTTTTTCTCAATCTTTTACGAGCATCTTAAGATGTGTGGGGGCAGGAAGTGGGGGGGAGGGGGGATAATATGCTGAACTAAGAGGCGAGATCAAGAAATATGGGAAAAACAGGCCGACACTTATGGTTATTAAATCATCCCCTAATGGCCGATGCGGACTCACTCAGGAAAAAATGACGCTTGCTTGTTGTGACAGGCCACGGATGGATATGTCCACCCTCTTACCCGACCAACACACAGCGCATAGAAATTTTTAGTTGCCACATAGGCCGAAAATAATGAAACATGTTGTGCATGGCCCAGTTCGGTCTTACGCGCTGTGTGTTGGTCGGGCAGCTTGCTCTCCTCTCAAGCAAATGGATTCCTCTATGCAGATCACCCGATGCCGCTTAATTTGGGCAACAGCTTGTTATTGCAGGTACAGTTAATGCTCGATTTAGGCACGTTTGATCATTCAAGCTTTTGAGGGGAATCGACAGTTTCTTATTCTACATGGTACTTAGAAATAACATTTACGAATTCACTCTGGACTTCCGTAAACCAAAGGTCGACTGTATTAATAATTGCGCACCCTGAATGTACTGTACTACCTACGACTTTTAGTTAAACACTATTGGTCTCTTTTCTCCTCGTGATTCATGATCCTGAGAGGAAGTAGAAGCCCTCCTTTCCAATATTCGATTGAGCGGTTGCAATGATGGCAGATAGTATATATACATGTAGCTTAGCACATCAAATTTTGTGAGTCCACTCAATCTCTGCCTGAAGAAACACACAAAGGCTTCTTGTTCTTTGAGTACCATTCGGGGCTTTTTTGGCATCATTGTCTTTGTTCTTTGGCGCTTGACAAAGGGAGTGATTGAGCCAGAAATGCTCTTAACCTCAGACAAAGAGGAAGAGCTTCTTTGAAAGAATGTGATGCATCCAGTGCTATGGGGATGTTGGGAAGCCCTGTTTTTTTTTCGAAACAGGGCCAGCAAGCAGACGACCAAATCAAATTTGGATCTGATATGGAGGATCCAAGTGGGAAGAAATTGAATCAGGGCAGAAAAAAATCAGACAACAGAAGAAGGCGCTTCACGCACCAACAACAGTTTTGAAAGAAACAAACAAACAATCAATGTCAAGAAGTTTGGCAGCCAAAGGGATTTTTTTCCCTTCGTCAGCGTGGAAAATTTGATCAAGAAAAACGGATGTTTTACTGACGTTCCGACACATTTTTTGTTTCTTCAACACCATCTCGTTGAAAAACCTGTACTATAGTTGTCTCCCTTCTCCCCCCCTCTCTCCTTCTTCCACTTAGGATCAAAAATGCAAAGAGGCCCCCTGGAATGGTAAAACTTGACAGTTTCTATTACACAACAACGGCGATATTTCACGCGAGGCCCACTCTCTCTCTCTCTCTCTCTCTCTCTCCAGACACTCCTCCTTGTTTATGATGCAATCTGCGACAACTTGCCCCACAAAGGGGAGGGGGGGAGGCGGGAGGGACTACTAGGGAATCCTAACCGACTAATTAGTCGATTAACGGTTAATACTTTCATCGGCTGGTTTCAAGCCTAGTCGGCTAGCTAGTCGACTAAAGACGATTTTTAGTTGCTAGTCGACTAAGACAGAAATCCTTGCTTGAATGACAAGACACACACACCCTAGTTTGGGGGCGGGGTCGTAAAAGCAATGGGGGGAGGGGGAGGGGGAGTCGTTGTACTACCCGCACTGCTGTGGCAGTAGTCATGCAAAGGACAGGAACTCAAACAAAAGAGTGAGTGCGGTAAGAGGCGCTGCCGCCGTCGCCACACCGCGTAATGGCCGCACGGCACGACACACACAAAAAAATTACTTTTGAAAAAAAAGAAAAGAAAAAGAAAAAGAAACGAAATAGCAACAAAAAAAAAGTGACGTTGCGAACATTTTGTTTGGTTTAAATGTAAAAAGGTTGGCGAACTTTTCCACATCCAGTGGAGATCGATCTACTACCCTAGAGCAGAAAAAATCTGGGAAATTGTTTTGTTTCGCTATCCCAGACGATGGAGGAGGAGGAGAAGGAGAAGGAGGAGGAGGAGGAAGCGTTTGAGAATTTCGGAAGAGGAAGGAAGAAAAACAACAGTTTTTTCTTCCTCCCTCTCCTCCACTTCCTTCCATATTCTTCCAGCCCCCCCCCCTCTCTCCTACTGGTATATAGAACTACAGTCGCACTCGGATAATCATGACAGGTATGGGAAATGGACCAGTTCTTCCAATCATTCATTTTTTTGCTTAGTCAAATGGCTCTAATAAGTGCGCAAAAATTGTGTGCCCTAGAAAATTTTCTAGGCTACTAACGGAGCCTCCTTTAGCCGAGTTTGACTGTACTAGTACTAGCCAGAAGAGGGAGAAGGGAAGAGAGATCTGCATAGAAAAGGGCCCTTTTATCTCTAGAGAAAAAAAAGAAAAAGATAAAGGTCTGTCGTGGAAGAAAAACACAAGGAAGAAGATGCATAGAAAACATTGACGGAGAGGGAGAGGGGAGTGCAAGAGACGCACTCGCTTTTCCTATAAAAAAAAGTGGTCCTTCCTCTTAGCAAGCACATGTTGCTTCACCATGTTTGCTCAACTTTCTCCTTCATCCCGAGCTAATTCTCGTCCTCCTTCTCAGAGGAATGCAAATAGTGGAAAGGAAAAAGGCCATCCCCCCTCTCTACCACATTGCATACCAAAGATGAAGATGGGTTGGGGGAGAGAAAGAGAGAGAGAGAGAAAGACAGAGAACGGAAAAAAACAAGCAAGCCAACCTTGTAAAAGCTTCCTCTTCTTTCTTCTTCTCTGGTATACTACTACTAGTAGTAGGGCTTTCTCGAAATACCGCTAACCTACGAGTAGATGATCGGGTATTGACCAAAACCCGAAAATTCACTCTGGATTTTCTGGCTTCCTTGTACTAGAGTTCTTTGCATCCGGAAAGCCAAATCAAAAATGTTTTTTTAATTTAAATAATATGCCCTACTACGTATTACCTGTAGTATTTGTAGAGACAAAAAGACCTTTTATTAAAGAAAGATGTTGGATTTTTCTGTCTTGGTCTCGTCTATGATGCTGGTTTCCTTTGGAAGGTTCCCATATGTAATTTCTCAGAAGAAAGCTTTCAGAGATTTTTTTTTCCTTGTTAGAAAAAGACAAAGATTAATCTTTCTGCGGTTTTTTGCATTAATTTTTTTTTCTTGGGTCAGAAGAGACTTTTTCTTTTTTTATTTTAAAAATGCTAAAACAGGCCTAGTCCATCCATAGGTTATCACAAGGCCATCAAGTTTTCATTTCCGGATAGCATCTTGGGAGATGTTAAATGCAGGAATAGGAAAGAAGCCAGTTGAGTTTTTTTTATACATTAAGAAGGTTCTACATTTCCACTACTGTCACCATCGTGCCTTTTTTGTTCAGTAAAAAATTCAATCTACATGTACACATTTTAAAGTAATTTTGCAGAAATTTGTAACATGTAACTACAGCACATTCTTTAAGGTACTTATGTAGTTTATAGAGCTTTTTACATTCCTATGGGCTGTTTTATGTATTTTAACTCTGGCCCAGAATCAGGCTGCACATGTAAGGGAGCGCCACACTCTGGTGCTCGTCATCTGCTACTCAAACCTGGCTGGAGTTGAACTTTTTGAGGTTGTTGTTGGTGATGTTGATTTTCATGTTGTAATTTTTCTTGTAAATTTCTTGAACGAAGAGTCTTTCCTAACCACTTTGGCATTACAATATGTGGTCGCCAATTCAAATAAAATAAAAAAATGCTTATAGAAATCATTCCCCTTCTACACATATTATTAAAATATCTTTTTTTTTTTTGCTTCTTCATTCGAGATTGGTGTGTAGACAGATTGGTAGTGGTTCGCTTGCGTTGCTCAGACGTCAGAATGCAATTTAGTCAGAGAGAAAAAATATTAGGTCTACATTCCTTAGTATATGACGTCTGTTATATATGTAGCTTTACGGGTCGTAAAGCACTAATTACATATCTACCGGTATACTATATAGGAAATATACAATTGTAGGAAAAGGTCCTCTTCCTCTCTCTCCCACCTTCTGTCTGTTCCAGGTTGCAGGCTAGCAACGCGGGTAGTGATCGGCTAGTTGATATTAAACTTGCAGCTATTATTGTCCGTCTGATTGCTTTTTTTTTAGATAAAGCTGGTGGCACCTTATCGTGTGTACACGCCTCCAACATCTACGTACTATCCTCCAATCTCACACATCCATGTGGGGAGAGGAAAGAAGAGATAGATTGGTTCGATAAGATGCGACGACCACTTCTGGTGTCCTGATAAACCACGTACCATCTCCTCCCCCGCCCTATGTCTGGTCAGTGAACAAGAGCAATACAGCACAATGGAGAAAAATACTACACAGAATGTCTCCTGCCAAATAACTAATAAAAGTCAAAACAAAGTTTGTCTAAGATACTGGACAGATCAAGGAAGAAAAGTATGTTTGTCTGTTTTTTCATGGGACATACCGTACGGCACTACAATTTACCATTATCCACAAAATTGGGCGTCACCTAGGATGCCTTTTTGGAATAGAAAAAAGCCTCCCCTTTTGCGTGGGAGGGGACTCTTTTCAGTGGAGGCCTCCGGAAATTAACGCGGCATAAAAATGCGGCCACCAACCTGCTACCTCGGTGAAGAAGTCGGTTGGTTGCTCACCAACAGCAAGAAAAACCCTGGGTGCCCGACTTTCACAAATTTTTAATACAAAATTTTGAAGGCACCCTTTTTTGGGCTCCAAAGATATGACAACCTCGCCTATTTGCCCACTTTGGCCAAAAAGACGGATTGGCCTGCACACATAATCATCGGTGAAAAAAGGAGGAAGAGGAGGAGGAGGCACTCAATCAACGGAATTGCAGCCCCGAGCAAAAATACTGTCAAGTCTTTTCCTCCCTCTCCTGGGGCCTCCTTCTGGTACAGAACGTGCCGCAGATGCAATTTAGAAAATTGAGATTTTTTTCTTTGCTAGGCCGGGCAATGCAATAGGCATAAAGATCGCGAACCATGATATGCACATTAGTTAGTAGTACAGTAGATACACCAGAAGAGGTGGATTTTAAAACAATTCAAGTTTAATCATTAAAGTTGAGGATTAAAGTCCTCCTGTAGTACTACATACTACAGAGTCAAGTGAGTCTGTTCAAAGCTCCTTTTTAACTCTTCTATTTCCCTGATTTACTACTACATGTACTGTGGTATGTACGGTAGTGCAGCCCACAGAATGTGACACCTGGAAATGGAAAGTCCTCACCGCACCCAAGAGCAACATAAGTCGTCTTTCTAGGCAATGTCTCTCCACGTCTTGCTGCACGCACATTCGTGTAGTAGGTACTACCTAGTAGATCTTGCACTTTCTTCTTCATCTCAGTAGTAGCATTACAATCCTCTTACAACCTGACTAAATGTGGAAAAGCTAATGGTAAATGCAGTACAATTTATAACCTCCTTCCTGTCTGCAAAAGTACCCTATCTCAAGCCAAACATAACCCTCCCCGAGCCACGAACTGGCAAACAAAATAAGCCTTACCCCGTCCCTTTAGAAAAAAAATTGCCACTTTTTTTTACGTGTTCGCCTGAGTGTGCAGAGCAAACTATTTTGGCAACACCTGGCCAAAAGTAACCCCCCTTGCCCAAAAAGGTATCCCTCCCCCTCTTGGCAAAAATTACCCTGCCAGTACTTGAGAGGGGTCGCACTGACCTATGGCACTAAGCCTATCGCGAGAGCAGTGTCTGATCTACTCGGAATGCAGCTTTTTCAAGCTTTTTGTGCTTGTTTCTCCGAAAGATAAAACGACCGTGTTTTAAGGTCCACCTCTCTCTTTCAAACAAAAAAAAAGAGGAAAGAGGGATCAGGAGGATCTGGTGGACAAGTTGAAGAGAAGAAGTGCCCGCCCACCCACCAACCTCATCCTCATCGTCGCCGCCGCCGTCCTCCTCCTTAACTGGCTGCTGGTCCCAAGAGCAAAAAAAAAGTTGGAGGTGCCATAGACAGACTGAGGGAAAGCAACACTGTATTACAGTCTGCTTAGGTCACAGGTGCAATTTAGCAAATATACTTCAGAAAAGGTGTGTACTAGTTGTGCTAATTTAACTATTTTATCACATCTGCATAAGCGCAGGCCCACCTATGTGTGAATAGGCCCACATTTTCTCCCCTACGTTTCACTAACTTCAGAACACATAACTTACTTCATTCTCCCTCCAGCCATTCACACGGGTCTCTAAGGCCATAAAAGAGTCTCCCCCTCCCCCTCCCCCTCCGTCGTCGTCGACGACTTCTTCTTCTTGTCAGACTTAGTTGGGTTGTGCTGGGGAGTAACTGTACTAAAACCCTCCCTCTCCTAGGAAAAAACAAGAGCAAACTCTGTTCAAAGGCCTGTGTCAAGACAATAGTAGAGAGCAAATTACTGAACCGTCTATGTACATGGACAGAGGTGGGTGCCCAAAAATGACGAAGGTTATCTCAAGAAGAAGACAGGAACAACTCATATCTCTTCTATGACCTGTCGGCTTCGCTCCAGATGAAAAGAAGGAAGCATGAAGGTGCGATTAGACAGTGAGAGAGAGAGAGAAAGGAGGAGGAGGAGGAGGAGGAGGAGGAGGAGGAGGAGGAGGAGGAGGCCCTAAACTGAACGCCGTAAAACAGGGAGAGAAGTAGAGAGAGCGGCGACACGCCATGCTATTTTTTTTTCACCGGGTTCTCACCACAGTAGACCTCCGATAAACGTAGTAGAATTAAGATCCCACGCTTTTCCAGAGTTTTTACTGCATAGTGTAGTAGTCACCATGCATAAATAGAGTACACTGTACTAGGGAAAGAGGAGATCTACGTACTGTACTGGATCGTGAAAAGCCCTTCAAAAAGCAGAGTCATTGCTGCCCAAGCCTCCTCGTCTCGCCAAAGGAGATCACCCATTTCACCCCTCTTCCTCCTCCTCCTCCTTCTCCTCTTCTTCTTCTTCCTCCTCCTCCTCCTCTGATATCTATCCATCGAACACTTCCATTCCAGTGGAGAAAAGGATCCACTTCTTCTTCCATTCTTGATCACGAGGTCTCCAAAAAAAAAAAAAAAAAACTCAGAGGAAGAAGAAGAAGAAAGCAATCTCTCTCTCTCTCCCTGTTCTTCAACCGCTACCGGGCGTCTCAGAAAAACGTTTTTTTCGGTCGAATTCTTTTCGTCCGAAAGCGTTTCCCAAGCGCCTGAGCCACCACATCTTTCTTCCTCTTCTCCTTCGTCCTCTTCTTCCTTGTAATTGTGCGAAGTGGATCCCTTAACGACTTTGGACTGCCGCGGCACCAAAGTCAATTCTTTTTTTTCTCTCCTGACTCGGTCACTAGAAAATCTCGGTAAAGCAAAAATAAAAAAAGCAAAAAAAAACTTTACAGAATCTACTTACAGTAGTAATTCTAGGGTTTTTAGGGCTAAACCCGGACAATGGGAGCTGCCATATCTCCCCGAACTTTAGCGATTGTCCGAGTTTGACTGTATGTACCAAAAGGTAAGGAAGGAAGGCAGAAAGGAAGACACACCAAAAAAACTGTTCCTGGCAAAGGATCCCCTTCCTCCTTTTCTCAACTCTCACGAGAAAGAGAGAGAGAGCGGGGCGGGGAATCGGGAGTGCGCACTTTCTCTAATGAATTCTCTCCCAACAGTGATTTCCATTCTTCCCTTCTTCGCTGCAGCCCGACCAGATATATCCTTTGTACCACCCGTACTGTATGACATACAGTAATTAAGCATAATATCTTTTTAATACTTCGTAATAACTTTTCTCTCTTTTCTCTCACACGTGTGAGAAACTAATTAAGCACACAACTGCCATTTGTTAACTGGACCAGAAAGGTTACGAGTTTAGCGTGAGCGCTGTCTGGTCGGGTGTAGCTGTAGAGAAGAAACGCTGACTTAACCACTTTTAGAGTGCATTTCTCTCTCTCTTTCATCAACTTTGGCTTCGGACGACTCGGTGGAGCGAGTGCAACTGTTTCTCATTAAGACGAATTGTTCTCCTTTGTTTCTGCAAGGGGACAATAATTAATGACTTCTTTGGGCTAGATACTACTCGCAGTATAGTAGGAGTAGTCACACAGTGCCTGAAATAAAAAAACTGAAAGAAAGTACCAAAAAGATTTTCCCCATTAGCACAATAGTCCACCGCAACAGTAAACCAAAAAAAAGCAACTCCACTACTCAGTAAAGATTGCTAGTACCAGACTTTAGTACATATGTAAGTAAGGTATGGTAGCATCCTTTCTGTGGTGCCAAACAGCACCCTGGCACTGTTCAATGCATGCACTTGTGTGTGGGAGGCTCCAAAATTTGCGTCATTGTCGAGTAATACGGTCGTAGCGTAGGCACAGGTACAGGCACATCCGATGGGGGAAGTTGGAAGTGGTTTATTGGGATTCTTTACGGTTGGTGGTGGTGTCAGAACGTCCATTATTGCCTTTTAGCTGCTTTTGTTGTGTAGTGCTATTAGTAGTATGTGCTATCTTTAGATCACAGAGTGTGGGCAACAGTGTTGCCAGGTCTGGATGAAAAGTCAACCAACGACAGACTTGGAAATCAGCTAAATTTGGCCTAGCATACATTTCAGTGATTTTTGTTTAGTAAAACAACTTGGCTCAAATTAGCAGATTTCTTTGTCTTTGGAGTTTAAAAAGGCCAAAATCAACGATTGGCTGAACTGGCAACACTGATAGGCAGACACAGACCAACACACAATTGGAGCACGGGGAAGGGGGCAGCGGAAATGGCGCTCTAATGCTAGATAGACCATTAACCAGGGTTGCTAGTGGAGCTCCGATAATCAACTAGAAACTCCGTGAAAACTGTTTGGTCTCACGCACTGCGGGGAAAATTTTGGCTTTTCCCCCCGTTAATTAAAAGCGAGGTGAAGGAGGGAAAGAAGGAGGAGGCGTTTCGCTAAGAAAACAAAGAAGATAGCAAGAGGAGGAGGAGAAAGAGGAGGAGGAGGAAGAATTGGGTGGAAACTGGAAAGTCGAGTAAATGACAGAGAGAGAAGAGGAAGTGGTGATAGCATCTTGTTTAAAGAGGCTGAAAGCATCCGCTTTCGAAGAAAAGGAAGAAGTGGAAAGGTAAAAAACTACCAAAAATCGACATTTTCGAAAGAAAAGAGAGTTAGAGAGTAAGTAATATCTTCCTAGCACGAATCATCATCATGGCAGCCGGAGTAGAGATAAAGTCTGAGGAGAACAGCTCTTCCTCCCGCAAGTCCATCGATCAGGGCAGGGGTTCCCACCCTTTTTTGGAATCGGAACCCACTTTATGTAGAGCATTCCTCAACCCAGCCCAGGTGGGAGAGCATTGGTTACCCAACACATTGTTTCCAAAATACGAGATTGCTTTCGCTGTGACCCCGCTGGCGACCCATTTGGCAAAGGCCTTGGTGGTCGCCACCCACAGGTTGAGAACCTCTGCACTGACGGGGGACCTCCCGAACGGCGATTTTTTTTCACGAATGGGCACAGTCATCATCATCATCACTTTTTATCACTGAGGTGCCATCAACACTTCTTGTTTTTGCTGTGCTACAGAAAGAAACTCGATAGTGTCTGTCTACTATTTTCTTTCCTTCTTTCCTCCTGGCACTTCCTGCTTTCTGTGTAGGTGTAGATGTCTTTTCTGTGGGAAATGATAGCAATGCTCCGCCTGAAGCGGGCAACTCTTACTCTTGGAGGAGAGAGAGAAGGACAACAGGTCTGTACTACGGTCAAACTCGGCTAATCGGGACTCTCGGTTACTACGTTAACTGGGAAATTCTCTTGGGAGCTGAATTTTAGTGCATAACTTGGCCAAATGAAATGCTCAACTGACTAGGAAGTTGGGCCAATTTCCGAGTTCGACTGTAGGAACTGCCGGGCATCTGCTGGCAGACAAACTGTTCATTACTCACGTAGGAAGCACACGAAATTTTCTGCTTTTTGTGTGGTAGTAGCGCATATAGCCCGATACGTTTGTGCAAAGTGGACACAGAGATGTGCTGTTTGTCTCTGAAAGCATCTTTACGTGTCTCTGCAGAAGGCACGTGCCTTGTTTCCCGCATATACCATGATGAAAATGTATGGAAAGTACAGTCGTGAGCAGAAAAAAAACCTTTACTATATTTAAAAGTTTCACCATGTCAAAAGTGGTTTAGGTATGACAAAATCAACTGCAAAACTTTGCTTGATTTTTTTCTCTCTCTCTCACTTTTGGTGTAAAATGCATCAGTTGGTTTGGCATTGCTTTGATTGTTAAGAAAGCTCTCTGAGGAGTCGAATTTGGGAGTTTATTCACGCGTGCTGAGAGAAGTTTTTTTTTCTTTTCAATTGAGTTTTCTTCTCTCCTCCCGCTGGTGTTGGTCCGAAAGGCGGATGACGCATTGCGGGACCTTCCTCCTCCACCACTTGAATGCTGATGTAAAGTCCAGAGAGCGGCAGCGACAACTCATTCCCATCCCACCTTTGCCATTTCGGTATACAGGAGGGTTATTTTTTTTTCACTGGCTTACCAAAGTTTTACCCCATCAAGACAGCCATAACGGCAAATTTGTCACTTATTTTTGACCTAGTTGAGCTATTATAGTGTAACCTAAGCTTTTATTTCTGTTTTGACTGACACATATGTCAGCTTTGATGTTGTCTTCTCCCACATAAAATGTGTGAAAAAAAAAGTTGAGGCTTTTTTTAAGTACGTATAAAGATGTTATCTATTATGTTTAAAATATGTCAGATATGCTCCGACGAGATAAAGTGTGTGCCTGGCCGGGTATTCACTGAAAGATCTCTCAGAGCTGACCAGCAGCAACGCAAAAGTCGGGATTCTGCTGTAGCAGAACAGCTCGGTCTCGGTCGGGGGGTCTGTTGGAAACAGCTTTCGATATTTCATAGGATTTTTGGCATCGTCTCCACAGAGAAACGTGGGAGTAATGTATTACGGGGGGGAGGGGGAGGAAAGGAGGAAATTTTATTTTATTCCCCCCCTCTTTGGGTAAAATTCTGCATGGCGCTGCCGACCGGCGGCGGTTTCCCATAAAACACACCTGGAAGAGAGGATCATTAGAAAGGAAAGGAAAAAAAGGGGAAATGAAAGGTGGAACGTGAGTGTGTGGCGTGGGCTGAAAGCCATTTTTTGTGGCAGTTAAAGGTGTGTGGGGGCGGGGGGGGGGGGGCGGAGAAAAAAAAAAAATAAGAAAAAAAAAATAAATAAATCGGGAAAAACTAAGGGTGGGCATAAGTGGGTGAATGGTGTTTGTTTTTAGTGGG
>JAAUYM010062086.1_pt1 | contig 11651 bp, 7 predicted proteins | sample 7278001 | NCBI WGS metagenome assembly JAAUYM01 (sample SAMN14350224, study PRJNA611818) | marine sediment metagenome | isolation source: surface marine sediment (1.8m) | place: French Polynesia: Moorea | collected 2018-08
CCCCCTCCCCCCGCCATGTAGTAGTGCCCGTTTAGGCAAAAGAGAGGAGAGCACCTAAAAGCGGCATGGATCAACATGAGAGAAGGGGGAGGAGGAGGAGGAGGAAGAAGTTCCGTCTCTTTCCTCTTCGCCTCCTTCTAGCGGGCCCAGCACGACTTTGCTTATGTACCGAACGAGAAGGGGAGGAGAGGGAAGGAAGGGGGGAGAGAGAGAGAGATCTTTCTCCTGCCGCACAGCACAGCACAGAGTTCCTTCGTCCTCCCTTCCCCCCCTCCCCTTTTCGTCGCCCTTGCGGGGGACAGAGGTCTTGGAGTGGGGTCCAAAATCAGTCTTGTTCTTTGTCTCGTTAATGCAAATCTAGGTATTTCGCAAATGGCTGCATAACAAAAGCAGTTTCGTCATCTCCTCTGTTGGTCGGTTTGCGTCTTCTTGTTTGAAGTTTTAACCGACACTGAAACTCCAGGCGCCACCCTTCCTCCTCCTCCTCCTCCTCCTCTCCATATACTATTCCATCTGCCTTGCCGGGCATGCTTCCTCCTCCTCTTCCTCCTCCCCCTCTTTGCCGTTTCGTTCGTTTTTTCTTCCTCCTCCTCCTCCTCCCACAGGACCTGTGTTGCTGCTGAAGTCTCTGGCACTCTTTGAGCCCGAACGGTAGAGGTAGGAACACTTGTAGAGAAGGAGAAGACTGAAGCAAGGAAGGAAAAATCGAAGAAATTTGAAAAAAATCTTTAAAAAATACCCTCACTTTTAACCTTTGTAAAAGTGCCGCGAAGAGCGTATTTTTCTAAACTTTTAAAACGTCCTTGTTTTCCTGAATTGCGTGCTTGTAAATATTGGAGCGGAAGAGTTTTTTTTTCGATCTGCAATTCTGCTGAAAGCATCGGAGTGACAGGCTAAGTGGTTTGGGACAGAAAGTTTCCGTGAGATTCCGTGGACGTGTGGACAAAAGTTTGCGAAAGAGGATGAATGCGAAAACTTGACAACCCACCCACCCCCTTGCGAGTTCCTTTCATCCGAAATTATTGCTCAAGGTTTCCTCCCCTCTCCTCTCCCCCGCGAAAAAAAAGTCTAAAAGGTGTGCACAAGGAAGTAATGAAACTCTTGTAGCAAAAAAAAAGATTCAGGGCGGAGGAGGAGGAGAAGTGGGGTTAAACTTGACACGCCCCGCAAAAAAGTAGGTCCAATCAAGCCTCCCACGCGGACGTCATCACAAGCAAAAAAAAAACCAGAAGAAAGAAAGATGTCGACCGCCACAGCCTCCCCGGCTGCCGCTGCCGCCTCCTCCACCCACCTCCACCCCCACTTCCACAACCACCAGGACCCGCAGCAGCAGCAGCAGCAGCAGCAGCCGCAGGAAACTTCCCCGCTAACGTCCCCGTCCGCCCCGCAGAACTCGCCAGTGACGCCGACGCCGCTGCCGACGCAGACGGCGCCGCAGGCGCAGGCGACCATGGCGGCGTTGGACACGCCAGCGCCGGCCAGGAAGGCCTTCAGGAGGCAGAAGAAGGCGACGGCGGCGGCCACACACCAACACCAGCAACACCAGCACGGCCGCCGGCGCCACCACCACCACCACCGTCACCATCGCAGGTCCTCCTCCTCGTCTTCGTCGTCGTCGCCGTCGCCGTCTTCGTCGCCGTCCCGAGTCCGCCGCTCGCCTCAGGCCCCCACCACGGTGAGTAGTGACAAGGTGTATATTTTGTTTGGAGGGGGAGGGGGGGAGGGGGAGAAACGGAGAGGAGGAAGAAGGAGAAGGGAAGAGAGGAGAAAGAAGAAGCTCTCTTTTTTTTTCGATTCCCCCCCCCTGCCTCATTCATGCAAATTTCGAATCCTGCTTGCGGGTCTCTATTTCTGATGCGCTACGGTGGGCTGAGCCGGAGACGAGAGAACGGATGCTGCAACTCAATCCGATGCCTGTCGAAGAGACCTACAGATAGTGAATGTGTGTACGAGTAGCCTCTTCTTATTCTTAGTGTATGTACTACACGAATATTGCATGATGCCTACTGCCTGGTCTGGGATGGTCTTCGCGCCACACAGTTGCTTGCCGATGTGGTGAACGTATTTTGAGCGGGACTTCCTCTGTTGCCATTAGCAAAAAAAAAATGGGGGAGGGAGGAGGGGGAGATGGAAAGGGGGCAGGAGAAAAGTGATGGGAGCGGGGCGGGGGCGGAAGGTGGAGGAGGTGGAAGCGTCGCAGGAAGATCAAGTCTAGTTGGGTGGAGGAAGACTACTTAGGTGCAAAAGATGGCATAAACAATCTGTTCCGCTCTCCTCCCACTTAGTCCCATCCTTGTTTACATACAGCCTCTTCCTCCTCCACCTTTTCCCCCCCCCCCTCCTTCCTCCTTTTCCTCACTGGGGAGGCTCCGAAAGAGTCTCTTCTTCTGGTGTGTGTGTGTGTGTGTGTGTGGAAGACAGCGAGAAGAAAGTGGCTTGCCTAATTTTTCGCCTGCGTAAAAAGAGAGAGAGAGAGAGAGAAGAGATGAAAGGAGACTTCAGTGCTACTTTGTCGGAGTGAACTCAATTGACTCAGCGGCGGCAGCGACGGCAGGCGGCGGCGGAGTAGCTTAGCCTCTCTCCCCCTCCTTCGTGCGTCAGGTTCCTAATTAAATTTTGGGGAGGAAATTGTTTTCGCGAGGGACCTTGTCGCCTGCAGCAGCGCCAACTACTTGAAGTCAAAGTGTCTTCTTTCTCACCTTTCCCAGGAATCTTTACGTATTATGCAGCACTTCTGTGCGAGCTCGCGGTGACAATTATCCCCTTACATTACGTACAAGCGCATCCTTCTCACCCATGCATGGTATCCCACCGTTCATATGTCTAGGTAGATATGATATTGCCCCTGTGCTAATGTGTCCTCGTCTCACAATCGTGTCACTCTTCTTAGATCTCTCTGTTTTCTCTCTCACTCTCTCTCTCTCACTCTAATTGGACATCACAGGGGAGCGGCCAAGAAAGAATAAGAGAGAGGGAGGGAAGGTTTTTTCTTATTCTCCCTCTTTTCCATCTACCCCGCTTCTGCTGCATACAATCTGGGCATCTGTGTCCCTTGTTCTTATCCATAAAGTCAGGCGCAGGCGGAGGAGATAGGGAGGCAAAAGAGAAGGGGGGGGGTCAGCTCTGATGGGCATGGATGGCAACAATCCATCTTACGCACTCTCTCCCTTAAATCGTCTGATGCCACTTTGTCTTAGATTAATGTACCCCTTGTATAGTAACGTAGTACAGTAAGTACATTGCTGTAGTGTACCTATAACTAATACATACAATGTACACGCACTAAAGTTTGCTCTTATTACCAAATCAATTTTTTTTACTATAATCAACCTCGGCCACAGTGAAAAATCTGCTATACTGTACATACTACAGTAGTAAACAACTCTCAGCTGCCAGTCACCGACGTTACTACTATTGGAGGTCTTCTACTGTACTACATAGTATGTACTACTGTACAGTACGTACAGCACTGTCTGTCCTTCTCTTCAGAAACACACCAGTTATTACGTAGGTACGTGTAATAGTATAGTACCTAGTTATAAAGTTGGAACAAGAGAACAGAACACTCTGCGGTGAACGGGTAGAGAGGGTTGGGTTAAGGCAGTGCCAAGAGCAACAGGATCTCTTTTCTTTTTGCTACCCGCCGCTGCTTGTCACTTGCCAGCAGCAGCAAAAATATTGCCTTTGTGGGGCGTAACTTTAATATTTCCCAACCATTGAGACTTGAGGACTACGCGCACGGAGCTAACCATCTGAGAAAAATACGATTCACTAGTTAGGGAAGGATATGTAGGATTCCCTTGTGGGAAGAGAGGAGCTCCGATAATAACTTGCCCGAAAAGATGACGACGCAGATAACGCGAAGAACAAGAAAAATTAACAGACAAGCTGAGAGAGAGAGAGAGAGAGAGAACTAGAGGGGAAAAACCGTTTCTTATGTGTGTGTGTACACAACAACGGCCTACCTAGAGTACAAATTCTCTCTCTCTCTTTTCCCCTTGTCTTTTGGCGCCAAATTCGTCCGTTTTGCGAATCTGTTTGGCATTCATTCTTCCTCTTTCCTTGGCAGCCAGCTGCCCCCTCTTCTTTTGCAGGAGAGGCAAGGATTAAGGTTTGGAGACTGGGAAGGAACGGGCAGAGGAAACTTCTTTCTCTATACCGAGGAGGGAAGGGAATGAGGGGATTACTCAAGGTGAGAGAGGCGAAGGTCCGTTGGTGAGATGAGGGAGGGAGATGGACAACGTCTCCGTTGATGCCCTTTTGCCACCTCAGTGGCCGTTTATTCGACGACTTGTAGCAGGTGTCAGTCTTTCCAACGTCACGAAGCCATTCGGGAAGGGAGGGAGAGAGAGAAAGAGACGTCTAATTATAACATTTTTGCTGACAGGAGAGAGACCGTTCTTAATAAAAACCTTACGAGGATAGAAGATCTAAATGGGACGAGATGAAAGGAGGGGGAGAAAACATTCATCACGCCATCTCACCCGTCTAACTTTTTTTTAATGGAGAAGATTTTTTCTGGAAAAAAAAACATTTTCCATGTTTAGAGCGCCTGTCTCTGCTTTGACCTCTAAAAAATGTTTGTGACAAAATCTTTGTGCCCGTTCTCCAAGTTAAAAAAGTTATGCTACACCATCCTCTTCCTCTCGCTTTTAACTCCCGCTGCCTCCACTCCTCGCTCCCTCGTCCGTCTGTCCATCCTTGTACACAAGAAAATGGGTTGAGAGGTGAGAAAGCCAATAAGGACCCTCTCTCAGTCCCATTCACTCCTAGGAAGGCATTCGCCTTTTTTTCTGGAGGCACAAACGTGCCTTTGAAGCCTCTCTAGCATCGCGAAAGAGTCCATCCTTTCATCTAAGTAGATTTCTTTAAAGCAATATTTTTTAGGGGGAGCAGGGAAACTTCAACGTCAGATTTCTACGTCGGTGTGCCGACGTAGAAAGAAACAAACAAGATTTTGGAAAGTCACTGAAGAAAAAAAAACAATTAAGCTTCTATCTTTTTTTGTGAGAGTAGGGCAATTGATATGTAATGTTACCTTTTGTTGACAATAACACAGACAAGTTCATTAAGACGATTTTTTTTCAAGCATCGCGGTCTACACGTGCAGGAAAGTTGTAGTTGCAATTGTTTCCTTAAACCGATCTTGAATTGTGGAATAGTGGTTCAATGGTTCCAAGTATTTTTTACATCTATTTACGAGCATCTTGGCTAGCAAAGAGAGCGATCAATGAATCAATGAAATCCGGAATTCAATGAGAGCGATGAAAAAAAACTTACTTGCTTGTATGCATGTACGAGGTAGATGCGTGCCCTGAATGGAAGATTCAAGTTTAAAAAAGCTCTATTTCTCCATCTGGGAAGTAAAGGGGTGGGAGAGAGATATTATAAATCGGGTTTTTGCTTAAACTTGTCATTTTCCGTTTGAGTTGTCGTTGTCGACCTTGAGATGGATGGAGAAGATTTGAAGGGCTGATGCGTAGTACGTAAAAGGGGGATGTCGCAACAAAAAAATCTCTCACAAAGATATAGAGGATACATAGTCGGAAAATTTAGAGTAAGAAATCTGCAGGGCTAAAAAAAAACCTACTTTCAGAAAAAAGATGCTAAGTCCAAAAGAATACAAGAAACTTCATCTCCATCTACTTTAGTCAAGTACTACTGTCTACTAGGGTACGTACTACGTACCTACTAGCACAAGTGCGGATCGGATCGGACTTAGAACCAAAAAAGGGAAAAAAGTTTATCTCCTTCCCACCCTCCCCGTTTTTGCGTCGTACTTTGTATGTTTGGGGCCGCCGCTATAAATACAACTGAACGTCACCTTCGCATTCCAGGGGGGGAGAAGAATGTGTTTAATACGGCGATCAGTGTGACGCAAGAGGTAACGCGGAAAAGGGCGTCAAGCCAAGACAGACAGGTCTGTAAAAAAAAGGAGAGGATGGATAGTTAGTAGTTGTCCCCCTTTGCTCTCTCACGTCGTGGTAGTTTTTTTTTTACGCATTCCACAGATTTTTTGCCCACTCAAACCGATGCGAGTGCGCAGAGAGCAGAGAGAGGGAGGGGGGACAAAGCAGGCATTATTTTCTGCAAGTGTGCAGGGAGGTTTTTTTCTGGATCACTGAAGAAGCTCCTTCTTGTATGGGTGTGGAAATGGGAGCAGTCTATGTGTTATCTATCCTCCAGTGGAAAATTGGTGGGGGTGGTGGGGAAGCCCGTTCAGTGTATCCTTTACTGACTCCATATTCATGATTAAATTAGGGGAGACTACCCACGTCAGTAGTGTTGTAGTAGCACCTTCTCCTTTCCTCTCACGTACGTACGTAATACGTACTGTATAGGAAGGAGGGCGGGAAGCAAGGGAGAGAGAGAGAGGAGGAGGAATGTGAAAAATTGTTTATTTGGGAAGTACTACACTCACTGCGTCACTGATTCACTCCTCAACGTCGTATAAGAAAGGCGTGGGCGGGCTGCGACGGCCTCCTTTCTACGCATTCGTTTTTTTTTACCCCGAGCATTACAGTCTAAGAATTGGCTTTTTGTTGTTCTTGTTTATGATGGACAATCGTCATTATTCAAACTAAGCAAGTTGTTATGAAGAACATAGCAACCAGTATACCTATGAATGCTAGGTATCCGGGTTTTTTTGCACCTGATGACTATGATTTCTAACATTAATACCAATATGATAATAGTTTCTTTCTTTGTTCGATATAGGCGAAACAGCTGAGTCCTATGAAGTCTCCCTCGCCATCTCCAGTGGCCTCGCGGCGAAAGAAGCTCCAGACGCAGCAACAGTTGCGTCAGCAGCTGCAGCAGCCGAAGCAGCAGCCACGCCAGCAACAACAACAGCAAAAAGAGCGTCTAAGCTCCTCTAGTCCTTCCAAGAGCCATTCGCCAGGGTGGAGGCGGCCCCTGAGGCCCTCTAGGTTGCCAGTGCAGGTGCAACAGGTGTCCCCGCAGAGAGGCGCCACCGCAAGCGGCAGGAGCAGCCAGAAGAGAACGCCTACCATGGTAAACAAGCACGATGTACGAGTAGTACTACACACTACGCTTGTGTAAGGGCCGTAAACCGCATTCCTAATCACATTTCTCGCCAATCCTTCATGCTACAGGCCTCACCGTTGAAACAGGGCAGCCACTATCATCAGTACCACCACCATCATCATCCCTTCGCGGTGGACGATGATGACGATCCTCCCCCGCTGCCGCCTCCCCATCCTCCTTGGGTGGTGGCAACAGCAGCAGCAGCAGCAGCAGGAGGAGGAGTCAAGAGGAAGCGAAGGCCAAGCATGGCGGAAATGAGAGAAACAAGAGGAGGAGGAGAAGAAGATCTGGAGGTAATTTGCATGCCAATGAAGGCGAGATCGCCGTATATCTATTACGCATCCTCTTTGGGTATCGTACTCCGTTACAAGGTTCGGGATCGATAAAACAAACCTACCTGGGAACAGCCTTTTTTCATATGAGCTTTCCTGACTTGTCTCTCTCTTCTTTGATGGTTTTTTTCTCCCTCAAGATCGAGATGGCAACTTTTCTGCCTCCAAGGAGTGACAGCAAGCAATGACTGCAGGGACCTCACCAATTCCCCTTGCGAATTTATCCCTCTCTCCCCCTTTCCCATCTTCATCCAAGGTTTTCTCCCGGGACAACAACGGGACAGAGGCATCAAAGAGGAGGAGGAGGGGCCTTGTTAGCGAGGCAGAAATCCGCAGGGAAAAGGAGCAGGAAGAGGAGAGGGTTGAAGCCGGCGCGGACACGGACATGGACGAGGAAGAGGAGGAGGCGGAGCCGGCGTCCTCCGCCGCCAACCTGTTCCTGCTCGACCAGAAGGGGAGCCAGTTCGTCGTGGCGGAGGTGGACCGGACGAGGAGGGGCAGATTCAAGGTGGAAATCGGACCCCAGGTACCTCGAGTTTGGGGCAACTTTTGCTCTCTCTCTCTCTCTCTTTTTATGTCGAAGCAAAATGCACCTTTTCCATTTCAGACGTGCACCTGCGACGGCAGCAGCGACTGCGCCCACCTTCGCTTCGTGATGGGCGCCGCGCTCGGGATGTGGGAGAACGACCCCGCGCTCAGCCGCGGCGCGCTCAGCCAGGAACAGGTACGTCCCCTTTGGAGGTGAGGTCGACTTCTGAATCGAGTGTATCACGTCGGGCCTATCCATCGCACAGGTGGCGCAGATAATGGACAACTTCGAGAGGAAGAGGAGACGGGCGTCGCCGTCAGGATCTCCCCAAGCTCTGCACACGAAAGGAGATGACACCGAAAAAGAAGAGGTTTGCGCGATCTGCTTTCAGTCGGGTGAAAGGGACGACGATGACGGCGGCAACGGCATCCTGCTTGTGTGTGGCGACTGCGGAGCCGCCTGCCACCCGAGATGCCTCCACGTCTGGAGCTCAGAGTGCTTGGCGGCGACGGCGGCGAAGGATGAAGCCGCCCTCTTTTGCCCCTGCTGTCGCCGCAGCGCAGTTGAGCCCGCCAATAAGGGAGAGGCAAGGAGGAGAGAGGAAGAGGTGCATTCGAAGCACCGTGGGAAGAGGGAAGATTCAGCAGAGGTTGTGCAGAATCAACCGTTCATTAACTTTAGAAGCAACAACAACCTCGCCACGAGGACCGGCACTGGCGGCGGCAGCAGCAGCAGCAGCAGCAGCAATGGCAACAACGACTGGGGATTGTGCGACCAAACCCTCTGGGGAGACTTGGAGTACGGGGGGCCCACCAGCGACATTCCGCTTTCGCAGAAGGAGGCCATCTCGCAGAAGAACTGGCCCCTGGCGAGTGCCTGGAAGCAGGTGCTGGGCCGCGACTTGGCGACCTGTCTGCTGTCCAGGGACTGGCAAGTTCGTGAGGGTGCCCTTAGGTGCCTGGCCCGTGAGGCCGCAAATGCCCTTCGCCATGCGGCGGCCTCTGCCTCCCCGGAAACCTTTCCTGAGCGATTCTGGCGAAGCACCGCAGAGGTTCTAACGAGGGCCCTCAACGACAAGGTCCTCAAGGTGTACCTCTCTGCGGCGCGCTGCTTGAGGACTCTGCTGGTGTTCACTCAAGTGCGCCACCTGTGCGCCGAGCAGATCCAGATCGTCCGTGCCTCGGCGCGCCCCATCCTCCAAGAGCTGCTGGCCAGGTGTGCCGACAACAACAAACGAGTGGCAGAGGCCAGCTGGCGTGTGCTCGTGGAACTGTGCAGGGGGAGCTCTGGCCACCTGGCGCTGGGAGGAGCCTACCAAGATCGAGACGAAGGAGAGGGAGATCTGCTGGGACTGGACTTCGTGCTGCAGGTGATGCTCGAGGAAAGGGATTCCAGGATGCAAGGATCGACCCTGTGGCAGGCGACGCTGGGAAGACTGATCTTGCTGGAGAAGCTGCTCAGCGTACTCGGGACGCAGTTCAGAATCAGGAGGGACCACGGTGCTGAGGTATTGCGGTTCACTGCTGAATACAGGCGTACCATGGCAGTGGCAGAGTTCAGCCTGAACCACCTGGCCAGCATACATGCCAACGCTTCGAAAGCTTCCTGTGTCGTCTTTACTGCTGCTGCGAAAATGGCCCTCGGCCACCCTACAGCCTTCACACGCATCTGGGATCTCATCTCGAACTTGGATGACTCCACCTTGCAGGCCAGGATGAAGAGAAAGTTGCGTGTGGCCATCAGCAAGAGGGGAAACACCAGCGGCATGAGTGAAGAGTGCTCAGGTGCAAGTCCGGAGCAGTACATGATGGTCGACAAGCTGTTTGCTCAGGATCAGTTTTCACAGGAAGACCTTATGAGCACTCCTTCTTCATCGGCATGCTCCTCACCGCTTGCCGCGAGAGGACTGCAAGCATTCCCCAGAAACAACCGAAAGTCCAGCAGCCAGTGGAGGCTCCACCACCATCAGCAGCTGAACAGGAGCATCTCGCACAGCCCCTCACGACACTGCCTCCTGGACGCTAGGAGCGCCTCGCAGAGTCCTGCCAGAGCACTGACCAAGTCCCAGAGCGGGAACCTGAGATCTCCACCGCCGCGGTTGAAGAGGCCCAACTACCTGCCGCTGAAGGCGACTGCCCGACCCAGGCAACCCAGCTGGAGGCAGTCGCCTCCGCCCCGACTGGAGGAGGAGTACGTGCAGTATCACACCAGGCACCACCAGGAAGAGCAGCAGTCGTTCCACCAGGAGCAACTGATGGACCTGGACCGTCAGCGCCAACTGCTCATTTCTTCTCCACCACCTGTGCTCCCTCCTCGGTCGGAGTCGCCACTTCCTCTGGTGCCGTCTCTCTTCGCTGCCTACTGGAAGCAGTTCGAGCAGGGCGTTCACGACGAGGTTCCTTGGTCTTCTTCCTCCCCGTCCTCTCCGTCGAGGACAGCCACCAACTCCCCCACTGGCGACTCTCCTTCGCCCGCCACCTTTCTGGCACAGTCTCAGTGGAACCGAGTAAGCCAATGTCCTAAGCTTAAAGTACACTGCTTGTTTAATTCACATGTTCAACTTTTTTAAATACTCTTTTTCAGATGGATGAGACTCTTATGGCATCGGTGGCCGGTGTTGAGGAGAGAACATGGAACATGAATCTGCCGTCCTCCTGCTCCTCCTCAGGGTATGAGGAGGGTAGGCACTGGGGAAAGGGCCTGCTCTTGGGAACAGGGGCTTACAGCACCTGTTACCAGGTACATCAAAACAGCTCCTTTGATCAAACATGCTGCACAGCACTTATAAAATGTTGACGTTTCAGGCTCGCGACATCGAGACAGGTGCCCTCATGGCCGTGAAGCAGATCAGCCTCTCGCATCATTATCACCTTGGCGGGGGGGTCGCTAGCACTGGCGACGACGACAACGACGACGACCTGGACAGATCGAGAAAGGCGCAGGAGAGGCTGATCCGGGAGGAAGTTCGCATGCTGGCTGGGCTGAGCCATCCCAACGTCGTCAGGTTTTTCGGAGCTGTTAAGGTACCTAAGAGTGGACAAAAACGGGAACTTCTAGAGTTAGTAGTTCACGAATTGGTCCAATTGGTCTACCTGTCTAGGAAGACGCCACGTTGAACATCTTCGTGGAGTGGATGGCCGGCGGCTCCGTCGCCGCCTTGCTGGACCGCCACGGGCCGTTCGCCGAGCCGGTCATCAGGCGCTACACCTTCCAGCTGCTGTCGGGGGTCGAGCACCTTCACGCCAGGGGCATTCTGCACCGCGATCTAAAAGGTGTGACACATACTACTACAGTAGATATAATTTCATCCTCCATCTCTCTATGTGTCTCACTTCTGACTCCTCGCTCCTTCGCTGCAGGTGCAAACCTCCTGCTCGACTCTACCGGCCAGCACCTGCGGATAGCGGACTTTGGCGCCGCCGCCCGGATGGCAGCAGAGGTCTCCATCAACGGGGAGTTCCAAGGACAGCTGCAGGTGAACATAACCACTAACCCAATGTTGACTCTTCACCTTCGGCCCCTCCCGATTAGTATAGTAGAGGGGCGGATACATTTTTCTTTTTTCCCCGCTCTGTGCCTCTCGTTAATGGCTTTCACACTCTCCAAGGCACCTTTGCTTGCTTCCCTTTTCTTTGGCCCCCCCCCCCCCCCCCCAACAAGGACCGACCCACAACAAAAATATTGGTTATGTTGTTAGGGTAAAAAAAAAATAAAAAATAAAAAAATACTCTAAAACAGCTCCG
>JAAUYM010074764.1_pt1 | contig 11651 bp, 16 predicted proteins | sample 7278001 | NCBI WGS metagenome assembly JAAUYM01 (sample SAMN14350224, study PRJNA611818) | marine sediment metagenome | isolation source: surface marine sediment (1.8m) | place: French Polynesia: Moorea | collected 2018-08
CCCCGCTTCCTTCTTAAATTGTACTACTCATCTGGGGAGGAGGGCGGGATGGGAGAGGGAGGCTCTTGCAAAGCTGCTGCCACGCATGTTAGCGGTCTCGGCCAATGGAAAGCGAATGGTATAGCAGAGGGAGAAAGGAAACGACACATTTCCTCTTTTAGGGCATTTATTGTAGTAGACATGTTCGCAACGAAGAGACATATAATGTTCGCAACAGGGAGGGAGGAAAATAATAGCGAAAAAAAGGGAGGGAAGCTGAATGAATTCTGAAATAATTTTGGCAATATGAGAGGAAGAAATAACTGAGTTCTCTCCCTCTCTCTCTTTTGGGCACCTTCTTGCAAGCACATTTATAGCATTACATGTATTAGATGCAATGGGGGATAGAAATTGATTATCGTTATTGTTCTACTACTATATACACGGAAGATATTGTTGGTAAATGCTTGCACTAGACCCCCCAACCCCGCCCAAACGATGTGTGAAGAGGGACAGAGGTTTCACAGCTGTAGTTTGTAAACAAAGTTACGAGACAAAGTTCCCATTCTTGCAAGAAAAGTTCTAACTCATATACTATATGGTATGGTGTAAACTGGTGGGAGACGGCTGGGGTAGGAAGGGGGAAGGATACCAGGATCATATGCTTTTATGTCAAGACTACGTACATATAAATAATCTCTTCTCTCAATGTGCGGAAGCGTCCCCGCTTCGCAGCGCGTCCACCGACGTCGACTTCTTCATGGGGTCCGACGACAGAGGCGACGACGACGACGACGATTGCCTGTTGGGGATGTGGACGCTGTGCGCATGCGCGCTGGCCGTCTCCTTGATGGAGGACAAGGTCTTGGATAGCCAAGTGCTCCTGTACAGAATTAACACGCCATTTCATTACACATTTCCGTTTCTGTGCTTTTTTTATTATTATTTTGTCTTGCCTGGATCCCTGAGAGGTCTGCTCCTGACTGGCCTGGCTGCTGCTGAACTGGTGCGCCAGATCCTGGTTCTTGCACTCCGTCTCCACCAGGGCCAGCTTGGTCTGCGCCAGCTCTAGCTCCAGCTCCCTGATCCGCTCGTTGGCCGAGTCCAGGTTGGTCATTGGCTCCCCCTCGTCACCGGCCCTGCCGACCATAGCCGCCATCTCCGCGGCCGAAGACGACGACGCCGAGGAGTCCTTTCTCAGCTGCTCCTGCGCCCTCCCCAGCTTCTCCCCCAGTCTGGCCGCGACCTCCTTGTACTCCGCGATTACGTTGGCTTTAGCCGCCAACTCGGCGTCCAGCCGCTCGGTCTCCCGCTTCAGCAGCTGCTTCAGCTGCTCGTTCTCCTCCTGCAGTCGTCGGCGCTCCTCCAGGGCCTCCGACAGCTGCGTGCGGAAGCTGGAGGCTTCCTTCTCCAGCCGTTCCCTCTCGTCCTCCGAGTGGTCTATCTCTCTGACAAAAGACGGAAGGAGAAAAAAAATGTTGCAACCTGGCATAAAAAACTGAAAATAATGGAAAGACTGACTTTCGCATCTCAATTTTATCGTTGAGGAGCTGCCTGGCCAGGTTGTCGTTTTCCGTATCCAACCTCAGATTGTCCGACTGCAACTTCTTGTTCTCGCGCTCGTATCTGGGAGGTACAGAAACAGCATTTGTGGTTTTTTAAAACATCCTCTACTACGTACACGTACCTACTAAGTGTATAATCGTTTTAGTACTAAGTGTATAATTTTAGTACCTGACAATGGGATCCTCCCTTGCCCTCTCCGCCTCCTTGATCGCCACGTACTCCTTCTCGTACTTACGCATTCTCTTCAACTTGATCGTTCTTAAATGGGGGAAATAGTGCGCAGAAATTAGTCATTTTGCCATCCTACTTAAAAATGTGTACCCACCCACCTTGCCACTGCCATGAGGTGCTTGGCGTTCTCCTCGCTGCGGTACCTCTTGGGCACGTTCACGCGAAAGTAGCGCATCAGGCCCTCGAAGTCCAGCGTTGCCAGGTCGCGTCGAGAAACCTTCAGGATCGCCAAGGCGACCTGGGAAAGGAAAAAAAAAGCTCGTCGTTTGACTACCGCTCAGTTCGGACCGGATACAGGGTACTTTTTATCAAGTGTACGTAGTAACATTTTCTCCCTCTTTCTACGAGAAATCATGCAATGCACACCTGAAAAATGCAGTCAAAGCCACTGATGAGGAAGGCGTCCAAGACGCGGAAGACGAGGAAGAGCGGAAACTTTGCCGTGAAAACCGTCAGGAACCACTGTGACGCGTACATGTGCGACTCCAACCCGTTGTCCTGTGGTTTTCCATAGAAGAAAAAAACATGACTGAGCGTTCCAAGGTCTCACGGAATGGATTAAATTCCAACCTGGAAATGCTGCCAAAGGTCAGGCATGTTCGTCTCCACCAGCCTGTCGAGCTGGTACAACCTGAGCTGCAGCTGCTCAAAGTTCTCTTTGAACATGTCTCTGAGACCCCACCGGTGCATCACCTTCACCAGCACCCCGAACGCCTGCTCCTCGGGCATCTGCAGCAGCAGCGCCGCGATCAAGAAGCTCTGGCCCTGACAATAACCAATCTGAAAAAAAGGCCAGTCAGCTCTAGATTACAACTAAAAACATATCAGCCTTATTTTCAGTTATCCACCTCAGAGTCGTAGACTGAGTAAGCCTTTGATATCCGGTAGAGCGACTCCTGCCCCACGCCCCCGGCCTCCTTAAAGAACTCATGGGCAGGAAACGTCCTAAAACAAAAAAGAGAGAACAAACTGTTGTATCGGTCGACACCTCTCTCGGTTTTTTCCTTACCTGTGAATGTCCCTGAGGATGACCTTCTCGTCGGGCGACTCCTTGGTGACGAGCACCCTGTAGGTCTCCACAATGTCCTCCACCTGCATGGTGGCCCCGGTCACCCGCTGCCAGACCTCCCCCCTGAGGGCCTCTGGGACGCCCTTCCACACCAGGGCGGACAGCTGCTTGGGGAAGTTGAGCGGGTTCTCAGTGTCCCACTCCTGCAGGAGGGCGCTCCACTGCTCGAGCTCCGTCCCGCTGCAGTCCTTGCTCACATCGCCGAAACCTAGGAAGAAAGGAAAACAATCGCATCTGTAGTAAGTTTTTGAAATTGGCATCTTATACTGTACAGTATTTCTACTTTTTTTTGCAGGGGGGGGGATTGGGCGGTTCGTCGATATTTTTGGGTCTGTGCGGTCAGCCAGTCAAACGTGGGTTTGCGGAGAGATAAAAATGGACTCAGGTGATCATCACGTGCCTATTTCGAAAGGTGTATAAAAAGGAGATGCAGCACCTCTCGTACATAGTACACTTGAGCTACGTTTCCTACTCGACTTGCTCGGTGAGTTTCACTCATACCTACGTAGTAGCGCGTGTGCCGGAAATCTCTTCCCTGCCGTGATGCACTCCTTGGAACCGACATCGTCTGATGCCGTTGCAAATTACGTGGAGACAGAAAACCCCGAACTCTGATGCTTTTTTTGTGTGTGTTTGAGTTTCTTAGCATCGTACCATTCATCATCAAATATTTCACCCTAGATCTGTTCTTCTTCTTCCAACAGACTCTGGAACTAGGCTAGCACCTGAGTAGGTAAGTACGTATGGAAATAGTGGAGTCGACAGATACGATAAAAAAGGAGTGATGCATTTCTAAAGAGAGTCATCTGAGCACTGACGAAGTTACCTAATTATAGTTAAACCTGATCGTTATCAACATTCCTAGTAATGGCCAAGACACTTTGTGACTTCTGAAAGACACCGAAACGCAGAGCTTACTTTTACATTTCAGGCTGCCAGCACACCGGCGTCAACTGCCACTGTGAGTAATTGCATGCTGTTCAAACAAGCCTACTGGTTCAATGCAGAATGGATGAAAATTAAGAGGATTCAGAGACTCTCGTGAAATTGACAAAACCGTTTCTGAAGAAGAAAGGAAAAAGCTATACGATTTATACGAAATCTATTTGCAATATAGTTGGCACAATTTGCACATTTCAGGTAGCTGACCTGCCTAAATTGGTGACAAAGCCCCACTCATCTCCACAACTCACCAGAAAGCATCGGCTCGTCTCCGTCCGAGTCGTCCTCGTCCTCCTGCCTGACCGGGCTGGCCAGGTCCGTCGCGGAGGGATCGTCGTACGAGGTGGCGGAGGCAGACCCGTAGCCGAGGGTGGAGGACAACGTGGAGGACAGCACCGACAGGTTGTTGGCCAGCTGCATCGTCAGGCCCAGTCGACCGCCCAGACCTCCGCTGCCGCCGCCGCCACCTCCGCTTCTGTCAGTGAAACAATAAAGAGAGAGAAAGAAAATCGATAACATCGCATGCTGCTCATTTTTTCCCGTGTCGACCACACACGTCAAGACAGAGAGAGTGACAACGCAAGACACTGAGCCTTTCTCGTCCTTTCCACACCGTTGTCGCACCTGTCTATCTCCTCGCTGATGTCGATCCCGCACAGGTCGTACAGGAGGGTCTGCCCCTTCAGCCCTTCCTCTGCTGGACGACGTTTCAGTCTCACCTGGGGAAAAAAATGAGCGACAGAGACGTTATTTTTTAACTGTGGCATCCTCTCATCCTAAACCGTGCAGAATACCCGCCGTAGGTGTTCACAAGTCAAGGCCTTCCTCTCAGCAGAGTCCTCGACCGTAAAGCCAAAACCCCCGTTCCTTCCGCGAAAAGCATCTCTTTCTCCCGATCTCGATCCAAACTCACGCTTATGCCCTACCAACAACTCGTCCACAGAGAACGGACCTTCCGCTGACGACGATGAATTTTTAACCAATAAAAATAAGTGGGACTAGAAATACCATCTCACTATGGCAGCACCGCATACCCTAACGTTGCTCCTAGAAAAGTAGCAAATAATTGGTCGGGAAAGAGAAACGGTTGGCAAAAATGATATGCACGAAACCGGGAACAAGTTCTGACTTTTCAGTTAGTGCCAGGTGCCCGCAACGACGAGGATGAAGCTCAAGTGGATCTTTACGTTCGCCTCCCTTCTCCTCCTCCTCGCGCCTCTGCCGCCGCCGTCGTCCGGCTCCTGGCTCATCAAGAAGAAGTGCCGACCGTACTACGACGTGCACGTCCACACGGTGTACGAGACCAGCTACGACCACCGCTGCACGGTGCACTACGACAAGCAGTGCGAGACCCTCTACGACACGCAGTACGAGACCAAGTACGAGAAGGAGTGCCACACCACCTACTACCCCAAGTGCACCACCATCTACTTCACCACCTACGTCAAAAAGTGGGTTTACAAAATCTTGTAAAAGACAATTTAATTTTTAACCAAGTTTTTTCCTTTCTTTCACTATTTGCCCAGGTGCAATATTCACTACGAGAAGAAGTGCCGCGAGTACTACGACACGGTCTACGACAACAACTGCAAGACGAAGCACGAGAAGAGGTGCTACCCGCACGAGGAGTTGGTCTTCGAGACCGCCTTCGAGAAGGTGTGCGAGACGCAGTACGATAAGAAGTGCTACCAGCACTACGGCCACTCCAAGTGCGACAAGGTGCCAAGAGAGCACTGCCACGAGGTGCCCAAGAAGGTGCCCAAGAAGGTACCCAAGAAGAAGTGCCACAGTATCCCCAGGCAGAAGTGTCAGAAGGTGCCAAGAAAGGTGCACCGCAAGAAATGCAGGAAGGCGCCCTCCAAGAAGTGCCACCCGGTGCCAAAGAAGGTGCCGAAGGAGCACTGCCTGCAGATGCCCAGGGAGAAGTGCCGCGAGTACCCCGTGAAGGTGCCCAGGAAGGTGCCCAGGGTGGAGTGCCACCACAAGCCGATAGAGGATTGTGAGAAGATACCCAGGAAGACGCCGAGGCAGGTGGCACGGAAAGTCAGGAAGTACCATTGCAAGAAGAAATATGCCCTCTCATTTTGGCGGAGATGAACAATACGTAGGACCATGGAAGATTCAATGGCAGAAGAGCAGATTAAAGTGCCCTAAAGTGTGATTTCAGTTTTAGCACTCCAGGAAAAGTTCTTAGAAAAGAATTAATGTTGAGTTAACGCATGGCAGAATCCGAGGGAAGAATGCGCGTAGCATGAAAAGAACTAAAGTGCAGGGTCTCGGTCCAAGTAAAAGGAAATTCTGCATGTAGGTATACTGAACTGTTTAATTTTTGTCTCCTGGGTTTGTGGAGAAAACTTTGACCAACATTTTTATCATAAAAAAACAGAAGTAATAAAAGCCATCGATGTTGTCGAGCCTTCTTACCTGATATTGCTTGCAAAGATTTTTCCTGGTGTAGTACCAGTACTTCTCTCCTGGGGGGTGAATCCTGCAGCGGGTCTCAACCACGAACCGGACCGGCTCTGCCACCTACACACAAAAAGGGTTTCAACATAAATTTGTGCAAAATGACAGGAGAGGAAGAAAAAGAACCCGGGCCTTGCCTGCGATATGACGAGGTCCGCAGCAATTGTGACAAAGACGGACGAGACGTCCGGAGGGGTCTCCCTGTTCAGGACGGCGAAGGCCGTCTCGCTCGGGTCCCACGTGCCGGTTAGCACGTGGGTGATGCCGTCCGCCCTCTGCCTCGAGGCCTCTGGCTGTGCGTCCAACAACGCCCCGGCCGTGGTGGCCATAGTGACCTGCTCCAGCAGCTGCATGTCGGCGTGCCTGACGTTCCTGCCCGGACTGACCAACATCCCGAAGCACCTCTCCACCGTGAGGGAGCAGGCGTTGTGCCTGGTGATCTGCCTGACGGTGATGACCACCTTCTTTTCAGCCCCACTCCTCAGCTTGAAGACTCCCTTCTGCCTCGGGACGCCCTCGAAGACCTCCGCGGCCCCTCCGCCCCCGCTCCCGCTGCCGCTGCCGCCGCCACCGCCTCCGCCCTTCTTCTGCTCCTCCCGCTCCCTGATCTCCAGAGTCAGCTCGAACAGAAAGGCCTCCTGTTCGGAGAAGGACTCTGCGGGCACGAGACTCGCGGGGTTTGTGCTCCTCTTGAACGCCTAAGACAAGACGACACAGGAAAATCAATTTCTTCGACTAAAAATTGGTTGGCAACTCTTTGCTGCTCTGTCGGTCTCACCTGCGCGAACGAGACGAACACTTTGGAGACCGCTTCCGGCAGCTGGCAGCGGAAGACCTGGCTCTCGAACCTGTTCAGGGCGGCAACAAACAGATCCTTTAGGTCTACTCAACTGGCACACAAGTCCTCTCTACTGACGTGTGCGGTCCCTCCGCCGTGTCCGTCTTGTCCTCCTCCACCAAGACGGTGGTGAAGGCGAAGCAGGCGGCCTCGGCGGAGTCGGCGTTGCCGCGGGCGAAGAAAAGGATCCGGCAGACGGGGAACCGGGCCAGTTCCGGGACCGCCGCGGCGGCGGCGGCGGCCGCGGCCGCCGGGCCGGACACGTCCGAGGCCCGGTGCAGCTGCTCCCTGACCACCACCTCCCCGTCGGAAGTGTGAGGGACGCTCAGGGAGACCCGGCGGGGAACAACATTCTGGGGGGGAAAAATATGTTGTACTGTACATGTACTTTCTCTTTCTACAAGAGGACAGAGTCTCGCACTTTCGTTTCCGTTCTTCCAACCTGCTCCTCCTGTCCCGAGTTGAGCTGTACGATCTGCTCCTGGATGGCGGGCTCGTCCTTGGGCCTTTTGATGGGGAGGGAGCCCAAGAACCAGACGTTGTGGAAAGTGGTTCCGTCCTGGTCTTCGGCGCTTTCGTTGGCCAGGGCGGTGACGGCGTCGGCGTCGGTGTCGGCGTCGGCGTCGGGGGAAGAAGAGGAGGAAGAGGGCTTGAGGCAGTCGTCCAGGTTCTCCTCCAGGTCCCTCTCCTTTCCCTCCCCCACGACGATGTCCAGTTTCGGGTCGGCGGCGGTCGCGGCGGCCGCGGCGGCGGTGGCGGAGACAACCTCGTAGTCGTCCGAGGTGGCCGCGGAGGACAAGGACTCGTCTGAGTTCTGCTTGGGGCGGGAGGAGGAGTTTGGGTCGGAGGCGCCGCCGCCGGCCGTGGCGCCGGGAGAGGAGGTCGACATGACGGCGAAGACGACGATGGATGAGGGGACAGACAGACGGGACGGGGGGGGGGAGGAAAGGAGGAGGTGCCGATCCCAATCAGCTGTCGACCGCTCAGAGCTCCCAGAGGGGGAAACTGCCAAATTATAGAGAGCATAAAGCAAATCCAACACCAAGGCGTGTCAGTCAATTTTTGGCGATTCCACTTCTTTATAGAAACTTTAACAAAACAATTTAAACAATAGTTTTTAGCGTTTTTTTAACGATAAGCTAAATAGTCGTTTGATAAATCTTTATAACTTTGGCTTTTACTCAGACCGTCTGGTAACTCTCCGTGCAACGTCAACAAAGAGAGGGAGATGAAAGCAGGGGTGAAAAAAAAGGCCTACTGTGTAGTATGCTTGGCCCGCTCCATAACCATATGAAAACAGGATACTTGTCATGTGTCGCCGTGTTCCTTTCATGTCGGTCAGCACTGGAAGGGAGGGAGTGCACCGCCATCTTTAAGCCACATTTCAAAGGAGAGTGAGGAACTGACTTGATCAGCACAAGGCGACACCCCCCCCGTCATGTTCCCGGTTCCTCTGGTGAACACGGAGTGCTCCACCAGGGAGTCCGTGCTGCAGATGGCGGACGCGATAGAGCAGCTCGACAAGGTCACCAAGGTGAGGGCCCAAGAGTTGTCTTTTAGTGGGGAGGGGGGAATAATTTGGGGAAGTAACCTTCTTTTTCAATTGTTCCAGGTCATTTTCGACCGCTTGACAGCTCGGGTGGAGGCGAACGTGGAGAGGGTGGGGGAACTGGAGAGGAGAATCTCCAAGGCCAGGACGAAGGTGGCAAAAGAGGGGGGGAGGGGGGAACAAAGAAATTGATGTCTTCGTCACTGTTGTTGTGATTGTTGTGGGTACAGGTGGCAAGTACAACACTGTTGCATGGCTTTGTATTCACCCCTGCAGGTGGCGGGTCTTAAAAAGACACGAAAACCAATTCGTCTCGTCTCAGCGGACAGGTTTCCAGACCAGGAGGAGGGACAAGAGCAATACAAGTACGTTGAGGGGGGAGGGAAACTCTTCTTGCACTTATTGTTGATATTTCACACACAGATTGGCCGTGGACTCTGCGTCGCTGGAAGGAGCGAGGATTGAGTCCAAATGCGATGGCTCGGGATTGGCTGCCAGGTCGTCTTCTCCCCCGGCGTGGACGGAGGAAAGGAGGAGGAGGAGGACCCCTGGAAGAGGGCTGGACCACAGGGAGATCCAGGAGAAGCTCCACTTCTACCACGTGAGGCCCAAGCCCGTGGCCCCCCGGGCGAACACGAGGCCCTTCGACGAGGCGCTGACTCCACCCGCGGACGCCGCCTCCGCCGCCTCCATGCTCACCTTCGGCAGCGACCGGTGCCCTTACCTGGGCGTGGGCGTCGGAGGCGGCGGGGGAGTCGGGGGCGGGGCCAGAAAGAAGCAGAGAGGAAGAGCAGGAGGTGGGGGCAGCACAAGAGAGACAGGAGAGAGGTAAAGAAACGTCAATGAGGAGAACAGTTTACTTTCTTAAAGACTTTTTGTCTCTTGATGAAGGCCGAAGGATGAAGAGGGCAAAGTTGCCGCCGGAGCAGCCATGTCTTTGACAAAGAGTGGCGGTGGTGGAGGAGGCGACGTCGCACCAGGTTCGAGGAGTCCCGAGGAGGAGGACTTCCTGTGCGCGCTCCCGACCCATCTCAACCTGCCCAACGTGGCCTCCATCACCGTCGACGACTCGAGCAAGTCCTCCCGCGGCGACGACAGGTCCGAGGAGAAGTCGGCGACGACGACGACCTTCGCGGACCCGTTGGGGGCCTCCTCCTCCCTCGCCGACTTCTCCGACTCTGACGACGACGACGACTTCGGCGCCACCGTCGCCTCCAGGTCCGAACCCACGAGGAAGAAGGAGGGGAAAGAGGAGGGCGGACTGATGGAGACCATTCGCAGGGCGGCGGGTGGGGCAGCAGCGAAACGTGCAGCAGGTTGGTCCTGCACGTGACTCATACTGCACAGACCAAATTTCTCAATTCTTTTTATAATTTATTTCAAGGAGATCCATGCGAAGAAGGAGACCGAGGTGATTTCTTGTCAGAGTTGGCGGACAGGTGAAGCATCAGAGAGAAAAATCTAGGCACACCTAGTGTCCACACTACAACATGTTCCTTTCAGGTTGACTTTGCGGAGTAAAGGCATGTCCGGCGGCGACAGTGCTCAGAAGACGCTCAACGAAAAGCAGAGGGGAAAAAATCCCTCCTGATCCGAAATGCTGATCATTCCTGTGATAAGGTGCAATATGATGTGCTATGTACTTACTGCCAGCAATACTAGATACATGTACATACTATGGTACATAATTTTTTCCCGCCTAAAACGCCAATGCTCACTCTCTCTTTCTCCCTGTTGGGGAATCTCAAATTATGCCAAGTGGGTTGCCTGGGTGAGTGGGCTCCCCAATCTATCGTACTATTTTTAATGGACTCAATAAAGCGACCTTCTCCCGCTCTGCGATCAAAATGATTTGCCTGTCTTTCGATAATTTGTCTCCCCCGCGCACCAACAACACCTTTCTTATTCATTTTTTTCTTCTTCTGCGTTCCTAAAAGGGCAGGATTTCGGCAGGTCCCTCCAACCCTCCCTCCTTCCTTCCTTCCTTCCCTCCCCTTCCTTCTGTCCCCCCCCTCCTTCCGTCCGACAAAGTGACTTATTAATAAGTCAAGTCGCATGACGAACCGCCGATCCTTTGAAAAAGGGATATATTTTTAAAAAGTCTGCTCTCACTGCTGTTCTTGTGGTTGTCTTTCCTGTATGTCAAAAAAATTCAATTCCAATTGCCTTCTTTTCAGCTACGTACTAGAGTGGCTTCTCCTCCTCCTCTTGTTGGTGGGCCTACAGGGATGATCTTTCTTTGTAAATCCTTTCTTTCTTACTTACTTTCTTTACAGAAATCCGCTTTCTGACCTTCTTGACATTGATTCCCTGAAAAATGAGCCACAGAAGAAAAAAGGCCCTTCCCATGAATGAAATCTTGCAGACTTAATGCCGAAAACTCTTGAGCTGCTGCACTCTAGTACTACGGTACAACTTATGACAGCAAGATGTCTGTACTCTTTACAGGACTTTGCTTACATATAAACGTAAATGAAAAAAAATCCAGAAGAGTGTAATTACAAAAGGATGCTGTATTTGATACGTGACGTTTTCTTGTTTTATGTCCATATATCAGAGCAGCCAGAGAGAGAGAGAGATTTTCTTTTTTTGACAAGTTCCTTCCTTCAATCTCCACTTCTTTTTGCAAATATTTTTTTCTTGACCGAAACAACCTTACAAAGTTTTCTTGTTTTTCTCCTGTGTGTTTTATGACTTTATGTTATTACGGTACAACCATTGGTTAGAGTAGTGACAATAGCATTTCAGGAAAAAAGATACTTTTTAGGGAAAAATACAGTTACACCCAAGGATAAAATAGATACGTTATGAGCGCTTTAATTATATTACGAAAAGTGGATACAAGGGTGACAAAAGGGTTGCGTTCCTCCTTGCACTTGGTGGGGGGAGGGGAGGGAACGGGGGACCTATGAGTATGACAGGAGTGACTCTGCGGAGCCAATGACGGGAGGTCTCTTGTGTGTTTCCTCCTGTACATGCTGAAAATAGGTTTGTCTATGCTCTTAGTTGAG
>JAAUYM010055583.1_pt1 | contig 11649 bp, 8 predicted proteins | sample 7278001 | NCBI WGS metagenome assembly JAAUYM01 (sample SAMN14350224, study PRJNA611818) | marine sediment metagenome | isolation source: surface marine sediment (1.8m) | place: French Polynesia: Moorea | collected 2018-08
GCCAGCTCCAGTGAAAGCCATGATGACAACTGCAATGTAGTTTGCCTTCCTCCAGCCCTGGACCTCATCTACAGCATGTACAAGTCGTGGGGTCTCCATAGCTTCCAGTTTTAGTTCCCTCTTCCTGTACCAATCCACAAACATGTAGGTCACGCCACCTAGCATGGATAGGACAAATACCACGAATATTGCTGCCCGACTACCACTTGTCTGACTAGGCTGGCTGCCCGTTTGTTCACGTGACAATTCAACAGCGCTGTCAATCGCATTGCAGATCCCTTCCACACCTCCCTTGCTGGTGTGCACCTCTGATGACTTTTCACTTGGAGAGGGAGGTCCCTGAGAAGCCATACTTTCAAAAAATATCTTCTTTTTACCACTTGTGACTAATGGATAGACCGTTTAATTTTTGAGGTGCCCTGAAGTGCACCTGTTCAATCTGCATTTTACTTTGAGGCTGCGCTTTCCCAGATTTTTGAAAGTTGCCCTATTGAAGGAGTTAGGCATGGAAGTCTCAGACCTGGAAAGGAAGACTCCTAAAAATGGGATTACTTGAAATTTAGGCATCTTGCAAATTCTTGACAGTTTTATACCGTATTTGTACGTATATTCTTTGGTGCAGTGCATATAGCAACATATTTCAAAGATTTTAAGATCTGATGCATGGTAGCACATTTAAATTTATTTTAGTCATTGAAATGAATGTGTAGAGAGTACGAGCCCTCGTAGCAGTATAGTAGGTAGATAGCATAAAAGAGATCTCAGCCTCCTGACCTGATAGATTTTTACTTTATTCCAGTTACTTTGTTGCTTTCGACACCATGAAGAATTTCTCATCTGTCAGCGGGGATGAAGAGCTACCCACCTTGGTCAGTCTCTTATGCAAGAGCAAGGAGTTCGAGGACATTCCACTGAGGCGAGGGGAGAGGACGAGCCTTAACTCACTCAACAAGGACAAGCACAAGGCCACTATCCGATTTCCTCTGGAAGGAAAGGTAAGTCCAAAGGTACTTGTATACTAAGTTTGTTCAGTTAATAATGACCCTTGTCGCATTCACTGCACAGGTAAAAGACAAGAACATGAAGATATCAGTACTGATGCAGTCGGCGCTGGGTTGCCTTCACATTGCGGACCCTGCTCTTGCAAGAGAAGCCACGAGAGTCATTCAGGTAACTTATCTGCTGTAGGTATAGCAATGAGATGTTGAACTGTCTTATTTTTTCAGGTTAGCAAGCGTCTTGCAAAGTGCCTCGTAGAATACATCTGGGCTTTGGACGAGAAGGACAACCGATATTACAAGTAAGCGCAATGTGCATACTAGTGCACTACGCACTGTGCACTTGCAGGTGTACAGTACATTCGGAACTACAGTCGAGCCATTATGGGCCATATCCAACAGGGCCCTTCGCGGTGCGGTGGTCCTGAGCAAGAGTCTGACCTGCGGCATCTGGAACAACTCGGCCTACGTGTCCAAGCAGTTCGATCGCGTCGGCGTCGCCTACTCCACTTCTCTGGTGCATGCCGGCTTCAGCTCTTTCCAGCGAATCCGCCAGGCAGACCCGCGAAACCTGGAGATGGTGCTCAACAAGCAGCCGCCCTTCGGCAACCACGTGCGGAACTGCGCCGCCGCCATGCCCGAGTACAACTTGCGGGTGGAGAGCGACGATGGCGACCAGAGACGCGGGGGACGCGCCGCCAGGCTGAAGATCTCCGTGACCATGGAGAACGCCGACGCGGTGAGGGATCGGTCGACGGCCGGCAGGTACCACGCCTGCGTGCTGCTGGTCGGGGGACCGAGGAACCGCACCGAGCTGAAGGCGAGGGTCAGAGACTCCGCGATACTGAGCGCCGGCGGCTACAGGCGGGTCGTTTCCGTGACTCGCCCGCCTGGAATGTCCGGCGTCCCGATCAGGGTGGCCTGGATCAGCGAGAGCTTCGCCGGCGTGGACGTCCTCAAGAATGTCAGGGTCGGTCCGGACGGGATGTCCCCATCTAGTATTCGCCTGGAGGCGCTGAGCGATAAGTCGATGGCAGAGTTTTGCCACGGAAAGGAAGAGGAGCAAGACAACGAGGGGGCGAGAGAAGTCGGTGGGACTGTCGAGCAGCGGCCGCCGACCCAGCGAATAGACCTCAGGCTGAGTCCCGCCTGCATCAAGGAGCTGCAGAAGGAATGGTCCCCCGTGAGCCAGTACTTCTGCAAGGAGACCCGCGTAATCACAACCACTTCCGTGACTACGACGGAGGAGGTGAGGGGGAAGATTGGGGCGGAGCCCCAGCCGCCCCAGCTGCTGACGGTGGCCAACCGCGTGCAGCACGGCCACTACCAAATTGACTACCTGGAGAGGCGGCTAAAGGCTGCCCCAGCCAAGGTCTTGTCCTCCGGATTGGCCCTGCCGGCTCCAGCTCCCGGGGAAACTGGAGGCCAACTGCTTCCGGTCCCGAAGAACCAGAGCCAGCAAATGATCGAGGCCGAAAGAAACGAGACCGTCGACGGCGCTGCCGTCTCCACCAAGGTGAACAAGGAGCAGCTCCTTGGGACTGCAGGCGAAAACCAAATGCGACCCACGACGATGACCGGGACGGGAGGAGCCACGAGTCGGCGGGCCCCGCAGCCGACGCCGCCGAGCGTACAAGAGGACGAGAGGGAAAACTCGCTCCCTTCCCCGATTCCACCCTGCCAGGGGTCTGAGGAGGACTTCGGAAGGAGCGTCCTCCACTCCGGCGGCGAAGCCCTTGGCACCCAGCTTCTCGGCTCGGGAGGCGCCGCGGTCAGCCCGACCCCGTCCCGCAGATTCATCCAGGAGAGGGGAGCGCCGGTGTTCCCGGCAGAGACCTACCCAGCCCCTGCGCGCCAGCCAGGCATCCGCGTCCCTGAGGAGACCCGTGACCTGTTTTTCGACGAGGGGGAGTCGGAACCCCTCGACCTCTCTCGCAACCGCGGCGGCGGCGGCGGCGGCGGCGACGACGACCACGGGGGCTACTTCGACGACGTGCGAGTTCCCCGGGGCGAGAAGATGTTCGACTTCTCCGGGGAGCGCTTTTCTTTTCCGGGGGAGGTGTCCAAAGTGGAGGTGGATCGCCACCTGTCGCGCCAGGAGGAGGAAAAGAGCAGGACGACGAGGGACGAAGGGGAGGAGAGGAAGTTGCTCTCGGAGGCGCTCAGGAAGTTCTTGGCGTCCAACAACCTCGGCCGTGCCTGTGGCAACCGCGAGGACGGGGAGGGAGAGGAGGAGGATCAGCGGCGACGGCGGCAGCAGCAGCAGCAGCAGCGCACCTCCCTGTTCCGCCCGGTGGCGTCGCCGGAGCCTTTCTACCCGTTCAGGCGGACGTCCGGCGCGGCGGGACCGTCGCAGTCGCTCTCACCCTCACCCTCCCAGTCGACGCTGCAGAAGTCGGTGGCGGAGCACTTTGCGGTGAGGAGGAGGGGCGGAGGAGGAGGAAACCCGTTCAGAAACAGCAAGCTCAGGGAATTCTGGCCGAGCGAATAAGTTTTTACGAAAAAGAAAAAAAAATTAAGAGAGATGTTGTCTAGGATATTTTTCATTCATTGCAAATCTTGTGTGTTTTGCAATGGGTCATAGAGTATGTAATTGTTGCCGTTTTAAAAAAAAAATCACATCATGGTAGTGGAAACAAGAGGTCATCGTGCGGTTTCTTTTCTCTCTCAACTTGAGAAATACGACAGAGTTGATACCTTAGTAGAAGACTCCTATAATTGCTTAAAACGAGCTCAAAACGAGATTGCACCTACTGTAGATATGGAATTCTCAGACCTCGACATGACATGCCTGAGCCCAGCCCAAGAGGTATCGATCCGCCGAGTTCCCGAGCTTCGAGCCAGGCCCGAACTCATCCCTAGTGCTGGCCCCTTCCAACCCCCCCACTCTCAATATCAAATCTCTTGATGCAGGGAGTTTATGCAAAAAAACTCTCTGTCCTCAATTGAGTAAAAGGAACGCTCTATCTTTTTTCTTTATTTTTCGAAAAGTAAGATGTAAAAAAAACTATTCGTTACATCACCTTACTTGTGCGATTGCGTCTCACAGGAAAAAGTGGGACTTACTTGACGATCAGTCCAACGGAAGATATTGGTGGTTTTTTTTTACATATTGCAGTTTTGTAACTTTTTATATATTTTTCAAATTTTCTGAAATAATAAAAGAAAAGTGTGAGATGACCAGTACTTTTATCTTCCGGCCGCTGGAAGCGTACCTAGTACGGTATGTTTGATTCCAGCACCATCATTGTGCACACGTCTTCTTTTTTCTTCTTTGACAGAATTCCTCAAATTGCATTAGTACAGTGAAATCTCAATTTTTAATTTTTTAATTAAAAAAAAAATAAGATGCATCTCAGGGTAAATTTGATAAGTCTCAAAATTTATACAATTTTTTTTGCGCGTTAAATCGAGATTTCAACTCTTATCATTTAGTTCTTCTTCTCCTTGGCGGCGTAGTCCACCAGCCACTCCTCCAGGCCGGCCGTCCAGTCGCCGTCGATGGCGACGGAGCCCTGGAACTCGACCACTCCGTTCTGCACCACGTACAGGCGCTCTGGAAAAGTAAAAGAGGACAAAAAAAATTGGACACGCATAGTTTCTGCCGTTAGGCGGGGATGGGTGACCTTTTCAGCGTCTTCACATATGCTCACCAGGAAATGACCCAAAAGCTTTCTGGGCAGCGTTGTCCATGCCGTCCACGACCAGTGTGCCCTTCCACTCCTGCAGATGCCTGAACTTCTCCGCTGCCTCAAACTTGTCATCCAAGTCCCTTCCAACGGCCGCAGCAGCAAAGAGTGGCAAATTGATATCTAATATCTCTCTTTTTATGTACTAAACCTGACATTTTCTGACTCACTTGTGCTCGTCAATGTGTACGAAGAAGTCCTCTTCCACGTGCTCGGCCGGCAGCACCTCTTCCTGGTAGACCGTCACAAAGTTGGCCAGGTGGGAAAACGAAGCTTGGAGCTTCTTGATCTTCGCCATCCCGGCCATGAACGGGGGTCAGGTGCACGAGCCAAAGAGGAAGATGGTGGGCAGGTGGGATCTGAAGAGGACAAAAAAAATCAACCAATGGTGAAAATTGGCACGAAAAAAATGATCAGAAATCTGGATAATTTCAAGTGTTGGACACGTGTCATGTAAAAAAAAAATTAGAAACCATCCTCTTTTTTTTCATATATTACTACATAATTACTCGTAGCACCTCTTCTTGTCTGCCACAACGTCCAGCAACTTCAGTGCCCTCTGTGAGGGAAAGAGGTAGACGGTGGGGTTGGGAGCGGGCTGGCCCTTGCGGGCCTGGACGTCGACGAGCCCGCTCTTGATGCTGCAAGAGCAGGGACGAGAAAGAGCACAATTCAGGATTAAAAGTAGGGACCGGACGCACTTCCCGACGGTTTAAAAGTCCCGTCGGGCTGTTTACGCACACGGAACAAAGCCTCACCTCTTGAACCCGTTGATGGCCATCTTCTTGCTGAACAGGTATCGTTCTCCCGTCTTTCCGGAGACCCACGATGTGTACTTGTCATCCCCACTTGGGTCAATACTAATGGCATGATAGTTACGTACGTAGTACGTAGTACGTGTACATGTGTGTGTGTGTAGCATGTAGCATGAAAATTAGCACAATAAGCTTTCGCCAAAAAATACTGTCGGGTACGTAACTTACAGATTCTTCAGGACCTTGGCGTCCTTGAGCCGCGGGAAGAAGAAGGAGAGGAGCCAGCTGACGGCCGCCAAGAAGACGGTGGACAAAAACCTGACCCTGCTGGACAGGGACATGGTTTCTTTTTTCTTTTTACCAGTCGCCCCTCTGCTACTTTTGCATCTTTGCAGACGACTGAGGAGCCGAGGTAAACTTGTGGGATCGTTGTGTGCCCGTACATTTTGAACTTGCCAGAGATAAAACAATCAGATGTGAGTGCTTTTGTGTACCAAACTGATGGCGCAAGCCGGGGGACTTTTGGGCCTCAAACTCGTTTCTTACAGTTTCACACGGTACGTACATATACAGTAAAATTTTGATTTTAAAAATGTATATTTTTTTATAGTTAGTCAGTTTAACAAGGGTTTGTGATAAATCTCAAATCTAGTACGTACACAACATTTGTGCTATTCAGCAACACTGTAATGAAATTTAATCGAGATTCCACTGTACTGAGACAAACATGAAGTGATAGTACTACAGAATAGTACTTGAAACTTGGCACATAGATACGAGTAGTTGTAGTAGGTACAAGATGTTTGGAAACACATTCTGTCACGGAAAATTTTCGATGCCCGATTGATTCAGAAAAAAAGTTGCTGCTTTGTGGTGGTAGTGGTGGGGCTGAAAGCAAACAGACACAGAGTTGATTGGGGAAGCTGTCCAGAAATCACAAGGACAAAAGTTGATGTGTGATTCGGCTACGCTATACTTCAACTTCTTCATTATGTTCAACTGCTTCCAGTCGTTTGCGTAGTTGTCATCGCACCATGCCAGAAGCGCTGGTGTAGGAGAAGGCGAATGCGCATGCGCCAGGGACGGACCTTTCCTTCTGATAGCTGCCCAAAACAGCTGTAGTGCAGCAGCCAGCTAGAGAAAAATTGATGTCTGTGCTGCAAACCAAAGGAACCGGATCGGATTCGGAGGCCGGGGCAACATAACGTAGTTACAAGGTCTGGGTCTGAGCGGCAGAATGTCGGACGCGATGCAGAGGGAGGTGTTCGTAGCCGGGGTCCCCGCCGGGCTGTCGGAAGCCGGACTGAGGAACGTCCTGGAGAGGTTCGGACCGGTCGAGGCCGTCTCCATCAAGAAGGGGAAGGCGACGGGGAGGGGGTTGGGAGACAACTTCGCCTTCGTCCTCTACCACAGCAGCGCGGACGCGGCGCGCGCTGTGAGCGAGGCCGCAGCCAGGAAGGTGCGCGCCGACGACGCCAAGCTGACCGTCAGGTGGTCGCAGAACAGCGGCGGTGGCGGCGGCGGCGGCAGCGGCGGCGGCGGCGCTGGCAGCGGCAGCAACAGGTCCCGCGGCGGGTTCCTCCTTCGGCTGCACGCGCCGGCCCCTCCCGTGGTGGACAGGCCCGGCCCGAACACGCGCGGCTGGCAGTGCAGGGACCCTAGCTGCCACATGTGGAACGAGGACGTCTCCCCGGCCTGCGTGCAGTGCAACCTGGCGAGGCACCCTTCGCAGCGGCACCCAGGGTTCGGCAGCTGGAAGGGCTCCTCCCCAAACGCGTCTTTCGCCGTGGCGACCGGTGCCACCAACAGCAGCAACGTCAGCAGCTTCCCCCTTTCCTCCTACGCGTCCGCGACTTCCTCCGCGGCTCCGGCGGGGGTGGCAGGGGCGAGTCCCGTCAAGGCGGGCAGGGGGAGGGGAATGCGGAAACAAGCGCAGAGGCAAGAAGAGTGTCAAGTGAAGGAGGAGAAGCCGCCTCCAGACGTCCAGAGAGTCCACCAGGCTCAGAAGGACGAGTCGGAGAGGCTGCAGGACGAGCTCCAGAGGGCGAGGTTCAGGTGCAACAAGTTGGAGAAGGAGCTGTGCGAGGTGAAGAAGCAGTCGACATTCGAGGAGGACATGGCGTCCGTCTTCAGTCTGCGACAGAGGTTGCACCGGAGGAGGCAGGAGGCGGACAAGGAGCAGCCCAGCACGGTGGTGGGGTGCATCGTGCGGTTGCTAGAGGCCTCGGAGCACTGCTTCAGAAATCTGCCAAAGATCCACGATCAGGTCCGCAAGGGTCTCAACTACTACAAGAGCTTCTCCCCGGACTGCGACGATGGGGAGGAGGCGGAGATGAACAGGCTGGCCAGGGACAGCGCGGCCAAGGCACTCTCGGTCTCTGTCGCTCAGTACCTCAGCCTCTTCCCGGCCCAGGAGGTGTCGGAGGTGGGCGCCAAGGTCGACGACTTGAGCACCAAGCTGCTGGAGGACACCCCGTGGCTGCGCATCGTCGGTCCGAAGCCTCTCGATGGCGACAATGCTGTGAAGGCCCTTAAGAACCTGCGGTTGAGCGACAGCAACTACATTCCGGAAAGATGCATCTCAGACGAGGCCTGCGGGGCTCTCAGGTCAAAGGTCGAAAAGCTGGCCGAGGCCCTCGGGACGGAGTGGTCAGAACACTGTGACCTGAGTGGGCTTGAAGCTTCCCTCCAGAGAACCAAGGAAGTCATGGAACTGGAGGAGAAGAAATGGAAGAATGTCAATCTCGCGGCTGCCCAAGAGAAGCAACTGAAGGACTTGTTCAGCCATCTCTTCTGGTGTCGTCAGCGGCTGGCACACCTCAGGCTCCAGTACAAGGATGTCTACAAGACTGCAGAGCAGCTGGAGAAGGATCACAACCTCGTTGTCATCGACAGGGACCTCATGGACGACCCAGAGAACATGGGTGGTAAAGAGAGGGCGAGATCTGAGGAGGAGGGAGGAGCTGATGCACAAGATGCCGCCGTTGTGGTGGTAGATGACGGTCCCGACGGCTTGAGCGATGGGGGAGACCAGATTAGCGTGGACGACAACTTGTCAGACGTACTCACCTTCAGCGATGAAGATCAGGACAAGGACGACGGTCAGGCGAGGGACAGCACTTCCAGGAGAGAGGAAAAGCAAGAAGGGAGAGGAGGTCCTTTTGATCCTTGATGATTTTTTTTCCTTGGTTTAAGTCTATGTTACGTTAGAAAGTACGCAATCAGTGACATTTAATTGACTTATGTAAGTCGGCACGTATACGTACATAGTACATACTATGTCCTTCAAAACACTGAAGAATGGACATTATGTGTAATTAACTAGCGAGTGACCACATACAGTGTGTCTATCATTAAACTGAACACTTTGTATTTAACTACTTGCCATGAAGCCAAGAAAATGATATGATTGGGCCCCTGAGCCCTTTTATGTGAGTCGAGGTTGCAGAGTTTTGCCATCACGGCAGCAGACACAAAAACAAAACAACAGCAGCAGCGGCGGCAACATCGTGCATGGTGCAGCAGCAGGTCTAGGTACTTAAACAGATTACAACTTACATACACTAATTTAATCTGAGGAATACAGAATCATGCCGGGAAAGAGGCCATTTCCAGCTTCTGGAAGGCGCCCCGGGGGAAGAGGAAGAGGAGGAGGAGGGGGGAGCTTCAGGGGCAAGCAGAAGAGGCCCAAGAGCTACTGGAAGCAGCGTAGGACTGTGAACGTGGCGCCTGTGCCTCGGAGCGACAGCGACCAAGACGACTCGGGACAAGAGGAGGAGGAGGTCTCGACCAACTACGACAAGATGGTGGACATGTTCGTCGGCTCCAAAGCACGGGGGAGGAGAAAGGAGGAGGCTGTCGAGAGTGGCAGCGAGGAAGAGGAGGAGGACGGCGGCGGCGACGGTGCAGAAAAGGAAACGGTAGAGGAACAGGAGCAGGAGCAGGAGGAGGAGGACGACGATGATGACGAGTCTGAGGAGGAGGCCGAACCTTTTGATCCGAAGGGCGACCCCTTCACGTGCAGGTACTCGCTGCCCCTCCCTCAAGGGCTGGAGGAGGCCATCGAGGCTGGCAGGTTCACTGAGCGCCCCGGCGGGGGGTTCGACCGGCTGGGCACGATCGTCGGCCGCCTCCCCGACTGGGCGCCGGCCGCCGCCAGCGCCGGGGAGAAGACCCCGGAGCGGCGGCGGTCCAAGCTCCTCCTGGAGGACGACGAGGACGAGGGGAGGGACGAGGAGGCGGAGAAGCAGCAGGCAAGGATGGTCTCCGGGGAGCCGTCGTCCGGCGGCGGCGGCGGCGGCGGACGCGCGGCGAAAGCGGCGCTGACGGGCAGCTTTGTCAAGGAGCAACTCCTGAGAAACGTGCGCAGGGCCAATCCGGCCCTGCGGAGCGGGGACGCAAAGCGGCGCCCCCTCCTGACCCGCTTCCAGGAGCAGCTCTTCTCCCTGCTCAACTCGTACCGGGACGTGGGCTTCTTCAACCGCACCGCCGACAACGGCGAGGAGGCCAGGTTCGTCTACGCGCTGCACGCCCTCAACCACGTGCTCAAGACCCGGAGCAGGATCCTGCTGAACAACGCCAAGCTGGCCAAGAAGAAGGAGGAGGAGGAGGCAGAGGGTGGCGGTTCCTCCTCCTCCGTGCGGGATCAGGGCCTGTGCCGTCCCAAGGTGGTCTTCCTCGTCCCCTTTCGCGAGTCCGCCCGCAGGATCGTCGACCTCATGTGCAAGCTGCTGTTCGAGGACGAGAAGGGGGGCAAGGTGGCCAACCGGAAGCGGTTCGACGAGGAGTTCGGGGAGGGCGAGGACGATAGGGCCGCGGCGTCCACCAGGCACAGGTACAAGCACAAGCCCGACGACTTCTACGAGACGTTTGCCGGGAACGTCGACGACGGGTTCCGGATCGGCCTGGCCGTCACCAGGAAAGCCCTGAAGCTCTACACCGACTTCTACTCGTCCGACGTCATCGTGGCCTCTCCGCTAGGCCTGCGCATGGCCGTGGGGTCCGCCTCGGAGGGGGGGGAGGAGAAGGAGGAGGAGGACGACAAGCGGGACTTCGACTTCCTCTCCTCGATCGAGGTTCTCGTGGCCGACCAGGCCGACGTCTTCATGATGCAGAACTGGGAGCACGTGGGGCACCTATTCGACCACCTCAACCTTCGGCCGGCCCGCCCCCGCGGGGCCGACTTCACCCGGGTGCGGATGTGGGCCCTGGACGGCAAGTCTGCCCGCTACCGGCAGACCGTCCTCCTCTCCGGGTGCCACCTGCCTGAGGCGAGGGCGCTGCTCGCCCGACGGTGCTCGAACTACATGGGGTCGGTGAGGACGGCTCAGGAGGTGCCCGGCAGTGGGCAGTCCGCGCTGGTGGCCGTCCGGGCGCCGGTCGTCTTCCGCCGGGTAGAGTGCGGCTCGCTGGGCTCCTCCCCGGAGGACCGCCTCGCCCACTTCCAGGCCAGGGTCATGCCGGAGTTCAGGAGGGACACCCGCTTCCACACCCTCGTCTTCGTCCCGTCCTACTTCGACTTCGTCCAGGTGCGCAACTGGTTCGACCGCTCCGACCTGGACTTCCTGGAGGTGTGCGAGTACACCAGGGACAGGGACGTGGCCAAGGCCCGGGACCACTTCTTCCACGGGGAGACGCACTTCCTGCTGTACACGGAGCGGGCGCACTTCTACCGGCGGTTCGCCCTCAAGGGCATCCGGCACCTCGTCTTCTACCAGCTGCCGCAGTACCCGCACTTCTTTTCAGAACTGTGCAACATGATGATGCCGTCCAACCAGAACAGGAAGGGCGCCGAGGGGAGCCTGTCCGTCACCGTGCTGTATACCCGGTACGACGTCCAGAGGCTGGCGGCAGCCGTCGGTTCGGCCAGGGCCAGGGCCATGCTGGCCGGGGACAAGAACGTACACATGTTTGTTACGGAGAACTAACTCATGACCGAGAGGTTAATTAACGTATAGCGATCGATCCTCTTTTATGGGTGCGATTACCACGTGAATGTCAGGAGCAAGTTGTGGTCTGTTTCAGAATGTAGCAACAGGAATTCGCAGCCTCCAAAAATACACTTTTCCAAATTACTGATGATGACATTTAAAAAAGACTAGCCTAAAGCTACCCGCCTTGCTGGGTAAAATTTCGCAATGGCCAAAGACCAAATTACGACTCGCCACACTGGGAGGCCTTCGGCCTCCCAGTGTGGCTCGTCATACC
>JAAUYM010029701.1_pt1 | contig 11643 bp, 27 predicted proteins | sample 7278001 | NCBI WGS metagenome assembly JAAUYM01 (sample SAMN14350224, study PRJNA611818) | marine sediment metagenome | isolation source: surface marine sediment (1.8m) | place: French Polynesia: Moorea | collected 2018-08
AGTACCGCGGCAAAGATGCACGTTGTAATCTGACAATTGATTCTTTTTGATTTGAATTGCCAAATACGTCACTGCGTTATGGCACAATCCTGTCGTGTTATCTTCACCAACGAAGTCCAGGAATTCCTCAACATTCGCTAATGGTCGAATTTCATCAACTGTCAACATCGGGTTTCTCCTCCGGAGCACATGGGCATCCTTTTTTGGATTCTTCGTAACGTTTTGGATACTCTCCTGAACGATTGGCATGAAATACCACCATTCCACAGTACTCGCAGTACACACCCCAATCGTAAGCACCTGTACCATTAGTTACAGGTTTAAATTTATGTGGTTTGCCCATTTTCAATTTCCTCAGTAACTCAACTCAATTCGTGGACGCAAACCTGTCCATTCCAGCAGTTTCATCAGTAGATCACGACGAATCTGATGATCTTCCCAATCACCGCTGTACATTTTTGGATCTGAGTCCTGGGTTGAATACTTGCCACGAAATTTAGCGGACTTTCCACCATCTTCCAGTGGTTCGATAATGATTTCATAGCCACGCTCTTGAAGCATGTGCCACAACTCATCATTTGAAAGCGTCAGTTTGATTGCCATTTTCTTACTCGCACAATGTTGAAATACTCGATCTTCATAAAACGGATCGAATTGGGGATAAGGGTAATTCCAGGACATGAACACCTCACAGAAAAAAATCCCCGGACAAGCCGGGGTAAAGGAGGGTATGGGTATAACCCATGAGGAGGAAACTAAGTAGAGCTTTGTTCAAGCTCTGCTTTGCGAATTCTATTATCAATGAATTTGAGACATGCTCGCAAGTCCTGAGCAATATACAGTTTCATCGAATCATTGATCTCAGCAATTTCATTATTTAATTCTTGAATCTGTAGATACTTTTCTTTTACTGATCGTAATTCTTCGAGAGATGTTTTTCTCATGATGTCGCAGGGGTAGTTAAGGAAGTGGACCCGTTACCACTATTTACTTTTTTCAGCCGACACGGGTCAACATCAGCACGGTGGATTTAGTGTCCCATTTCGATCGGTGCAGGGACTGACACGGAGAACCCAGAAAAACTCTGAAAAAACTGGGGGATCTATTAGGAGTGATCTCCTAAATCTGGCTCACCAGGCGCCTGATGGTGCTCCGGTATGTTGGTTGCGCCAGGCTTACGAATCATACCAGAAATTCTGGGATCCGGCTGTTGCCCAACAATCCGAATTGCTTGTTTTAAGACACGGTTCTCAACAACGAGTACATCATGAGAAGTTTCCATGGCAGAAATATATTCCATCAGATCACCCCAGTTACTGAGTGCGTCTGGAGCATTGCTTTCGAGTTCAGCTGTAATTTCAAAAATGGTGTCATCAATCGACATCTTTTTTCTCCTGAAAAGTTCGGATGTATTCAGCCAGCTTATCGGCTATATACTGCCAATTTTGTTTCATACCATCAGCCGTTTCCTGATTCAGAATAATCCCACCAATGGGAATTTCTTGCTCAGTGTAGCCTTGGTAAATTTCAACGCCTTTAGCAACTGCCAGGAGCCACATACCAAACTGAATTGGGTTGAGGTAAGCTCCACCGGCAAGAACCATCCGAACAGATTTTTTGTAATCTTCATCGATACCATCGAGGTACAGCAGTAGATTTGCAATTTCTTTATCGGATTGCTCGGGCTCATGCATTGTCACTTCTTTCATAACAAACCTTTAATGAATACAAAAATCATTCCAGCCCAGAATAGAGCCATAATTACGAGAATAGGTAAACATCCTGAATAATCACCCTCATGATGTTTAGGTGGTTTCCGCTTTAACTGCTCAGTTACGGATTTGTCCGTCGATATATTCCTTAATCGTTTCACACTGACACCTTTTCGACTCATCCACGTATCCTATCGTAATGTTTTGGGATGATGCCGCCTGTAGAATGCGATCCAGTTCTTCCAGGAAACCAGGAGGAGCTAGATCTGGGTTCAAATTAGTGTAGAACCATTCATGGTAATCTACACAGTTCATTGAGTTGCTCAAGTAGCTACGATCGGTAATCTGAAAATCAACAAAGTTGTCTTCAAACAGATTGACGATCTTAATACTCATCGAGCTCCTCCAATTCTTTTTGGATTCTACGCTCTTCAGCAACATCGAGCGCACGTTTACGTGTCTGAGAAATAGTGTCAGAGTTGATAGCACCAGTCTCACGATTATGGTGCTTAATCTTATACTGAGTTCTCAGCTTTTCACGACCAGGATTGTCAGGAAGTTTCGCCATCTTTATCAGCTCGCTCCTGTGCAGCTAAGTCGCTATACTCATATTGCTCGTATCGAACAGCTAATTTATTCAAATTGTGCTGCAACGTTTTGGTACGAGACAAATGCAGTGCCTGGCGTAAACCAGACATGTAAAATTCCAGATCACCCAACTCTTCAATGACATTTTCCAGGTCCAGCGGTTTCTGGTAGATCACAGCTTTTTTTACTGCATCAACCAGTTCACCGGCTTCACCTGCAATGCCCATCACCATGTGTATCAGATGAGCATTTTGAGGAGTCATTTCATCATGAATTACATGACCAGATTTGGTTAGTTTTTTCACCATATCATGATGAGCACTGTCTATTTTGAGATCAGTCATAAATTACAAGCCTCGTCTTCAGTAAGGATGTGATTTTCAACGAGAGCAATCAACAGCTCTCCTAATTTTTCTTCAGTGTGTTCTGCTTTTGATTGTGCTCGTTCAACAGCACCTTGACCGTAATCGGAATATGACGTTACCGATGCACGAATACGTTGCTTAGCAGACTCATCGAGTGTCATATTTTTTCAACTCCTTGCGTTTGTTCTGGCGTTCTTGCTGTCGAAATTTCTTTTTCGACTTAGCTCTTCGATGCGAGCTCATCTTTAAACGCCTGAGTAGCTACTGGGAATAGCTCGGTCAGCATCGCCAGGATTGCTTCAGCATACACACGGATCTCATACTGAGCATGAGGATGCAGGCGTTCCTGTAGGAATCGATACCAATTATGAAGGTTCGCGGTTGCAAACATGTGGCTGTAAGTTCCCACTGGTAACACCGACCGAGCTAATTCTCGAGGACAGCCTTGTTTGATCAGTTCGTGGTATCGAGCAAAGGCTGATGTGTTTGACTGGCGTATAATGTCCTGGAGGAGTGCTGCATGGGGATGCTGTTCATCGGTTCGCATCTGTTTGTTGTCTGCAGACTGGTGCGTGATCTGATCAAGTTCAGGCACGTAGAACTCTTCCGGCAATTCTCGATAGCGAGCTGAGAGCTCATTGTAGGACTGGGTACGATGTCTGTGCCACTGTCTAAATACGAAGATTGGTGCTCGTATTTCGAAGGTGATGGTACAGGACTCAAAAGGAGTGTTATGAGAATGGCGCATGAGATAACGGACCAATTTCTCATCACTCTTTTCGTTTTCGCCAGTCCGCCAGGCTGCGTCATAACTGACTCGAGCGTTGCGGACAATCGAAAGATCCGAACCCATGCTATCAACATAACGGCAAAGCCCATGATCCAAAACGGTAACGTATTCATTTTTTTCCACCTCTAATCACCTAAAATATCTGGTTGTTTAATAGATTTCCGAACCTCCTCCATTCTGGAGTCGTATTCGGCCTGAGCATTTTTGATCTTCTCTTTTGCTTCGAGAAGAGCTAAATGTACTGTGTTGTAAAACGGTAAATCCATGGAAGACACATCATTTACAAACAGCAAATGCATGTCTTCCAAATTCTTGTCGAGATCCCGCAGGATAACGTCAACTTCTGAAAGAGCCATGTGGTATCGCCTTTGGTAATGGTTCAGCAATGCGGACCTCAGATACATCGACATTCAGTCGATTACCCAAGCGTTTAATCAGATTATGCTCGAGCTCTGTCAGATCACTGGCATCTTTGAAAGCTCGAACAATTTCTTCATCAGTGAGGTTGTTCAACCAAGCTGGATTACTCATAGGGTTCTCCTGTTAATGATCCAGATTTGGATCGTACTCGACGAAATACTTTGATTCCACAATTGATCGACCAGTGGTTACAGCACGAACAGTCACACGACTATCACGCTTGGCAGCCAGGCGATATTCCACTTCATCAGTCACCGGATTGATCTGTACTTTCTTGACCATAGCCGGCAAACCAACTTCAGCAGGTTTGTAGATAACCTTGTCACCTACAGAAAATTCAATATCAGGAAGCACTTGCTTCACCAACTTTTTTCTTTAATCGGCGAATCTCTGCCTGAAGATGATCCAAATCTACTGCCTGACCATAATCCAGGTGTGCGTCCTGGACCCAAGGAGGTATAGATAAGTTTCGATAAAACGGATCTCCAGCCTTAATCTGATCTATACGTTCATCACAGATATGCTTCATTTTTTCGTAATCTTCGATCCGGCTCTCCGCGGCAGTCTTGCCAGGCACTGTTTTGGTACGAATCAAACGCTTCTGAATGTCCGCATCCCAGGGATTCAGTGCATAAGACAGCCACATATCCCAGGGCTGAATCTCTTTCTCAGAGTAATCAGAATCGCCTACATGACGATCTCGAGTTCCGGATGGCTTAGCACTCACCCATTCTCGATAACGGCTCACAAGGGCAAACAGGCGGTTCATGTACTGATACATCAGCCTGAGCTCCTCATCAGCGTACTGAGCAGCTTTTTCTGGCGCGTACTTAGCCATACCATCAATGTCATTGATAGCCTCTTCAATAAAACGAGAATCTTTCATATGCCCTCTACTGATAGGTTACTGGTTGATTTTCATACACCAGCTGATTTGCCAGATGTGCCGGCAAACGTGTCGTAACGACAGCCAAGATGCCAAAAATGGCTTCTTCCACGGTGTACCACTGACCGATCACAGTACCTACTGGATCGTCCATATCTTGATTTGGATCAAATTCGCATAGCACCATGACTGGATGCTGATGCCTGTCCAGTACCTTCACGAATGACAGCTGGTGTCTCGGGAACATGATCATTGCCCGTTCTCGAGTCTCCATGTTGGTTCTGGCTTCAGGCATCAATTTCTCACAGTGCAAGGCAATTAAATCTACCTCGCTATCTGTGAAATTGACGATTGAGTATTCTTCTGAGTCATTCATTTCGAAACACCGGTCCTACCATGAAATTGGGTAGATTCTTTTCCCAATTCCAGCCACACGAATGGTGTCCGGCAAGACCAGCTTTCTTGCAATTGGATCGCTCCAGGTCATCGTTCTCCGGCAGACGACCTACAGCTTCGTAAAAATGTTCGACCGTGATTCCTTCAGGTTTCGGATCGTTCTTGGACACGATTATGTCCTCCTTGCTGTTCAAAGAAACGCTTGAATCTAACATACTCTTCAACGAGTTCGTCAATACTCTTGCGTTCACTGAATGCTTGATCACCCCGAGTACCTTCAATGAGTACAGTAATCTCAACAGGGTAGATCACGGTTTCTTGCGAATCGATATCGGTAATAACCGTACCACCGGGCTCGATCTCCACTTTGGGACCACGAACAGTGTACCGTCCTTCACGGACTTCACTCACTTTTGGATCTCTGTTCATCACGTTTAGCCCTCATGGGAGATGATTTGTAGAAGTCCCATCCACTGTTATCAGAATACCGATCGAATCCAAGTAGCTCACCTATCTGGTCAGCAGCTTCATCGTGGGCTTCGGTGTCTTCACAACAGGAACAGCCTTCTGTATAGGCATAGTCAGCAAAAGCCATTTTCAGCTTCGCCATCTTGCCACCGTTTGCTTCAATTGAGGCGATGATCTCGCCAAACAACAACATGTAGTCCAGGTTCTCACTCTCGCCATGGACGTTGTGCATCCGATCATAAATGAACTGCAAATGATGGATGACTTTGCGGTAGGTCAAATTAGGCATGATTACCTCGACCCATCCGGGAAAACATTTTGGCAATGCCCAGAAACAGACTGATAAAGATACCAGCAATCAGGCCAGTTACCATACCAGTGAAAGTACCAACGAACAGCATGGCAATCACGCCTGAGATCAGTAGATCTGCAGCCCAACCAAGCTGTACAAATTTCTGGATACCGATCTTCGCCATGATAATCCAGAACGCTATCGCAGTTAGAAATGCAATTACTAAGATGTCCATTGTTTCCTCCACAATGTTTAAGTTGAATAAAGCTCGTCACCTCGATACGGGAACTGAGCACGTAGATCTTGAACAGCAGCACTTAAATGGTTCCGAAGTGCATCAAGTTCACGCGGATCATGAGCACCACTTAATGCCATAGCATCGTTGATGTGCTCAATCACCGAGTTAAAAGTCTGTTCGTTGATCACCCGGAACACCTGGTTCCGAGTACCGAACTCTACAGCCATCAGTCGAGCTGAATTTCAACCAGACTGATCATCGCATCACGTACACCGCGGCGATTGCCACGAGGAGATGTCACCATCCCGTAATGAATGAGATAACCATCCAGTTTATCAGCTACCTCTTTAGGCAGTGAGAACGAATAGGCTCGATCACCGTAAGGATCACGACTCTTGGCACTTTTACTGCCAGGATAGTCAATCTCCTTGTAACGATCGATAAACGATTCAGGCTTGATGCGCTGCTTCAGTAACGACAAGCCGATACCAAAACGCATCCAACCGATAGCATTCAGCATTTTCAATGCTTCAGCATCGGTGTAGTTGAACTTCTTCAGCAATGAGGAGATGGTGATGTATTTCCAGATCGATTGATCAGACATCGGAATCTCTTTCTTGCAGAAGTTCGTCCAGTTTTTGTAATCCGTCAGCTTCCAGTTGACCACATGACGAGCCCAATGGAGCTCGTGTGCTGCATGAAGTTTTGCGCCATGCAGGTCACTGACCGCAGACCGGACACGCTTGACGATTTCCGCCATCATTTGTTTCCGGGGTGTTTCACTCACAGAGTTTTCTCCTGTGTTGTTGAAAAATCGAACCCAGCACTGTAAAGGTTAAACGTTATTACAGCCTGGGAATGAGGTGTTTGGTGTAGCTGGTTAACCCACACAGCTGGACAGCCCTTTCAGATGCTCCGACTGGGTGCTTAACGCTGCAGTCCCAACGGCATTTGTATATCGTCAGACAACTGCAAAAACACGCCATCGATTTCTGGTCCTGGGATCGTTGGATTCCTCCCGTTAAAGGGTATTTGCAACAGTTTCACAGCTTGTCAGGCTGGAACGCTACACCTCCGCCGGATCAAGGAATTGAAGCCCAATCACCTAGTTTCATAGGTTCACCCTGGCACGTACAGGCTGCTGCAAATAAATAGGGTCAGGGCTACTCGGAAGTCCAGAGCTAGGGAACCTAGTTGATCCTTTCACCCAAGCCGACACAGTAAGCCGACTATTGGAGAGAACTCAGATATCGACTCATCGAATCGACATTTGAGATGGCTCTCTTGAGTGACAGAGCGAGAGCCGAAACTCCGTTACGCCTTGAACTGACGAAATGCGTCCAGCATCTCCGTTTCGTTTGCCTGTTGAGCAAACTTACGGCGGTACAGTGACTCAAGCTGGTCTTCCGGCTCCATGCCGGCAAACTCAACCAGTGACTCAACGTACCAACGCTGACCGGCACGAACATCCTTGATGTCCACGCCCTCTTCGACTGCTTTCGCAGTACTGAGGCGCTCTACCAGCTCGTCCTGGTCTTCCTGAGACATGTCAGCAGTAACGCCGAGAGTCTCAATCTTGGACAGCTTCGCCATCCCTTCCAGGAACGCACTGGACAGTGCTTCCGGTTTACGATCCATAATCACCTCACATGATTTCAGATCCCCAATCAATGGGTTGGGCATCCCCTAAAAGAGCCTCGCGCTCTTTTCAAGAAAGCGAGCTTGCGAGCCAACATAGCCCGTCGAATCGATGGTCCATGTACCCACCAAATGGGGTGAGAGCCACCGAGGAAGTTGCTACGGACACTCAGCTGCGTTGAACCAGGCTTTACCTGTTAATCAAATCAACATTGCAACTGAGCTTGGTCCGAGTCTTCACGACTGGTAGCTTTCAGTACAACAAGTGGTTAAAAGGCTGATACCAAATCCTATGGCATCAGAAAAGCACGAGCATCATCGATAACGTTCTCCGCGTTACCCAGGATCAAAGCCGGTACTTCAGGCTTTGTCACAGCATTCGCTGCAATCTCCTCGAGTGCTCTTGCATACAGGTTGGACTCAAACAGCTCGTTGAACACCTTCCTGGCTGCCTTCAGCACGATCTCATAACTACCTGGATGTACCATGTAATCATCATGCTTCAGCAGCACAGGCTGACCCTCATCAAGCAGTGCGTCCACCACGTTTCTCAGCACATACGCATCCAGCGAGTGTGTGATATTGGCATACAGGCCACGCACCTTCGCCTTCACATCACCAATCAACGGCCTACCAGCATTATCCGTTGCATACGGCATATCGCTGATGATGGTGTGTGTAGTCTTCCCTGTCTTGGCATGACGCTCATTCGCTGATGCAACCGTAATAACTACCGGCACACTCTCGAAATACGCCTTGTGGTTGGCTCTGAAGCCATCTGGCAACGTCCAGCTGAACCGAGTCTGTGTGTTATGCAGAATATCTACACCCCAATCAGCAATATCGATCAGGTTATCCACACATGGCCCATATGCAGCCAGATTCTTCTCTCTGACATCAGCCAGAGTCAGATCCGTATTGCCAGTGATTTCATGCACCTTGTTGACCAAGCCTTTCAGCGTTGATCCATGCAGCAATGGCATATGCACCCGCTTGATCTCCTTCCTGGAGACATTCAGGTTGTACGCCTCGCCAAACTTGCTGTGCATGTCAACCACATCGTCCCTGGTATGCACGTTACCGGCATCCAACATGTGCTCACTGTTAAACGACAGACCAGCCATGATCAAGCCTGAGTTGGTAAAATCCCAACCAAACAGATACTTCGTCGGCTTGTTGTCACGAGCAGCCTGCAACGCCAGTGCAGCTTTCTTGGTAAAGATCATGTCACCGTAATCATCTTCCGACTCGGCTTTCAGCGGATCTATTGCCAATGCATCTTCAAGCAAATCATCAGTCCATTTCTTGCAAGCTTCAGCCGGCGTTACACGCTCATGCTTCAACTCACAGTAGATCAGGTGCTTCAATGCATCACGCTGCTCCACGCTCAAGTAGTAGGCTTCAGCACTGTCAATCATCTGAGTTTCCCACTTCTTGCCCTGCGGCCTGGCGCCCTCGATCTGAGTCTTGTAGAACATCCTGCCACTGCCAGAGTATTTCAGCTCCAGATAGAACCGTTCACCACGCAGGCTCATGATCAAATCCTTGTAACCACGATACCTCTCGACCTTGGTATTAAAGTCTTCCGGCAGCTTCTTGCCATACTTATCAGTCCTTCGATTCCAATCAGGCTTCAACTCATAGCCATGCATGATGATCTCATCTGATGCCACATCCGACAGTTCAAACGGGATGCTCGCCAGTCGTTTGCCACGCTTCTTATCCGCGCTACGCAACTTCCAGCCCTCGTTGTGAGTCTGCTCAAATACACCAGGCTTAAAATGCAAGCCCTTGAGCAGATCTTTCTTCGGATCACCCCCGAGATACAGATAAGTCAGTGTTTCCCACTTACCTTCAGCATTGCGCTTCACCTGTATCTTGCTCGGTACTGTATTGGCGTCCATCAACGAGTGACAGATCAGACCTGCCATCGTTTTCCGTGCTTTACGCTCATGATAGTCATCAGGAAATCCAGGCACGAATGCAGTCGGCAGTTTATTCTCGACCTTACCAATCAGCGCACCGATGAGGATCTCATCGTTCTGATCAAAGATACGAGCCAGCCGACGCTGGATCACATGCTGATGTTTATTAAAGTACGTCTTGAAGAAATACTCGTGAACAACACGATCAAACGTCGCCATTGACTCACCACTCAACAGCCAAGCTGCATAAGTGTTGGTAACATCAATGTTAACGTTAGTGATTAGCGGCTCCAGAGCTGCCGCCATAGCTGTCATTTTCTGTGTCATGGTTCTCTCCTATTCACAGATTGAAATACGCCCACTCACCGTCACCAGATCTACTGGGTATGATGTGCGGACACTCGATGCAGACATTTGCATCAGGAAGGCAACTCATGCGAATTGCCAACCTTGATACATTGGTCAGATCATTTCGTAGCTGCAACCGCAGCGTTTCAGGTACTCCTGAATCCACTGACGGAATTCACCGCCACAACTGATGTGCAGCTTGTCGCCAAACACCTCACACTCACGGTAATAAGCACGAGACCCAAACCGGATATCGATGCTCTCACCGTCATGCTGTTGTTTGATTTCCATGTCCAGCTTGGACATAGCCTCTGCTGCCGGAATGTAGATATCGCTGCTCATGACTCCAGCCCAACCAGTTTGATTGTGCCGCTGCTCAGGACATCTTCGTAGAATTCACGCTCGGCCTGGCACTGCTCAATGCAGTCCTCGACTGACTGTGCTTCAACGAATATTTCGATGTCTTCGACAGTGGTAAATACGCTCCACATGCCGGTCTTCTCGTCTTGCTCAGGCATGTTGAAATCGTGCTCTTTCAGTTCGATGTTCAGGTTGTTGTTCATGATGTTCTCTCCATCATTAGGCGCATGGTTACTGCCATGCCAGTCGTGCAATACGCACTGGTATACCGTGTGGTATAACGGTGTGTACTGTGTAATTACTGACGGGACATCAGCACTCGTTATGAGTGCCAACATCCCATCAGAATTGTTGATGAGTACATCCTTGTACTCTGTTTGGTTAACTCCTTGTTACTCCGGCTTCACAGGACCAACGAACTCGGCTTCTTCCTGTTCTTCAGTCATGTCCTCAACGTACTCCTTGGTTGCTGCTGCGAGAGTGATCCACATAGCCGCTGTCTCTTCCTCGTTCTTAGGAAGGACGCTACGGTAAGCGTTAACACCAAGCTTGATGGACTCCATGCCCACTGCACCAGTCTCCATGATGCCTGCAGCTGTAGCTGTAGTTGCGCCTACTGCTGCCTCACCGGTACGTAACGATGCGTCACCGAGGTCACTAAGGTCACGCTTGATACCACTGTTGTCATACCATTCACCGATAGCGGACAGAGTTGAAGAGATAACGTTAGTGTTGGTTGCTTTGTTTTCTTGAGTGCTCATGATTTTCTCCTATTTGAGAGTTTTAGAATGGGTCCCATCCGAGAGCTACGGGGGGGATCCGGGTTACAGACAGGCTCACACCTATCTCCTGCTCCTAAACAAAATTGTGATCGCCCTATGGGTTTTTGGTACACTTTGTGTTACCACACACAAACGGAGAAATAGCATGATTGAGTTACGATTTGTTTTGAGACACCAGCAGCCGGAAGATCTCGGGACGGAGTTCCAGGAAGAAGTACGGATCCTTCAATACCGGAATCGGGACATTAGCGTGGAAGGGGATGAGTACGAGACCGAATGGCTGGATGTGCCGCTGGTCGATCTGCGGAACGAAACGGCAGAGTAGCCGGCCTCCGTACCGGGTAGATCTCGGTCTGCCAAACCAAGGGTTGAAGCCCGTGTCCGAGGTTGAGCGTCAGCGAAACCACAGGACTGCTATCCCCCGATAGCAAGGGC